>Ga0272444_10002493_pt1 | contig 16988 bp, 10 predicted proteins | sample SSMForm13_FD_201033 | JGI IMG/M metagenome (GOLD analysis project Ga0272444, IMG submission 201033) | Marine sediment archaeal communities from Little Sippewissett salt marsh, Falmouth, MA, United States - SSM-Form-13 | ecosystem: Environmental > Aquatic > Marine > Wetlands > Sediment ...
GTCCCACGCCCTCGGTCATTCCCAGCCCCACCCCGGAATACTGTGCGCCGGCCCTGGCGGTAGGCGACCTGGAGGATCTCGACCTCGTCGTCACCCGGGCCGGGGCTCCCGACGGGTGGAACTGGGAGATCGCCCTGGCCTCCGACCCTGTCGAAACCTACGGCGTCGTCGCCGACAACGCCGACGTCTTTATGGACGGGGCGGCTTACCCGGTCCAGCCGGTGGCGCTGCACATCGTCTCGGCCAGCGAGAACGTGAGCATCCTGGAGGGAGATTACGTCGCGGCCGCTTACGACGGCGGCCAGATCGTCAACATATACCCGCCGGCCCTGAGCGGGAACGTCGACGTGTACTACTACGTGGGAAGCGATGGGAGCACCTACTCCGACCGCTGGCTCTGCGAGCCGGCCAAGGCGGTGCCGAGCCCGACGGTTTCCGTCACTCCCTCCGCGGTACCGAGCGCCACGCCCAGCCTCGGACCCGCGCCCACCTCGACTCCGACGCCGGGCGCGAGCGTGACCCCGAGCGCCGTCCCCAGCGCCACGCCTTCTCCCTCTCCCACTCCCTGCTACTCCAACTGGTACCTGGCGGCGGGCGGCACCCTCATCAACGGCTATCGCTTCGACGAGTTCGTGGCCATCCTCAATCCCAACGACAACGAGGCCCAGATCGAGGTCACCGCCCTGGACGGAGAGGGAGTGATCGTGCGCGGCAACCGCACGGTCCCCGCCTTGAGCCGCTATACGCTCTCCCTGGCCGACCTGGTGGAAGGCACCCGCGGCGAGGATAATCCTTCGGTCTCCCTGATCGTGGCCGATCTCAGCGACAGCGGGATAATGGTGGAACGCTCGATGTACTGGAACGCCGGCGGCCTGGATTGGGGGGCGGGGCACAACTCGGTGGCCAGCCACGTGGCGGCGCTGGCCTGGGCCTTGCCGGAAGGGGCGACGCACAACTTCGACGAATACATCCACGTGGTCAATCCCGGCGGGACCTGGGCGGAGGCCACCGCCTCGGTCCGGATCACCTTCCTCAACGAATCGGGCCAGAACTGGGAAATCCTCAAGGAGATGCCCGCCGAGACCAACTGGACGGTCCACGTCAACGACGTGGTCGGCTCCCAGTATCACGTCTCCACCCTGGTCGAGTCCCTCAACGGCGTGGGCGTCTCGGCCGACCGGACGATGTACTGGGATGGAACCGGATATGACGGGACCGAGGTGCCCTGGGTTGGGGGACACTGCTCGATCGGCTCCAGCGAACAGTCCACCATCTGGTTCGTTCCGGAAGGGGCCACACATATGTTCGACGATTACATCCTGGTGGCCAACCCGTCCCGGGTCCAGGATGCGGACATCAACGTCCGGCTGCTGGGTCCGGAAGGATTGCTCAAGGAATACGACAGGGTCGTTCCGCCCCTGACCCGCTATACGATCTACGTCAACCGCGAGGTCGGTTGGCATCAGCCTCACGTCTCGGCCGTAATCGAGTCGGTGGCCCGCCCCGCCCCCGCTCCCTCTCCCCATTCGGCCACCTACATCACGGTGGAAAGGGCTATGTACTGGAAGCCTTTCATCAACGACAGCTGGGGAGCCGGGCACAACTCGATCGGGACGACCACGCCCGCCGCTACCTGGTATTTTGCGGAAGGTGCATCACGCGGTTTCGACGAGTACATCCTCCTGGCCAACCCCGACCTTGAGGAGGAGACCCAGGTCAGTCTTACCTTCTACTTCGAGGACCGCGACCCGATCGAGGTCTTCGAGACGATCGAGCCGGCTACCCGCAAGAGCATCTACGTAAACAAGCTGGTCAAGGCGGAAGCCCTCTCCTGCCGGGTCAGGGTGGTCGGGGAACAGCCTGAGGTCATCGCCGAGCGGGCGATGTACTGGCACAGCGCCGACCCTTACGTTCCCTGGGTTGCCGGCCATTCCAGCATCGGGATAGCCCGGCACAACGAGTAAGCTCTGCTTCGGTTCGGCGGTTCCCGGTTTTTCCTCTCTTTTCAGGGTCGATATCCGGGACAAATTCTTCCGGGTTTTGCTACCATTCCCCTATGTTCCGTGATCGTGGGCCAAAGCGCGCGTCCGGCGGGAAGCGAGGCCCGGCCCGTTGGGGAATCCTCGCCTGTCTCCTGGCGGTTCTCATTTTTCTTCCTTCCCTCTCCGGGGGGTTGGTCTGGGAGGATCGGCTCAACCTCCTGGAGACGTCCCAGTGGAGGGGAGAAGGATTTACGGCCTGGTCCCTGCGCAGCTTTACGGCCGGGGATTATAAGCCCCTGGTCTGGTTGGGCTATCGGTTGGAAGCCGCCTTCTGGGGGCTGAACCCGGTCGGCTATCATCTGTCCAACGTATTTTTGCACGGGCTCAACGTCCTCCTGGTTTATTTTCTGCTGAGAAGCCTCACGGGTGCCGCCCCGGCGGGAGTCCTGGCCGGGGCCCTTTTCTGGGGGATCCATCCCCTGCGGGTGGAGTCCGTGGCCTGGATCACGGAGCGCAAGGACGTCCAGTTCTGTTTTTTCTACCTGGTTTGCCTGCTGGCCTACCTGCGTTTTCAAAAGAACCGTCGGTGGGCCTGGTATTGGCTCGGTCTCGTCGCCGCCTTGGCCGCCCTTCTCTCCAAGGCGATGGCGGTCTCCCTTCCCCTGCTCCTGCTCCTGCTCGGTTATCGACATTCCCCGGATCAATCCCGGAAAAAGCGCTGGCTGGAGGTGTTACCCTTCCTGCTGTCGGCTTTTGCCGCCGGGGTCCTGGCTCTCGTGGCCCAAGCGGATTCGGGGGCTTTGACCGGCTTGGAACAGCTTAATCCCGGAGAACGGCTCATCCTGGCCGGGATATCCCTGGTTTTTTATCCGCTGAAGACCTTGTTCCCGATCGGGCTGGAGCCGGTCTATGGTCTTGACCCGTCCTCCTCCCTGTTCATCCCGGCCGGTCTGGCCGCCTGGGCAGCGATCCTGGCGGGTCTCATCCTTTTGCGGCGGCGGGGCCGTAAAGCGGCTCGACCGGGTTGGGCCTGGTACTTCCTGGCCTGGCTGCCCGTCTCCGGCCTGTTTCGCACCGGGTTGACGGCCCTGGCCGACCGTTTCAGCTACCTCCCGGCCATCGGCTTGAGCTGGTTCGCGCTCAGCCTGGGTCGTCCTTCCAGGACAGGCCGGTGGTTTCTGGCCGCGGCCTTGGCCGGACTGGCCGGGCTTACCCTGCTTCAGGAAGGACGCTGGCGGGACAATCTCAGCCTCTGGGGTCCTATGGCGGCGGATGCTCACCCGGTCCCCCTGTACAACCTGGGCAACGAATGGTCCCGCCGCGGGCGCCCACTCCAGGCCGTAAGTTTTTATCGCGCGGCCCTGGAACGGGATTGCGGATATTATTCGGCTCACTACAACCTGGCCAACCTCCTCGAACGGGAAGGGGATTCCGCCGGAGCCGAGCGGCATTACCGGTCCGCCATTGTTTTGCGTCCGGGCACGGTCGAGGCCAGGATCAACCTGGGCAACCTGCTTTTCAGGATCGGCGACACCTCCGGAGCCCTGGAGCAGCTTTGGAGCGCCTTGGAGATCGAACCCGCCCGTCTTTCGGCCCGGATGAACCTGGCCAACATCCTGGCTTCCCTGGGTCGATTCGAGGAAGCCCTGCGGGAATACGAGACGGTTCTTTGCCGCGACCCGGGATCAGCCGAGGCTTGGTTCAACCTGGGTTATACCCTGGAGCGCTGCGGCCGGCCGGACGCGGCCGCCGCCAGCTACGAACGAGCCCTGGAACTGGAGCCGTCAACGGCCCGAGCCCGGAAAAACCTGGAGCTTCTGCGCAAATCCGAGCGGATGATGCCCGCGCCCGGAAACGCCAGAGGTTCTCGGCGCACCCCGGCGAATTGAGGGTGAAGGCCGGTAGCGTTCGATCTTAATTTTGCCTTTATCCCCCGGATTCGGGGATAATCCGAGACAGCAGCCTTGAGAGCTAAACGCCGACACGATTGCCCGGACCGTCCCCGCCGCCGGGAGTGGATGATTTTGCTGGCCCTGATGCTGGTGGGCGTTTTCCTGAGATGTGCATATCTGCTGGAGTACTCCCGGGAGCCGGAGTTCCGCTTCCCCGCCGTCGATGCCGCCTATCACCAGGCCTGGGCCAGGGGAATGGCCACGGGGGACTGGTCCCTGCCCGAGGGGACGGCCGATCCGGGATTCCGAACCAATCCCTTTTTCCGTCCGCCCGGGTACGCTTACCTGCTGTCCGGGATTTACCGCCTGGCCGGCACCGGCCCTTACGCTCCGAGAATCTTCCAGGCCGCCCTGGGCTTGCTGGCCGCCGTCTGGGCCTGGCGCCTGGGCCGCGCCTGGTTTTCCGGCGGAGTGGGTCTCTGCTGGGCCGGGTTCCTGGCCGGGTACTGGATCTTCATATATTACGAGGGAGAACTCCTCGGAGTCTCGGTCTCGATCGGGCTGGTCTTGGCCTTGCTGGGCATATTGGCCGGTTGGAGATTCAGGACCGGATTTTTCCCCGGCCTCCTGGCCGGCGCCGCCTTCGGGTTGTTCGCCTTGTTCCGCAGCAACATCCTCCTGCTGTCTCCGGGCGCCCTCGTCTGGCTGGCCTGGCTCAAGTCCCGCGCGCCCCGCCGCCGCTTCTTTCCTACCTTGCTGGGGTTGGCGCTGGGAATTGTCGCCTTCCTCTTCCCTCCCTTCCTGCGCAACTGGACGGTGGCGGGAGAGCCCGTTGTCCTGGCTTCCAATACCGGGATGAGCCTGGCCATCGGGCTCAACCCCCAGACCGACGGGACCGACCACATCCTGCCCGGTTACGGCCGGTTCGGCAGTCCTTTCGATTACGCCGAGGCGGTCGCGGCCCTCAGCCGCCGGGAAAATCGAAAAATTTCCTACCGGGAGGCATCCCGGATGTATGCGCGGGAAGCCTTGCGCTACCTGCGGGAGGATCCGTCCGGGGCCGCGGGATTGTTGCTGCGCAAGGCGGCGCTCTTCTGGGGGCCGGCGGAGATCTTGAACAACCGGGACTTGAGCGCGGTGCGGGCCGCCTCGCGCTGGCTGAGCATCCTCCCGGTCGGCTTCTCCCTGCTCTTAAGCTTGGCCCTGGCCGGGCTCCTGGCCTGGGCAACCCGCCCTCCGGGCGATCCCGATTCCGCGCGGCAGGGTGAATTGGTCGTTCTCCTGGTTGGCTTCGTGGTTTTTTATTTCATCTCGGTGCTCCCGGCCGCCGCCGCGGCCCGATATCGGGTTCCCGTCACTCCCGTTCTGGCTCTTTTCGCCGCGCTCGGGATGGCGGAGTTCGCCCGCAGCCTGCGGTCCCGTCCGCTTCGGGCCGGAGCGCTTTGTCTGTGTGGGCTGGGATTCTGGTGGGTCTGTTCGCAGAACCTGGCGGGATATGCTTCCTCCGGCGCCAAGCATCATTACGACCGGGCGGTGGCCTTCACCGCCGCCGGCGACCAGCGCGCGGCCGAGGCCGAGTATTTCGAGGCCCTGCGCCTGGAACCCAGCTATCCCCAGGCCGCCGGAAACCTGGCTTCCCTCCTCCTGGAGCGGGGGGAGGCAAAAAAAGCGGTTGAGCTCTTCCGCCGGGCCCTGGCGATCGAGCCGGACTCGGCCCGGGCCTGGAGCAACCTGGCCCAGGGGCTCCTGGAGCAGGGAAGCGTTGGGGAGGCCGAGATTGCCTGCCTGCGGGCGATCGAGCTGGACGAGCGTTCGCTTAAGGCCTGGAACAACCTGGGAGTGATCCGCCAGGGGCAGGGCCGTCCGGCTGCGGCGGAGGAGGCCTATCGTCGAGCCTTGCGCCTGGAAGCGAACTATCCCGAGGCGGCCTACAACCTGGCCAACCTCAAGGCAGCCTTGGGCGACTTGTCGGAGTCGGAAAGGCTTTACCGCCTGGCCCTGTCTGCCCGCCCCGATTACGGACAGGCCTGGAACAACCTGGGCAACGTCCTGGTCCGTCTGCACCGACGGGAAGAGGCCGAGTCCGCCTACCGCCAGGCTCTCTCGGCCCGGCGGCCTCCTCCATCCGCCCGGGGCAACCTCGCCAATCTGCGCGCCGCCGCGGGAGATTATCGTCAAGCCGAAGAACTTTACCGGGAATTTCTCAGCCTCTCGCCGAACGATCCAGGGGTTCTGGCCAATTATGCCCATACCCTGGAACTCGAGGGACGCTCGGCCGAGGCCGCGGCCCGCTATCGGGAAGTGCTCGGGCTGGTTCCGGGGCATCAAGGGGCCCGGGCCGCCCTGGCCCGGCTGGAGTCGGAGCGTTGAGGCGCCGTTCCTGGCATCCCTGCTTGTTGCTGGCGCTGCTGCTGCCGGTTTGGTGGGGGAGCCTTTACGGAGAATACGTCTTCGACGACTCCCTGACCGTGATCCACAACGAGGTCCTGGGGGAATGGGGGAAGCTGTTTTACGCGCCGACGACCAGCCCGCTGCGGGACCGCCCCGTGGCGGCGGCCAGCTTCCAGCTCAACTACCTGCTGGGAGGGAGAGAGGAGCTGGGGTACCACCTGTTCAACCTGCTGGTCCATTTGGGGGCGGTCCTGGCGCTCTACGGGGTGGTGAGGCGGAGCCTGGCGGGCGGGAAGGCGGGGGAGAAGCTGCGCCGGCTTGCCCCGGAAGCGGCCCTGGCGGCGGCGCTGCTGTGGGGCCTGCATCCGCTGCAGACGGAGAGCGTGACCTATGTCACGCAGCGCTGCGAGTCGCTGGCCGGGCTGTTCTACCTGCTCGCGTTCTACCTGGCGATCCGCGGTTTTGAGCAGTCGGAGGAGGCCGAGCCGCGCCCGAACTGGTGGCTGGTCCTGTCGGTGGTTGCCTGTTTCCTGGGGATGGGGACGAAGGCGACGGTGGTGACGGCGCCGCCGGCCCTGTTGTTGTACGACCGGGTGTTTGGGGCCGGGAGCTTCCGGGAGATCTGGCGCCGCCGGCGTTGGTTCTACCTGGGCCTGTTCGGGAGCTGGGCATTCCAGGCCTGGCTGCTGTGGCGGACGGATTATCCGGACATCCGGACCCATACGGGCTGGGAGTACCTGCGGACGCAGCCGGGCGTGGTGCTGCACTACCTGAAACTGACGCTGCTGCCGGGGGAGCTGTGCCTGAACTACAACTGGCCGCCGGCCGAGTCCTGGATCCGGACGCTGCCGGCCCTGCTCCCCCTGGCCGGGCTCGTCCTGTTGGCGGTCTGGGGCATTGTCCGGGGAGCGCCGGCCGGTTACGCCCTGGGCTGGGTCTTCATCACGCTGCTGCCGACCTCGAGCATCCTGCCGCTGGAGGACGCGGCCTTCGAGCACCGGATGTATCTGCCGCTGGCGGGCCTGGCCGCCCTGGCCGGGAGCGCCTGGGCCTGGTGGCTGGCCGGCCTGTCCCGGCGCCGGTGGGGTTGGGGAGCCCTGGCGGCGGTGCTGGTTATCCTGGGCTGGCGCACCTGGGAGAGGAACCTGGACTACCGGGATCCCATCGCGATCTGGGAACAGTGCCTCGCGGTCAACCCCGACAACCCCCGCGCCCACAACAACCTGGGCAACCTCGTCAAGAAGCTGGGGAGGAGGTCCGAAGCACTTTCCCATTACCGGGCCGCGGTCGCCCTGGACGAAGATTATGAAGCCGGCTTGTACAACCTGGGAACCTGGCACCTGGAGAACAACGACCCGGCCGCGGCCGAATCCTGGTTGCGGGAAACCCTGCGGGTCAACCCCGCCTCCGCCGCGGCCGCGGCCAACCTGGGCATCGCCCTTTTCCATACCGGTCGGCCGGAGGAAGCGGAGAGGGTCCTGCGCCGGGGCTTGAGCCTGAATCCCCGGGATCCCGCCCTCCGTTTCAACCTGGGCCTGGTCCTGATGGAAACCGCGCGCCCGCGCGAGGCTATTTTGCTGCTGGAATCGGTACGGGAGATCGACCCGGACAACCCTCGAATAGCTCCCGCAATGATGAAAGCGCGGAGGCTCAGCGGGGCGTGAGCCGGCTCACTTGAGGAGGGCCGTGATGAACTTATAGAGGGGGACGGGTTCCACGGATTCCCGGTTGCAGACGATCTTGACCGCCAGGGCCCCCACCGCGTTGCCGATGAATCCGACCAGATCCATCGGGAAGCCGGAGGCCACGCAGGCTGAAGTGATGGCCAGGTAGGCATCGCCGGCCCCGATCCGGTCCACCACCTCCTTGGAGAAGACCGGGACCTGAACGAACCCCTCCTCCGGGGTATAGCCGTAGGACCCGCGGTGCCCGCCGGTGATGGTTACCCGCGAGGCTTCCAGGTCGCGGGCCACCTGGAGCATCATCTCCTCGAGATTCCCGAACTTATCGTGCATCGCCAGGCGGATCTCGGGTTCGTCGATGCAGACATAGTCGGCCCGGGGATACTTACTGATCAGGTTGAAACCGCAGTTGGCCGAGTTGGTCTGGGTCATAACCGAGAGGAACTTCGATTTTTTACAGAGCACCTCCACCATCTCGGGGCTGATGAACCCGTTCCCGAAATCGGCGGCGATGACCAGGTCATACTCGGGGCAGATTTCCTCGAGGTAGGAGCATACTTCCCGGTTCAGCTCGCGGGGCGGGGTCTTGATGTTGAGAAAGCAGACTTCGAAAATCTTGGAGAGAAAGGCGTGATCGACGTAACGCCGCTTGACCACGGTGGGAGAATCCTCCCGGTAAAAGAATTTCGGGGTAACGGTTTTTTTCAGGTGGGCCAGGACGAAGTCCTCCCGGGGATTTTCCCGGCCCAGGCAGGTGACCATATGCACGTTGTCGCAGAATCCCCCGATGTGATTGGCACAGGCCAGCACCCCGCCGGCAAAGGATTCCTGGTTGATGTAACGGGTGGCGATCACCGTCTCCTTCCAGGCCTTGCCCATCGGCTGGCAGTAGTGGTACTCGTCGATGATGGTGTCCCCCACCACCAGGACCTTCATATCCTTGAGCGAGTTCAGCATCCCGATCACCTGCCCGGCGCTGTAGCGGGTACGGAATTCACGGAGGAACTCGTCGGCTTCCTTGTGATAGACGTTGAAGTGGACGTTAAGGAGTTCGGTGGAGCTGAAGGTGATCTCGTCGGTGAAGTGGATTTTCCCTCCGTGGGCCTTGACCGCTTCCTCCTCCCGGTAGATCTCTCCGGTCAGGTCTTCTTCCCGCTGGGCATAATCGCTGCCCTTGATGTAGAGGTCGGGCTCGAGCAGCTTGATGGTCTCGACCGAAGTGGGCCAGCGGTTGATCGCCACGTAATCGACGCAGGCGATCTCGGCAATGGTCTCGGCCCGGAGCCGTTGATTGAAGACCGGCCTCCCCGGTCCCTTGCCCACGTACTTGTCCTGGGTCAGGGTGACGACCAGGATGTCGGCGGTCTTCCCGGCGGCCTCGAAGTGCTTGATGTGCCCGGGGTGGAGCAGGTCGAAGACCCCGTGGCAATGAGCCACGGTTTTTCCCCCCCGCCGCCGCTCGGCGAGGATGCCGGCCAGCTCATCCAGGTCCTTGATCTTGTCGGTTGCCGTTATTCTGCTCATAAGATCCCATTTTGCGGGGCTAACGCCGGGCTTCCCCGATGGTTCGGCAGATGAATTCAATCTGCTCGTCGAGCAGTCCGCCCGAGGAGGGGAGATAGAATCCCCGGTTGCCCAGGTTTTCCGAGACGGGGTATTCGTCGCCGTACAAGTAGGCGTAGATCGGCTGCAGGTGGATGGGGATGAAGAAACTGCGGGTCTCGATTCCGTGATCGGCCAACACCTGCCGCAGCTGATCCCGACTCAGGCCGAAGGAGTCCTCGACCAGGATGCCGTACATCCAGTAGACGGAGCGGACGTCGGCGGCTTCGGAAGGGGTGGTTATTCCCTCCACCTCGGCCAGGAGCCGGTTGTAAAGCCGGGCGTGGGAGATGCGGGCCGCGACCAGCTCTTCCACCCGTTCCAACTGGGCCAAGCCGATGGCGGCCTGGAGGTTGGTGAGGCGATAGCTGAAGCCGACCACCTTGTGCCAGAAATGCCGCTCCCGGGTAAAACCGTAGTTGCGCATAGTCCGGGTTCTCTCGGCCAACTCGTCGTCGTCGGTAATTACGATCCCGCCTTCGCCGGTGGTGATGATCTTGTTGGCATAGAAGCTGAAGGCGGCCACGGTTCCGAAGCTGCCCACCATCCGATCGTGATATTTGGCTCCGTGCGCTTCGGCGGCATCCTCCACGATCATCACCCCGTGCTTTTGGGCCAGTCGGCGGATGGCGTCCATCTCGGCCGGGTGGCCGTAGGTATGGATCGGCATAATCGCCTTGGTTTGCCCGGTGATCTTTTCCTCTATCCTGTTCGGGTCCAGGTTCCAGGTAAGCGGTTCGGAATCCACCAGGACGGGGCGGGCCCCCAGGTAGTTGATGGCGTTGGCGGTGGAGATCATCGTAAAGGAGGGAATGATCACTTCGTCGCCTTCCCCGATGCCGACGGCGGCCAGGGCCAGATGCAGGGCGGTGGTCCCGGAGTTGGTGGTGATCCCGTGCTTTACTCCGCAGTAGGAGGCAAAGCCTTCTTCAAAGCGATCGACGAACTCGCCGCGCGAGCTGATCCAGTTGGTGTCGAGGCATTTCAGGACATAGTCGCGTTCGTTCCCCTCCAGGACGGGAGCGCAGACCGGGATTTTCTCCGCCGCCGGGTTGAGAATCGGTTCGGGACCGGCCATAGCCTTGGCTTTTACCAGGGCCTTCTCTTGCAGTTTCTGCAGTTTGCTGGCGTTCATATCATCTCATCGTTATGGTTTGCTTGAATCGGGCAAGACTGAAAAAAAGAATAGAAGATTCGCCTGAAATTGCAAGTCCTAACCCCGGCCAACTCAGGCCAGGATAAGAGGTCCCGAGACGGGCCGCGTTCGCGGCCCGGGGCGTACCCAGCTTAATCTTTCCCCAGGCAGGCGAACCAGTCCTTGGTGGCTTCGCCGATGCTCTCCGGGGTCCAGACCGGCGCCTGCCGCCAGTAATCGATGTTTTTCAGCATAATCTCGACCCCGTCCTCGATGGGGACTCGGGCTTCCCAGCCCAGCAGTTTCCGGATCTTGCCGACATCGGCGTGGGTGCAGTCCGGTTCTCCCGGGCGCTTGGGAATGTGAATGTGTTCTCCCCCCAGCAACTCGACCAGACGGTTCACGCTGACCGGGCGACCGCTGCCCACGTTGAGGATTTCTCCGCTCAAGTCGGACTCGGCCGCCGCCAGGCAGGCCCGGGCCACGTCGGAGACAAAGGTGAAGTCCCGGGTCTGCTCGCCGTCGCCGACCACGGTGAAGGGTTGTTTCGCCAGTTTCTGGGCCAAAAAGACCCCGAAGACCGCGCCGTAGGTGCCCGAGGTCCGCGAGCGGGGACCGTAAACGTTGAAGAAGCGGACGGCTACGGCGGGGAGGCCGTAGGTTGCCGCCCAGTGCAGGACATACTGCTCTCCGATGTTCTTGGTCAAGGCGTAGGGATACTGGGGCCGGATGGGCGCGGTCTCCGGAGTGGGGTAGACGTCCGGGATCCCGTAGCAGGAGGAAGAAGCGGCATAGACCAGGCGTTTCACCCCGGCTTGGCGGGCTGCTTCCAATACGGAGACCGTCCCGTCCACGTTGGCTCGGTGATAATCAAGGGGGCGTTGAATGGAGGGAACGATGTCGGCCAGGGCGGCGAGGTGGAAGACCCAATCCGCCCCGGCGAAGATCGGCCGGAGGGCGTTCAGGTCTACTATGTCCAGTTCGTGGAAGCCCGGCGGTTGCGGCGCATCCAACAGTTCCAGGTTCTGGCGCCGCCCGGTTGAGAGGTTGTCCAGAACGATGACCTCGTGTCCCTGGTTGAGGAGGAGTTCGACCAGATGACTCCCGATGAAACCGGCTCCGCCGGTCACGATTGCTTTCATAGGCTGGTTTCTCCTTGCTTGGGCCTGTAGTGGTTTCCTAGCGTGGCCGGGTCGGTCGGATGATCCCCGGGTTTTCGGCGGGAATTGTCCAGGCGGCGTCCTCCAGCCGCTCGGCCAGGGCGGCCTGGCGTTCTCCCGTGAAAAGCCAGCGATAGGTACCGCGGACCATCCCCAGGTAAGCCATCGTTCGATTCCAGCACAGGAGAGGCAGTTTCTCGGTCACGCCGGGATTGATGAAAAGCTTTCGCTCAGGGGAGATGGCTCCCTGTTCCATTCCCAGGCGGATGTTGTTGAGCATTGTCTTCAAGGGAAGCAGCTGTTCGGTAAGGACATTGGAATAAGTCCTGCTCAGGTACAGGTTGGCGGCCAGGATGGGAACGATGGCCAGGCAGATCACGATTTTTTCCCTCCGCCGGGGCCGCAGGAGGTCGGTAAGCAGAACCATCCCGCCCAGGGCGGCTAAGGCGTTGGGGACGAACTGATAGCGGAACTGGATGAAGGGATAGGAGACCGGGTTGGTGGTAAGCCGGGCCGCCATCACGATGAAGAAATACGTGTAGTAAAGAAAGAGCAGAACGGCCAGCTTCCCAGCCGGCCCCCCCGGTCGCCTTCGATGCAGGCGCAGAAGCGCCCAGCCGGAAGCCGCGCCCGCGATCCCGCCCACGATCAAGATCTTGATGTATAGGCCCTTGGCCAGCTCCGCCAACAGGCCGCCGAGGTTGACGTTATCGGCGACCAGGGCGGGAACCGAGATGATCGGAACCAGGTTGAGGCAGACCGAGTTGTAGATCAGGTTGAAAAAGGGCCCGGCCAGACTGACCAGGAAGGCGAGAAGGCTGGGGGTCCGCAGGTTCCCCATATAGGTACCGGATTGCCTGAGCAGCCAGAACCCACCCAGGTAGAAAACATAGATGAGCAGGACCGTCACAAATACCGGCCACGCCGCCGGTGGGCGCGGTCCTTTCTTTCTCGACCGGGCCCAGGCGACCCCGGCGGCGGCCAGGGGCCAGGCGGCAAAGACCTCGTAACAGAGCATTCCCAGCAGGAAGAGGATTCCGACCGCCCCCAACAGATGGTGGCGCCCGGGCTCCCGAAACCAGCGGGCTAGAAGGATTCCCCCGGACAGGAAGGCTGCCAGGCCGATGATGCTGGCCACGTGGAAGGTCCAGGTTATGATGTCGAAGTGGCTGAAGAGACCGGCAAAGAGAAGGGTGAATGCCGTAGCCATTGCCCGGCCGGCCCCGAACACGGTCCTCCCGGCCAGGTAAAGAAGGGGGATGCAGGTCAGGTAGAGCAGGAAGGAAACCAGGTGGTTCCCGATGAACCAGTCGCCGAAGACGGCGTGTTCGATGAAGAGGAAAACGTAGAAAAGCGGGCGATGGGTTCCGTGACGAAAGGGATCGTAGTTGACGATCAAGGCAAGTCCGTCCGGCGAGGTCCTGGCTTCCTGGAAGGCATAGAAGGTCGACCAGTAATCGCTGCGGGGAGGATTGGCGAAGGATGGAGCGTAGATCGCGGCAAGGACTACGCCCAGCAGGAGAAAGGCCGCCGCCACCTTCGTTTTCGGCCCGAATCGGGCCCTTGCTCCCCGGGATTCCGGCTGGATAAAGTCTTTACTCATCGTGACGGCGAAAACTATACTACACATTTGCCTGGAGTAGGGATGGGGAATTGAAAAAACTCTCGACGGAAAACCGCAAACGCTTGGTGGAAATGCACCAGACCGGGTCGCACTTCGGCTCGGCCCTGAGCATTGTCGACATCCTGGCCGTGCTCTACCATCGCATCCTGCGCATTCCTTCGCCCGACGACCCGTCCCGCGACCGTTTCCTGCTCAGCAAGGGGCACGCGGCCTCGGCCTGGTACGTCACCCTGGTCTCCCGCGGCTTTGCCCCCGAACAGGTCCTGACGGAATACCTCGCCGACGGATCCCGGCTTTACGGCCATCCGGTTCGGGATGGGCTGCCCGGAATCGAGGCTTCCACGGGGGCCCTGGGCCACGGCCTCCCGATCGCGGTGGGGCTGGCCCTGGCCGCCCGGATCGACGGCAGCGCTTCGCGAACCTTCGTTTTGATGGGGGACGGAGAGACACAGGAAGGCAGCGTATGGGAGGGGGCAATGCTGGCTTCGCGCCTCAAGCTTGAAAGCCTGGTGGCCATCATCGATGCCAACGGATTTCAGGGTTTTGACGAGGTGGCCAACATTCAGCCCATCGAGACCTTCCGGTCCCGCTGGGAAGCCTTCGGTTGGGCGGTGAAGGAAGCCAACGGGCACGATCACGCCGAGCTGGAAGACGTGCTCCGAGAAATTCCCTTCCGGGCCGGATGCCCGTCCCTGCTCATAGCCCATACGGTCAAGGGCAAGGGAGTGGACGAGATGGAAGGGCGCTTCGAGAGTCATTACCTCTCAGTTCCCCGGGACAAGGCCTCAGCTTGGAGGGATGCCCTGGACCGGAAGGCCGAGGAGGATGAAAGGTGAGGAGGGGTTTCATTGAGACGGTGATGGAGTTGGCCGCCGAGCGGGAAGACATCTGCCTGGTCACGGCCGACACCGGGTTCACCATCCTGGAAAAGTTTCGGGATGCCCATCCGCAACGTTATCTCAACGTCGGCATTGCCGAGGCGGCAATGATCGGGGTGGCCGCCGGCCTGGCCCTGGCCGGGAAACAGGCATTCTGCTACACGATCGTTCCGTTCGTGACAATGCGTTGCTTCGAGCAGATCAGGGTCGACCTCTGTTACCAGAACCTGCCGGTGAAACTGGTCGGGGTGGGGCAGGGGCTTACTTACGGCACCGCGGGTGCCACCCATCACGCCATCGAGGACATCGCCCTGATGCGTGCCTTGCCCAATATGACCGTGATCTGCCCCGGGGGTCCCCGGGAAACCGCGGCGGCGGTGAAAGCCTCGCTCGACCTGGAGGGCCCCTGTTACATCCGGATCGGGAAATCGGGGGAGCCGCCGGTGCATCCGGAGGGAGACTTCGATTTTAAGTTGGGCCGCGGCTGCATCCTTCGCCCCGGCTCCGGCCCGGCCCTGCTCGCTACCAGCAATATGGTCGAGCCGGCGTTGCGGGCGGCCGACTCCCTGGCCGCGGCCGGTTACGATCCCGTCGTGGTCAGTATGCACACGATCAAGCCGCTCGATCGAGCCCTGTTGGCGGACCTGGCAAAACGCTGTAGTCTCCTGGTCACCCTGGAGGAGCATTCCCTGATAGGGGGCCTGGGCAGCGCGGTAGCCGAGGCGGTCGCCGACGACCAGCTTCCGGTCCGGCTCCTGCGCTTCGGGATTCCGGATTGCTACGCTCCCGTGGCCGGAAGCCAGGCCTATCTGCGGAACATCTTCGGTCTTTCGGTGGAACAACTTTCCAGAAGAATCCAGGAGGAGCTGGGTGAAAAATGAAGTACGGTCATAGGATACTGACGATTCGCCGGTATTGGAACAGGGTACGTACCCTGTTCTATATGCTTTCCATCAAGGCATTGCGTAAAAAACGCTATCCCTTTTACGTCAACCTGGTCATCAACAGCCGCTGCAACCTGAAGTGCGCTTATTGCTTCGGGCGTTATTCCAACCGGCAGCGACCGGATTGGAAGCTGGAGGACCTCAAGCAGTTGATCGACCAGCTGCACGCCCGGGGAACCCGCTATATCCTGGTTCAGGGAGGAGAACCCCTGCTCCACAAGGATTTGGGCGAGATCTTCCGCTACATCGATTCCAAGGGAATCGTGACGGCCATAGTTACCAACGGACAGTTTCCCGAGCGTCTCCGGGACATTCCCGAAATAGCCCTGCTGGACAACGTATGTTTTTCCCTGGATGGAAACAGGGAGGGGAACGACAAGGTAAGGGGACAGGGAACCTTCGACAAGGTGATGGAATCCATCCGGGTCGTCCAGGAGGTACACCGCGTCCCGGTGCGGATCAACACCACGGTGACCAAGTACACCGTCCACGACGTGGATTTTATGGCCGAGATGGTTCGCGAGAAAGACATCGAGTGGGGAATAAACTTTCTCTTCAAGGGAGACGAGACCCTGGAAGGCGAGGACCTGGCCCCGGAGGACGAGGACATCGTCACCTATCAGAAGAAGTTCGTGGACTACATCAGGAAGGGTTACCCGATCTTTTCCACCACCAAGATCCTGCGCTATACCCTGAATTGGCCGGTTCCCTATGCCCGCAAGTACCTGGGAAAAAAGGAAGCCCTGGAACTCCTGGGGAAAAACTGCATCGAGTGTCAGTACGGGAACTACGAGTTGGTCATCGACGAGGACGGTTGCCTTTATCCCTGCCAGGGGATGCAGGGACAGTTCCCGGCCAAGAACCTGCACGAGGTCGGGTTCGATGAAGCCTTTCGGCACTTGGAAAAGAAGCCCTGCCACACCTGTTACCTGGTTTCGATGATCAACACCTCGGCGATGATCAACTGGGACCTGAACGTAATCTGGGAAACCATCCGCGGCACTTTCCGCAGCCGATTATGGAAGAAACACAGAGCCAACTGAGCATCACCCTGGTGATGCCCGCCCTCAACGAAGAGGCCAACATCGTTGGGGCCGTTACCAGGTGCCTGGAGGCCTTCGGGCGCCTGGCCATCGACGGCGAGGTTCTGGTGGTCAACGACGGCAGCCGGGACCGCACTCCGGAATTGGTCGAAAATCTCAAGGCGGGAGCAGGGAAGGATCGGGTAAGGATGATTTCTCACCCCAGCCCGCAGGGGATAGGGGCCTCCTTCCGAGATGGGGTCGCGGCTTCAAAAGCCAGGGCGGTGGCGATGATGCCGGGGGACAACGAGAACGATCCCAGCGAAATCCTGCGCTACCTCCCTCTCCTGGACCACGTCGACCTGGTGGTTCCTTTCGTCTTCAACAAGGAAGTGCGGGGGCGCCGGCGCAACCTTTACTCTTCGATCTATCTCTTCCTGGTCAATTTGGCCTTCGGCCTGAAATTCAACTATACCAACGGGACGGTTCTCTATCATCGCTGCGTTCTGGAGGACTCTCCCAACCGGAGCAACGGTTTTTTCTTCCAGACGGAGAACTTGGTGCGCGCCGTCCGCCGCGGGTATCTCTTTGCCGAGGTGCCCTACCGGTTGGACCTGCGCGAGACGGGGGAGTCAAAGGCCACCTCCTGGGCTTCGCTTAAAATAATCATCCGCGA
>Ga0272444_10002494_pt1 | contig 16986 bp, 20 predicted proteins | sample SSMForm13_FD_201033 | JGI IMG/M metagenome (GOLD analysis project Ga0272444, IMG submission 201033) | Marine sediment archaeal communities from Little Sippewissett salt marsh, Falmouth, MA, United States - SSM-Form-13 | ecosystem: Environmental > Aquatic > Marine > Wetlands > Sediment ...
TAAGAATATTTTCTAATCCCATTATTTTTACCCCCTAAAATTTATAATCTAATAGTTCAATGTCCTGTGCATACCGCCTGGCGACAAATCGCTTTTGCTGTTCATTGTAAAGTTCCCGATAGTGCGGATGCTCTGTTGTGTTGCGTGGCACAGTATCCGGTATGGGAATCACTTCTTGCAACTTTTTCCATTCATCTCTTATGTTTTCAAGTTTAATCACCCACGTTGGAATAAATTCATTTTCACATACCATAGACACCGTTTGTGGCCTCAAATGCATTTCCCGCGTGTGTTTTGATATGTTGCGTTTGACCGCTTCGGCAAAATCATCAAACGACATCCCCTTGTAAAACCCCTTTCGATTGACAATGTTTGTCGGCTTCGGTCCCAATATCTTTTGGTAGTAACAACTTACAAACCGCGCCCAGGGGTTTCTCACGACTGCCACTTTCAAATAATCCCTTTTCTTTTTGGCTCCACAGGCACTGATATAATGCCATCCACTATGGATTGGCCTTGGTGGTTTTCCTTCCATCTTCTTTATCGCCTGTTTGATACTGCTGTTGGCTACCTTGCCATTGATAAAGAAAATGGTTTTAAATTCATCGAGACATATGTTTAACATCGTAGCCATCTAATGCTTTTCTCAAACTCATTCTTTTAAAACAGGTTAAAGCAGTTTTCCGTGTTGCATTTATAATCTTGATATTCCTGGGTAGCAGAGTTGCCAAGTCATTGTAAACCCCAATCCATGTTTTAATCCGTTCTTTTGGAGCATTGTTTAACGGCTGGGGGTGATCCCCAAACCAATGAACCTTGCCCCCTGTATGCTGCATGTCATACCCTAAGAGGACAATGTAGTTATAACCCAATAAGATCGCCAGGTTGATCGCCTGGTATCCACTGTTTTTCCCATGTCTTATTTTTGGCCACTCCAATGACAAACCCTCCGGTCCGTCATCTTTCATTTGGATAACATCGGGGTATCCCACCTTTTCAAGACTAAACTTTTTCTTTGGCAGGTCTCCAATACGCGAGTAATGCCAATGCCACCAGCGGCGATCACAAGCATAAAGATAGTTAAGGCGGTGACAAATCCGATAAGCATCATTAACCCCCATAATGTCAATACCGCTTTTCTCAACATAGGTAACATCCTTTTTGGTCAAGCTCGGACCGCTGGCAATTATGACAATTGATTTAATCATTTCTTACGTTTTCTCAAATGTTTAAGGTCTGCTTTAATCTGCTCTAAATCTTTTTTGCCAATTCCATGATCAATAAACCAATCCTGATCCCATCTTGTATTCCCATCAGCTCCAACAATGACACAAAGTGTTTCTATATCCAGAGCAAGACTACAAGCTAACCGGTGTGCGCCCTCCATCAACTTACCGTTGCGCCCGTAACGTATTGGGAACTCTGTGTTGTAGCCATCCCGCCTCATACTCTTCAAAAGTTTTTTGCAAACCGTGATGTAGTCCTCAATATTGCTTTTCCAGCTTCTTGGCTCATTTCCCCGCGTCCGTTGTTTGATGTGCCACCGGTAGACCCGCTCGGCGTCTGGGTCATTGCGCTTAAGTAAATGACGGAAATACCGCCACTTGACAATAACATCAAGCCGCTCGCAAGTGATTAATTTGTACGGCTTTATCAGAAAAGGTGAGCAGATCGGCTCTGCATTCATCTATCGACCTCATTGTGTCTAATTCAATTAATGGTATCCTGTTTTTCAATATCTCTACCGCTATCTGCCGGGGCCTTTCCATCGGTTGAACCATGTAGGAGCGATCCTTACCCCTTGCAACATTACGGCGTTTAACTTCTTCAATATCTGCAAACAGACTGACCGCCCCAATAGACACAGGCATGGTTTCAAAGTATGGCCTGATGTATTCCGGGTCTTTCAACCGCCAACCAATCCCCAACCCCCGTTGGAATAAACCCGTCTGGATATACACCTTGTCATCTTCCATTTGAAACACAGATGCTATTTTTCTGAATGCTCTATCTGTCATCCCTAAACATGCCCTATAGCTTTTGTGTCTTTTGACTTTGTCCAGTAACGCTTCTGTTATCCGTATAAAATCTTTCCATTCTTTGGGAAGAGATCCCTTTTTCAGGGGGATACAGTTTGGTGGCCATAGGTCATCCATCAACGTGCTTTTTCCGACTCCAGGGGGACCGGCAACATCAACCCATCTCATCGACAACCTCAATCATACGGTAATCTCTTTCATGTACCCGTTCATTACGTGTAATCTTCCACCCTTTTGACAATGATTTTTCAATTAGTGATATCGGATGTGGACTATGATAATGCCCTGTCGGTTTATTGTGTTTAGTTCTCAACGTAAAAATAATTCGCCTACCCACCCGTTGCATCTCTGAAAATGCTTGTTTTAAATCATTGGCTTTGATTAAATTTAGGAACCGCACACATACAACCACATCAAATACGGTACAGATATCTATATCAAAAATGTTACCAATTCTTGCTTGATCTGTGTAAGTTGTTTTTTGACTCGCCTGCCCAACCATATCTGGCGATATGTCCATCCCAATAAATTTGAAATGCCGACTTTGATAAAACGGGAAAAACCGACCTGTACCACAGGGAATATCCAAGATAGATGACCCTCTCAAATCCCGGGTTAAAAACTTTTTGACCTTAAGATCCTCACCCAACCATTTTGCCGATCTCTGGCGTTTGCTTTCGTATAGTGTTGCGTTCCGCCCCAAATACCGGCAGGCCGTTTTGTTCGCCTTGTCTGATACACCGTTTATGATGGCAGATACTTGTCTATCCACGGGTGATGTCTCTTTACCTGTTTAAGTTGTGGTATACGGCTGCCCGGAAAAAATACTATGCGCGCATTGTCTGGGAGTTTTGTCCCTACCCCCGGCACAACATCCCTTAACCGCCCAGCACCATATACACCATCCTTGTCTGTCCAATATGCTTCGTCATCCCAATTGAGCTTATGACTGATCCAGGCTTGATCCGTGCCGCCCCAAATTTTACGCAATTTCTTTGGATGCTTCTGAGGATCAAAGTCCTGATATAGTTGTGGTCTTGCACCAGCTTTGACAAGCATGATGCTTGTGTTATATCTTGCCCGCCGTTTCTTTGACCCTTGAAAGTTTGGGTTACGCCATAAGACAACATCCTCTGACCGTTTTACTATTGGATTAAGCGACCGTGTAATCACACAATCCAAATCTAAATATAACATTCGCTCACCGATAATATTGCCAATGTCTTTCCTCCACAGCATCAGCTTCATATATCGGGTCCCCGGTACAAAGGTTGTCTTGTCTAATTTTACAGTTCTAATCTCACTGTCAAATTGTTCTGGGGTATCTGTCACACAGACAAAATCATGAGGCACCGTCAAATTCTTTTTGACCATCTTGTGCAATATGCTCACATGCTTCGGTGTGAACTCGTAAATACCCCTGCATTTTGCAAATTCATCATGCCAAAAAAAACAAACAACTGTTAGTAAATTCATGTTTTGCCTATATCAAATATTCTGATATCCAGGGATGTTGTCGTTTGGCTTTTTCCATCTGCGGGATATAACTCCCTGGGAAAAACACTATTCGCGCATTGTCTGGCAACTTCGTTTTGAATCTTCTGGCATCATATATGCCATCCGCCTCTGTCCAGCATGCTTCATCTGTTCTGTCAAGTTTATAGTTTGCCCATTCTTGATCATCTCCGCCCCATTTTCTTTTCAATTTTTTAGGGTGTATTTGTGGGTCAAAGTCTTCATATAGTTGAGGTCTAGCCCCTGCGGTAAGCAACACAATACTCATGTCATATACGGGTTGAACTTTATGCAAATACGGATTGCGCCACAATACCAAGTCCTCTGTTCTATTGACAATCGGATCTAACGAGTCAGTAACAACACAATCTAGGTCAAGGTAAAGTATGCGATCACCAATAATAGACTCAATATTCCTGCGCCATAGCATGAGTTTCATATACAATGTTCCATCTATCCAAATTGATTTATCCAATGGAACGGTTTTTATATTGTTTCCTGTAAACTCTTCTGGTCTATCAGTTATACAGACAAACTCATGAGGCACCGTTAAATGATTTTTGACCATCTTATATAATGTCTTGACATGCTCTTTGCCAAATTCATAACGACCCCTATACTTTGGTTTGTCATGCCATAAGAAGCAAACAACGCTTAACTTGTCCATACAACTCCGATCCCACGTCTCAATCCGTCTTTTACAAACTCAACCGATCTTTTACCCTCGGCAAACTCCAAAAATATCGGCCTGATTTGTCTCGCCCATTTACCTGTTCCAACAATATCGTGAAATGCAACCAATCGAGCCATTGGCCCGTAATTTTCCAAATCCTTTTTGACACCGTTTGACGTATGATCCCCATCGATTAATAGTGCGTCAAATGGCGCAAAACATTTAACCGTTCCAACAATTATTTTGTCTTGGCTATCTCCAATGATGACATGTGCATCAAGGCCATGCTTTACCAAATCTGTTTTTGCTTGTTTGAGATAAATAAAACTATTCTGGTGTCCCCCCTTATGTTTTTGGCCAGACTTGGCTCCAGGCAAATCAACAGCTACCAGTTTTGAACCCTTCGGTAGTGACATCCCCACCTCATGCCAGGTGTCTCCATAACGGCATCCAATTTCACAATATGAAGTAACACCCTCATCCTTTAATAGTTGAATAAACCCCTTCAACTCTACCTGATATTGTGGCCACGGTTTACCGCTGAATCCGGCGATATCAAACATTTTTTTGGCCATCAAGCATACCTCTGTTTCAAATGTTCCCAGGCTTCGCCGTTTTCGACTTCTTCAATTGTCCATTGCTTATAGGCCAAATCATAAAGCCATTGTCTGCGGTCCGGCATGTGAAAATCCATCGTCACATCGTGACGCGCCACCCCCCACGCCATACTACCGGGATCCATCGCAATCACTGGAATACCGTTTATCACGGCATCCACTCCCGAATTACTGTTATAGGTAATGGCGCACATCGCCCCTGAAAAGGCATCATCCAGGCTATTGGTCAATAACCCATCACACCGTAGGAGCCCATCATATTGCCGTGACAGGGGGTGTGGCCTGTAATAGACCGGCACATCCGTCATTGCCTTTACCTTGTTCATGGTCTTCTCATACCACTTGCGCGGGTCTTTACCGTATAGACTTTGATCACCGGCCACCTGACCCATGAGCAATAAATATTCGCCGTCCGTTTTCCAGGGTTTGACTTCCACCTTGTGTTTTTCCCATCGGTCAGACGGCATGTTCTTTGCGAAAAAGAATGCCCTACCATTTAACCCGTTATATCCAATGCCAGTATATTTTTTGCGGTCCCCAAAATACCCCCGCTCCATCACGAGATAGTCACCATTATGATCGATCTGGCTATCGTTTATTTGCCTATTTCGCAACCCCCAGACAACGGCAAGGTCACATGGTTTGTACCGTTCCGTATACTCCCATTTTGAATTGATGCCGTGTCTTTTTAACCCATCAATAAATGCGATCATCCAGGGTATCGCATGACGCTGGGCTAAACGGACGTAACAGGTAACACTAAAACTCTTCATTTAATGCCCCATATTAACGATAAGTAAATATGATAATAACCGTTGCACCTTCTGAAAGTGTGCAATCAGATTCATCCAAAAACGGTTTTATCTTCACATCGTCAAAATATTTTGTTTTTTGAACAGTCGTATCAGCGCATTTAAAATAAACGGACCTCGGACCCGAAGCACTTGCCTCCTCTATGACAAGGACATCATCCGCTGCACCCGGATTAAATTGGATACTCTTGACCTTGATACCGTCTGACCGCTCTGGCAGTGTGTCCGTCCATGTCCAATCAGAATCGATTGCGGATATTTCGATCACATTGCCGACATGATTAACCGTATTACCGGCCTGGCATGGTATAGCGAACGTTAAAAATGCAATAATAATAAAAAGATATTTTGTCATTTGTTTATGCTCCCCAATTAAAATTTATTATATCAATCCATTGTCATTCCCATACCTAAACTTGTCGGACCCTCTGTAGTACTACCAGTATAATAGGTATCTGAAAATCTTAAACTCTTCACATGAAACGGATAGGGATTGTTGAAGCCGATGATAAGGTTTGTGCCTGTGGGCCATGCTCCATCATACTCTTCCAGATCACCTGATGCTGTACCGTCTGCATACACTTCCAAATCACCTTGAGCGTCTATATCATCATCCCAAGTTACAACAACGTCTATTGTTGTTCCTGAAGTTATACCTGCCTCATTTTTACATACATTGCTCGAATCATTTGAAACAAGTGTTCCAGTCCCCTCTCGAGTAAAATAAAACAGCCTCGCACTTACATTTGTTGGAGAAATTCCCCCCCAATTTCCCGCTGCTAAATCGGCGTTACTAAAACCAGGTGTCCACTCCAAACTCATCGTCCCCTCTGGGTCCATATCCGTTGCCCAGTTAGTTGCCCACAAGTCAGCGTGTGCCCAATAGATGCCGTTGGTGTCGATGAACTCGATGGTTACGTCATACTCGGTGTCAGTGAAGTCGAAGTCATCACCATCATCATCCCAGCCTTCAGTGTCAAGGTTCTCGTCTGTGTAGACACGGACGCCATCGGTTCCTGCGTGACGGACATACTGAATTATTGCATTGTCAACTGATCCTACAAAAGTAGCATTCCCTCTTAATAAAATTGTTCCTAATGTTTGACGCATATTAGTGTATTGAGTATAGGTTCCATCTTCTATTTTATCACCGCTACTGGATATGCCATTGGGATACATTTTGACTGCGCCCGCTGAATAGTCGCTCACTGTAAACTGATATTGTTCATAATAGTAATCGTCACTACCAGATGCGTCCGTCAAGTCTGTATTTCCACCTTGGCTTCCATCACAATGAGCCACACCAGACAACGCTCCAGCTCCATCTACCCCAGGATGCCAACCAGTCCCCTCTGTCCACTCTGTAAAATCACATAATTGAGCGCAGTTACCACCCGTTGTCTCTGCTGCTCCGTAGCCGGAAGTATCGAGACTACTTCCTACCGTTGTCTGAAGTTCAAATGTATCACCTGCATTGCTTCTGAGAATCCAGTATTCTCCGTTAAGCTCTGTCATTTCTGTCAAACCTGAGAAGTAAATCACATCTCCGTCAGAATACCCGTGACCAGCATCAAAAGTCACGACTCCAGGATTCGCTTTGGTAATCCCATCGACTCCCTTTGCTGCTGCTTTCGTTATATCATCAAAGGTTTCGTCAGCTACTATATTCAACCCTACTGTCTCCGCCACATCAGGATACCCGATAAAGCCGACAAGGGTTTCACTTGAATCATCCGTCAGCGTGATACGATAGGCAGGGGAAGTGGTTGTGATGGGAGAGATGCGGACATCGTCTATGTAGAACTCAGCGGCTCCACCATTTGACCTGAAATATATTCTTTCATATTCTAATGTACCTGTTGCGGTAGTTACTATTGTGGCCTTTTGCCATGATCCTGTTGTTGTATAAGTTCCCGTAAAATCTAAACCTTTGCTGTCTGTTGGATTTTTTGACCTGGCATCTAATTCTCCACTTACTATATAGTAGTTAAACGTAATCCAATATTTACTGGTATCTGCTGGAATTACAAATGTATCTGAATAAATTCCCTCATTCAGTGCGTCTGCATCCACATACCATGAATACGAACCTTCCCATACCTTAGTTGTGCTTTGTTCACAAGTAGAGGGTGTGCCAGTAGTTGTCCAGTTAGAATTGTCTTCCATATCCCCGTTCAACGTAGAGGCATTAATCAAGTCCGTCCCCAGCACCCCTGCATAGTCCGTCAGGGTAATATCGTCAGACTGGAAGAAGCTGTTCCCACTTGCTGCACTCAGCTTAAAGGATGTCGTATTAGTCGTCCCCAGGAGTTCTGTCGTGTCCACTGCTCCCTCTTGGCTCCATCTTACAGCTGTTGCGCCAGAGGTTGGGATGTAGGAAGTTGGGTAGGGAGATTCTTCTACTTGAGCACCGTAGATATAGGTTCCTGTAGTGTCAACATTAGTCCCTGTAACATCAAAGTTTGCATCATCATCAGCATTCACAATATAAATATCAAACCGTGTCTGATTCCCTGTAGCAGAAACGTCTTCAGTGATCCATATTCTGTACCAACCTGTTGACCCTAAAGCAGAAATTCCTCTATTATCACACCCAGAATTTGTTCCCAAAGCCCCTGTGGAAAGGTTGAAATAAGAGAAGACCTGTCCAGCATCATTTTTTCTTATTCTTAGTTGAATCCAATCGTAGTCTTTTTTCTTTGCAAATATAGAAAACGTGACCGTTGTATTATCATCAATAGTGATCAGAGCTGCACTATGAAATATATGCGTTGCATCTGCATCACTATCATCAGCAAGTAGGGCAATAGCGTTTGACCCTCCTGCTGGATCAGTCTGACCAGTTGATTTGATTGAGCGTGTTGTATCCCAAGTACTCGTCATTAAACTATAGGAGTTTAGATTAACTCCCATCCCCTCACATAGCAATCCATCAGCTTCTATCCTTGCGCTTGGAGATGCCTGGGCAGAGGTTCCCTGTAAGACCCCATCGGTGTCAATCCAGGTATACCAACCGTCAGGGCCATCCACATTAATCGTTGCTGTACCCCCCAACACTGTCGCCGTGGCATTAGAGGTCATGGGAGCATAGAACGTCCTTACAGCCCAGGCCTGATTCGCAAAGAGAAAGATTAGAGCAAATAATATGCAGAGTTGTTTTTTCATTTTGTAATCTCACTTATGCGTTTAAGTAATTCTTGTCGCCTGTCGCTAAATTCTCTTACCCCATGAAAGTTATTGTTTCGGTAATCCTCTTCAAATTTCATAATGTCTTTAGTAAGTTCTGTCCTCTTTTCTATCTCAATAGAAATAGCTTCAAGTTTATCGTTGTTACTTTCTATCTGCTTGAGTTCATCCTTGAACGATTCGCCTAATTTTAACTCAACTTTCGCATCAGTTAATTCCTGATTAGTCATATAAATTCGATGGCTTAAATCACTGTTCTCAGACGCTAAAATATAAATAAAAGTTATAAGGACAGCTACTACAGGCAAAACCAAAACTAAAGGGACATTGCTTTCTAATATTTCTTTTTTCATTCGGTGAACTCCATGTTACTCATTTGGATTGGATATCTAACGTATTCCTTATTGTTGATGACCTGCTGCCAGGTGTAACCGCCATCAATGAGGTCTTTCACCGTTTCACAGGTGTCAGGTGTTTCAGGGTTAGAATCAAAGTCGTAGCAGACCTTTAAAATATGAGATAAAGCCGTTCTGCCTATCCCTTCGGTGTCCTGATACATTTCCTTATAAGACCGCCAGTATTGGATGTCGAGTTCAGGATGGTTGGCAATGTACTGTTTGGCTTTCTGCTTAAATTTCCTGTCATCCGGTCTAACCACCAGAAGCCATAGTTGTTTCGTCCCAACCTTTTTTATCCTCACAGAGTGCAGGAATTTGTCTTGATCTATTGTAAGTCGGTTCCCTTCGGCATTGTCGATGTAGACAAGATATTCTTCCGGCTCCCAGGCAAAGCATAAGGTTGGTATCAAAATCATAAAAATAAATATTAGTTTTTTCATTTTAATTCTTCTTCCAAATTCCCCATTGGAAACGCATCCAACACGCTCCCCGGCGAACAGTTGATAACTTTAATATTTCGTTCTTTGAGATCCGGTAACATATTTTTAAAATGCTTTATCCGAGTTCCCCAGTATGGCCGCTGTCGATTCGGATGGTCTCCATGCCAGTGGGAAGCGCCGTTGATGTTTCTCATGTCATAGCCAATTAACAGTATCTTCGTTGCCCCAAAATTAACGGCCAGGTTAATTGCCTGGTATCCACCAATCTCACCGTTGACAATATAATCCGATTTCTTTGACAACCCGTTTGAAGTTGCCTCGCCCCGTATCCATGTGATCCAATCATATTTAAGCGCTGCATTCCGACTGATGGTTACTTTCAATCCCTGATGTTCTTGCACATTTAATTCGTGCCACTGCCACCAAACCCTGTCACATCCATAAATCACATCCGCCCACGGCGCGATCTGATATGAATTGTTAATGGCAATTACATTGCACATGCCTTTCAAACATGCATCCGCCACCGCGTTAATCTGTTTCTTTTTAATGGAGGGGCCGCCGCCGATACAGACGGCAACCCCACCTTTCCAGAGCGGCGGCACATCATAGCTTACAAGTCCGTCGTCGATTTCTCCGACGGTAAATCGCCATCCGGCATTTTTTTTTCCTCTGGAATAACAACAGTTGACTTTGGTACCGGTGGTGTCTTGCTTGTAACCGGTGCTTTAGGTTTTGCCGTTGTTGTCCGTCGGGTGTATGTCCGTTTTTTAGGCGGTGCCTTTTCAGCAGGCTTCGGCTTTGGCTTGGGTACATACCGCTCTGCCTTGTTTCGGCGTATCCAGCGATTAGCACTTGATGCCGGTAACTCATAAACCTTACCCGCTTTAAAAGTGGCACTCCCATCAGCAGGATCACATTCTTCAAAAAACTTAATCTCGAATGAGATTTCCTGATCCCGTGTTATTGGCGTTTTACTGCTTGCCATTGTGTTCCTCCGCTTCATTGGTTATTAATCCTTGTCGTCCTCGATTTCCTGAATCGAAGTCAAATCCGGCGCATCCGCATGACCTGGAGCATGTTTCGGTATATACCCGATAGCAGCACATGCCGCATACGTATCATTTGACGCTGTAACAAGTCCGCCCTTGACATAACGGTCAGCGGTTGACGCTGTACCACCAGCTAGATCCTCAGCGGCCACATTAATAATAATCTGAGTATTGTCATTGTCTGATGCAGACCCATCAAGTGTGCTTGCGGTCTTAAATGCAGCAACATTATTTCCACCCGAATCACAGGTCACAACTCGTGCAACAATATCCGAATGCTTCGCGTCACCGAGTAAAAAATAAAACGTAACCTGATCAAACTTGCTCATATCGACAACATCAGTGAATTTCTCAGTTGTCGTTACAAGTTGCGGATCAATGGTCCCGATGAGCGCCCCTATTTCATATCCTTTTTGAGACATAATAATTTTCTCCTTATATTTAAAATTACGGTTATAAGGGGAGTGTTACCTCCCCTTTTGGTTATAGGTTAGTGATTAGGTTCTGGCTTGCAGGGTTATAAAGGCGCCCATACTATTCGAACCATCGCGTGGATCGATTGCGGCTGACCACCAGCATTGACCACCAACACGCATGACAAAGCGGTAAGCGACGGTATCGTAGTCAAACCACAAATGAATACTCACATCACTCCGGATCCCGCTGGTTTTCATCCCTGTCCAATACTGCTTGAGATTGGCAAAGATGATGTCACCCGCATCACCCAATGTCTCACAAGCCTGAGTCGGTATGACCGGACGACCCATTAAAGTCGCATAAGGTGTCGCAGACAAACCGTTTGCAGGCATATAAGCAGGCACTGAGCTTGATGTACCCTCAAAACTCATGGTCAGTAACTGAGGCTCAATATCCTGATTGATAAGCCATACAGCGTCACGTCTCCAAGGGCCATACATCCTTGACCACATATTGGTTATGTTTTCAAAAACGATGGTATCAGCAGACTGACCCGACTCTTTGCTGACCTGTACTTTACCACCACAGTTCAAAATACCCTGTGGCTCACCTGCACCCGTACCGCCAACAATGGCGATATTGACTTTCATGTTCATCTTCTCGGGTACTCTCCGACGCAGATACGCATCCAAACTCGCGGCATCTTCCTGTAACTCTTCGGTAACAGGAATCAGAGCTGTCAGTTTGTTCAGGCGCAGCGTTTTCTCTTTGAGCGCAACCTTGCTCTGAGTTTTCTGATCATTCTCACTGGTCCAGTAGGCTTGAATTCCACCACTTGTCGCCCAGGGGGTTGTCTCATCCGCTGGTACGACAATCATGTTGCTCTTGGTTGTCCACTGGTCAGTCCGGGCAAGCAGTGAATCCTCACCGAGAACCTCTTCCATAATGGCATCCCGATAGTCAGGCGGAACAGCATACCCACCATCCGCACCAACACCCTCAGTCGAAACGGTAGTCGGTGCATTCCTCAATAGTCTCGGATCGATGCTTCCCCGTGTCGCGTTCCGTACAGATATGGCAAACTCGCCAAAGCTCCTAAAGCCGTTGTTTCGCTTCACTTCGGGCGGTTCAAGAATTTCAAACCGTGCCCGCTGCGCGTGGTTGGAGTGCGGTACGGCGTCATGCACCTTCTCATCAGGATCACTGATTCTACCGGTTCCCTTGGTAAGCTGAAGCGCCTGATCCTGCACCCGCTCGATGTTTTTAATCTGACGGTCAGTGTTTTTATACTCCACATCAAGCGCTTCCAACTTATCGTTTTCCTCTTCCGTTAAATCGCGCTCTTCACCCTGAGCGGCCAGAATAATGTTTTGGCTCTGCTCGTTGAGGTCGATTAACTTTTGTCGTAAAGTTTCTATATCCATAGTCCACATCTCCTATCAAAAATTATGGGTTATCGGTTTAACCTGTGCTGGCACAGGGAGACGAGTACGGTGCTGGCACCGCGTCATCTTATTTTTATTTTCCTTTGCCATTTGTCGATCCGGGGCGTTTCTTTCGCCTCCGGTTTCGGTGTTTCCGTTTTCATTTTAGGCGGGTTATACCTGTACTTCATTTTAAGCTTTTCCATATCTACGGCGGCGGCCATTTTCTTTTCCGCCGTAATGGAATCGATAAACCCCCACTCTTCGGCCTCGGCTGCGCTCATCCACGTTTCCGCGTCCATTAATTTCGAGATTTCGTCTTTTTCTAATGAGCTTTTTCTCAAGTATGCCGGGAGGATGGAGGCATCCCGCACCTTGTCGATATCCTCTGCCGCCTTTCGCATGGTTGCGGCATCCCCGATCGCCATGCCCCATGGGTTGTGAATCATCATCATGGCGTTTTCAGCCATAAATATTTGATCCCCGGCCATTGCAATCACAGACGCAATCGAAGCAGCGAGGGCGTCTATCTCGACGAGCACCTCCGCTTTATGACGGCGCAGAATGTTATAAATCGCCACCCCGTCAAAGACATCCCCACCAGGCGAATTGATATAAACGTGGAGTGTGGCCACATCCCCGATCTCTTTAATCTGCTCGCTAAACTCCTTGGCGGTAAATCCTTCAAACCATCCTTCCCCGATATCCTGGTAAATCCAAATCTCGGCGGATTTATCTTTTTTGTTTTTGACCATCTTCAGGCCTGCATTTGACATGTCGTTATCTCCCTGTTGTTTTTTTTATGCGGCAACGGCTAATTTCTTATTTTTTAGTTTTAAAATTTGATCCATCATATAAAGCGATTCGTTCTCTATTTCAAAATCGTCAGCCTCCCATTGAAACGCGTCTTTCTCGGTTTCTGGAATAGACTGTAAATACTGTTCAATATCATTAAAGTTTTTAATCTCGATGGCCTGGGCAAACCCAATGACAATGGGGCGCAGCACCATAATCATGTATTGGGCGTGTTCCTTAATAAACTCTCCCAGCCAGCTTTCATACTCTTCGGGTGTCTTGCTTTTTCTGACGTGCTCCAACCGCTTTTGCTGCCTGGCGTAACACCGTTTTAACGCATCAAAAAAAACGGGTTTCCACGCCTGTTTTACATCCTCGGTTTCATCCTCTTCGTCTTTTTCCGGTTGCTCAAACGATGGCTGTAACTGTGGTGGGATCTCTTTTTCCTCTCCGATTTTCTCTAACGTCGTGTACTGGCCCTGCATTACATATTTATCGCCGTCTTTGCCGATAGGGTTCATGTCCTCCAGGGCCCGGATCTCATTCGTATTGATCGCCCCCATATTACGAAGCGTCTGATAAAACTGAGCCCGTGTCTGGCTGTCCCCGCGCATCAGGCCGTTGACATTGATTTTACTGTAAAACTGATTCTTTGCCCGTGGCCCGATAAGTTTATAATCCGTCTCCTGCTCCAACCGGATCGCCCAGGGGATGATAGTGTCCTGTACTACCTCGATAGATTGATGCTCAATGTTGGAGAATGTCGCCCGATCCAAATCGCCTATTTTATGAGGCGGGACCCGAAACCATCTGGCAATTTCGTTTACCGTGAATTTACGGGACTCAATAAACTGTGCATCCTTTAACGGCATATTGATGGTTTGCCATTTCATGCCCTCTTCCAGGATAGCCGGTCGCCACGCCTTTTGGGGCCCCTTGTGTTTATCATCCCACGCCTTTTTTAACCGGTCATACGCCTCGTCGCTTAAACTCTCCGGGTGTTCAAGTACGCCGCTCAACACCGTGCCGTTCTCATAAAAACTCGATTGAAACTGATCAGCGGCCAGACCTGCCCCGATGCTCCTGGCGGCCAGCGCTACAACGGATTCACCCTGTAAATCATTCGTGCCTAAACCCCGGATATGAAATATCCTGTCCGCCTGGAATATAACCGGCTCACCGGTTTGACGGACCTCGTAATAAATGTCGCTGTTTGAATCCCTTTTTGGCGTAACGCGGGAGGGTGCGATGGGCCAGAGCGCAGTGGGCCTGTTCATCGAATCTTTTTCTATTTCCGCATATGCGTTTCCCCAGAGATTAGCCCAACTCACCATTAAGACGCGCCAGTCAAAACTTCCTATATGCGGGTTTGGCCGGGTATGGATTAACCGGTAAAGGTTATTCCCAATGGCCAGCTTGCTTCCGCCGTCTTTCTGGCGCTCTCTTAATTCCCACGGCAATGATGCCACCGTCTCCGCAATGTAGCGCACAGCAGCGAATACCGCAGAGAGGCTGAGAGCCGTGTCATGGTCTACCCACATTCCGCCTTGCACAACAGGCACATATTGAATCGTTGATCCTCTGAAATATTTATCAATATCGCCTGATAGCAACTTTTTAAGTCGTGTCCATATTTTCATTACAAGAACCTGATTGATCGTTTTTCATAAACGCTCTTTTTATCAAAGAAGAGAAGCGCCCGGCCTAACGCCATCACCATAGCTACTATACCGTCTATACGCTCCGTTGACTTGTCTTTTGCCGGTTTGACGTTCTCCGCCGGATCGATCTTGACCACTAAATTATCCGCATTCCACCTCAAGACCGGATTACCCCCATGCGCGAATTCAACACCCAATGTCATCTTCAATAATTCTTTGGTGGGTGGAGACATTGACTTCCAGCCCTGCCGATGCTCCACCATTGTAATGCCATCTTCTTCATTTAACTCAGTGGCCAGTTTAACAGCACCCCACGGGTCATAAGCCACTTCCTTGAGATTATAAATATTGGCGGCATTATTAACGGCTTTTCTCACCCATGCGTAATCAACCACATTACCAGGCGTTGCCGTGATAAGTCCGGCTCGTACCCACATATCATAGGGCACCTTATCACGGCGCGCCCGCTCCATGATGTTATCTTCAGGGACAAAGAAGTGAGGAAGGATTTGCCATTTCTCACCTTTGTTTTCTGGCGGGAACACAAGGACAAATGCGGTCAAATCTGTACTGCTGGATAAGTCAAGACCGCCGTAGCAAGTACGCTTGACAAGTTTTTCCTTGTCAATCTTGCCATCGCATTCATCCCATTTTTCCATCGGCAGCCAACGGTCAATCTGGTTGACCCATTGATTCAACCGAAATCGACGGAAATTGTTCTGTCTGGCCGGATTGGCTTTGGCTTGCTTATAGTGAATTTCAAGGTTGTCTTTTTCAAAGATATAGCCGAGGGATGGATTTGCTTTTTCCCAAACTTGAGGATCTTCCCAATCGTCCTTTTGATCAGCAGCATAAATAATCGGCAAAAATGTGTTGTCCTCAATAATCCCATCCCTCACCTGACAGGCGTAATTGTGTACTTCCCAACCAATAGAGTTAACGTCATAAATACCAGCGGTTGTGATGATAAACACAATCTGCTGCTCACGGGCAATGTCTGTACCCTCGGTCAATACATCATATAACTCCCTGTTGGGTTGTGCGTGAATTTCATCAAATATAACGCAGGACGGGTTTAAGCCATGCTTTGTGTAGGATTCATTGGATAAGACCTGATAAAAGCTATTGGTTTCGTAATCAATAATTCTTTTACGACTGTCTAATACCTTCAAACGGCTTGACATATATTTATCGTTTCTCACCATTTGAGCCGCGACGTTATAGACTAATCCGGCCTGTTCTCTATCGCCAGCGGCGCTATATACTTCAGCGCCTGGCTCATCGTCCCAGAATAGCTCATGAAGCGCAATCGCAGCGGCTAACTCAGATTTACCATTCTTTTTGGGAATTTCGATATAGACGGTACGATATTGACGTTTTCCGTTTTTCTTTAACGTGCCAAATAATTGATCGATTATATCATCCTGCCAGGGTAGAATTTCAAAGAAAGAGCCAGCCCACCGGCCCTTGGTATGGGTCAGAGACTTGATAAAATCTTTAACGGCTTTTTCTTTGGATTGCTTTTTTGGCATATTACTTAATCTAAAAGTCTCCCAACACCCGTTACATTGTCATCCTCAGTCCCGACAGATAACCCCACCCGGCCCCGTGGACTTAACCCAAATTCAGCGGCCTGCATACGGAAAAGCTGCAAATACAACCGCTCTTCCTTGTAAAGCCAAGCGCGGTCCTTGTAGAGACTCTCCAGAGCGTCAAAATCCATATCCTTCTCAGCCCGATTTATCTTGCGCGCTGTCTTCTTCTGTTTACGGAATATCGTTTCGAGTCTGCTTCTGATCTGTGTCAGAGAAGCAAACATATCACCATCGTTTTCAGTTAATAGGCCAAGACGTTCAAGTTTTGGGCTTAATCGTTTCCAGACCCGTTTGGCACCCGGATCAATGTCTTTGGGGATGTCTGGGGCTTTAGGGCGGGGCTTTGGCTCATTCTTCGGTAA
>Ga0272444_10002498_pt1 | contig 16982 bp, 12 predicted proteins | sample SSMForm13_FD_201033 | JGI IMG/M metagenome (GOLD analysis project Ga0272444, IMG submission 201033) | Marine sediment archaeal communities from Little Sippewissett salt marsh, Falmouth, MA, United States - SSM-Form-13 | ecosystem: Environmental > Aquatic > Marine > Wetlands > Sediment ...
GCAGGAGCGGGGTGATCATGGCGGACGAGACGGCAGAGGTCGAGCAGGAATCCTCCGGCGAGGCCGAGGCGGAGGAAACAACTGCGACGGCCGAGGGCACCGAGGGTGACGCGGCCGCAGAGGCGGTTGAGCAGTCCGCCGCCGAAGGCGAGGCCACCGAGCCCCAGACCGGTCAGGACGAAGGCGAGTCGCAAGACGGCGCCCCGCCCGACACCGAGGCCGCGGCCGACGTTGACGCATCTGAGAGCGAGGGGGGCGGCGCGGCCGAGGTCGAGGGCCAGGTGTCCGATGGCCTCGATCTGATGGATGAAATGGCCGGCGGCCAAGGAGTGGAACTGCCTGAGATGACGGAGGAAGTCAAACGTATCCTGCACCTGGAGGTGCCGGTCATTGTCAAGCTTGCCGACAAGCAGCTTCCGCTTGGTGATATCGTGGACCTGTCCATGGGCAGCATCGTCGAGTTCTCCAAGAACGCGGAAATGCCGCTCGACCTGCTTGTGAACAACAAGGTGGTCGCGCGCGGCACCGCCGTGAAGGTCGGGGAGAAGTTCGGCCTGAGAATCGACGAAATCCTTCCGGTCGAAGAGACCATTCGCGTCCTGGGTGGCTGAAGCAGATGGCAGTTTCTCGTAGCGTGGATGCCACGGTCGCGTCCCGATGCGATCGGGACAACCATGCCGTTCAGCGCCTTCGCGTCTCCGCGAAATCCCGGATGAAATGGAAGCCCAGCAGTGCGTCGAGGCGCAGCAGTTCGTCGCGGCTGTCGCGCGACCGGGCATACTGCATGGCCACCTGGAGGAACCACAACCCGACGCCGAACCGGCCGCGCCGACTCAAGGCATACTCCACCGCCACCTCGTCGTCCCCGGTGAACCCGTAGAGATCGTGCAGCAGGTCCATGGCCGCGCCGTGCAGGTGCTCGATGGCCTGATCGTACGCCTGCAGGTCCACGGCCTCGACGGCCCGGTCCAGGTGCTCGGCGGGGCCTGCGAGACGCCGGCCTTCGGCTTCCCCGCGGTCTGATCCCATCCGCTTGGCCCACTGTCGAAACCGCCTTTGTGTCTGCTTGACCAGCCCGACAACCTGGCTGCCCGGACTGCGCAGCTCCTCGTTCATCAGGTGGTAGAACCGGCCCGGGTCGCCTAGGAGGTTGCCGACGGCGGTGGCCAACTGTCGCCTGAGGACCCTGTTGTCGGTCTGGTGCATCCTGGGGAGGATTTCCCAGATGGCGTCCATGACGCCGAGCTTGGCTAGGGCCAGTGCCCCGCGTCCGCTGACGGCCGGCGACGGGTCGTGCTTCAGGATCTCCATCAGCCGCTCGGCCGCTTCCGGCGATTGCAGTTCGCCCAGGGCCCCGGCGGCGTGCTCGCGGATGATCTCGTTGGGGTCGATCAGCTTGTCCATCAGCGGGGCGACGGCCTGCCGGTCGCCGGTCATGCCCAGAGCCCGGGCCGCCTCGGGCTGAACGTCGCTCTCCGGCGCCGTCAGGAGATCTACGAGGGCCTGAACGGCCTCCGGTCCGCCGATGCGGCCGAGGGCCAGCGTGGCCTCGCGCCGGATTTCCGGCTCGGCGTCCGCCAACTGGCCGATCAGGTCGTCAACGGCCAGGTGGTCGCTGCTGGCGCCCATGCGGCGCATCGCGTCGAGCCGTTTGCCCACGTTGCGGCCACCGAACAGGCGCATGGCATTCATCGTTCGGAACTGGCTGGCCCCGAAGACGGTGCCCAGGACGACGCCCACCGGTTTCTCGCGACCCTCGCGTATGCGGAGCAGCAACGGGTAGAGGGCCAGCCGGCACAGCAGGCTCACGCCGACCATCACCTGGATGTGCGTCAGCACCGTGCCCCAGGGCAGTCTGTAGTCCAGGTTGCTGAACAGCGGCCTGATGCCGTCGCCGATCAGCCCGCCCATCCACGGGCCTAGGACCATGCCCACCCCGACCACGGCGGCATACACGCCCACGTGGACGTTGCGGTTCTTCTGCGGGGCCAGCGACAGCATCAACTGGCTCCCGGCAAGCATCATGCCCGAGAACATCAGCCCCTGCATGGCCCCGGCCGCCGGGGCCAGCCACCAGACGTTGCCCCGGGTCACGAACAGCACGTAGAGGTTGATGAACCCCGCGGCGTAGGTCACGGCCATCACCGGTTTGGACCCGACGCGGTCGATGAGCATGCCCCAGTAGCGCGAACCGATCAGCACGCACAGGGCGAACAGGAGCCGCGCCGCCAGGAACACCCGGTACGGGGCATTGATGTACTGCTCGCTCTTCAGGTACGGCCAGATGAAGTGGACTGACAGCCCGGCGCTCAGGGACAGCAGGGTCATGGTCACGATGAGCCGCCGGAAGTCCGGACGGTGGAACGGTGTGGCCAGATCGCGCCACCGCGTTGGGGCGTCCGGGCGATCGTCGCGCTTGGGCTCAGGAATGAAGCCGTGGATGATGATGTCGATGATCCCGCTCAGGGTGCAGACGAAGATGATCCCGATGAAGATGTAGTCGGCGAAGTCGGTGTAGTTGCCGGCGGCGTCCTTGCCGTAGGTGTCCAGCAGGACGACCGGCAGGATGCCGATCAGCGTAGCCACGGTCGACGCGAGCTGGCGGTTGGCGAAGAACCGGCCGCGGATCGACTGCGGGGCAAGATCGGCCATCCACGACCACCAGGCGGTCGCCGTGAGTTGGGCCACGCTGAAGCCGACGGCCAGCGACAGCATCAGCGCCCAGACGTAGGCCCCGGGCACCGCGGCGCCGTGCACGGTGCGCCAGTGGTACGCGTAGATGGCGAAGCCCACCGTCACGAATCCCAGGCAGCGGTAAATGAGGACCAGGGTGACCCAGAGCCGCTTCCGTGTCCGCGTCCGGTCGAAGATGAACACGCCCAGCAGTTGGACGATCTGGCCGATGCCCGCAATGGCCGCGAAGAAGCCCACCTGGGTGAGCGTCGCCCCGAGGCGCTCCTGCAGGTAGAGAATGAAGAGCGGCGACCCTGGCCAGAAGATGGTGGCGAACAGGGTGCCCAGGCCGCAGCACAGGACGTTGACCTTCATGCCCCATCGGCGCCGCCGGGGCGTGATCGGACGCCCGGCGGTGTCCGACTGCTGGCTGCCGTCCGGCAGAAGGCCCGTGCTGGAAAGCTCCGTCATCGTTCTGTCGTCCGCCAATGAATAAGGGCGGCCCCGGGGAGCCGCCTGGGTCGAGTTTTCCCTGGAACGCCATTACCCGCCTCGGGGGCGCTCCATGCCCCACGTCGCGCGCACTATACCCCGGGACCCGGCAGGGTCAACCCCCATTGCCGCGCTCCCGCCGGATTTCTTCGCGCACCAGACGCTGAGCCCGGGCCATGGCCTGCCGCCGCGTGCGCAGCGTTCCGTCGAGCTGCTCGTCATAGAGGGCCTTCAGAGTGCGGCCCACAGCCGGGCCCGCCGTCAGGCCCAGGCCCAGCACGTCGCGACCGGTCACCAGCGGGGCGGGCTTCATCTCCTCGGCCGACATGCGCCGCCGGACGCGCATCACATAGCGGTGGTCGGCCGTCGAGCAGCAACTGCCCACCAGGTCCGCCCGGTGCACCTCGGCCAACGTGGCGAAATGCCGGCTCTGGAACAGCCGCTTGAGCGTGGCCGGACGCATCTCGCGGGCGTGCATGAAGTCCAGGTGGTGCCGGATGACCCATGTGAGTTCGTCCTTCTGTGCGGCCGACAGTCTTAGCCGACCGGCGACGGCTGAGGCCATCTCGGCCCCGACCTGCGCGTGGCGATAGAAGTGGACCTCGCCACCGGAATAGTCAGCCGTCGGCGGCTTGCCGATGTCGTGCAGCAACACGGCCAGCGCCGTAACGAACGTCGGCCGCCGAAGGGCTTCCAGGCACAGCAGCGTGTGCCGCCAGACGTCGCCCTCGGGATGAGCCCGCGGGCCCTGTCGGCATCCCTTCATGGCGGTGACCTCGGGCAGGATGGCGCCGAGCAGGCCGAGCGAGTCCATCAGGCGAACGGCCTCCGCCCGCGAGGCGTCCGTGAGCATGATGGCCAACTCGTCGCGGATGCGTTCGCCGCTGGTCCTGGTCACCAGGGGGGCCAGGCGCCGAACAGCTCGCCGTGTCGCGGGCCCCAACCGAAACCCCAGCCGCGACGCAAACCGCACCGCGCGCAGCATCCGCAGGTGATCCTCGCCGAACCGCTGTTCGGCATCGCCCACCGCTCGGACGAGACCGCGCTCCAGGTCGCGCCGGCCGCCGACATAGTCGATGGTCTCGCGGCGCAGCGGGTCGTGGAACAGGGCGTTGATGGTGAAGTCGCGGCGCCGGGCGTCCTCCCGGGCGGTGGTGAACTGCACGCCGGTCGGATGCCGCCCGTCGGCGTACGCGTCGTCGCTGCGAAACGTCGCCACCTCCACGCGGGCCCCGCCCTGGAGGACAACGATGACCCCGAATTGGGCCCCGATGGCCAGCGTCCTGCGAAACAGGCCCTGGATTTCCCGCGGCCGGGCACTGGTGGCCACGTCGTAGTCCTTGGGCCGCTTGCCGAGCAGGCGGTCGCGGACGCAGCCCCCCGCCAGCAGGGCCTCGTGGCCCCGGCGGCGAAGGCGGCGGATGATCCGGATCGCCAGTTCGCGATTCGTCATGGGCCCGACGACTCCTCTCGGCGCGCCGCCGGAGACCGTCCCAGGAGCCGGTCGACCAGCGTCTGGACGCCCCGGCTGTCACCGCGGGGTCGCAGCCGGTTGCTCACCAGGCACTCGAACACCGTCAGCAGCAGCACGCCCACCAGGAAGTGCTGCCACAACTCCTGTCGCCCGAGCGACGCCAACTGGGACGTCACGTCGGCCATGCTCGACGCCAGGTACAGTTCATGGGCCTTCACCCGTTGGCGCAGCTCGTCCAGGCCGAGCGGGGTGAGGTCGCTCTCGCGTCCGTCCGGGTTGACGGCGAACGTCCAGGCCAGGTCCGGGCGCGGCGAGGCAGTGACCGGGGCCAGGTCGTAGAATCCCAGGGCGAAGGTGTCGCTCAGGGTGAACGTGTCGGTTGTCCCGGCGTCGGGCTTCTGATGCCGAGGCGCCCCGGGGTGTTCAGGGTCGGCCACCGCCAGATCGAACGGCGCGCCCGACTCGGGGCCATAGGCCAACCTGGCGGGCTCGCCGGAGACGATCTCCGCCGGCCAACTGGCCCGTCGGACCGAACGATACACCAGCCGCAGCACCAGGGGCAGGAAAATGTTTGTCCGCTGAAGGTTGCTCCAGTCGCCCGAGGCGGGAACCGCGAACAGGTAGACGTTCCCACTTCCGCGGCGGCCGGCCACCAGCAGCGGGTCGCCCGTGTCGAGCCCCAGCAGCACCTCGGCGGTTCCCGGCGCGGTGGACCCGAGCAGGACGTATCGGCTGACTACCACCCGCTGGTAGTATTGCAGGTCGGCCAAGCCTGCCAGCAGAGGGTTGTTCTCGGCAACCGCGATGACCTTCGCCGGTCCTCGGTCGTCCGGGGATTCGCTCTTGACGGTACCCAGTGCCGCCGGCAGCAGCGGCTCGGTCCCGTCGCCGTCGTCTGCGGCGGGCCGGTGCCACCGCGCGGGCACTGTGGCCGGGCCCGGAAAAACGATCAGTGTTCTGCCCTGCTTGACGAAGGCCTCCAGCCGCCCGTGCAGCTCGGCGTCGAGGCCCGCCACGTCGGCCAAGACGACCGCGTCGGCGTCGGCCAGACGTTCGTCCGAGAGGTCCGTCGGGGCGGCCGTCTCGACGTGGATCGGCCAGGGGACCTCGGTGTCGCCGGTCGGCCCGGCCAGGGCGGCCTCGAGGTAGAACGCCGGATCGTCCGCCCCGGTCAGCCCGCGGGGGTCGCGGACCAGCAGCGTGCGGATGTTGCCGGTGATGCCCACGACGAGCCGCCGCGCGTTGTCCACCGGCAGGCTGTCCTCGGCGTCGATCTCGACCCTGAGCCGATGCGGGCCCGCGGTCGAGAACCCCGGGCGGAACAGCACGCGGTCGTTCTTGCCGCGCTCCACCGGAAGCGTCACCGCCATCCGTTCGCGCGGGCGGGTCATGTCGTCGGCGTACAGGCTGAGGTATCGCCGGCCCTTGATCTCGGGGCTGGACCACAGGCGGACCTCGATCGGCACGGGAAACCCCACCATGCGGTCGGTGCCGGCGGCCCTGACGCCGGTCACCGCCACGTTGGTCGAATCCGGGCTGTCGACGTGGATGACGCACACCGGGATCTCCCGGTGGCCTGCCACCTCGGGCAGGTCGGCCACGCCGTCCCACGACTGGGCCTGGCGGTCGGTGAAGATATAGATGCGGCGGTTGGCGCCCCGGGTGGCGTCGAAGGCGGCGTAAGCCTTCTTGAGCAGGGCTGCGAGATCGGCGCGGCCGGCACCGACCTCGGTTCGGCGGATGCGGCGGATGAGTTCGTCGCGGTCCCTGAGCGGCCGTGCCTCCCGGCGCGACAGCGGGCCGTCGGCCACCAGCAGCAGGGCCTCCGCTGGCCGCAGCCTGCTCTTCAGGAGCGCTTCGGCCTCGCGCTTCAAGTGCTCCAGGCGGCTCTTGCCGCCGTAGGTCACGCCCTGGGACATCGAGTTGTCGAGGATGATCGCCGCCTGGCTGGCCCCGCCGGCCAGGAGCGACAGGTCGTGGCTGACGAACGGCCGCGCCAGGGCCAAGGCCAGCAGGGCGAACAGGAGCATCCGCAGGACCAGGAGGAACAGGTTCTGGACGCGCCGGCGGCGGGCGGTCTTCTCGGCGGCGATCCGGAGGAACCGCAGGGTCGGGAACGGCGTCTGCGGGGCTCGCGTCGTGTGCACCAGGTGCAACACGAGCGGGATCGCCGCAGCGGCCGTACCGATCAGAAACAGTCCGTTGACAAACGGCATTCGATCCTCTCGCCTCGCGCTCCGCCGCGCCGAAACTCTTCCCCCTTCGGGGGAGGTGCCCCGGCTTGCGCCGGGGCGGCGGGGGCGGCGCGCCGGCCGTCATGTCAGCTTCTGCCGCCGGGCTAGGTACGCTGTCAGAAGAAGCTCGTACGGCACCGAGGTGTCCGTCAGGACAAACTCGATGTTGTTCTCGACGAAGTTGCGCCGATAGGCGTCGATGAATCCCTGAAGCTCGGCGATGTACGCCTGGCGGATGTCGCGCGAATCCACCTGGAGGCGTTCGTCGGTCTCCAGGTCGCGGAAGGCCACCAGGCGGTTGAACGGCAGTCGCAGCTCCGCCCGGTCGAGGATCTGGAACACAATAACCTCGTGCCGTTTCTGGCGGAAGTGGCGGATGGCCCGCATGACCTCCCGCTGGTCGTCGTAGAGGTCGCTGAGGATGATGACCAACCCGCGACGCTTGAGCGACTCGGCCAACTGGTGGAACGTGGAACTGATGTTGGTCTCGCCGCCTGGCTCGACCTGCTCCAGCCGGGTGCACATCTCGTTGAGGTGCATGGGCGACTGCCCCGGCGGCATGTTGAGCCGCATCTGGGTGTCGAACGCCACCAGGCCCACGGCGTCCTGCTGGCGGGTCATGATGTAGGCCAGCGTGGCCGCCAGGAAACTGGCGTACTGAAGCTTGGTCACCCCGCCGGAGGCGTAGTCCATGGAGCCGCTGGCGTCGAGCACGATGGTCGCCCGCAGGTTGGTCTCCTGCTCGAACTGCTTGATGTAGTAGCGGTCGCTGCGGGCCAGGGCCACCCAGTCGAGGTACCGCGGATCGTCGCCCGGGGTGTACTCTCGGTGCTCGCTGAACTCCACGCTGAACCCGTGGTGCGGGCTTTTGTGGAGTCCCGAGATGAACCCCTCGACGACGCGACGGGCCAGCAGGTTGAACCCGCCCATGCGCACCAGCACCTCGGGGTCGAGATACCGGTGCCGTGTCAGCCGCTGCTTCGCGCTGGCCTGTTCCTCGCCGAGGATGGCTTCGTCGTCAGGCATCGCCGGGAGAGTTCCCTTCGGCTTCGAAGAAGTCCAACGTCATGGACCCGTAGGTCCGCGACTGTCCGCGCCGCAGGTGCGGCCAAGCAGTGTCGGCCTTGGAGCGTGCCTCGTGCCGGACCACCACCGTCGCCCCCGGGGCCAGGGCGCCGAAGGTCATCAGTTCCTCCAGCGCGTCGCCGATCCGTTCGCGCATCAACCGATCGTCCATCATCGCGTAGGGCGGGTCCACGAAGACCAGATCGACGACCAGGTCCTCGGGCACTTGTCGCAGCCCCGAGTCGCGCACGCCGGGCCGCAGCCGAAGGGCGTCGCCGGTGATGACCCGCGAGACCTCCTCGTAGCCCAGCCGGGCGACGTTCCGCTTGAGGACGGCCGAGACCTGGCGGTCCTGCTCGACAAAGGTGGCCCAGCGTGCGCCGCGGCTGAGGGCCTCCAGGCCCAGGGCACCCGTTCCGGCGAACAGGTCGAGCACGACGGCGTCGGGGACCTGCCCCTGGATGATGTTGAACAGGTTCTCCTTGACCCGGTCGGTGATCGGTCGTGTGACGAGCTTTCCCTTGGGCGCCTCGAGCTTCCAGCCGCGTCGCCGGCCGGCGATGATCCGAATGTGGCTGCGCATCAGCGTCGGCTCCTTCCGTGCGCGTCAAGAATATCCGGCGGCCCTGCGCCCTTCAACGAAATTACCGCCATGGCATTGCGGCGCGGCCCGGGCGGGCAAAAAGGTGTGATATTAGGTGATCGGCCGTAGTAGAATGCCCTGTGCATGTCACTTACGGGTGGAGCAAGCGGCCGACGAGGACCGGTCCTCGAGAGGACTTGATGGCGACGCCCAAGCAGCCGAAGGCGGCTTCGCACGCGAACATGCCGCGCGAGCGGGTGGCGCAGGCGGTGCGCCTGTACGCGGCGGCCCTGTGGCGGTACTGCTACGGCCGCCTCAGCGACCGGCACCTGGCCGAGGACGCCGTGCAGGAAACGTTCCTGCGAGCCCACAAGGCGATGGGCTCCGGCGGCGTCGAGAACCTGCCGGGGTGGCTCTTTGGCACTGCGCGGCGATGTTGCCTGGAGATGGGCCGGCGGCGGAAGTCGGTGTCGGCCGGTGACGGTGCCGCCATGGACGCGCTGTCCGATCCGGCGGCCGACAGCCGGGAGTCGGCCGAGGTCGATGCCGCCATGGAGCAGCTCAGCGACGGGGAGCGGGCGCTGGTGGCCCTGAAGCATGTTGAGGGTCTGAAGTGCCGCGAGATCGCCGACCGGCTAGACATGCCCCTCGGGACGGTCACCGGCACGCTGGCACGGGCATACGCAAAGCTGCGCCGGGCCCTGAAGGCGCAGCAGGAGTAGGCGATGGCGACGGAGTGCGAGACCATCCGCGAACGGTTCGAGCTGTACCTGCTCGACGAACTACCGCCGGCAGATGCGGACGCGGTGCGCTCGCACCTGCGGGGGTGCCCGGATTGCCAGTCGGCGATGGCGGACGCGGCCGCGATGCTCGAGGCGGTTGACCGGTCGCTTCGTGAGCCGGCCGCGCCGCCCGAACTGGCCGACCGGGTGCTCGCGGCGATTGACCGCCGGGCGCGCCGTCGCCGCTTGCGGTGGGTGCCGGTTGCGGCGGCGGCCTGCGTGGCCGCGGCGGTGGTGCTGTCGGTGTGGGCGCCCTGGGCGGCAAGGCCGACGAAGCCGGCGCTCACGGTGGCCGACCTGGTCGGTTGCCGCATCGAGGCGTCCCGGCCGACCAAGGGCGGCCCGGGGGGCACCGGCGGCGGCGCGACCGTCGAGGGCGCGCCCGGTGCGGCACGGGGTGGGGGTGCCCCGCGGTTCGAGGTCCTCAGTGGCCGCCGCATCCGGCTGGACGAGGGCGAGCTGACGCTCAGCGTCGAGCCGACCGGCGAGCGATTCGTCGTCGAGACCCCTGCAGGGGCCGCGACGGTTCTGGGAACGAGATTCCGCGTGAACACACATCCGTTGGAAGGAGGACAGGCCATGAGAACGGCGAGATTCGTCACGATGGTGATGGTGCTGAGCGGGCTGGTCCAGTTTTCCAATGAGTACGGCACGGCGCTGGCCGCGGACGGCGAGACGGTGGTCGCCATGGAGGATGCGGCTCCCGTGAAACATGCCGCCAAGCTGGCCAACCGGTTCGGCAACCACTACAAGCCGGTGCCGGTGAACGTGAAGCCCGCGGTGCCGCCGTACGCGCTGCCGGTGGACCTTGATGCGGCGGATTCGCTGGCCGACATCCTCACGAAGCTGCGCCTGGAGGACAAGGCGCTGCTGGCGAAGCAGGGGTTCTCGGTCTACCCGCGGCTGGGCCGGGAGAACGACGACTTCGTCAAGTTCTACGGCGACCTGAAGAAGCTCGAGGTGCCCGTCTACGTGACCAGCGACTCGGTGCTGCACCTGTATCACATTCAGTTCGACAAGATCCTGAAGACGGCCGAGGAGACCGAGTTCATTCCGGCCCTGGAGGCATTGCTCGGGAGCCTGGACGGTCACCTGACGGTCACCGCCATGAAAGACCGGCCGTCGCCGGCCGAGCAGTCGGCGCGCGGGCTGGCGCGGTCGTACCTGCACGTGGCGCTGCGTCTGCTGACGGACCGGTCGGACGACCGGCCGCTCCTGGAGGCGCTGCGGAAGGACGTGGAGGCGGCGGGCCGCCGGTCGTGGGGCATCTCCGGCAAGCACCGTGAAGCGATGAAGTGCTTCACGAATACCAACGCGGCCTACGCTGCCGTCAACGGCGTGCCGACGCGCGGCAAGGAGGCGGCGCTCAGGCTGATCGACGTCGAGCTGGCGGCCATCGACGCGACGAGACCCAAGGCCAATGTTCTGCCGGTCGCCCAGGAGGTGGCGGTGGCCGACGAGTTGAAGCTGATCGCCGCCCACGAGGGTTGGTCGGAGAGCCCGCTCTTTGTCTGGCAGGAGGACTACTCGCAGTACGTGCCGCGCGGCCACTACACGCGGTCGCCTGCCCTGAAGCGGTACTTCAAGTCGATGATGTGGCTGGGCCGGATGACGTTTCTCCTGAAGGGCGGCGAGCCCTGGGGACCCGGCAAGGACTACCTGGTGAGCGAAGAGGAATCGCGGCGACAGACCCTCGCGGCGGCCCTCCTGACGGACGCCCTCGAGAAGGCGAAGCTGGACGACGGCGTGGCGGCGCTGGAGGTCTGGCGGCGGATTTACGACGTGACGGCGTTCATGGTGGGCCAGGCCGACGATCTGGGGTACGACGAGTACAAGCCGGCGCTCACCGTGGCGCTCGGGGCCGGGTGGCGTCCGAGCGGGCTGGGCAGCAAGCTGGCCTTCTTCAAGCTGAAGAAGGAACTGGTGAGGCTGTCGCCGCCGGCCATCTACTCGGGCACGGGGAACGTCATCAGCTTCGACCCGGCGGCGCTGGCGGGCATGGCCAACGAGGCCGAGCTGGACTGCGTGCTCGCGAGCACGATAGGCTTCCGGCTGATGGGGCAGCGGTTTGTGCCCGACTCGTACTGGATGGGCAAACTGGTGTTTCCGACGGTCGGCGCGCCGACCGCGCGGCACGATCCGGCGCCGTTCACGCAGGCCATGACGGCGGCCGGCCCGCGGCGATGTTTCCCGAGAGGGCTCGACGTGGCGGCGCTGCTGGGCAGCGGCCGCGCGGCGACCATCCTGAGCGAGCGCGGCGACACGGCGTACGACGGATACGACAAGGCGATGGCCAAGCTCAAGGGCGAGGTGGCGCAGCTCAGCGACGCGGAGTGGAACTTCAACCTCTACTGGTCGTGGCTCCATTGCCTGAAACCGCTTCTTGTGGAGTTCGGCAAGGGCTACCCGACGTACATGCAGCAGACGGCGTGGCAGGACAAGGAGCTGGCCGCCGCGCTGGGGTCCTGGTCGGAACTGCGGCACGACACGATCCTGTACGTCAAGCAGTCGTACAGCATGAAGGCCGGAGCGGCGCGCCGGATTCCCGCGCCGCGCCCGGGGTACGTCGAGCCGGTGCCGGAGGTCTACGCGCGTCTGCTGGCGCTGGCGCGGCTCACGAAGAACCGGATGGGGGCGATGAAGTGCCTCGACGAGGAGATGACGCGCCGCCTGGACGCGACGGAGACGCTGCTGGCGCGGTTGCTGGACATCAGCAAGCGCGAGCTGGAGAACCAGGTCTTGAAGGAAGAGGACTACGAGTACATCCGCACGTTCGGCGGCGCGATGCGGTCGGCCTGCCTGGGGCGGGGCTCCCGCGACGAGGCCAGGGACGAGTTGAAGACCACGCTGGTGGCCGACGTCCACACCGACGGCAACACGGAACAGGTGCTTGAGGAGGCCACGGGACAGCTCGGCGTGATCGTGGTCGTCAACAAGCTGCCGGACGGCAAGCTCTATGCCTCGTGCGGGCCGGTCTTCACCTACTACGAGTTCAAGCAGCCGATGAAGGACCGGCTGACCGACGAGACGTGGATCAAGATGCTCACCGACGGCAAGGGTCGCTACGACCTGCTGCCCGACTGGTACCGCGCGGGCTTGGGCGCCGGATGGGGCGATTAGGACTGTCCGACGAAGCGTCTCTTTCGGAATGGACTGTACGGGCGGGGCTTGTCCCCGCCCGGTCTCGCTTTGGACCGCACGGGTGCCAAGGTCCGGTCGGAGGCCTGGCTCAGGCCAAGCCGTGAAGGCGTTTCCCTCGCCGATCATGGCCTGACTTCGTCAGACGATGGCACCTGCTCGGATGACATGAAGCACTAGGTGTTCTTGTTGTTGCGTGCGGCCACCTTGGTGCCGTTGTGTGCCTGCCGGCCGGAGGGGTTCTTGACCGAGCGTTTCGCGCGCCTGGAGGTTCTGCGTTTTGCGCTCCCTCGTTTGTCGGCCAGGGCCACCGGCAGGACGTCCTCCATGCGGTTCACCAGGAGGAACTTCATCTTGTCACGGATGTCCTCGGGGACCTCGCCGATGTCCTTGGCGTTGCGTTCGGGCAAAATGACCGTGTGAATGCCCGCGCGGGAGGCGCCGAGGATCTTCTCCTTGATGCCGCCGACCGGCAGCACCATGCCGCGCAGGGTGATCTCGCCGGTCATGGCCACGTTGCTGCGGACGACGCGGCCGGTGAGCAGTGAGACCATGGCCGTGAAGATGGCGATTCCCGCGCTGGGCCCGTCCTTGGGGATCGCGCCGGCAGGCACGTGGACGTGGATGTCGCGCCTGGCCAGTTGCTCGGGCTGGATGCCCAGGTCGGCGGCCTTGCTGCGGACGTAGCTCAGGGCTGTTTGGGCGCTTTCCTGCATGACGTTGCCGAGCTGGCCCGTGAGGATGAGCCTGCCGGAGCCCTTCATATCGGTGACCTCGATGAACAGGATGTCTCCGCCCACGGGTGTCCATCCCAGTCCGGTGGCCACGCCGGGCACACTGGTCCGCTCAGCCACCTCGGGCACGAACTGCGGGGGGCCGAGATACTCTTCGAGATTCTCCTTGCGGATGGTGAGCTTGCGGTCCGTCCTTCGTCCTTCCGCGATCCCGCTGGCGACTCCGCGGCAAACGGTGGCGATCTGTCGCTCCAGGTTCCGAACGCCCGCCTCCCGGGTGTGGTGCCGGATGATGTGGCGCAGCGTCGTCTGCGTCAGGCCCACCTGCGACCGTTTGAGGCCGTTGTTCTCCAGGGTGCGCGGCACGAGGTAGCGTTTGGCGATTTCGAGCTTCTCGTTTTCGGTATAGCCCGGCAGGGCGATGATCTCCATGCGGTCCTTCAGAGGCGACGGGATCGGGTCCAGGATGTTCGCCGTGGCGATGAACATGACCTTCGAGAGGTCAAACGGCACGTCGAGGTAATGGTCCGTGAAGCTGAAATTCTGTTCCGGGTCGAGCACCTCCAGCAGCGCGCTGGTGGGGTCGCCGTGCCAGTCTGAGCCGAGCTTGTCGACCTCGTCGAGCATGAAGACGGGGTCGTTGGCCTCGACCTTGCGGAGTTCCTGCATGACACGGCCGGGCAGGGCCCCGACATAGGTGCGTCGATGGCCGCGGATCTCCGCTTCGTCGCGGACGCCGCCCAGGCTCATGCGGACGAACCGCCGGCCGGTGGCCCGGGCGATGGAGCGGCCGAGGCTCGTCTTGCCGACACCCGGCGGGCCCACCAGGCAGAGGATCGGGCCCTTGATATCGTCGCGCAGCTTGCCGACCGCCAGGTACTCGAGGATCCGTTTCTTGACCTTTTCCAGTCCGTAGTGATCCTCGTCGAGGATGCGCCTGGCCTTGTGGATGTCGACGCTCTCGTGCGTCGATCGGTTCCACGGCAGATCGGCCAGGTACTCCAGGTAGGTCCGGGCGACGTTGAACTCGGGCGACTGGATCGGCATGACGTCGAGCCGCCGGAGTTCGCGGTCGACCTCCTTGCGGACCTCCTCGGGCAGTTCGACCTCATCCATTCGCTGCCGGAGTTCGGCGGTGACTTGGCCGCGCTCGTCGTCGAGGCCCAGTTCCGCCTGAATCGCCTTGAGCTGCTCGCGGAGGAAGTACTCGCGCTGTGTCTTGTTGATGCTGGTTTTGACGTTGGCCTGTATCTTGCCGGCCAGTTCCAGGACCGAGATTTCCTGGCTGATTACTTGCGAGGCCTTCTCCAGCCTCCGGCGGACGTTCAGTTCCTCGAGGAACAGTTGCTTTTGGTCGGCGTCGTAGTTGAGGTTGGCGACGATGAAATCGGCGATCTGGCCCGGGTCCTGCAGGTTGTTGGTGACCAGGGCCACCTCGTCGGGGATCTGGCTGGACAGTACGACCATCTGGGAGATCATCTGGCGGGCGGTCAGCACCAGGGCGTCGAGTTGCTTGCCGGGCTCGATCTCGTCGTCGAGCGACTCGATCTCGACCACGTAGTAGGGATCGTCGTTGACCACGGTGACGATCCGCGCCCGGACCACGCCCTGGACGAGCGTGGTCTGCGTGCCGTCGGCCTCCTGCTTCAGTTTGAGAATGCGAACGACGCACCCGGTGCGGTAAATGGCGTCAATCGGAGGATCTTCATCCTCGGTCTCTTTCTGGGCCGCGACGAAGAAGAGCTTCTCCTCGCTCATGGCGGCACGCTGCGTCAGGGCCAGCGACTTGGGCCGGCCCACGGCCAGGCTCTGAATCATCCCGGGAAAGATCACCAGGTTCCTGAGCGGCATCATGGGCAGCGTCTGTGGCGCCGCCGATGTGCTCCGGTCGTCCGATGGGGCCGGCGGTCTTCTGCGATGATCGGCCCGGTTGGGGGCGTCTCGTTCAGCCATGGTCGTTTCCCCTAAGGGTGGCGGATCAGCCGTCCTATCGGTTCGACTCCGGTTTGGGCACCCTGATCTCCAGGAGGCCCGCCTCATAGGAGATGCCGACGGCCTCGGCGTCCGCGTCGAACGGCAGCTTCACGATGCGACGGAACGCGCCGCGGGGCAGCTCCATCTGGTGGGTTCCCGTCTGGTCGTCCGGACGGGAGAGCGTCCGGGTGCCTGTCAAAGCGATCGTAGGGCCGTCAACCTTGACGTGGATCTGGTCGCGCGTCATGCCGGCCAGTTCGGCCAGGACGCAGACATAGTGCTCGCATTCCAGGATGTCCACCACGGGCTGCCACACCTCGTCCGTGTCGCCGCGAAACTTGGCGTGCATCCATTCGTCCATGAGCTGGTTCATGCGCCGGGCCAGCTTCCACATCTCGTAATTCATTCTGCCGTGATTCTCCGTCATGGCCCGTCTCCCGGTAAGGCCTGCCCATGCCGAAATCAGATGTGAGCATCTGGATCAAGTATACCCGCGGTTCGGTGGCGCATCAAGAAAGGGTCCGGACCACCGCCCGGCTTTGCGGGACGACGATCCGTGGCCCTGGGCGGTCCGCCCTTGGACTGCTAAGCGCCTGTCTCAAACCGTCTTATCCGTGGGCACGGAGCGCCACGGCTGGCCCCGATACGATCCCGGTCGCGGCCAAGAATGACTCGGAATCCCGGACGCCAGTGATCGGCATCGGGACTGTGGCCTACCCCCGGCACCCGCGGGGTCACGATCTGACGTCGATCTTGATCTGCTTGGCCCTCGCACTCTCGTGCTTCGGCAGGCGGACGTCGAGCACGCCGTTGCGGAACGCCGCTTCCACCTGGTCCACTGCAATCTCGGTGGGAAGCTGGATGCTGCGGACGAAGGTGCCGTACTGCCGCTCGACGCGGTGGTAGTTCTCGCGGCCTTCCTCGCGCTGCTCTTTCTTCTCGCCCTTGATGGTCAGCACGTTGGCTTCGACCGAGACCTCGATCTCCGACGGATCGATTCCGGGGACCTCCGCCCGGACCCGCACTTCCTCGCTGGTCTCGGAGATGTCGACGGCAGGCATCCAGCGGCTGAGTTGCATGGGCTCCAACTGCCCCGACCAGAAGCGGTCAAACAGTTGGTTGAACTCCTGCCTCAGCGAATCGACCATGCTGCTCTGTCTTCCGGTTTTCCATGGCACGAGATCCATTGTCACTCACCTCCTCACGTGATTGCCCGACGGCCGGCGGCACTGCCGGTCGCCGCCGCGGCTCAGGCGCGGCCGACGCGCTATTCCGTGCGGACCGTGATCTTGCGCGGCCTGCTCTTTTCCTCGCGCGGAATCCTGATGGTCACGACGCCTCCCTTGAGCGACGCGTCGATGGTGTCGGTCGAGAAGTCGCGCGGCAGCCTGAACTGGCGGTAGTAGTCGCCCTGCAGAAACTCCTGTTGCAGCACCTCTTTGCTTTCCACGGGGGCCGGCTCGACGCGCCCGAGGAGCGTCAGCACGCCCTGCTCGACCGTGACCTCGAGGGTCTCCGCCGTGACGCCCGGTATGTCGGCGATGAGCACCAGCTCGTCATTCGTTTCCAGGGCGTCCACCGCCGGAAGGTAACGTTCCTGCGATGCCGAGTTCCTTGATCGGTTCTCTTCGTTGGCCATGACTGTGTCCTCCCACGGCAGCCCGAGTGCTCGGGTCGCCTTTGCCTAGTCGGTGTGCACCGCCACCTGTTTCGGTTTCGCCTCCGTGGCCTTGGGCAGGCGGATCAGCAGGATGCCGTTGTCGTACCTGGCCTCAACCTTGTCGCTGTCGACGCCTGTCGGAAGCGTGATCGCCCGGTTGAACGCCCCGAAGG
>Ga0272444_10002499_pt1 | contig 16979 bp, 13 predicted proteins | sample SSMForm13_FD_201033 | JGI IMG/M metagenome (GOLD analysis project Ga0272444, IMG submission 201033) | Marine sediment archaeal communities from Little Sippewissett salt marsh, Falmouth, MA, United States - SSM-Form-13 | ecosystem: Environmental > Aquatic > Marine > Wetlands > Sediment ...
CTTTGGGACGAAGCGCACGGATACCCCGAGCGAATGCTTGTCCGGGCTGGATGCGGACCTGATAAATATAAAGGAACGATTCGTAAAAAACTGGGTTACCGGGAGCGTTATCGCGGTTGAAGGCGTGTTGGTAAACACCAATCAATGCGCCGTCTCCAATGTGCGGGTCAAGGGGAAGATATTGGATTCATCGGGAAAAACTCTTTCCGAGGAGGAGTCTATCTGTGGAAATATACTGACGGATGACGAGCTGAAAGGACTGACGAAGGAAGAGATTACGAAAGAGCTCTCCAATTCGTACGGAAGAGATTTTCCCAATGCAGACATAGAGCCGGGGGCGAGTATTCCCTTTATGCTGGTGTTTGTGATGCCGGACGAGAAGGCAAGCGAGTTTATTGTTGAGCTTGCGGATATACAACGTGCGAACATGAAATAGTGTCCATACATAGTGGGCCCGCCCGACAATGGGCAGAGGAGAGAGGGTACGTGTTGTTAACGCGAAAGGTCAAAATTGCTTTTTCCTTTTTATTTTTGATAACTCTTCTGGGAACCGTGGGGTATCATCTGCTGGAAGGGTGGACCCTGGCGAATTCTTTTTATGCGACGATAGTAACACTTGGTACGGTTGGCTATGGTGATTTTTATCCGATAACCCCGGCGGGAAAGCTGTTTGCGATCTTCATTATCATCTTTGGTGTAGGCACTATGGCTTATGCCTTTGCAATGACAATGGAAACTTTTATGGAAGGACGTTTCAGGAAGATATTGGGGAGGGGAAAATTGGAGAAACGAATTGAAAAAATGCATAATCATTATATCGTTTGCGGTTGCGGTAAAATAGGCAATCTTATTTGCCAGGAGTTGTCTCATGAAAAGGTCGAATTTGTCGTCGTGGACAACAACCCGGATGTAATACGGGATATTGAAGACAGTGGTTTCGCGTATATAAACGGGAATGCCGCGGATGATAAAACCCTGCTGGCTGCCGGGATAACGAGAGCCAAGGGTATTGTTTGCGCTCTTCCCGAAGATGCGGATAATCTATATGTCGTGTTGGCTGTCAAAGAGCTGAATCCGCAGGTATATGTGCTGTCCAGATTCGAAGACAAGGTTTCGGAGCGCCGGCTGATGAATGCGGGTGCGGACAGGGTCATATCCCCTTACAAGGTGGGGGGGATGAGAATGTCTCAGGCGATCCTGCGACCCGCGATGCTCGATTTTATCGAGATCACCACGACGAGACAGAGCCTCGCTCTCATGATGGACGAACTGGATGTGTGTGAAGGGTCGCCCGTTATCGGTAAAAATCTGGAAGAATCAGGATTGAGAAAAGAGCATGGCCTGATCGTTGTAGCCATCGCAAAGAAATCCGGAAAGATGGTATTCAACCCGGTAGCTTCCCATGTAATAGAATTGGGAGACAAGTTGATTGCTCTCGGAGAAGAAGAAAACCTGGCCGAATTTTCCACCATCTGCCGGGTGCAGGGATAGACTGTTTTGAGATGATGGCGGGTAAAGGGAGGTTTACAATCAAGAAAATTCTGATAGGAACACGTGGAAGCGATCTTGCCCTTGTACAGGCCCGCTGGGTTTCGACCCGTTTGCAGAAGCTCTATTCGGATATCTCTGTGGAGATAGTTCCGATAAAGACGCGCGGCGACAGGATCCAGAATGTTTCCCTGCATGAAATCGGGGGCAAGGGGATATTTGTGAAGGAGGTGGAGGATGCCCTGCTGAGAGGGGATATCGATATCGCGGTTCACAGCATGAAGGATGTCCCGGTAGAGCTTCCGGATGGGCTGACGATGGGAGCTATCCCGGAGAGAGAAGACCCGAGCGATGTGCTGATCTCCAGGGGGGGCACACAGATGGAGAATCTTCCCAAAGGGGCACGGCTTGGAACGGGTTCTCTGCGAAGGGGAATGCAGATACGAAACCTGATGCCGGATATGGAAATTGTTCCCGTGCGCGGCAATATAGACACGAGAATAAAGAAGATTGTAACGGAAAATCTGGATGGAATAGTTATAGCTGCTGCCGGGATGAAGAGAATGGGGCGCGGCAGGGAGATATCACAGTATATGCCGCTTGATGTGATGATGCCGGCAGTCGGTCAGGGAGTGCTGGGCATCGAGTTAAGAGAAGACGACAGAAAAATCGCCGATCTTATCTCCCCTCTCAATCACCCCGATACCGTCGTGGAAGTCTCCGCGGAGCGTGCGTTCCTCAGACGCCTTGAAGGGGGATGCCAGGTCCCGATAGCAGGAATCGCACAAAAGGATGGAGACGACCTGGTCATTAAGGGCCTTGTGGGGAGCGTAGATGGAAAGACCATCATTGCCGACGAGGTCAGGGGAAGGTGCTCCGAGTCGGAGCAGATTGGAAGCACGCTGGCGGAGAATATACTGGCCAGGGGCGGTCGGGCTGTTCTAGATGAAGTTTATACATAAGACCCCCCGTTTCGTGTGATGCGGGGAAGAGCTAAGAACACCATGAAGAGACAGGGAAAAGTATATATAGTTGGCGCGGGTCCCGGCGATCCGGAGCTTATCACGGTTAAAGGGGCGAGATGCCTCCTCAGAGCGGATGTGATTGTCCATGACTATCTCGTCGGAAAGGAGATAGTGCGGCGGGCCGGGAAGAACACGCGGCTTGTCTACGTGGGAAAGATAGGGGGGAATCACAGTATCTCTCAGGAAAACCTTAATAAATTACTCGTGGAAGAAGCCCTGAAGGGGAATACGGTGGTCAGGCTCAAGGGGGGAGATCCCTTTATATTCGGGAGGGGCGGTGAAGAGGCCGAATTTCTCGAGGAGAAGGGAATACCCTTTGAGGTGATACCGGGCATAACATCGGCAATATCCGTTCCCGCTTATGCCGGGATACCCCTGACACACAGAAAAATTACCTCCACACTCGCCTTTATAACCGGGCACGAAGATCCCGAAAAGGCCGAAAGCCGCATCAATTGGGAAAAGATATCCTCCATTGAAACCATTGTGTTTCTTATGGGCGTCCGAAATCTTTCCGGGATTGCCTCCAATCTCATGGAAAACGGCCGGAGTCCGGACACACCTGTTGCGTTAATCAGGTGGGGAACAACCCCGGATCAGGAGACATTGACGGGAACCCTCGGAGATATAGCCGCCCTGGCGAAGGAGAAAGGTTTTTTAGCCCCCGCCGTATTTGTTGTAGGGAATGTAGTCAACCTCAGGGAGAAGCTTGGCTGGTTTGAAAAGAAATCGCTGTTTGGAAAGGGTGTTGTTATAACGAGACCGGAAGAACAGGCGGAAGAGTTGACATCTCTTCTACGGGATGAAGGGGCACGGGTCATCTCTTTTCCGACTATCAGGATTGAACCGCCGGAGGACTATGATGACCTGGACCGGGCTATAAAGAATATTGAGAAATATCAGTGGATTGTTTTTACCAGCGCCAATGGCGTGAGATTCTTTTTCGACCGTTTCCGTGAGTTGAGAAATGATATACGGGACCTCAAGGGAATAAAAATGTGTACCATAGGTCCGGCCACGCGGGCCCGCGTTGAAGGATACGGCATCCGGGTCGACCTGGTTCCGGAAGAGTACGTTTCCGATTCCGTGGTGGAAGCGTTCAGGGGAATAAGTGTCGCGGGTGCGAATATACTGTTGCCCCGGGCGGAGATTGCCGGGGATATTATTCCGGACGGACTTTCAGAGATGGGCGCGCATGTGGATGTGGCAACCGCCTACAGGACGACGGGTTCCGGTGAGGATGGGGAAACCATCAGGGAATTGATGAACAGTGGAAAAGTTGACGTGATTACCTTTACAAGTCCATCCACAGTGATTAATTTTATGGACATTATCGGGAAGGAAACACCCATCCCGAATCATATCAAGATCGCATGCATCGGTCCCGTGACGGAAAATGCGTGCAGAAAAGCCGGTCTCGGAGTCGACATTATGCAGGGGCCGTATTCGATTCCCGGCCTGGTTGATGCAATAAAGATTGGAATGTGCCAATGATAGGAATTTCAAAACTATACTGCGGAGGTGTTGAACCCTCCGATGTCCTTCGCTATGGGGCAAAATCGGGAAAGCTTCCCTCGCATCTTCTCCAGTTCTCCAGTGACAAACGTCCGGTTGTTGTCTGGAACATTACCAGGAGGTGTAATCTCAAGTGTCTTCACTGCTATTCAAGTTCTCAGAATATACAGTACACCGGTGAGCTGACCACGGAGGAAGGAAAAAAGCTGATATCCGACCTTGCTTCTTTCGGATCTCCCGTGATCCTCTTCTCCGGAGGGGAGCCGCTGACGAGAGAAGATCTGCCGGAACTTGTACAGTGTGCCGCGGACAACGGGATACGGGCGGTTATTTCAACGAACGGTACTCTCATCACCAGGGAGAAGGCCGGGATATTCGCCCGCATCGGTCTCTCGTATATGGGTGTAAGTCTTGATGGAATAGGAGAGATTCATGACCGCTTCAGGGGCGTAAAGGGGGCTTTTGACGCCGCCGTCCGGGGAATAAGAAACTGTCAGGACGCGGGCATAAAGGTGGGTGTCCGCTTTACGATAACCGGAGAGAACAGCTCGGAGATCCCGGCGATATTCGATTTCATTGAAGAGAATAATATTCCCAGGGCATGCTTTTACCATCTGGTCTATTCGGGGCGCGGCTCCGGGCTTGCCGATAATGACCTTTCACATGCCCGGACAAGAGAAGTTGTGGATCTGATCATGGACAGGACACGCGATCTGTTCGACAGGGGAATGCCCAAAGAGATACTTACCGTGGATAACCACGCGGATGGACCGTATATTTATCTGCGCCTGCTCAGGGAGGACCCGAAACGGGCCGCCGAGGTTCTGGAACTGCTCAAGATGAACGAAGGAAACAATTCGGGCCGGGGAATAGGCTGCGTCAGCTGGGATGGCGAGGTATACGCGGATCAGTTCTGGAGAGAGATATCATTTGGAAATGTAAGGGAACGTCCCTTCGAAGATATTTGGCTGGATACATCCAACGAGTTGCTTACGCAGTTGAAAGACAAAAAATCGTACGTAACAGGGCGATGCGCGCACTGCCGATGGCTCGACGTATGCGGGGGCAATTTCCGCGCACGGGCCGAGGCGGTGTCAGACGATATATGGGCACCTGATCCGGCCTGTTACCTGACAGACGAAGAAATACGAGGTGATATATGAATTTTCCTGATTACCGTCCGAGAAGATTGAGAAAAAATGAAAATTTCCGAAGGATGATCCGGGAGACGGCCCTGTCGGTTGACGATCTTATCTGTCCGCTGTTTGCGATTCACGGCGAGGGGGTCAGGAATCCTATCTCCTCCATGCCGGGCAATTTTCAGATGTCGATCGATAATCTTGTGAAAGAAGTCAAGAAAATCAAAACGATGGGAATCCCCGCGATTATGCTTTTCGGCATACCGGAAACAAAGGATGAAACGGGTTCCGGGGCCTGGGATGAAAACGGAATCATACAGCAGGCAGTGAGAGAGATTAAGGATGAGGTGGCGGATATCCTGGTCATTACCGATGTGTGTCTTTGTGAATATACGAGCCACGGCCACTGCGGTGTGCTCGATGGCAGTGAAGTTGACAATGACGCCACCCTTGAACTGCTTGCGAGAACGGCGCTTTCACACGCACTGGCGGGGGCCGATATGGTCGCCCCCTCTGCCATGATGGATGGACAGGTATGCGCCATCCGCGAAATGCTTGATGAAGCGGGCTATGAGGATATCCCCATTATGGCATATTCGGCCAAGTACGCATCATGTTTTTACGGCCCTTTCCGGGAGGCCGCGGAGGGAGCCCCTCAGTTTGGTGACAGAAGATCGTATCAGATGGACCCCCCCAACAGTAATGAGGCGATCAGGGAAATTGCCCTCGATATCGAAGAGGGGGCCGATATCATCATGGTAAAACCGGCTCTGCCGTATCTTGATATCATACGAAGGGCGAAAGATGAATTTGATCTTCCCATTGCGGCCTACAACGTCAGCGGCGAGTTTGCCATGATAAAGGCGGCGGACAAGCTGGGATGGCTCGACGGTGAAAAGGTTATGATGGAATCCCTCCTGGCCATCAAGAGGGCCGGGGCGGATAGCATCATCACCTATTTTGCGCAGGAAGCTGCTGCTCTGCTGAAGTAACGGTACGAGCTTGATGGGATTGTAAGCAATGGGTTCTGATCAATCGTTAATACTGCCTCATACGCTTCGCATGATTGCCTGGGAGGTTACCCGGAGCTGTAATCTTTCATGTGTGCACTGCCGCGCTTCTTCAAAACACGGCCCATACGAAGGAGAACTCGATACCCGGCAGTGTTTTCGACTCCTTGATGATATAGCCGCTTTCAGTTCCCCCGTCATTATCCTCACCGGCGGCGAACCCTATTTTCGCACGGACATCTTTGACATTGCCTCGTATGGAGACAGCAAAGGTCTTCGCATGGTGCTCGCGACGAACGGCACCCTGGTTACGGATGAAATTGCCAAAAAGACTCTGGATGCCGGGATCAAGAGGGTCAGTATCAGCATAGACGGGCATGACGCGGAAAGTCACGACACCTTTCGTGGCGTTTCCGGGGCCTTTGAAGGAGCAATGGCGGGTATTGATGCCTTCAGGCGCGCCGGGGTAGAGTTCCAGATTAACAGCACAATCACCCGATTCAACCAGGCTCATATCGAGGAAATCTTTAACCTGGCGGTAGAGCTTGGCGCGGCCGCCCATCATATATTCCTGCTGGTTCCAACCGGTCGGGGAAGGGACCTGGCCGACCAGGAAATCTCACCGGAAGATTATGAGAAGACGCTTGACTGGTTCTATGATCAGAGTCTTACCTGTTCGATTCAACTGAAAGCTACCTGCGCTCCCCAGTATTACCGCATCGTTCATCAGAGGAAAAAGGGAAGTCGGGGCCAGTTGCAGGAGAGCGAACACCCCCTGCATTCAATGACAAGGGGGTGCATGGGGGGAAGTTCATTCTGTTTTATCTCAAATACCGGACAGGTGCAGCCATGCGGATTTCTTGAGATCGACTGTGGTCAGATCAAAGAAGAGAGATTTGAGGATATATGGAACAACTCCAGGATCTTCAATGATCTCAGAGACCTTGGCAAATACAAGGGAAAATGCGGCCGCTGCGAATTTCTGAAGGTGTGCGGGGGGTGCCGCGCCCGCGCGTACGAGATTACCGGAGATTACCTGGCCCAGGAACCGTTCTGTGCCTATGAGCCGGGCAGGGTATGACGCTATACAACGGTTGGTATCGTAAACCGGCATCTTTTACAGAAGGAGATACATCATGATTACAAAATCTGACTGTTTCAAGATGGGGTTTTTGCTGGTTCTGGCTGTTCTGTGCAGTCAGGGCTGTACGGACGGGACGTGCAGCGCGGATAAGGGGAAAGAGATGGGAACTCATAGACTTGTCGGCGGGCGGTGTGAGTACACGGCCTATCCGGGTATCGCGACGATTGTTTCAGTTAATGAGGCGCCGGAAAGTCCGGGATCATCCGGAGGGGCTCCTTATCACGGATATGTGGTCGGATTTTTGTTTGTTCCGAATGAGACCATAAAGGAATCATTTGTGAACGTCGAGGGAAAAGAACAGAGACTGAGACTGCAAAATTCCTGGAATCCGGGGGCGCGGTTCCTGGAAAAATACGGAATTGAAAAGGGCAAACAATTTGAGTGCTCTCTCAAGGTCATCACGAAGGGAACGTGTACACCGTTCTTCTTCGAGTTTCCCGCGATTGATCTCGGCGATTATTTTGAGTCCCGAAGGATTAAATAGTGAAACACCTCTTAAGAAACAGCACTGTATTGCTGTTTTTGACAATCATTGTGTTGTTTTCGGCGTGCCCGGCGTGGTCTGCCGATCAGGAAACAAACGATTATCCCATCATGCGTCCGGATTACGAAACACGCATGAAATGGATAGAGTCGTATGAAAACGCTCCCAGGATACGCTCCGCTCCTATGGTTGAAGCGGCCGATTTCTCCCCGGGCGGATCGCTCGATCTGCTCAGTCACCTGCAATATACCCCCTCGCAACGCAATCAGGGGTCCTGCGGGAACTGCTGGGCCTGGGCCGGTACCGGTATCATGGAGATCGCCCTGGATGTGCAGGAAGGCATCCAGGAGCGTCTCTCGATTCAATACCTGAACTCGTGCGATGATGCGAATGCCTGCTGCGGGGGCTGGCTTGCGGATGTTACACATTTTTATTCGGAGAAGGGATGGGCTATTCCGTGGTCGAATAACAGCGCGAGCTGGCAGGATGACGGCTGTTCATGCTCTTCCGGTGGGTCTGCTGTGGCCTGCAAAGATATTTCAATGGTGCCATGGTATCAGATAGAATCAATAGAAACACGGTCAATCGAAACACATTTTGACGGTCTGACACCCGAAGAAGCTCAGGCACAGGCGATCGCCAATATCAAAGGCGTCCTGGATCAGAACAGGGCCGTCTGGTTCGCCTTTTTCATGGGTACTGATGATGACTGGTCCGCGTTTCGTTCCTTCTGGTACAATCAGGGCGAGGATGTTTTGTGGGACTTTGACAGTACCTGCGGCAAGCCTTACTACCCTTCCGAAGGGGGCGGTCACGCCGTCTTATGCGTGGGGTATAACGACGATGTGGCCGAACCCTACTGGATAATGCTGAATTCCTGGGGGACTTCAGGCACTCCAGAAACGGGTCGCCCGAAGGGTCTTTTCCACGTGGCCATGGATATGGATTATGACTGTGCGGATTCAACCGGCAACAAAAATCTTTACTGGCAGACGCTGGATATCGTTTACGGACCGGTGTCCGCGGCGGAAACAGGACCTGCATCGCCGGTAACCGCTTCGTCGGCCACCCTTAACGGAGATGTCAGTCTGGACGCGGGATATACAAATTACCATTTTGAATACGGGACAACAACCTATTACGGAACGCAGACGGAGAGTGCCGAGATCGGGTCGGGAACGGGCTACGCAGCGGTCAGTGCCGACATAACAGGCCTTGCCGTCTATACCACTTATCATTACCGGATAGTGGCGACCGGCAGCGGTGACCCCGTGTGTGGAGACGACGAAACGTTTACCACCCTTGCCGTTGTGCCGACCGCAATAACAGGGTCGGTTTCCTCGGCGGGTTTTAATTCCGCTACGCTGGAGGGGACGGTCAACCCTCATCATGCGGAAACAACGTATTTTTTCGAATACGGAACGACAACCGATTACGAATCGGAGACCGCGCCTGTAAGTGCCGGTTCCGGTACGGATATCGTCGACGTCGAAGTCGACATATCCGGTCTTACATCGTGCACCGAATATCATTATCGGATTGTGGCGACAAACACGGCGGGAACGACGGAAGGGGCCGACAGTATATTCTCGACCACCTGTGCCGGAGATGGCGGCGGTGGCGGAGGTGGGGGTGGAGGATGTTTTCTCTCCGTCCCCGGGTTATAGTATTACGTTACGTTCCGTGTAGATAGAGTTTGCGGTCATATGTTCACACTGCCGTTTTAGTACACGACAGTCTGGTTTCTCCCGTATGACTTTGCCTGATAGAGAGCTTTGTCCGCCCTTGTGAAAAAGGCTTTGGCCTTTTCCCTCTCCCTCATCTGTGTTACCCCCAGACTTACGGTTACTGATACCTGTGAATCCGGCGCCGGGGTAAAGATTATATTCATGAAGGTTTTGCGGATTCTCTCTCCTATACTGGCGGAGCCTTGCGCGTCGACACCCGGCAATAACACAACAAACTCTTCACCGCCGTATCGGCATGGGATATCGTTGTCCCTTACATTCTCAGAAATAACAGTGCCTAATTTCGAAAGCACCTTGTCTCCCTCGATGTGTCCATACGTATCGTTGAACCACTTAAACGAATCCACATCGATGACTATTATTGAAAGATCCTGTTTTAAACGACGCGCATGTTGTATCTCGCTTACGCATTTGCTTTCGAGATAACGCCTGTTAAACAATCCCGTGAGATTGTCGGTAATGCTCAATTGCGTGAGCCGTTGCTCCTTTTCGCTGTGCAGTTCTTTTTCTATGGTTAAGATTCTCAGTCGGTCTCCGATTGCGAGGGTAAACAGTATCGATTCCAGGGCGCCGGCAATACCGGCAGCGTGAGTGGTCAGGAAATGTTGAGGGAGAAATCCATATGAACGCGCGATGAAGACAGCGGCACCGCTTGCCAGCACCAGCCATGCTACAAGAAAGTAACGGGCAGCCTTGAATCCGCTAATAAAAGCGGCTATAGGGGCGGAAAGTATCACAGGTATGAATATCAGGGCAATAATGTGAGCGAGACAGTTTGCTTCAAATCGCCATCCGCCGACACCAAGAAGAACCCCGATAAACGAAATCACCAAGAGAACTTTAAGGATATGGTCATGCCATACGGCATATTTGGAGGTAACTAGAAAAGAGCGTGTAAACATCACGATAAAACAATAGGAAATAAGACATGGTATTATGGCATTCTCAGTCAGAAAATATCCCATAGAAGGGCTGATAATTGTGACAAAGCCTTCCCTCGAAAGTTGATACGGAAAATATGCTGAAAGATAGAGAGAGTAGTAGAAATAAATTTTATCACGTGTGAAAACGGCTATCATCAAATTGTAGAATAACATGGAGATAAACACACCGAATATCAACCCCAGGGCCATCAGGTTCAATAAATTGCTGTGCTGAAAACCGCTGCCGCTGAAAAGAAGCACCTGAAATGCCAGTGCGTAAGGGCTCTGAATGCGGGCATAGAAAACACCGCTATCACCGAATGTGCTCGGCAGTTGAAACGCCGGATAGGTGGAATCTGTAATCTGGTTTTCTTCGGTGTATTCCCATCCGGCCCTGAGCTCTTGAAATTGCGGCGTCTTTCCGCTGCCTATAGGGACATATAAGGTAACCTGTTCCAGGCAGGGATTATCAAAGCCAATAAACAGGCTGGTTGGTAAATGGATGGAATGTGGGCCGTCGAGTGTAATCTTGAACCTGATCCAGTGATGTGCCCGGTTCATTCCCAGATTAAACGAAGATCTCTTGTGGGGTGTAAAGCGGTCGGCGTATTTTGGAGACGCAACCTGGTTGATGGTCAGATCACCGCTGTCATCTCTCAGGTATTCTGTGTATGTGCCTATGTTGCGTTCTGAGAATCCAGGCCCGATTATAATCGGCTCGGCTGCAAGGGAGATTGTGGATGAAAGGAGTGTGAAAACGCATAGAAGAATGCCTGAAAAGCAGAACATTCGGATTTTCGTGAAATATATACGTATCATTTTGCCATAAAGGGCGCACTCGTCAAAAAAGTAATACAGGGAGCAAGGTATCCATTCTTCACGTGGTGCAATAAATTCTCCTGTTTCATTATAAAAGAGATGCTTTTCCTTCAAAACGACGGATTCCATTCTTAATGTTACATTCTATCCCTGTCAAGTAAAATATTGGTGGATACAGCGGGAAAATCAGAATTTTCCTTTCATAATATGTTACGCGGGCAGCTCTATAGACCAAACCGGATAGTATCGCGGACGTATTGGTGTATAAATGCGGATTGCAGGCGAATTGGTTTTGAATAGAGCGATTCAACGGATTTCACACGGTCTTGACACGCAAAGATATTTTTGACATATTCGGTTTCGGGGTAAGTAATCTTCCATAAATAATTGTTAAAACTGGTGAAACCAAGGGAGCCGCCGTGGCGCATGTGACTGTAGACGGGGACGAATATTATTACCGGATATCGAAACGGGGGATTGATAAGGAACACGCTGTCGTGTGTCTGCATGGTGCCGGGGCTGAGGGAATTGTCTGGGCTTATCAGGTAAGCAGACTCAGCAAGTTTTTTAAGATTATCGCTCCCGACCTGCCCGGCCACGGCAGGTCCAACGGCAGTCGATTGACACTGGCGAAAGAGTATTCCGCATGGCTCGACCAATTTACCTCGGCGCTTGGCCTTTCCTCAATTTTTCTTATAGGTCATTCCTTCGGCGGAGCTATCGCGCAGGAATATGTCCGGGCATATCCCGGTAAAATCAAGGGACTGATCCTTGTAGGTACCGGCACTGTTTTCAGACTCTCGCGTCTGTATCGCAGCCTTTATGAGCAGGGGATTGATCTCTTGACAGAGAATTCGGGTAACGCTCTTTCTTCCAGTGAAATTGATGTTCCGGATTTTTTTAAGCAGGGCTTTACGATGCTCAGAGAAGTCGGGAATGATGCTCTGCATGATGATTTGCTGACGGCAAGTCTTTTTGACAGCTCTGATTGGATATCGTCAATAACGCGACCCGTGCTCATTATCGCCGGATCGGATGATGTGATAACTGCCCGTACTATGACGGATAATCTGAACCGGGACATACCGGGAAGTGAACTTTGCACTATTCCGGGCGCGGGTCACATGGTAATGATCGATAGGCAGAATGCGTTTAATGAGGCTGTAAAAAGGTTTATTGAAAAGCAATTTCCATTGCCGTAGAAGGTTTTTGTAAGGATTCGAGCCTGTTTGCACAATAGGTCCGGAGTGTCGATTTACGCAAGACCGGTTGTCCGGATACATTGACAAAGGTCTTAATGCCGGTATGGAAGTGATTGATAGGATAGGTCAAATGCTTGATGCCCCCGATATACAACAATTATTCCCCGATCATGTTTTTACTGAATGTTGCCGCATAGAGGATAAAGAGTATGCGTTGTGCCGGGAAGAAGCCGCTGCCGTTCAGAAGGCGGTTGCCGGGCGGCGCAGCGAGTTCGGTGCCGGCAGGATGTGTGCACGAAAAGCGCTTGAAAAGATGGAAATACACGATTGTGTGCTGGCCAGACAACTCGACGGCTCGCCCGCATGGCCCCCGGGAATAGTCGGGACCATTTCTCACAGTGATGTGTGGTGCGGCGCGGCTGTGGCACGGCAAAGCGATTATCTCGGCATTGGTTTGGACATAGAGGCGATTGATCGCGTTACAAGCAGTATCGCCCGAAAGGTTCTCACCGGGGGTGAAAAGGAGTGGGTTGGCAGGCAGACTGAAGATGAAAGCGGCAAGTGGTACACGCTGATCTTCAGTGCAAAGGAATCAATCTATAAATGCCTGTCTCCCCTTATGGAAAAAGGCCCGAGATTTACCGACGCACAGATTATCCCCCGCGCCGATGATATCTCATTTGAGGTCCGGCTGACCGATAAAATCGCTTCACGGATTACACCATGTGCCACCCTTCGAGGCAATTATATGCTCTATGGCGGAGAGGTGTTCACCGGTATTGTGCTTATGAAGTAATTCTTGTCTGGGGGGTTGTGTGCCGGTCCGGTGGTTGCCCGACGAGCCTGCTTGACTTGAACGGTGAAGATGTTTATACTATTACTACAGTTACGATCTTTTAAATGGGGGCGTCACGGTTTCGACGGGGATAAGTGAAGCTGTAGAAGCGTGCCGAGGTTCCTACAGGCCTCGTTAAACAGGTAGGAAAACATAATCGCAGACAACTACGATTACGCTGTAGCCGCGTAAGACGGCTGCCGGCCTCCCGACCATGTCTGCCGGGTCGGATGAGGGCGTCATACAGGCGGACTGGCTGCGCTCTCTTTCCTGGAGAGAGCAAAGTGAGATCTAAACAGGATAGCGACTGATTAATCCTGCCTTTGGGAGTTTTCGGAAGCGAATGTAAATCAAAGGATATGCACGTAGAAACTCCAGTGGAATATTTTCGGACGCGGGTTCGACTCCCGCCGCCTCCACCAAGTCAGTGTTTACCATCAAGAGAGTATTTCTGAGAGAAGGAATCTCGAAGATCTGCATCAAACCGGATCAAACTTCACGGAGAGGAAAACAACGGTATAGATTAACGGTGCCCGGATAGAGAGGGTGTGCGGGGTAATTATCCCATTGACTCGCCGGTTTGTTTTTCTTATACTCACTGCACCACAAAATTTTTATAGCGTTAGAATCATTGGCGAATGACTACTTTTAAGGTTGCAACCTATAACGTCAATTCCATACGTTCCCGTCTCCATATTGTTATACCGTGGCTTCGTGAGAAACGTCCCGATGTCCTGTGCATGCAGGAGACCAAGGTTGAGAATGTAAAATTTCCGGTGAAGGATTTTGAAGAAGCCGGATATCATGTGGTCTTCAGTGGAGGGAAACGGTATAACGGCGTGGCTATAGCATCCCTGGAAAAGCCGGAGGACGTCTCTTGCGGACTTGAGGACAGCGAACCGTTTGATACTGATCGTCTTATCAGGGGTGTATTTTCTGGAATATCAGTGGTGAATTTGTATGTGCCTCAGGGGCGCGGCAGAGATATGCCTCAATTTCAATATAAACTTCAATGGTTTGTCAGACTCCGTAATTTTCTGAAAAAACACTATACCCCTGGCGATATGCTGGTGTGCTGTGGCGATATCAATGTTGCCCGTGAGGGAATCGATGTTCATGACCCCAAGAGACTTTTGGGGCATGCCGATTTTACGCCGGAAGTGTGGGAAGCGTTTGATTCTCTGACTTCCTGGGGCCTGTTCGATATATTCAGAAAACATCATCCGGGAGAAGAAAGACAATACGCTTTTTTTGATTACAGAGTTCCCGGAGCTGTGGACAGGGATCTGGGCTGGAGGGTTGATCACATTCTCGCGACCTCATCTCTCAGCGACCTGTCGGTTGACTGCTATATTGATCTCGATCCAAGGCGTGCCGAAAAACCGTCTGACCATACCGTTATGATTGCAGAGTTTGAAAAGCTTTCGTGATTATCGTGCATTTCTTTTTCAGGCCAATCCTGCATCCCCTTTTTGCTTGAGAATTTCAGACAAATAGAATATAGCTTAAGTTTATTCTAATATTTGCCGAATCTTCTAGCTCTCGTCGACGATGTCATTTTTGAATTCCACAGCAGGCGAATAGATAAAACATTTTATTTATTCTCGATAATCGGGATAAATGTTGCAGCGAAATTATTTTCATCCGGAAACACGGAAAATAAGTTCTCCTGCACTATGGAGTTAGAGGTGTTGCCACAACTTGTCGAAGCAAAAGCGTAAATTTCGCTTGTACGAGATTGTGGAGAGATTCGATGTTTCATATATTCTTCAGAGTCGTTTTTTGGGGGAAATATCGTGACTTTGTTGTGGAAAGGGGGAGAGATGTTCAAACAGGAAATAGGTAACGGCCCTGCTGAATCCAATGTATCTGATCTACGCAGACGAGACCTGGAACCGGAAGAACGGGTGACTAACTGCAGACCGACCGAAAACGAATTGTTGGAGAATGAAACAAGACTTCGCTTTCTGCTTGACAATATTAAAGATTGTTATTTCGAGTTTGATCTTGCCGGAAATCTTACCTTTTGTAACAGCGCAACATGCAGGATGTGCGGGTATTCAATGGATGAACTGATCGGCATGAACAATCGTGAATACACCACACCTGAAGTCTCCAAGAGGATGTATGAAATTTTCAATGCAATATACCTGACCGGAAAACCGGCAGAGGTCCCGGGTTGTGAAGTGATCGCGAAGGATGGAACTGTAAAGATTTGCGAATTTGAAGCCTCTCTTATGCGGGATCAGGGTGGGAGCCCTGTCGGGTTTAAAGGAATCATTCGGGATATCAGCACTGTGCGGCATACTGAGGAATTCTACAAAACCATCTTAGAAAATTCCTTCTCGGGGGTCTATATCACCTGTCAGGGAACCATTCAGTATATTAATCGTAAGGCCGCGCGGTATTTCGGCTGTAACCCCGAGGCTCTTTTCGGAACCAGTACCATGAATCTGGTGCACCCGGATGACAGGGCTTTGTTGAAAAAGCACGCCAGGGAGATGATCAAAGGGAAACGTGCGATACCGTATGAGTTCAGGTTACTTGACAAAAATGGTGAATATGGATGGGTTCTCGAATCCGTGTGCCCCATTATCTATAAGGAGAAGCCCGCTATCCTGGGAACGTGTATTGATATCACAGAGAGAAAGCAATTTGAAAGCGTTATACTCGAGTCCGAACAGAGGCTTGCCTCCATTATAGATTTTCTTCCGGATGCTGCATTGATAGTGGATATGGACGGCAAGGTTGTTGCGTGGAATCGCGCCATGGAAGATATGACAGGCGTGAAGGCGGATCATATGATCGGAAAGGGAGATTATGAGTATGCAGTTCCCTTTTTCGGGAAAAGAAGGCCGATACTTGTTGATTGCGTGATACATCCGGATCTGGATATTGAGGAATCATATGTAAATGTTAATAGAGACGGAGAGTCCATGGATGCCGAAGTCCCCGATGTCTGGCTCAATGGCAGAAAGAGTATCGTCTGGACCGCGGTTGCCCCCATCTTCAATACTGCGGGCGAGAAGATCGGGGCCATTGAGACGATGCGCGATATCACAGAGCAGAAAATGGTGGAGGAGCAGCTTCGGTATATGAGTACGCATGATTGTCTCACCGGTCTATACAGCAGGAGCTTTTTTGAGGAGGAAATGTCCCGGTTTGAAAAGGGGAGAATATTTTCTGTCAGTATCATAATGATGGATGTTGATTGCCTCAAACAGGTCAATGATACCAAAGGGCACCAGGAAGGGGATGCGTTGCTCAGGCGTGTAGCACAAATTTTAGGCATGGCTCTTCGAGCCGATGATATTGCGGCCAGGATCGGGGGAGATGAGTTCGCCGTGCTGCTGCCGGGCACCGATATCTCAACTGCGCAAGAGATTGTCGCGCGTCTGAGAAACGCTTTGGAGGAGAACAACAGGCAACACCCGGAGTCTTCTCTCAGCCTTTCAATCGGCGTGGCGGAAGGGTTCAAGGGCGATTCGCTGACCAGTGTAGAGAAGAAAGCCGATGAACGCATGTACGAGGAGAAACTGGCCAAGAAAAAATCCAGATAATTGTGAACGTCGTAAATTAGGGACAGCGCCCTTTTCCCCATTGAAAAAGGGCGCTGTCCCTAATTCTTAAAAAAAAAGTGATGGAGA
>Ga0272444_10002500_pt1 | contig 16971 bp, 12 predicted proteins | sample SSMForm13_FD_201033 | JGI IMG/M metagenome (GOLD analysis project Ga0272444, IMG submission 201033) | Marine sediment archaeal communities from Little Sippewissett salt marsh, Falmouth, MA, United States - SSM-Form-13 | ecosystem: Environmental > Aquatic > Marine > Wetlands > Sediment ...
GGCTGGTCCCAGGCCTCGAGCACGAACTTGCGCTGCGTGCCCACGGGTACCTCGATCTCTCCGACAATCTCGCCGTCCTCGAAAAGCAGGGTGTCAATAACGGTATCCATATCGCGAGCCGATACGGTCAGGACAAACAGGTTGACCTGCTCGACCCCGGCCGACGATGTCACTCGGGCTCGCAGGTCTATATTGCCGCCGGAAGTCAGGTCGTTGCCGGTCGGCTTGTCGGTACATCCGCTCCCCAGAGCGATCACCAGCGTTAGTGCGGCGAGCCAGGGGAACATATTTCTAATAAGACGTTTCATCATGGTCCCCCTCACATCGAGGCCGTGAGGCCGAAGGTTATCTGATAGCCGCTGAGGTCGATATCGCCCCCGTCGGCGCTTCCGGTATAGAGCTTGTAGCCGGCCTCGGCCTTCACACTCTCGCCCAGGTCCTTGCCGAGTGCGGCGCCGAAACCGATTATGGTCGAATTGCCGAAATCAAGATCGTTCCCGGCAACCGTGCGAATATGCGCGGCCGGCGCCAGGTACCACTCCGGCTTGAACATCCAGCTCAGAGCGCCGGCGACCGTGAACTCGTCGCCGTACAGCTTGAGCGGCTCCAGTTCAATCCCGTCTTCATTATAGGTCTTGTTATTGCCGCGAAGGACATATCGCAACAGGCCGGAGAGAGCTATTTTCTGGCCGCTATTTTTGGCGGATAATCGCACATCCAACTGCGGTGTCTGTTTAAAGCTGCTCAGGTCGTTCACCTTGTCTGTAGTATAGAGAGTGTAAATGGCGTCGAACGACCAGACCGTCCGGCCCTTCTCGATATCCAGACCGGCATTGACGCTGAACAGGTCGCCCGGGTTATAATCCCCGAAACCCTCATAAGGCTTGTAGCTGCCGACAAACTGGTACATCACGCCGGCTCCGCCGCGCGTGTTTTCGCCCAGCATGGTGGCTCCACCGAGCAGGAGCGAGAAGCCGAAACCCTCGCCGAATCGCTGCATGGGGAAATTAAGATAGTTGGTCGAGAGCGCCTGAAGAACCTGCCATTCTTCGCCAAAATCCAGTTCCTTCTTGCCGGTGGGCAGATTGACCACCGCTGTCAACAGGATGTGGTCCTCGTTGAAGGAGTGATTCACCTGAAGACGAACGTCGCTCAAACCGCTCAGTTTGTAATCCTGCCCGGCCGCTTCGAGATTGTTGCTCGAATTGGCGGCGTAAAACGACATTTCGAAATCTTCCTCAAGGGGAATGAAGCCGGTTACAGGGATCATGAACTGACTGATCGTCGTCTCGGCGCCGTTGTCGTCCAGCGTCCAGCTGTTGTAAACAACGCGGAGATTCCCGGCGGTCGGCTGACCGTAGATGATCTGCCCCTGAACGGCCGAGGCGCCGGTCATGACCAGAAGCAAGACGGCGAGGCTAAGGGTGGTTTTAGTCAACATCGAAACTCCCCCTTATTACTACGGTTTCCGTTATGCCGCTGACCACGGGCGGAGCGTTGACCGGCGGGCGCGTATTGATATCCGGTATCCCCCCGGCGTTGGTCCCAATCGTGGTCAGACGCGTGCCCAGTTCGGTCGTGACCGGCGGCGGCTCCGCGGCCCCGAGAACGGAGGATTCAAAACCCGAGAGAGAATATTCTCCGCCCACCGCAATTTGCGCGGTCATCGATTCTTCGCGGGCGGCGGCCTCGTTGAAACCCTGATCCAGTGTGGCCGCCTGGTTAAAGGAAGTCTGCGCGCGGCTGAAATCCCCCTGCCGTTCCTCTTCGAGGCCGCGGCAGTAGGCGAGGAAAGCCAGATAGGATTCTGTCGGAACTTCCGAGATGGCATCGCGCTCCGACGGTGTCAGGGTAATGCCCATATCTTCGATCAGGCTGAATACGAAATCTTTCTGCATCTTGAAAAGCTGCTGAAGATCCCCTTCGGCCGGGTCAACCTGGGCAATAGTACTGTCGGCGGCATTGACGATGACGCCATCGAGTCTGAGACCCTCGTCGCCCAGCCCCAGCACCGTGCCGGTGACCAGACGATAGCTTCCGAGCAGGCGTCCCAGCCGGGGAGCCATGGAAGCGTCAACCTTGCCTGACTGGCTCAGCTGGAGCTCGTTCATGATAACGTCGATCTTAAGCCTGTCGATCGCCCGAAGAGTCTTGACTTTGGCCAGGTCGATCGAAGTAAACTCGGCCAGGCCGCGCGCCAGCGGCGCCAGCTCCGGGCTGAGGTTGGAGCCGTCGAAATCAACCACGGCTACCGTGTTGGCCGGGATGGTGTCGACGTCGATAGCCGACTCGTTTTCGAGAACCAGAGAGACTTCCCTCTCGATCCTCTTCGAAATCAGTTGATCCAGATGGGCCCGGATCAGCTTTTTGGTATCGCCGCCGGGATCGAGGCTGAGCGAGACACCATAGGCTTTAATCGCCTCGTCGTACATCTCCTGCTGTTCCAGGGCGAGCCCGATATATAGGTGCGTCCTGGCGTCCGGCCTGATCTTGTTAGCCTGCTTGAAAGCATCCTCGGCCTTGGTCAGATCGCCTTTTTCGTAGAAGGCGACCCCCAGTTCCCGCCAGGCGTCGGCACTCTGCGGGTTCCTGGCGATCTCGGCGTAGAAGCTCTCGATAGCCCGGTCGTACTCGCCCTGTTCGACGAGTTTGCGACCCTGGGTATAGAGGCTCTGCGAGCATCCGACCAGCAACAGCAGGGCGATCACCGCAATGAATCTGCTCATAATTCTCCCTTGCGAAATATGGATCAATTAAATCTAATTCGACTCATTGAATGCACGGCTACCCCTACGAAATAGCCCCGCGAGGCGATGAATGTCAAGATTTTAAAAGGGGCGGCGCGAAGCCGCGCAGGCAGAAGGAAAACGAACGCCCGGCGCCGCGGCGGCAGCGTCAGGCGTCGATTAGTTGCGGAATTGTCGAGGTTCTGGGCAGTTCTTCATCGCAGCGAAGACCGTCGCGCTTGATGATCCGCGCCGGCGTTCCGGCCACCGTGCTGTTCGAGGGCACATCGCACATCACGATAAAGCTGTTGGCGCCGATTTTGACGTTGCTGCCGACGTTGATCGGCCCCAGCAAAATGGCCCCGGTACCGATGAACACGTTGTCGCCAATCGTGGGATGACGCTTGCCGTGATGTTTCCCGGTGCCGCCGAGCGTGACGTTGTGAAACAGCACGCAGTTTCTTCCGATGGTTGTCGTTTCACCGATTACCACACCCATGCCGTGGTCCACAAAGAAGCCGGGGCCGATGGTCGCGCCGGGGTGAATTTCCAGACCGGTGAAAAACCGGTTTACCTGCGAGAACATTCTCGGCAGGAAGGGTATGTGCAATTCCCACAGAAAATGAAAGAACCGGTGGAAAGTGATTGCGTGGAACCCGGGGTAAAGCAGGAATTCTATATTCCGGCAGGCCGGGTCGTTCCGAAAAATCGCTTTAATGTCGTCTATAATCGCCACAGTGCGCTCTCTTGCCTCAGGGCAGGCTGACAAGGTTGACTCATTTATCAATTTCATACATGGCCGTCGACAGATATCGTTCGCCCGTATCGCAGACGAATGTCACGACCGTCTTTCCGGCGCCCAGCTTTTCTGCCACCTGCCGGGCCGCCCACACATTGGCCCCGGAGGATATCCCGCCCAGGATTCCTTCCTGACGAGCCAGTTCCCGGGCTGTTTGCAGGGCGTTCTCGTTGGAAACCTTTATCACTTCATCGGCCACCGAAGGATCGTAGTTGTCGGGGATAAAGCCGGCCCCGATCCCCTGTATCTTGTGGGGCCCCGGTTCACCGCCCGAAATCACGGGGGAATCCTCGGGCTCAACCGCGTAGACAGAGCAGTTGTACTTGTCCTTCAGGACTCCGCCGGCGCCGCTGATCGTCCCGCCGGTTCCGACGCCCGCAACGAAAGCATCGAGCCTGATCTCGCCCAGGTCGTTGATGATCTCAACCGCCGTGGTGTCCCGGTGAATAGCCGGGTTAGCCGGGTTGCTGAACTGGAACGGCTGGAAACAACCGTCTTGGGAGGCCAGTTCGGCAGCCCTGGCGATCGCTCCTTTCATTCCCTCGGACCCGGGCGTCAGAATAATCTCAGCACCGAAAATCGTCATCAGGGAGCGCCGTTCGACCGACATGGTGTCGGGCATGGTGAAAACGCACTTGTAGCCTCTGGCCGCGGCCGCCATGGCCAGACCGATGCCGGTATTTCCCGAAGTGGGCTCGACAATAGTCATGCCCGGCTTGAGCCGACCCGATTTCTCGGCCGCCCCTATCATAGCCGCGCCGATCCGGTCCTTGACCGAACTGCAAGGGTTAAAGCTCTCGGCTTTGATATATATCGTAGCCGCGTTCCTGCCGGGCAGGCGGTTCAGGCGAATCAGGGGCGTCCGACCGATAGCATCGATAACATTGTCGAATCTCACGTTGGGTCTCCCTGTATACTTTATCGTTTGAAGACCATCTTTCCCTTAGCTCCCGGCAAACACCCTCCTGGGCAACTTCCCGGGATTACCGAAAGAGGACTATATAAATCGGTTTAACCATGAATGAGGCCGGGAAGTTTCCCGGAAAAGAGGCTCTGTTGAGGAACGGGGGGCGGCTCCTCCCCGGTTACTTTTCGGGGAGAAGCACCACCTGAACGTAATTTTCGAGGTCGAAATAGCGTTCGGCCGCTGCCCGGACCGATTCGACGGTCAGGCTTTCGATCATCTCCTGGTATTCCAGGACGTTGAGGGGGTCCTCCTGATAGGTGTAAGCGCGGCGCAGGATGGACAGCCAGTAGTTGTTTTCTTTGAGAGAAGTCTCAAGGTCCCGGCGCTGCATCTCTTTGACCTTGTCGATATAACCCTGATCGAGGCCGGCTGCTTTGAGACTGTCAATCTGCGTGAACACCGTGCCGATCAACTCATCGACCCGGTCGGGACCGCAGCCGAAACCGATGGATATTCGGTACCCGGTGTTCGGGATGAGTGTCGGCAGGGCGTTAACCCCTACACCGTAGGTGCCCGAGAGGTCCTCCCGCAGTATTTCTCGCAGCTTGATCTGGAACGCCGAGGCCATAGCCGTGATGTCATAGCGGTTCCGGCGGTTCCAGACGAAATCTCCGGTGAAAATCAACTGCACCTGGCTTTTCGGTTCCAGTCCTTTTCGGACCTCTCTCTTTACCACCCCTTTAGGTGGCCTTACTCCCACGTCCTGCCAGCTCTCCTCCAGCCTCAGCGAGGGCAGCCCGCCGAGGTAAGTTTCAGCCAGCGGGCGGAGTTTCTCCAGATCAACATTCCCGACAAAAACGAACGTAAAGTCTGAAGCGTCGGCAAAACGATCCCGGTAAATCTCCATCGAGCGATTGAGATCGAGGTCGTCCAGCATCGCCAAATCCCACGGACGGACCCTCGGATGATGCTGCGACAGGGTCACCATGAGAGTATCCTGATAGACCGCGGCCGGAGAGGCACTGCGGTTGGCCAGCAGCGTCTCCAGCCTGGATCGGTACGCCTGGAACGCGGCCGTATCTTTTCGGGGCGCAGTGAATTTCAGGTAGATTAACTCGAACAGGGTTTCGAGATCGCCCGGTGCGCAGCGTCCGCCGATCTCTTCGTCGACGTTGCCGATCCAGGCGTTGATTCCGACCAGCTTGCCGGCCAGCTTTTTGTCAAGGGCGGTCTGGTCAAAATCTCCCAGCCCGCCCTGGGAGACGATGTCGGAAGCGGTGAGGGCCGGGATGTGATCCGATTCGTCGAGCAGCCAGTACCCGCCCGGACTGAACGCCTGGAAAATAATTTCGTCGTTTTTGAAATCGGTCGGCTTGACGAGCACCTCCACCCCGTTGGCAAGAGTCCAGTGGGTGATATCCAGCGGCTCGATGTACTGCTCGGCCACAACTGCAGAAGGTTCGGGCGACTGCGAGACCAGCGGTTGATCCAGCGCGATGTCTTCGTAAGGCGCGATGGTCATCGTATCGATCCTGTCAAAAACGGCTGCCAGTTCCTGCTCGGTGGGAACAGGAAGATCCGGTTTCTCCGGCATATTGACCATGACCACGCGGTTATCCTCGGTGATCCAGCGGTGAGCCAGAGCGTTTATCTCTTCGAGTGTGATAGTCGGCAGGTATCGATTGTACATAGCGAATTCGTAAGCGATTCCGGGGATCGGTTCCTGTTCCAGGAAATTACGCGAGTATTCGGCGGCCAGGGCGGCCGATTCGGTTTTGTCCCTCTCTTTGAAGGCCTGCTCCATGTAGCGCAGAAGTTCAGCCTTCTGCCTCTCCATCTCCGTCTCGACAAAACCGTGCTCCCGGACCCGGGCGGCCTCAATCAGCAGAGCCTCGAGACCGCGGGCAATACCCTCCTCGCGGACGCCTGCCCCGAGCATGTAGGTTTCTCGTGAACGCACCAGGCGGCCCTCGTTAGAATAAGCGTAGATGAACGGCGGATCAGCCTTGCGAGTCAGTTCGAAAAGGCGCTGGCTCAGCATGTAGTTATAGAGGGCGGCGACAATCGACTCACGATAGTCCGCCACTTTGCCCCGGGGCGATAAAGGATGCTTGTAGTACACCGCCACCCGCGAGCCGGTAGCTTCGGGATCGGCGGCGATGGCGTACAGGGTTTGCTCGTGGTCGGGCACCTCGAACACCTCTCTCTCCCGGGCCAATTCGCGAGCCGGGATGGAAGCGAAGTGTTTTTCGATCAACCCCTTGATGTACTCGGGGTCGATATCCCCTACCGCGATCACCGCCATCAGGTCCGGGCGATACCAGTCACGGTAAAACTGCTTGAGGGTGTCGTACGAGCAACCTTCGACTACTTCCGGCAGACCGATAGGCAGCCGTTCGCTATAGCGGGAGTCCTTAAACAGGATTGGGAACTGCTTGTCGCGCATGCGGGTCCCCGCCCCCAGCCCGAGCCGGCGTTCCTCGAGAATCACCCCCCTCTCGCGATCGATCTCTTCATCCTCAAAAGACACGCGGTGCGCCCATTCCTCCAGAATCTGAAAGGCTGTCTCCAGTTGAGAGAGGCTGTCGGTCGGAATCTGGAGCATGTACACGGTTTCATCGAAAGCAGTGTACGCGTTGATATCCGGTCCGAACTGGATGCCGATTGATTCCAGATAGTCGATCAGCTCCTGCTTGGCGAAATTCTCGGTGCCGTTAAAACACATATGCTCCACGAAATGGGCCAGGCCCCGCTGGCTCTCGTTCTCGAGGACCGAGCCGGCGTTGACCACCAGACGCAGCTCCACCCGCTTCTCCGGGCGGGCGTTGGATTTGATGTAGTAGGTCAGGCCGTTCTCGAACTGCCCGTAGACGAGGTTGGGATCAAGCGGAATGTTGTCGGTCAGCTCCATCGGCGGTTCGACAGAAGGAACCGTGGCGGGCTCGTCCTGGGCCGCTACCACCAACGACAACGTCCCCACGATCATCAGGCTGAGAAAAATCGCTTTCTTGCTCATAACATCCCCAATCGAAACTGAAATTAACACTCTTCCGACCGCCTGCCCGACCTCCCGGATCCGGCCCTTGACTTTAAAAAGGGCGGTCCCGGACAATAGTTCAACAACAGTTTTCTCGCCGTTCCGGACTCCGGGGTCGATTATGCCCGCTTGACAAAAGCCTCTCGGAGAAAGACATTGGCTCAAAGAGCTTTGCCGACTTCCCGAAAGGAGCGCCCCCGTGAGGCCCACCGTACGATTCCTTACCGATGAACTGATAGAGAAGATAATCTCCGAAGCCCGCGATCTTGTCTGCAATCTGGGTGTCGAGATTCATAACGAGAGCGTCCTGTCACTGCTGTCCGATCACGGCGCCCGGGTCGACAAGCCCTCAAAAAGGGCCTTTTACACCCAGGATATCATCGACAAATCGCTGAAAGCGGCGCCTGAAGCGTTCAAGCTCTACGACTCTGCCGGGAACGAGGCGGTCGACCTTTCCGGATTCAACGTCAACTACACTCCCGGTTCGGCGGCGATTAACATACTCGATCGGGGCACGGACCAGGCCCGCCGGCCGACTTCGGCCGACTATGTCCGTTTCACCAAACTGATGTGTGGGATGGACCAGATTGCGTCACAGTCGACCGCCATGATTCCTTCCGACGTTCACGAGCGGATCTCCGACAGCTATCGCCTGTACCTCAGCCTGCTGTACTGCGAGAAACCGGTGGTGACCGGGACGTTTACGATCGAGGCGTTCGAAATCATGAAGGACCTCCAGATGGCTGTGCGCGGTTCGAAAGAGGCCCTGCGAAAGAAACCTCTGACGGTCTTCTCCTGTTGTCCGACCGCGCCGATCAAGTGGAGCGATGTTACTTCGCAGAACGTGGTTGACTGCGCCCGCTACGGCATCCCGGTCGAGTACATCTCCATGCCTTTGTCCGGCTTCATGGCCCCGGTGACGCTGGTCGGCTCGCTGGTACAGCACACCGCGGAGACTCTGAGCGGCCTGGCTATCAGCCAGTTGACCCAGCCGGGCGCACCGGTGCTTTACGGCGGGTCGCCGGCGATCTTCGACGTGCGTTATGAGACGACGCCCATGGGGGCGATCGGTACCATGATGATAGACTGCGCTTACAACGAAATCGGCAAGTACCTGAAACTTCCGACCCAGGCTTACATCGGCTTGAGCGATGCCAAAACGCTCGATGCTCAGGCCGGTCTGGAAAGCTCGATGGGCGCCACCCTGGCCGCGCTGTCGGGAATCAACAACGTTTCGGGGCCCGGCATGCTGGATTTCGAAAGCTGCTTTTCGCTCGAAAAACTGGTAACCGACAATGAAATCTGCCTTATGCTCAATCGCATGCTTAAAGGAATCGAACCCAGGGAGGATTTCCCGTCGCAGCCGCATTTTGAAGAGCTGCTGGCCGAAGGACACCTGCTCATAGCTGATCATACCCGAAGATATCTCCGCGAAGAGATCCTCTTCCCCGGCCCGGTTATCGATCGGGCCAATCGCAACAGGTGGATCGAGGAAGGCCGGCTTTCCCTGGAAACGCGAGCCGGAGATGAAGTCGAGCGGATCATCACCGAGCATCCGGACCCGGTCGGCGAGCCCGAAATCCGGGCGGAGATGACCCGGCTGATGGTGGCCGAGGCTCGCAAACACGGCATGGACAAACTCCCGGTGACCGGCTGATGCGGAAATTTGTAGACATCCCTGCGGAGAAAATCAGGCCCAGCGAGAAAGCTGTCGCCTGCGCGCTGGGCATTCCTGCAAACAGGCGCCCCGACCAGCGGACGGTAAACCTGATTGAGACCGCGATTGACCGGTGCTGTAGTCTGGCCGCGCCGGCGGCGGTGCTACAGACTATCGAGGGTGACGAATTTACAAAGGTCTATTCTGGCGAGGGGATGAATGCAGAGAGCACGCCTCTCGATCTCATCGCTCCTCGGGCCGACAGCTTCGCGCTTTATGCGGTCACGCTCGGTGCCCCGGTCTGCCGTAAGATCTCCGAGCTCTTCGGGACCAACGACTTCGCCGATGGGGCCGCCCTCGATGCCGCGGCTTCGCAGGCAGCCGAGCTGGCCGCCGAGGAGGTCGAAAAGCAACACGCCGCCGAGCTCTCGGGTGTCAGCACCATGGCCTTCAGTCCCGGTTATTGCGGCTGGCATGTGAGCGCCCAGAAAGCGCTTTTCGAAGTCTTAAAGCCCGGCGATGTTGGCATCGAACTGACTCCGACCTGCCTGATGGAACCGTTGAAATCGGTTAGCGGCGTGATCATATCAGGGGATAGAGAGATATTCGACTTCGAGGATGACTTTCCTTTCTGTGACGCCTGTACCGACCGCTCCTGCCGGGCGCGAATCGCAGCGCTGACAAACAGGTAAATACATACTGTAGATATAAGGATTCAAAAATGGCTAATCTGGAAAGACTCTCCGGGCATCTTCAAAGAGGCGATGCAGATCAGGTCGCCGCAGTTACCAAAGCGGCCATAGACGAGGGGCTCGAGGCGAAAACCATCCTCGATTCCGGCCTGATCGCCGGTATGGCCGTGGTCGGCGAGAAGTTCAAAAAACACGAGATATTCCTGCCCGATGTCCTCCTGGCAGCCAAAGCAATGTACGCCGGTATGGACCTGCTTAAACCGTTGCTGATCAAAGACGGCATTCCCACTATCGGCAAGGTGGTGATCGGGACCGTCCAGGGGGACCTTCACGACATCGGCAAGAACCTGGTCGGTATCATGCTCAAGGGGGCCGGGTTCGAGGTGATCGATCTGGGCCGAGATGTCGCCCCCGAAAAGTTCATCGAAGCGGTCCAGGAGACGGGGGCGAGCGTGATCGGCATGTCGGCCCTGCTGACCACTACCATGCCGGCCATGAAAAGAACGGTCGATCTGGCCCGCGAGAAAGGCCTCTACGGCAAGATCAGAATACTGGTGGGCGGGGCCCCGCTGTCGGCGGACTACGCCAAGGAGATAGGGGCCGACGCCTATTGCTATGACGGCATGAACGCGGTGGACTGCGTCAAACGGTTCATGGGAGCGGCTTGACATGCAGCCGATTATGGAGCGTCTTAAATCCCCCGGTGTCCTCGTCGCGGACGGCGCCATGGGGACAATGCTGCTGGAGCGCGGCCTGGAAATGGGTCAATGCCCCGAGAAAATGAACCTGGACAAACCGGAAGTCCTCACCGAAATCGCCCGCTTGTATCTGGAAGCCGGGGCGGACATTATTCAGACCAACACGTTCGGCGGCTCCCCGCTCAAGCTGGCCCAGTACAGCCTGGACATTCGCACCGAGGAGATCAACGTGGCGGCCGTCCGCGCTGTCCGGTCGGCTATAGGTGACAGAGCCTACCTTTCGGCGTCGTGCGGCCCTTGCGGGCGTCTCCTGAAACCGTACGGGGATGTCGATCCCGAAGAAGTCGCCGAGGGATTCGAGCGACAGATTCGCGCTCTTGTGGCCGCCGGGGTGGATATGATCTGCATCGAGACCATGGCCGATCTGACCGAGGCCACTCTGGCCGTCGGGGCAGCCCGTAAGGCAACTGCGACGATACCGGTGGCAGCGACTATGACGTTCGATACTACTTCACGGGGTTTCTACACCATGATGGGTGTAGATGTAGAACAGGCGGTAGCGGGTCTGACCGAGGCGGGAGCGGACATTCTCGGTTCCAATTGCGGCAACGGAATAGAAAACATGGTCAAAATCGCCGAGGAGTTTGCCAAACAGACCCGCCTGCCGCTTTTGATTCAGTCGAATGCCGGTCTGCCGGAGCTTAGCGAAGGCCGGGCGGTATATTCCGAAACACCCGAATTCATGGCCGAGCAATGTCTGAAACTGATGGATCTGGGCGTGAAGATTATCGGCGGCTGCTGTGGCACGACACCGGAGCACATCGCGGCGATTCGTCGAGCCGTAGATGACAGGAAGGCGGGTTGAGAGATTTTCAGATGAGCTTGATCAACTGAACGATCCCGGCCACGAACAAGAGCAGAATGAGAACCGGCAGAAGCGCCCCGATCAGCGCCGCCGCGACTCCGAACAGAGCTCCGAACAAACCGGCTACCAGCCCCACGGCCGCCCCGACCAGCCCGGTGATCAGGCCGACCAGTCCTCCGAGCAGACCGCCAAAAAGCCCCAACGACCCACCGATCAGGACAATGACCAGAACCAGAAGTCCGAGTGACGCCAGGATTGTCTTGATCATAATAGAACCTACTCCCCGAGATTCCTCTGTAACCTGCTGTACATATCCGAGTATACGGGACGGGTGTTACAGATGTTTCCGACGGATCGGCGGAAAATCCCGCCCGGCCCGGAATATACGGAAACGGGGCGGGAAGCCGTACGGCTTCCCGCCCCGCCGTTTACTGACGTATCAAAGGTGTATGTTGCCAGTCAGACCTGTTCGGTCCGGATCTTGAATTGAGCGATCATCTTCTGCATACCTTCGGCCTGACGGTTCAGCTCTTCCGCCGCCGTGGCCGACTGCTCGGCGCCGGTTGCCGTCTCCTTGGTTATGGAGGCGACGTTCTCGACGCTCTTGGAGATCTGCTCGGCCGCGGCCGACTGCTCTTCGGCGGCCGTGGCTATCTGCGAGACCATATCCATGACCCGCTGGGACATCGTCACGATCTCACTGAGGCTTGAACCGGCCTTGTCGGCCAGTTCGCGACCTTGATCCACTTCCGAAATGCCGGTCTCCATCGAGTGCACGGCGTCCTTGGTCTCCGTCTGGATGCCCTTGATCATCTCCGTGATCTCGCCGGTAGCTTTGCCGGTGCGCTCGGCCAGCTTGCGGACTTCATCGGCGACAACCGCAAAGCCGCGACCCTGCTCACCGGCCCGGGCGGCCTCGATAGCCGCATTGAGCGCCAGGAGGTTGGTCTGGTCGGCGATATCATCGATAACGCTGATAATCTCGCCGATCTGATCGGCCGAAGTGGCCAGTTTTCCGATCGACTGAGCCGATTCCCGGACCACGTCGGTGATACGCTGCATTCCCTGGATCGTCTCGCTGACAATCTGGCCCCCGTTGCTGGCGTTTTCCGAGGCGTTACGAGAAGCATCGGAAGCCTCGCCGGCGTTGCGGGAGGATTCGACAATGGTGGCGCTCATCTCTTCCACCGCGGTGGAGATCTGCGCCATTTGCTGTGACTGGTCGCCGGCACCTCGTGACATCTGCTCCGAAGAGGACGCTATTTCAGTAGCCGCCGATACCAGCTGGCTGGAGTTATCCTGCAACTGCCGGATCATGCCGGTAAGATTCCGGATCATGGTCTTGAAGGAGTTGCCCAGGACGTCCTTGTCGGATTTGGGCTCGATCGTGGCTGTCAGGTCGTTGGACGAGATCTTCTCGGCCGCACCCGCGACCTCTCTCAGATAGTCGGTCATGTCGTTGAACGATGAAGCCAGCAGGCCGACCTCGTCTTTCGAAGTGACTTTCACTTCGGCGCTGACATCACCCACGGAGACCGCTTCGGCAACCGCAACCAGGTTCGTGATCGGCCTGGTGATGGTGCGGGCCATAAGCCAGGCGATCAACAGAGACACGCCCAGGCAGACAAAGCCAAGAACGATGATGGCAGTCCGGATGTTATTCACCGGTGCCGTGAATTCGTCTAGATAGCTGCCGACGCCGATCAGCCACTCCCATTCGGGGAAGTAGGCGTAGGCTACGATCTTGTCGCACATGGCACCGCCGCGGTCCCACTTGTATTCAATCCAACCGAGCTGCTCGCCGAGCGTCGGCGCCCTGGAAATCATCTCCGAGGCGAAGGCGTTACTGCTGATATTCTTGCCTTCCGAGACCGGGTGGATAACCAGATTACCGGTAATATCCATGACATAGATGTACCCGGTCTGTCCTACTTTCTGGGACAGGATGGAATGTTGCAGCTTCTCAGACCGCTCGCTGAGAGCGACACCGATAACGGCGACCACCTTACCCGTGGCATCCTGTACCGACTCGTAAGCGGCGATATGCCACTGCCCCACGATCCGGGCCCGGCCGGTAAACGTTCCGCTGCCGTCTACCACTGAATTGAATACATCCTGGGACAGGTAGCTGCCTACCGCCCGACGGCCGCTGTCGTCCTTGACGCTGGAGGCAATCCGCCGCGCCCGGGAGCCCTCGACCAGAAAAATGCTGCAGTCGGCACCGGTGATATCCTTTACCATGTCGACGTACTCCACATCGTCGTTGATAACCTGCATCTCACCCTCGGCCCCCAGCGACAGTCGACCGTCGACCGACTGCACCTGACCACGGCTGAGAATGTCGAATCTCAGCCTCGCGGTTTGCAGCGCTCCGGAAATGTTGTCTTTCGTCTGTTCAGCGGCCAGTACGCACATATCCCTGGCCATGTGAGCCATGTGCGCGAGATCCGATTTGGCAGCTTCCGCAAGATATTTGCCGGATTGGATTGTGCTGATCAGGGCAATACCGGTAATCGAGAATGCCAGTATACCGAAGATCATGAGGAGCATCTTCTGCCCCAGCTTCAGATGGAATTTCACCGCGCCCTCCTTTTCATCAATCGACTGTATGAGCGTTGCCATGTTTAGATGTTGATTAAGCTGACCGTCGAGCTTTACCCCACCTTAGGGGCTATCATGCACCTGTCGCTCCCATATCGAAGTTCCAACAGCCTGCCAGGCGAAGGACACAATAGGGGCTGACAATGCTGATCGCACTTTTAGCCTCCTTTTGTTTCGGTGAATCGGAATTTCCACCGGGAGCTTTACCGGTGTGCCAGGGACGAAGGATCGAACAAAAGGGTTAAAGGGAGTCGTAGACTGACTGTAAGGTGATGACATATAAAAGATTAGGCCTGTTGGTGGGGTCCCCCTGATTGTCCTTTTCCTGAACAAGAGAGCATAGATCACAGAGCCCGTTTTTGGCCGGGAAGCTTCGGAGTTATCGGCTAACTCGACGGCGGTAGTGTCGGTCTACGAAAGACAGGCCGAGACCTGACGCCATAAATCCGAAAAATCTGCGATGCGATCACCATCTGCCTTGATCAAACGCGAGCTGCGTCCCCCGGCGGACCCGGCAAGAGCAGCCGTGGCCTGTATATCAACCAGACCTGACCATTCTTTGACTGAATGACCGGCTCGTTTCGCCGCCGTGTCGTCCTCGACCGGAAAGCAGACACCTGTGGGGATTCCCTTGTCCCGGGCAGCCTGCGCCATGCGCCCCAGATCCCTGACCGCCGAACGGCCGGGTTCAACCAGAAAGAGCGCGAAATCGGCCCGCGACAGCATGGACAACGTCCAGACGCTGTTATCGATCGGTGCCACGGCGATGATCAGCTCGATCCGGCCGGCGACGGCGATCTCTCGCGCCTGGGTGCGGAGTGTCGCCAGATGTCGAGAATTGACCTTCAATCCCGGCGAAAGCCTGCCGTGGACCAGCGGTCCGGCCTGGCTCTCCGACCGATACCAACTCCCGCAGATGCTGCTTTTCATTACGATGGCGCCCGAAGGACAGAAGTGGGCGCAGGCGTCGCAACCCTCGCATCGGAGATCATCGATATAGTAGGTTTCGGACAAAGGCTTGCCGTCTTCCCGGTGGCAGTATACGGCCCCGTATCGACAGAAGTCCATGCAGTTGCCACAGGCGTCGCATTTGTCCCGGTGTATGGTCGCCTTCCCGGCTTCCAGCAGATCATGCCTGGTTCGGTTTCGGATGGATAAATCGATGGGGGGCGTCGGTCCTCGAAAAGAGCAGTCTACCAGCACGACGGGACGAGCCGCCGCCGCCAGGGCCATGAAGTACCTGATTCCTGAGATGCCCCCCTGGTTGCTGAATACGACCAGTTCTTTCACTACCCGCTCCTGTCTCATGCTTGCTTACTCGTAGGTTGACACATCCCAAAGAACGGGCAGTCTTCTTCTTTCTGCTCCTTCGTACAACAGGCCCGGCTCCCGGCTGGTTCTCGTTTTTTTCGGTTTTAGGCCGGACCTCGCAGGGAAGACCAACCCGACAATAGGTTTGACGTAACCCTATATGAAGCCTATTTTGTTTGCAAACCATTCGGCACCACGTTCGAACGGGTGTCCTATTCGGAGCCACAATATGAGCAATGTATCTCGAATCATTCTGTCTTTCCTGACGCTGACGCTGACGGCCGTTCCCGCGCCGACCACGGCTCAGAACAGCCCGGGGCAAACCGGGCGCGGATACTACCGCTATCCGGCGGTTCACCATGAGACCATAGTATTTACTGCCGAAGGCGACCTGTGGCGGGTCGGCCTCGAAGGCGGCGAGGCTCGCCGCCTGACCAGCCATCCCGGTCTGGAGACTCGGGCTGCTTTTTCGCCGAATGGCCGTTATCTGGCTTTTTCCGGGCAGTACGAGGGACGCACTGACATCTATGTGATGTCGCCGGAAGGTGGACTGCCCCGTCGGCTGACCTACAACGGCGAGCGGTCGCTGGTTGTCGGTTGGACCCCGGAAGGGGAAGTGCTCTACACTACCCGAGCATTCTCAACCCTTCCGAATTATCAACTGGTTGCAGTGAACCCGACGACCCTGGAGAGCCGCATCCTGCCGCTGGACAAGGCGTCCGACGGCTGTTACGACCCTTCTGGAAACGTGCTGTACTTCACCCGGCTGCCGTTCATGGGCAGTTATACCAAGCGCTACAAGGGAGGTATGGCCCAGAATGTCTGGCGTTTCGCATCCAGCGACGGGGAGGCCGTAAATCTCACGGCGGACTACCCCGGCACGAGCAAAACACCGATGTGGCACGACGGCCGGGTGTATTTCCTGAGCGACCGGGACGGCATCATGAACCTCTGGTCGGTCGATGCCGGCGGACTGGACCCGAGGCAACATACCTTTCACAAAAGCTGGGACGTCAAATCACCTTCGCTCTCCAGCGGCCGAATCGCCTATCAACTCGGCGCCGATATTCATCTGCTTGATATAGCCTCCGGAACCGACCGGACGGTGCCGATAACGCTGGTCTCCGATTTTGATCAGTTGCGGGAGAAGTGGATCGACAAGCCGATGGACTACCTCACCTCGGCGCATCTCTCGCCGGATGCCGATCGGGTGGTCCTCACCGCCCGCGGCCGGGTGTTCGTGGCCCCGACGGGTGAGCACGGCAGGTTTATCGAGGCGACAAGGGATGATGGTGTGCGTTATCGAAGCGCCCGGTTTTTCCCGGACGGCAAGTCGATCCTGGCCCTGGCTGACGCCAGCGGCGAGTTGGAGTTCTACAGGTTCCCCGCCGATGGTCTGGGCGAACCGGAGCAGTTGACCGACAACGGTACCGTGTTCAGGTTTGACGGATACCCTTCACCCGACGGGAAGTTCATCGCTTACACCGACAAAGAAGATAAGCTCTGGCTCTATGATCTGAAGAAGAAGCAGCATAAGATGGTCAGGGCATCGCAGTATTGGGATTTCGCCGACCTGGCCTGGTCACCGGACAGCCGCTGGCTGAGCTTCGCGCTGAACGACGCCAACCTGACCTATCGGCTCTACGCCTACAACCGAGAAACAGAGGAAATGCTTACG
>Ga0272444_10002505_pt1 | contig 16946 bp, 12 predicted proteins | sample SSMForm13_FD_201033 | JGI IMG/M metagenome (GOLD analysis project Ga0272444, IMG submission 201033) | Marine sediment archaeal communities from Little Sippewissett salt marsh, Falmouth, MA, United States - SSM-Form-13 | ecosystem: Environmental > Aquatic > Marine > Wetlands > Sediment ...
AACTGCCGGTGAGAAAGATGATGAGGGTGACGATCTGGGTGTCGACGATGAGCTGCACGTAGGCCAGCATCATTTTTCGCCTGACCCGCGGCAGCAAAATCCCGTAAACGAATGAAAGCAGAAAAATCCCGGCCGTCAGCCCATAGAGCGCCACCAGGGGCCGCGCCAGAAAGGAGGACCCTTCACCCAGCTGGAGTAAAACGGTCGAGCCCAGCAGCAGGATCGAAAAGACCAAACGGCACAGCGTCAGCCATTTCAGCCGATGGTAGGTGCGACACTCGGGCTCGCGGTCGCCCCTCTCCCCTTCCGGCAGGCCCGCCTCATCCGGCTGGCGGCAGACCATCGCAGCGCCGCTCAACTGATGGCGCCGGCCATTTTGAAGATTGGCAGGTACATGGCGATGACCAGCCCGCCGATGGTGACCCCCAGAAAGAGAAGCATGAAGGGCTCGATCATGGAGGTCAGGTTCTCGACGGCCTGATCGACTTCATCGTCATAGAAATCGGCGATTTTTTCAAGCATGGCATCCAGCGCCCCGGTGGATTCACCCACGGCGATCATCTGGCAGACCATGGAGGGGAACACCCCGCTTTGGGATAGCGGGTCGGCCATGGTGCGCCCCTCGGCAATGCCGGAGCGGACGCTGTAGACCGCGCTCTCGATGGTTTTGTTGCCGGCCGTGCGGGCCACGATATCAAGGGCCTCCAGGATCGCCACACCGCTGGCCAGCATGGTGCCCATGGTGCGGCTGAATTTTGCCACGGCCACCTTGCGGATCAGGACGCCAAAGACCGGCGCCTTGAGGGCCAGGCTGTCCACCATCTGGCGGCCCTTGTTGGTCTTGTAGAATTTTCGAAAGGCAAATCCAAACAGGCCCAGTGCAATGATGATGTAAAGAATTTTACTTTTGACGAAATTGCTGGCCCCAACGACCATCTGGGTGAAGATCGGCAGTTCGCTGCCAAAATCCGCAAACATCTGCTGAAACACCGGGATGACAAACACCAGGATGACCGCCACCACGATCACGGCGATTAGCAGGGTGATGGCCGGATAGGTCATGGCGCCCTTGACCTTTTTTTTCAATTTGGACGCCTTTTCCATGTAACCCGCAAGGCGCCTCAGGATGGTGTCCAGGATGCCGCCAGCCTCACCGGCAGCAACCATGTTGACGAACAGGTCGTCGAACTCCTTGGGATACTTCTTGAGGGCTTCGGCCAGCGTCGACCCGCTTTCCACCGCCTCCTTGATTTCCTTGAGGATCCTTTTGAAGGATTTGTTCTCCTGCTGGGCGTATAAAATTTCGATACACTGTACGATGGGCAGGCCGGCATCGATCATGGTGGAGAATTGGCGCGCAAAAAGGATCACGTCCTTTTCTTTAACCGGTGGCTGCAGAAAAGAGACGTTTGCGAACAAGTCCTTGGGCTTTCGTTTGATTTTCGAGGGGGTGATGCGCAAGCGGCTGAGGTTGGTCCTGACGGTCTCGGGGTTCGGGGCCTCCATTTCCCCTTTTTGAAGCTCGTTTCTTCTGTTTTTTCCTTCCCAAACAAAAACCGTCATGTTCAACCTCCTTGAAATGGGAGAAATTTCGCTGTGGTAGCCGCCGCAGCGGTATTGTCCCCGGCACCCGGCAGGGCGCTGCGTCGCAGGTCTGGGGGTGCCCGGATCCCAATGGGGAAATGGGGTAATAGAGTTATCGGAGCAAGCCCCGGCCAGCTTTAACGCCGCAGGGGTCTCGCTCAGCCCGCCCGGGCGGCTCAACGCCGAACTTGATTAACCCGGCAAACTGTGCCTATGGTTTTATCGGTTGCAAAACGGTAACCATTTAAACTCACGGTTTTTTTGATCCCCATCAGCCTCCCATCAAATGATTGCTGAAATTCCAGACACCAGCGACAAGCCCACCGTCATCACCACCCACATGAACGCCGACTTCGATGCGCTGGCGTCCTTGCTGGCGGCCCAGAAACTCTATCCCCGGGCACTGGTCGCCTTTCCGGGTTCACAGGAGAAAAACCTGAGAAACTTCTACATCAATTCGATGGTTTATCTTCTCAACATGGCCGACATGAAGGAGATCGATTTCAGCCGCATCAAACGCCTGGTGCTGGTGGATACCCGTCAGCCCAACCGGATCGGCAAATTCGCCGAACTACTGGATCGGCCCGACATCGAAATCCATGTCTATGACCACCACCCCGCCATGGCCAACGACATCCGCGGCCACCACGAGGTCCATCAACTGACCGGCGCCAACGTCACCCTAATGACCAAGATTTTGCAGGAGCGCCAGATCGCCATCACCCCGGATGAGGCCACCATCCTGTGCCTGGGGATTTACGAGGACACCGGCTCTTTCACCTTCCCCTCCACCACCGCCGAGGATTTCCAGGCTGCCGCCTTTCTGCTGAACCAGGGGGCCAACCTGAACGTGGTCGCCGGGCTGATCGATCGCGAGATCAGCCCGGCCCAGGTGGCGCTTCTAAACGACATGATTCAGGCCGCGGAACCTTACAGCATCAACGGCGTCGAACTGACCTTGACCAGCGTTTCAACCGATGATTACATTCCCGAATTCGCCCTTCTGGTTCATAAAATGCTGAAAATGGAAAAACTCAACGCCATTTTCGCCATCGCGCGGATGGGCAAAAAAATCTACATCGTGGCCCGCAGCCGGGTTTCCGAGGTCAACGTGGGGGAGATTCTGGCGGCCCTCGGCGGCGGAGGGCACGCCTATGCGGCGGCCGCCACCATCCGGGGCAAGACCCTGGTGCAGGCCGAGCACCTGCTGCTCGAGGTTTTGTTCCGGCGCGTGGCCTTCCGGCGACGGGCGCGGGATTTGATGTCGGCCCCGGCAATCACCCTGGACTGCAATGCGTCCTGCCGCGAAGCCGGCCAGCTGCTGACCCGTTACAACGTCAATGCCCTGGTGGTCACCCGGCAGCAAAACGGGCGGAAGGCCCCGGTGGGGTTCATCACCCGCCAGATCATCGAAAAGGCCCTCTACCACAAATTGGACGCGGTCGCGGTGCACGAGTACATGAGCACCGACATGGCCACGGTCGGACCGGAGGCGGATCTGACCGAAATCCAGGACAAGATCATCGAGAACAAACAGCGCATCCTGCCGGTAATGGTGGACGAGGCGATTGCCGGGGTGGTGACCCGCACGGACCTGCTCAATATCCTGGTGCGCCAGTCCGACCGGGGGACAAACCGCGACGGCGACCTGCGATCGGACCCGCGGGATGGGCGCTCCCGGCCGGTGCTCAAGTTCATGCGCGAGCGCCTGTCGTCGCAGCTGTTTGAAAGCCTGCGGACCATCGGGCAGGTGGCCCATGAGTTAGGCTTTCAGGCTTACGTGGTGGGGGGCTTTGTGCGGGATCTCTTCCTTTATCGGCCCAATGACGACCTTGACATCGTAATCGAGGGCGACGGGATCGCGTTCGCCCGCAAATACGCCAAAATGGTGGGGGCTCGGGTGCACACCCACGCCAAGTTCGGCACGGCCGTGCTGACCTTTGCCAATGGCTTCAAAATCGACGTGGCCTCCGCCCGCATGGAGTACTACCAGTTCCCGGCCGCCCTGCCGACGGTGGAAATGAGCTCCATCAAACTGGACCTGTTCCGCCGCGATTTTACCATCAACACCCTCGCGATCCGGCTGGACCCCGGCAGATTCGGCACCCTGATCGATTTTTTCGCCGCCCAGCGCGACCTCAAGGACAAGGTCATCCGGGTGCTGCACAACCTCAGTTTCGTGGAGGACCCCACCCGCGTTTTCAGGGCGATCCGCTTCGAGCAGCGTTTCGGGTTTTCCATCGGCAAGCTGACCGCGGGACTGATTCAAAACGCCGTCAAAATGGATTTTTTCAGCCGCCTCAGCGGCCGGCGGGTCTTCGCGGAGCTGCGTCAGATCCTGCAGGAAGAAACCCCCGCGCCGGCGGTGGTGCGTCTCAACGACTTCGACCTCCTGAAGGTGATTCACCCCTCGATCCTGCTCACCAAAGAGCTCATCAGCGATCTGAATGCCGTTACCGGCGTTTTGTCCTGGTATGATTTGCTTTTCCTGGGGGAATCTTATATGAAGTGGGCCGTTTATTTTCTGGCACTGACCCGCAGCTGCGACGCCGCCACGACGGCTGAAATCTGCACCCGCCTGGAGCTGGCACCCCGCTACCAGAGAATTTTCACCCGCGACCGGTTTGAAGCCGATCGCTGCCTCTACTGGCTGGAACGCAAATCCCCACTGAAGAACAGCAAGATTTTCAACCAGCTCTCGGGTCTCAAAACCGAACCGCTGCTCTACCTGATGGCCATTACGCGCTCGAAGCAGGTGAAACGCGCCATCTCCCTTTTTTTCACCCAACTGCGGAACACCGCCGTGGAGATGTCCGGCCAAGACCTCAAAAAAATGGGCGTCGCGCCCGGTCCGATTTACCGGGATACCCTCCAGGCGGTATTGGCGGCCCGTTTGGACGGCCGGCTGCAATCCCTGGAGGAAGAGTTGGCCTTTGCGCGTGCCTTCGTGGCCCGCCGTCTTCGGCCGACACCCAAACCGACCCCGGCAGATCGGGCCGCCCCCATCGAACCCGAAGGCGGCCATGCACCCCACGAACCCCATGAACCCGAATCTTAGGAACCAGCGATGAACAAGCAAGTCGTTTTAACGGGTATTTCCACCACCGGCAGCCCGCACCTGGGAAACTACGTGGGCGCGATCCGGCCGGCCATCGAGGCCAGCCAGGACCCCGCAAGCCAGTCCTTCTATTTTCTGGCCGACTATCACGCCCTGGTAAAGTGCCAGGACCCGGAACGCCTCAAACGCAGCACCATGGAAGTGGCCGCGGCCTGGCTGGCGCTGGGTCTGGATACCGAGACCTCGATTTTTTACCGCCAGTCCGACATTCCCGAGGTGATGGAGCTCACCTGGATCCTGTCCTGCGTGGCCGCCAAGGGGCTCTTGAACCGCGCCCATGCCTACAAGGCGGCGGTCGCCGAGAACGAGGCCAACCAGTCGCGGGACCCCGACCAGGGCGTCAGCATGGGGCTTTTCTGCTACCCGGTGCTGATGGCGGCCGACATTCTGATGTTCAACGCCCACAAAGTCCCGGTGGGCAAAGACCAAATTCAGCACCTGGAAATGGCCCGGGACATCGCCGGGCGCTTCAACCATCTTTTCGGTGAGCACTTCGTCCTGCCGGAGGCCGTGGTGGATGAAAAAACGGCGGTATTAGCGGGCCTCGACGGTCGCAAGATGAGCAAGAGCTACAACAACACGATCCCGCTTTTTGTGGACGAAAAAAAACTGCGCAAGCTGATCATGAAAATCAAAACCAACTCCCAGGCGCCGGAAGAGCCCAAAAATCCGGAGGAGTGCACCCTTTTTCAAATCTACCAGGCCTTTGCCACCCCCGCGGAATCCTCGGCGCTGAGGGAGCGCTATGCCCGGGGGATCGGCTGGGGCGAGATGAAGCAGCTGCTGTTCGAGTACCTCAACGCCCTCCTGGAGGAGCCCCGGAGGCGCTACGAGGCGCTTCTGGGGAACCCGCGCCACATTGAAAACGTCCTGCGGGCGGGCGCCGCCAAGGCCCGCCGCTACAGCCAACCTTTCCTGGAGCGGCTGCGGGCCGCCATCGGAATTCAGCCTGTCGGGTAACCCGCTGCCATGTCCGAGGATCCCTACAAGGTCAAGCTGGAAAACGTGTTCGAAGGCCCCATGGACCTGTTGATTCACCTCATCAGAAAAAATGAGGTGGACATCACCGATATTCCCATCGCCCTGATCACCCGGCAGTACCTGGAGTATCTGGACTGGCTGAAACGCATGAACATCGACTTCGCCGGCGAATTTCTCCTGATGGCCGCCACCCTGGCGCATATCAAATCTCTCACCCTGCTGCCCGCGCACAGCCCGGATGGCGATGAGGACCCCCGGTTGGAAATCACCCGTCCCCTTCTGGAATATCTCCAGATGAAGCAGGCCGCCGAGGAACTGGCCCGGCGGCAGTTGCTGGGCGAGGACACCTTTGTGCGCCCCCAGAATGCCGCCGGGCACCGGCCCGAACCGGAGGCCGAAACGATTCAGGTGGGGCTGTTTGAACTGATCGATGCCTTTCAGAGAATCCTGGAGAACATCGCCCCGGATCATCGGGTGGACCTGAGCACCGAGCGCATATCGATAAAAGAGCGCATCGGCGAGATCGTGGACGCATTGGAGGCCAAGGGGTCGATCACCTTCAGCGAGCTATTCGTGCCGGAAAGCGATAAAAGCGACGTCATCGTCACCTTTCTGGCGGTCCTGGAAATGGTCAAACTCTGCCTGATCCGGGTGACTCAGCATCTGCCCACCGGCATCATCCGCCTGTATTACCTTTGATGGAAAACCTGAAAGCGATCATCGAAAGCCTGCTGCTGGTGGCGGCCACCCCCCTGGCGGTGGACCGCATCCAGGCGCTCCTGCCCGAGGCCGACAGCCGTGAGATCCGCGCGGCGCTTCAAAGCCTGGCGGCGGAGTACAGCCAGCGCAACGGTGGCTTTGTGATCCGCGAGGTGGCCGGCGGCTATCAGTTCAGGACGCAGCCCCAGTACCGCGAGGTCATCAAGAGGATGCTCCAGCCAAACCCGGTGCGCCTCAGCCGGGCGGCGCTGGAAACGCTGGCGATCATCGCCTACAAACAGCCCATCATCCGCCACGAGATCGAGCAGATCCGCGGCGTCGACTCCGGCGGCATTCTTCGGATGCTGCTGGATCGCAGACTCGTGCGCGTGCTGGGGCGGCGTGAGATGCCCGGCAGACCCCTGATCTATGCCACCACCAAACAGTTTCTGGAACTCTTCGACCTGAAGGACCTCAGAGACCTGCCATCGCCCAAAGAGATCGAGGAACTCGGTCACCCACCCCTGCCAACCGAGGCAGAGGGCCCCTCATGACCCCCTTTTTGTCCCGCCGCGCTGAAAAATTTCTTGACTTGACGGTCCCCGGGCCTTTATAAATACCCCGCCTTTGCACAATGGGCCCGGCCCGCGGAAAATCGCCTTTCAGGAGATTGCATGAACCGCTCAGACCTGATCAACGCCTTGAAAGACGAAGCCGATATCAGCCGCAAAGACGCCGAACGGGTGGTGGATACCTTCTTCAACTCCATCGCCGAGTCCCTGATTGAGAACGAACGCGTCGAAATCCGAGGGTTTGCCAGCTTCACGGTCAAGGAATACAAATCCTACGTCGGCCGAAACCCCAAAACCGGCGAAAAGATAACGGTCCCCGCCAAGAGGCTGCCGTTTTTCAAGGTCGGCAAAGAACTCAAGGAGATGGTGGACGCGTAACGATCATACGGGCGGTTAACTCAGCGGGAGAGTGCTACCTTCACACGGTAGAAGTCACTGGTTCAAATCCAGTACCGCCTACCAAAGACAGCCGGGGGCTGCGATCCAAATCGCAGCCCCCTTTTCTTTTGGTCTTTTGTCCTCAGAGTTTCTTGACCTTCAGCATGTTGGTGGTGCCGGCGGCCCGCACGGGATGGCCGGCGGTGATCACCACCAGGTCCCCCCGGCTCACCATCCCCGACTTGAGCGCCGCCGCGGAGGCCTCCTCCAGGCGCGCGTCGGTGTCCACCGAGTCGTCCTCCAGGAAGGGGCAGCAGCCCCAGAAAAGCGTCAGCCTTCGAATGGTGTGAATATCGGGCGAAAGGGCGATGATCGGCGGCCGGGGCTTGAAGCGTGAAATCTGGGCGGCGGTGAACCCCGAGCGGGTCGTGGCCACGATCGCCTGGGCTTTGAGGTGATCGGCGAGAACGCAGGAGGCATAGGCCACCGAACCCGAGATGTCCTTCTTGGGCATCAGCTGCAGGTACTTGTTGTGCGGAAAATTTTTTTCGGCATTTTCGGTGATCCGCACCATGAACTCCACCGCCGCGACCGGGTAGCTGCCGCTGGCGGTCTCCTCGGAGAGCATCACCGCATCGGTCCCGTCGAGCACCGCGTTGGCCACGTCGGTGGCCTCGGCCCGGGTCGGCCGCGGAGAATTGACCATCGAGCGCAGCATCTGGGTGGCGATGATGACCGGTTTGCCGGTGGTATTGGCGATGCGCACCAGCATTTTCTGGATCTCGGGGACTTTTTCAAGGGGGATTTCAACCCCCAGATCCCCCCGGGCCACCATGATGCCATCGGAGCTCTCCACAATCGATTCGATGTTGTCCAGCGCCTCGTGCTTTTCGATCTTGGCGATAACCGGCGTATCCTTGCCCGCCTTGCGGATCATCGATTTGACGCTGCGGACGTCTGCCGCGGTCCGGACGAACGACAGGGCGACATAGTCGACGTCGTTGGCCAGACCAAACGCCAGGTCGGCCTCGTCTTTGGGGGTCACGGCAGGCGCCTTGATGGTGCCCGACGGCAGGTTGATGCCTTTGTTGGAGGTCAGGACCCCCCCGGTGATCACATCGCAGAGAATCTCGGTCTCGGTGGTGCCCACCACCACGAGTTCCATCAGCCCGTCGGCCAGGAGAATCCGGTCCTGAGGCTGCACCTCGCGCGGCAGATCGCGATAGGAGACCGAGATGCGGTTGCCCGAGGCCTCGAACTGCTCGCTGGTCAGAACCACGTTTTCCCCCGGCGCCAGCCGCACGCCCGGGCTGCGCACCCGGCCGACGCGGATTTTGGGCCCGCAGAGGTCCTGCAGAATGGCCACCGGTTTTTTCAGCTCCGCCGAGATGGCCCGGATGCAGGTTATCTTTTCGAGATGTTCGTTATGGCTGCCGTGGGAGAAGTTGAGCCGTGCGACATTCATCCCGGCCTGAATCAGTCGTTTGAGGACATCCGCGCTTTCGCTGGCAGGCCCGATGGTGCAAACGATCTTGGTCTTCGACATGATGGGTCCTTTTTCGGAAGTCAGCCGTCCCGCAGGCTGCAGCGCTTGTGGAAGCGTCCGGCGCATAGGCGGGTCAACCTGAAGTTCGGGGGCCGCGGCCGTCCACGGCCCCAGGGCGCCTGGAGGCCGCTGCAGCGCCTGACGGCCGGCAGATCCCCAGCAAAGCAGCCTCGATCAGGAGCCTCGGGTTCTGGGCGGTGGTTTTGATCTGCAGGTCCAGGGCGTTTAGGATTTCAACCGCACGCAGCAGCTCGGTCAGCGAAAAATTGGCGGTTCGCAGCAGCAGTTGGAAAACCGGAAAAGGGCTGCGCGGATTTTTGACCATCACCAGGTCCGTGGCGGACGCGGCAGCTTTTATTTTTCCAGCGCCCTGTGCCGCCGGTTTCTGATCGGCATCGGCCAGACGCTCGTTCCAGGCCGTTATCTCGGCCGCCAGCGCCTGATCCGCTGCCAGCAGCACGGGCACGACGCTGTTGGCAAACTGCCCATAGGCCATCCCGGCCTGCCAGACGCGGCCCGCCTCGCTGGTGGCAAAGGCCTTGGCCCGCAGGAGTTTGCGAACCTGATTGACGAGGGCCGCCATCAGCTGCAGGGGGTGAAAGTTGTCGTCCAGAAGCGAGCCGAGATAGAACAGGGCGTCCTCGAGATTGCGCTCGGCAACGGCACTGGTCAGCTGGTAAATCGGGTCTTTGCGGCTGCGTCGGACCACCCGCTGCACATCCTGGAGGGTGATTTGCGGTTGCTCGCCGACAAACAACACCAGCTTTTCCAGATTTTGGCTGAACGCGCGCAGATCGAAGCCTGTCAAGGCGCATAAAAAGCGGTAGGCATCCGGCTCAAGGGTCTTTTGGTGGCTGTCCAGGATCCGCTGCAGGGTTTCCCGCAAAAGGGAGTCCTGAACTGTTTTGTCCGCCTTGCGCTCACCGCCGGGAACGCTGCAGTCCACCACCACCCCCCGCTCCTGGAGGACCTTGAACAGGCTGCGCCGCCGATCGACGCCATCGCAGGTCAGAATGAGATGGTTGCCCTGGGGGAAGCCCTTTTCGACGGCCCGCTGGAGCACCTCGGCGCCGTCGGCGCCGGTGGGAATGGCTGTCCCGCGTTCCCGGCAATCGGCCACCAGGGCCTCAAGCCAGGCGTGGTCGGCGCCCGGGGCATCGTCGAGCTTCAAAAGCTGGTTGCGGTTGTCAGCCCGCAGATCCTCCCAGGAAAGCGCCAGCAGCCCCGCACAGGCAGCCAGGGCCCGCCCGGCTTTTTCCATTTCCCGGGCCTCGTAGGCGGCCCGGGCCTTGGCCAGAATTTTGGCGGCATCGCCGCGGGCGCTGAAAATCCGTGAATCCCGGAGGGCCACAACCTTCGGGCCCGACATCATGGAATAGGTGGTGAGCCTTTCCACAAGCTCAAAGACCGAGGTCTGAGCCTCATCGAGCAGTTCGCAGTTCAGCTCTCTGCGCTCCGGCGGCACGATCGCATCCAGGATTTTTTCAAACACGGACTGACAGATGAACTCCTCACCGAAAATCAGGTAGACCGGTGCAAGCCCCTTGCCGGTCTTTTTGCCGGAGCGGGTTTGGAGGTGAGCGTCCACCTCTCTGTGGGTGATTTCAGCCATAAGCGGTGCTCGTCAGGGCAAAGCCTTCCCGGAGCATTGGATGGCCTCCTGCCAGCAGGGCGGGGCAAGTGGGGGTGGACCGGAGCGGGCGCAACCCCCGAAAACCCCTGGGGCCACGGACCGGTTTGCCGGGGCCCGCAGGCCATCGGGGCGCTAAACCGGCATGCGGTTGAACACAAGGTGCAGCACAAAAACGGTGATGCCCACGGTGATGGCGCTGTCGGCGACATTGAAGGCCGGCCAGTGCAGCGCACCGATATAAAAATCGAGAAAATCGACCACCCTGCCAAACCGCAGGCGATCGATCAGGTTGCCCACGGCGCCGCCGAAGATCAGTGCGAAGGCAGCACTCAGAATGGGGTGGGTGGGCGGCGTTTTGAAGTAAAAATGCAGGATCAAACCCATGGCCAGAAAAGCGACGACCAGAAAGAAAAAGGTGCGCACGACGGCACTCTGGCCGGCCAAAAAACCGAATGCCCCGCCGGGGTTGTGGATATGGGTGAGGTTGAAAAAGCCGGGGATCACCGGAATCGATTCGTAAAGCCGCATGGTGTTCAGGACCACCGCCTTGGAAGCCTGGTCCAGCAGGATCACCGGCCCTGAGACGATCAGGAGCCGACCGATTTTTTTGCGCATGGGCTGCGGCGGCATGGAAGCTCGGCATCCTCTCGGTGGGTGCGGGTGGTTGACGGGCGGGGGAACCCAAGGGCCACCCCGCCCGCCGGCGGTTGGGATCGGGCTGAATTTAACGGTTTGGGCCGCTGCTGGCGCCCCACCCGAAGCCGCCTAAAGTCCGGATGCCGCCAGCGCCTGCCGGCAGCGGGGGCAGATGGTCGGATGATCCGCCAGGCGGCCGACGGCCGGATCATGCACCCAGCAGCGCTCGCACTTGCCGCCTTCGGCCGCCGCGACCCCGATTTTAAGCCCCTCGATTTCCGTGCTGACGTAGGCCCCGGGCAGGTCCTGGTCCTGGACCAGATTGGCCTGGGAGACGATCAGGATCGACCGCAATTCCTCGCGGTAGGGGCCCAGAAGCTGGTAAAGGCTCTCCGGGGCGCTGATGGTGACGGCGGCATCCAGGGAATGCCCCACCCGTTTTTCAACCCGGGCCCCTTCGACGGCTTTGGAAACCTCCCCCCGCAGAGCCAGAATCCGGTCCCATTTTTGCGCCAGATCAGGGTCCTGAAATTCCGCTGCAACTGTCGGCAGCGCGGCCAGATGCACGCTGGCCTCACGGCCGGAGGCGGCCGGCATGAATTTCCAGATCTCCTCGGCGGTAAACGGCAGCACCGGCGCCATCAAGCGCACCATGGCGTCGGCCAGCGCCAAGAGCACCGTCTGGGCACTTCGGCGCTCAGGGGAGTTTTGGGCCGAGGTATAAAGGCGGTCCTTGAGAACGTCCAGATAGAAGGCCGAGAGCTCCACCGTGCAGAAGTTGTAGAGGCTGTGGTAGATCAGGTGAAACTCGTAGGTGTCGTAAGCCTTGCGGGCCCTCTGGACCAGCAGCTGAAGTCGGTGCAGGGCGAAGCGGTCGATCTCCGGCATGGCCGCCGGCGCCACCTGGTCCCGCCCCGGGTCGAAGTCTGCGAGATTGCCCAGCAAAAACCGGCAGGTGTTGCGGATCCGGCGGTAGGCGTCGCTGAGCTGGTTGAGGATTTTGTCGGATATCCGGATGTCGTCGCGGTAGTCCGAGGCGGACACCCACAGGCGCAGGATCTCGGCCCCGTAGTGATCGATGACCTCCTTGGGGGCGATGATGTTGCCCAGGGACTTGGACATCTTCTTGCCGTCGGCGTCCACCACGAAGCCGTGGGTGAGCACCGAGCGGTAGGGGGCCCGCCCGCGGGTGCCGACCGCCGTCAGAAGCGAGCTGTGGAACCAGCCGCGGTGCTGGTCGCTGCCTTCCAGGTAGAGGTCCGCCGGCCACTTCAGATAGGGCCGCTGCTCCAGCACCGCCGCGTGACTGACACCCGAGTCGAACCAGACATCCAGAATATCGGTCTCCTTTTCGAGGTTGCGGCCCCCGCAGCCGTTGCAGACGGTTTCGGAGGGCAACAGCTCGGCTGCCGGTTTTTCGAACCAGATGTCGGCGCCGTGAACTTTGAAAAGGGCGTAGACGTGGTCGAAAACCTCGCGGGTCGCCAGGATTTCGCCGCAGTCGGCGCACTGAAAGGCGGTGATCGGAACCCCCCAGGCCCGCTGGCGCGACACGCACCAGTCCGGCCGGTTCTCGATCATCCCGTAAATCCGCTCCCGACCCCAGCGCGGCACCCACTGGACACGATCGATCTCGGTGAGGGCTTTCTGCCGCAGGCCGGTTTTCTCCATGGAGATAAACCACTGGGGCGTGGCCCTGAAAATGACCGGCTGTTTGCAGCGCCAGCAGTGGGGATAGGCGTGGCTGATCTGCTCCTCGGCCAGCAGGGCCCCTTGGGTCTTGAGTTTGGCATTGATGTTGGGGTTGGCGTCAAAAACGAACTGGCCGCTGAAAAATCCCACCTCGTCCGTGAAGCATCCCTGGTCGTCCACCGGTGAATAGGCGTCGATATCGTACTGCAGCCCGACCTCGTAGTCCTCGCGTCCGTGGCCGGGGGCCGTATGAACGCAGCCGGTGCCGGCCTCCAGGGTGACGTGGTCGCCCAGCACGATCAGGGAATCGCGGTCGTAGAGGGGATGGCGGCAGCGCTTGCGCTCCAGCTCGCGGGGGTTGACCGCGGCGAGGATCTCGTAGTCCGGGACGCCGAAGGTCTGCATGCAGGCGGCCACCAGTTCACGCGCCAGAACCAGGACCTCGCCGTTGCGGGTGTCGACCGCGACGTAATCGAAATCCGGGTGCAGGGCCACCGCCAGGTTGGCCGGAATGGTCCACGGGGTCGTGGTCCAGATGACCAGGAAGACCTTGCGGCCGGCCAGCGCGGGAAGGGCCGCCCCCAGGTCGTCCTGGAGGGCGAACTTGACGTAGATCGACGGCGAGGCGGCGTCGTAGTATTCGATTTCCGCCTCGGCCAGGGCGGTCTGGCAGTGGTTGCACCAGTAGATCGGTTTTTTGCTCTTGAAGAGGCTGCCGTCCTGGGCGAACTTGCCGCACTCGCGGGCGATGATCGCCTCGTAGGCGTAGTTCATGGTCAGATAGGGGTTGCCCCACTCCCCCATGACCCCCAGGCGCTTGAATTCCTCGCGCTGGATATCGATGAATTTCTCGGCATAGCGCCGGCAGCGTTTGCGCACCTGGACCATCGAGAGGGTGCTCTTCTCGGCCCCCAGCTCCTTGTCCACATTGTGTTCGATGGGCAGCCCGTGGCAGTCCCAGCCGGGAACGTAGACCGCGTCGAAACCGGCCATCTGGCGGGAGCGCACGATGATATCCTTCAAAATCTTGTTCAGCGCCGTGCCGATATGGATGTGACCGTTGGCATAGGGAGGACCGTCATGCAGGATGAAGCGTTCCCGCCCCCGGGAGGCCGCGCGAACGGTGTCGTAGAGCCCCCCCTGCTCCCATGCTTGCAGCTGCAGCGGTTCACGCTGCGCCAGGCTGGCCTTCATGGGAAACTTGGTGGTGGGCAGATTAAGCGTTTTTTTGTAATCCATGGGTCCTCCGCGGTTTGAAATATCCGCCCCCTCTCCCCTCCAAAACTGCCGCGCTGGTGCTCCCAGTGCGCCCGCAAGCCGATGGATCCGGCGCCGCATCGGCCGCGGCGATTCAACCAGGCGATTTTTGGTTTGCGGGGGGAGTCGGGCCTTGGCTTTACCGAAGCTGTTGAAACTATGCTACAAGCCTTTGGGCTGTCAAGCCAAAAGGCGGACAGCGCGCCGGTCAGAGATTCCGGCGTGAGGGGTCTTCGGCCGCTTGCAGGACCACGATGGCGCGGCGGTCACCCGAAGGGGGCAGGGCGAAGGTATCGATCCGAACCTCCAGCTGCGACAAAATCGGCGGCGCCCCTGGCCCCTGGCCGCCGCGGGCAGCGGTCAGGGCTGCCACCTCGGCTTCGGCGCTTGGCCCTTTCAAGGCCACCAACCGCCCGCCGGGCGCCAGCAGGGGCAGGCCGACGGCGACAAACCCGGCCAGATCGGCAAAGGCGCGGCAGACCACCACGTCATAGCAACCGGCCTGGTGGCGATCGGCGGCCAGGGCCTCCACCCGTACCTGGCGGGCCAGCGTCTGTTCCAGGGCGAGGGTGCGGATGAGATGGTTGAGAAAACTGACCTTGCGGCGGGCGGCGTCGACCAGGGTCACCACCAGGGCCGGTCTGGCGATTTTGAGCGGGATTCCCGGAAAGCCGGCCCCGGAGCCGATGTCCAGCAGGTGCCCGCCGGGCGGCAGGACCCGCAGCGCGGCGACCGCGTCCACAAAATGCTTGACCGCCACCGCCGCCGGGTCGGTGATGGCCGTGAGGTTGATCTTTTGATTCCAACGCAGCAGTTCGCGCGCGTGAACCGCGAACATTTCCGTGGCCGCGGGACTGATGTCGACCCCCAGCCGGCTGGCAGCGTCTCGGATCATGCGCTGCCAATCGCTCGAGCCGATGATCATTGCACGCCGTTGGCCTCCGGGGGCGCAGGCTTTTCGACCGCGTCGTGGAAGTCCATTAAAATGGTGACGTCCGACCCCCCGTCGGAGAGCATCCGGGCGTTGGGGTAGCGTTTTCTAAAGACGTGCAGCATGCCCTTGTTTTCGCGCAGCACGGTGGCGCTAAACTTTTTGTACTCGTTGAGCTTGGCGATCCGCTCCAGTTCCCCCAGCAGGTAGGATGCAACCCCCTGCCCCTGGTAATCCTCGCGCACCACGAAGGCAACCTCGGCAGTGGCCTCGTCGGCCATGGCATAGGAGCCGATCGCCATGATTTCCTGGTGCCCGCCTTTTTGGACCAGACCGATGAGCGACATGTTCTTGCGGTAATCCACACTGGCCCACTGTTTTTGCACCACCTCGTGGGAGAAGAGTTTCATCTTGTAGAAAAAGCGGTAATAAATCGTCTTTTCCTGCAGCGAGTAAAAAAAATTGCGGAAGGCGAATTCGTCCGAGGGCAGCAGCGGCCGGAAATCGATGGTCTTGCCGTTTTTAAGCCGCATGGCGCTCTTGTAGCCTTCGATGAAGATCAGATCCTCGGTGGTGGGGGTGAGCTGGTCGGCAAAGATGTAGTGGCGCTTCTTGGCCATCTCGATCAGCTCCTCCCGGAATTTGGGGTGGGCAATCTGGGCCAATTCCACCACCCGCTGGTAGATCCCCTTGCCCTTGAGCTCGGCGATGCCGTATTCGGTCACCACGAAGTTGACATCCGCACGGGTGGTGGCGACCCCGGCGCCCTCGCTTAAATGCGGTACGATCCGGGAGACCTTGCCGTTCTGGGCCGTGGACGGCAGGGCGATGATCGAAAACCCGCCCTTGGACATGGCGCTGCCGCGGATGAAATCCACCTGGTCGCCGATTCCGCTGTAGAAGAGATACCCCATGGAGTCGGTGCAGACCTGTCCGGTCAGGTCGACCTCGAGGGCGCTGCTGATGGAAATGAGATTGTCGTTGCGGGCAATCTCGGTGGGGTTGTTGACGAAGTCCGAAGAACGGAAATAAAAACCCGGGTGGTTGTCCACAAAGCGGTAGAGCGCTTCCGAGCCCATGCACAGCGAGGCCACCGCGCGGCCCGGGAGCAGGGTTTTTTTCTTGTTGGTGATCACCCCTTTTTCAAACAGGGGCATCATGCCGTCGGTGATCAGCTGGGTGTGGAGGCCGAGGTCGCGGCGTTTGTCGAGATATTTCAAAATGGCGTTGGGCAGGTGTCCGAAGCCCACTTGCAGGGTGGCGCCGTCCTCCACCAGCTGCGAAACGTAATGGCCGATACGGCGGGTGACCTCCTCGTTCTTTTTTCCCGGCACCATCTCCACCAGGGGCTCATCCTGAACCACAAAATAGTCGATATCATCCACGCGCACGAAACTGTCGCCCCAGGTCCGCGGCATCTGGGAGTTGACCTGGGCGATGACCTGGCGGGCGTTGTCCATCCCCGAACGGGTGATGTCCACCGAGACCCCCAGACTGCAGTAGCCGAAACGGTCCGGCGGGCTCACCTGGATCAGCGCAACATCCAGCCCTATTCGGTGGGTTTCAAAGAGCGTCGGGATCTGCGAGAGGTAGGTGGGAATATAGTCGATCTTGCCCTCGAAGGCCGCTTTGCGCATCTGGGCGCTGATGAAAAAGAGCTTCAGCGAAAAGCGGCGGTGGAAATCCGGCTCCCCCACGTAGCGCGAGAGGGTGGATGACAGCATCTGGTAGACCATGATATCCTGCATATGGGGATCGTTGACCATGGTGCGGATCAGATGCTGCGGCTCGCCGCAGCCGGTGCCGATGAAGACGCGGCTGCCGCGGTTTATCTTGGAAATTGCCTCCTCGGCGCTGACCACTTTGGCGGGGCAGCAGGCTTTCAAGTCCATCGGGGTCCTCCCTGAAACACTGGGGTC
>Ga0272444_10002507_pt1 | contig 16941 bp, 17 predicted proteins | sample SSMForm13_FD_201033 | JGI IMG/M metagenome (GOLD analysis project Ga0272444, IMG submission 201033) | Marine sediment archaeal communities from Little Sippewissett salt marsh, Falmouth, MA, United States - SSM-Form-13 | ecosystem: Environmental > Aquatic > Marine > Wetlands > Sediment ...
GCCCATATCCTTCATGCCGTAAGGGGTAGGCATCATCAGGAGAATGAGAAAGAGGATCACCGGAATGCTGAAAATCTTCCAATTCACCAGTTTATCATATCCTGAAGCCTTGTTTTCTTGGTCCGACATAGGTGTCTCCTATAAGACTTGTGATGTTTTTGATAAAATGGCTTGACCGTTGAAGCAGAAAACCGCCCCTTGATCAGCTCTCGTGAACAATGCGGGCGATTTCAAAGAACAGCTCCTGTTCCCGTACGATCCCCACCACCTTTCCTTGCCGGGTGACCGCCACGCGCCTGGCCCTTTCGGTAAACATCAGATCGGCGACTTCCATGAGATTGGCAGTTTCATCCACGAGCAAAGGTTTTTTGGACATGATATTTCCGACCTTTTTATCGATCAGCGCTTTGACTTGGTTGGTGAAAAGGCCTCTCCAGAACAAAGGCGAAAACCGTATGCTGTCCGCCATGGTGGGCATGGGAGTGGACAAATAGGCCGGTCGAAGGGCCCGGATGAGATCTTTAATGCTCAAGATACCCACGAGCTCGCCCTTTACGTCGAAGACCAGGATGGAACGGTGTCCGGTCTCCATGATTTTTCCGGTTGATAAAATAGTCTCATGGGATTTTTTAAGTTCCGCGATGGCTTCCTTCAAGGTGCGATCCACATCGATTGTCGTATAATCTTCAACGGGGATCATGATGTCCCTTGCTCTTTTTTCCTCCTGAGCTCCTGTGGTCGATGAACTGCATGCGTCCTGGATCCTTGCGGCCAACAGGTCAATGTCACAAGGCTTGCTTAAGTAGTCAAAGGCACCTTCCTTAAATGAAGCCTCTGCCGAATCCGCCTCGCCGTGTCCTGTCAGCATGATGACCGGCAACTTGGGATCGATTTTCCTGATCTCAGCCAGGGTTTGATGTCCGTCCATCCCGGGCATTCTGACGTCCAGCACCACCACATCCTGAGGTGATTTTTTTAAGATCTCCAGGGCCTCTTTCCCGGTACCAGCCAGCGTGGTGGTGAAACCTTTTCGGTTCAGAATCTTGGACGTGGTCGAACGAAACTGCTCCTCGTCGTCCACCATGAGGACTTTGATCTTGTCTTCCATGCGCCTCCTCCCTAAAAGCCGTTAAAGGTTGATTGATCCATTTGGCGGTCAGTGGACCCAACGTATCCGCTTTCTTTCGGAAAAACCTTCTCGGACGGACCCATGGGGCGTCATCGGATGCGGTCATAAAACCCATTCATGAAATCGACGGCAGATCTCGATCCCTCCCAAAAGCACCACCAAGATGATGGTGGCATAGTAATAAATGCGCTTTTCCGTTTGACGTGAGAGACGGGTTGTCCATTTCATGCTGTAATCTCCTGTTGAAAATGTCTGAGCCCCCTGTGGTCATGACGCCCGACCTTGGATTCCCGAAATCAGGGACACGACCCCGGTTTGCAAATTCAGGGTTCCGGAAAAAAGGATCAGTTGTCTGCACCCGTCCAAAGAGCCGTAATCCCGTATCGTTATGCCGCGCATGGCCATTTGGGTAGGGCTGAATACCCGAAACTCGTAAATGTCGTGCTCACCGGCCACCGGCCGGGTGACACCTGAAAGACTCCGCACCCACTCGGCACTTAGTTCAAATTCTTGGATCAAGTGCTGGCGCAACTTTTTCGGAAGCGGGCCGGGTGATGGTGGGAGGCGGGGGAATTTTGGTTCGCGGGTGTTCTTTTTTTCCCAGAACTTCCACCTCATGGCACGTCTTCCCTTCGGGACCGCTCATGTTGCGGTGATCGAACCTTCTGGTTTTTGACTTTTCCGGCGCATCAAGTTTGGCCATCATCTATCACGGAAACATTACAGTGATCTTTCAGCAGGATTACATTTTTGAAAGGGTTGGGCGTCGATTTAGACCGATGAAGGGCAAACCATTGGGGCGGAATCGAGGGAAAGGCGTCGCTTCAGGAGGCAGGGAGGGGGGTCGGTCGCGGTGGGATGGCGGGCAGGCGGATTTCAAATACCGATCCGGCTCCAGGCGTGCTGGAGACCCGGATTTCGCCATGGTGGGCGTGAAGCACGGCTTTGACCAAGCTCAGGCCCAAACCGAGTCCCCGATGAGTGGAACGGGCTCCGCGGTAGAGTCGGTCCCAAATTCGGTCGATCTCCTCGGGTAAAATGCCGATGCCCGAGTCGGCGACGCGCACCATGACCGTTTCAGCAAGCTTTTCGATGCCAACGCGGATGACGCCGTTTTCCGGGGTGAACTTAACGGCGTTGTCAAGCAGGTTGGCCATGATTTGACTAATCCGGTCCGCGTCGGCTTCTATGAAGGCCGAATTGCAAAAATCCGTTTCCATGCGAATCCCCTTCTCATCGGCCACATAACGATACATGTCCACCACCGCCTCGGCCAGGGGTGACAGGTCCACGGGTTTGAGCACCAGACGCATGGTGCCGGTTTCGGCTTCAGAGATGTCCATCAGCATCCCCAGCATTCGCAGGATGCGGTCGGACTCTTCCACGCAATCTTGCAGGGCCTCACGGCAGGCCGCTTCCGGTGCGTCCGCCTGAAGCGCTTTTTCGGCATTGTTGCGGAAGCGGGTCATGGGGGTGCGCAGGTCGTGGGCAACGCTGTCCAGGGCCCCGCGCATGGCCTGGATCAACTGGTTGATTTTTTCGATCATCCGGTTGAAAAGATTCCCCAGTTCCGCCAGTTCATCGCCGGTCTGGGTGTCGGAGACGCGGGCGTCCATCTTGCCGGACTCGATGGCTGAAACGGTGTTGATAAGGTTTCTCAACGGCAACAGCACCCGTCGAGATAAAAGGGCGCCTCCGGCAACGGCCAACAGGATCAGGGCACCGGAAACCGTCACAAATACCCCCGGAGCCTGTCCAGGACCGCCAGCCGATCCTGGGTGCTGATGCCGACTTGAAAAAGGCTGCCGTCGAACAGTCGGACCGTCATGATCTCCAGGTCAAATGTAAGGGACCGGTTGGGCAGGCGAAACCACACCCCGGGACGCGGATTGTAAATTTCTCGCAGGGTTTCCAAGTCAAACTCCTCCCAGTGGTAAGGGGAAAAAACCAGATCTTGGCGGTCGCCGGCTGCGAGGACCCGCGTAAAAAAAGGATTGTTTTTGCGATGCCGATTGTTGTCCACAATGGTGTCGTGAAGCGCCTTCCAGCCGCCGGATTCATATTTGCTGCTCAGGCTTTCTATTTCGCCCAGGACCTTTTCCCTCTCCTGGTGGGCCAAGGTGGAGCCCGCGGCCAGATAGGCGATGACGGCCAGAAGCAAGTAGCTGAGGAAAAAAAGGGCCGCATAACCGGCGGCGATTTTAAAGCCGATGGTTTTATCAATCTTCCACATGCGGCACCTTGATCGCATAGCCGATACCGCGAATGGTTTGAATCATTTTATCTTGAAAATCCCTGTCGATCTTGTTTCTCAACCGGCAGACCAGCACATCAACGACATTTGTTTGGGGGTCGAAGTGAAAATCCCAGATATGTTCCAAAATCATCGTCTTGGACACCGTACGGCCTCTATTGCGCAATAGATATTCCAGCAGGGCGTATTCCTTGGGTTGCAGGTCGATCAATTGCCCACCCCGGCGGACTTCGCGATGAATGAGATCCACGGTCAGATCGCCGCAGGTCAGGCGGTTTGCCTCCACCGTCTTTGATCCGCGGCGCACCAATGCCTGAACCCGCGCCAGAAGTTCGGCAAAAATAAAGGGTTTGACCAGATAGTCGTCCGCACCCCTCTGGAGTCCCTTGACGCGATCTTCCACCGCCTGTTTTGCGCTGAGAACCAATATGGGGGTGTCGACGCCTCGATGGCGCAGGATGCTGATCAGGCTCAGGCCGTCCATCTTCGGCAGCATGATATCCACCACGACAACATCATAGGAGACCGATAAGGCCATGTGAAGGCCTTGTTCGCCATCATCGGTACGGTCAACCGAAAATCCGGCCTCTCGCAACCCGTTTTCAATAAAGGCGGCAATTTTTAAATCATCTTCAACCAACAAGACCCACATGTTTGCTCACCCATAACGCCAAATGGCAACCCAAAGGCTTGGCATTCAACCCGACACTTGCCGTCAATTTATATCATTGGGTCGGAAAAGGGCAATCGTTTCATGACAGCGCTATTTTTTCCGGCTTTAAAAACCGAAAAACCGGAAGCGTTCACGGGATATTTGCGCTTGAATCAAATTCAGGAAAGAGTCGCACAGGGAGTTTTGAAGATGGGATTTTATACAGCGCAAAAGAACCGGGAAGGTGAACAACGAGGGTCAATCGGTCGCGGCGGCGCTAATATCAACCGAAGCGTCCGGTGATGTAATCCTGGGTGAGTTGGTGGCGGGGGTTGGTGAAGACCTGCGTGGTGGCGCCAACCTCGATGAGGTCGCCCAGGTGGAAATAGGCCGTGCGTTGGGAGACCCGCGCGGCCTGCTGCATGGAATGGGTGACGATGGCGATGGAATACTGCTGCTTGAGTTCGTCGATCAGGTCTTCGATGACCGAGGTGGCGATGGGGTCCAGGGCCGAGCAGGGTTCGTCCATCAGAATCACCTCTGGGCTGACGGCGATGGTGCGCGCGATGCACAGGCGCTGCTGCTGGCCGCCGGACAGACCCGTGCCCGGGTGCGCCAGGAGGTCCTTGACTTCTTCCCACAGGCCGGCTTTGCGCAGGGAGGTTTCCACGATTTCGTCCAGTTCGGCCTTGTTTTGCGCCAAGCCGTGAATCCTCGGGCCATAGGCCACGTTGTCGTAGATGGATTTGGGGAAGGGGTTGGGCTTCTGAAACACCATGCCCACCTGGGCCCGCAGTGGCACGACATCCACATCCTTGCCGTAGATATCCTTGCCATCCAGCGAGATTTCGCCGGTCACCCGGCAGGTGTCGATGGTGTCGTTCATCCGGTTGAGGCAGCGTATAAAGGTGGATTTGCCGCAGCCCGACGGTCCGATCATGGCGATGACCTCGTTGCGGCCGATGTCTAAAGATACGTTCTTGATGGCTTGCTTCTCGCCGTAGTAGACATTCACCTCGCGGCAGGTCATGCGGGCATTGTCGGCAAATGGCGTGCCGATGGTCTGGCGACTGTCCCGGTCGACCAGAACACGGCCTTTGATTTTGCTTTCAGCACCGACCGATGATTTGGCACCCTTTTGGTCGTCTGCCACGGTTGGGTCCTCTGCTTGGGCGATGGCATCCATTGTCAAACGGCTTTCATGATCGTTTTCGCGTGAACCCATCCCAGTCAAAAACGCAAGACGGCGTCACGCGTCATTTTTTTAACAAGTCGGCAGGCCGGCGTCAATTTGGAACTCTCCGCCGGCCTGCCGAAGGCTTATTATTCTATTTCATCGTGAGCGGCTTGAGCGCCTTGACGTCGCTCTGGAACTGCTGACGCTCTGGGTCCGGCATGGGGATCAGGCCCTTATCGCTCAAGTAGCCGTCCGGCCCCCAGGTGCTTTCCGCGGTGAACTCGTTCAGGTACTCCTGGATGCCCGGAATGACCCCCACGTGGGCCTTTTTGACGTAGAAGAACAGCGGGCGGGACACCGGGTAGGAGCCGTCGGCGATGGCCTCGAAGGTCGGCTGCACGCCGTCGATGTAGGAGCCCTGGATCACATCGGTGTTTTGATCCAGGAAGCTGAAGCCGAAAATGCCCAGGGCGTTGGGGTTGGCCTGCAGCTTCTGCACGATCAGGTTGTCGTTCTCGCCGGCTTCCACATAGCCGCCGTCTTCCCGAATCGTATGGGCGGCTGCTTTGTAGTCGTTTTTATCCATGGCCTTGATAAAGGCGAACTCGTTGGCGGCCTCTTCCATGACCAGTTCGACGAAAGCGTCGCGGGTGCCGGAGGTCGGGGGTGGTCCCAGCACTTCGATCTTGTCGGCCGGCAGGGCGGCATTGACGTCCTGCCAGGTCATGTAGGGGTTGGGAACGAGCTTCTCGGCACCCGAGGGGTCGGGCACGTTCTTGGCCAGGGCCAGGAAGATGTCCTTGCGGGTCAGCTTCAGCGCGGGGGCCGTTTTGGCGTTGGCGACCACGATGCCGTCATAGCCGATCTTGACCTCGACGATCTCCTTGACGCCGTTGGACTGGCAGGTTTCGTATTCCGACTTTTTAATGGCCCGGGAGGCATTGGTGATGTCGGGGTGCTCCACCCCGACGCCGGCGCAGAAGAGTTTGAACCCGCCGCCGGAACCGGTTGACTCGATCTTGGGGGTTTTGAAGTCGCTGGTCTTCCCGAACTGCTCGGCCACCACCGTGGCGAAGGGGTAAACCGTGGAAGACCCGACGATGCTGATGTAGTCACGGGCCGAAGCCGCAAAAACCGTTCCTGCCGTTGCCGCAAAGATGAGTGCGGTGGCGATCAAAACTGTCTTTTTAACCATGTCTCCTCCTCTAAAAAAATAAATGTCGATTACGGGATTGATGAAACGGGGACCCTCATGAGTTCCCCAGACTAAAGCGCCACTATTAGCGTTTGATTAAGGTCTCGAAAAAATCATCCTGTCGGTCGAAAAAGCCCTCCCTTACCAGCGCCGCTCGAATTTTTTGCGCAGAATGACCGCGGTGGCGTTCATCACGATCAAAAAGGCCAGCAGCACCATGGTGGCCGCCGAGGTGCGTTCCACAAAGGCCCGTTCCGGGCTGTCGGCCCAGAGAAAGATCTGCACCGGCAGTACCGTGGCCGGGTCGGTAAAACCCTGCGGAACATCCACGATAAAGGCCACCATGCCGATCATGAGCAGCGGTGCCGATTCCCCCAAGGCCCGCGCCATGCCGATGATGGTGCCGGTCAGGATGCCGGGCAGCGCCAGGGGGAGCACATGGTGCAGGACCATCTGCATCTTGGAGGCGCCGACCCCCAGAGCCGCCTCGCGGATGGAGGGCGGGACCGACTGCAGCGAGGCGCGACCGGCGATGATGATGGTCGGCAGGGTCATCAGGGTCAGCACCAGCCCGCCCACCAGGGGTGCCGAACGCGGCAGGCCGAAGAAATTCAGGAAGACGGCCAGACCCAGCAGCCCGAACACGATGGACGGCACCGCGGCGAGGTTGTTGATGTTGACTTCGATCAGATCCGTCCAGCGGTTTTTGGGCGCGAATTCCTCCAGGTAAACGGCCGAGGCGATGCCGATCGGAAAGGAGAGCGCCAGGGTCACCAGCAGGGTGTAGAACGACCCCATCAGGGCCCCGTGGATCCCGGCCAGCTCGGGTTCGCGCGAGTCTCCGGCTGTAAAAAAGATCCGGTTGAAGCGCTTTTCAATACGGTCTTCGTTTTGCAACCGCTCGAACCAGGCCAGTTGGACATCCTTGATGCGGCGCTGCGCTTCCGGGACGTCGAGGTCGAAGTGGCCCTTCATCAGCATGTCGATGTCGTCGTCGGCCGGCACCCAGACCGGCAGCGTTTGACCGATGGTCTGGGGGGAGTTCAGCGCCATCCCGCGGACCTTGAAGGCCGCCCCGCTGCTGACCAGGCCGTAGAGCTTGCGCTTTTCGTTGCGCGCGGTGACATCGGGGAACATCCGCAGCAGGGATTGTTTGACCAGGCCGGAGTAGTCGGCGGTGGCGAGGGTTTCCGGGCTCAGGACGGCCGGATCGAAAAAGATGTCCAGCCGGATGAAGGTCTGTTGGAACGCGGTGTATCCCCTGGAGATGATGCTGCCGAAGAGAATCGCGAGAAAGACCATGCTGGCCACGATGGCGCCGACGCCGTAGAATCGGAAGCGCCGTTCCCGGCCGTAGCGCCGCGCCAGACTGGCATTCACGGTATCGATGGCCCGGCGCTCCCGGGCGGGGCCGGGGGGCGGAGTGGAAATCCTATTCATACTGCTCCCTGTACTTGCGCACCACGTGAAGGGCAATGACGTTGAGGACCAGGGTGGCGATAAAGAGCACCAGCCCCAGGGCGAAGGCCGCCAGGGTCTTGGGGCTGTCGAATTCCTGGTCGCCCACCAGCAGGGTGACGATCTGAACGGTGACTGTTGTGACCGCTTTCAGCGGGTTGGCAGTCAGATTGGCGGCGAGCCCGGCCGCCATCACCACGATCATGGTTTCCCCGATGGCGCGGGAGACCGCCAGCAGAACCCCCCCCACGATCCCGGGCAGCGCGGCGGGCAGGACCACCTGCTTGATGGTTTCGGATTGGGTGGCGCCCAGACTGTAGGCGCCGTCGCGCATGGCCTGGGGCACGGCGTTGATGACATCGTCGGAGAGGGAGGAGACGAAGGGAATGATCATGATTCCCATGACCACCCCCGCGGCCAGCGCGCTTTCGGAGGAAACAGCCAGGCCGAGGGCGGTGCCGCTGTCGCGGATGAAGGGCGCCACGGTCAAGGCCGCGAAAAAGCCGTAGACCACGGTGGGGATCCCGGCCAGGATTTCCATCAGCGGTTTGGCAACCGCGCGAAACTTGCGGTTGGCGTATTCGGACAGGTAGATCGCCGACATCAAGCCGATGGGCACCGCGACCGCCATGGCGATGGCCGAGATCATCAGGGTGCCGGCAAAGACCGGCACGGCCCCGAAGGCTCCGGAGGAGCCGACCTGATCGGCCCGAATGGCCATCTGGGGGCTCCACTTGAGGCCGAACAGAAACTCGCTGATGGGTATCCGCTCGAAGAACCTCACCGCTTCGAAGAGCACCGAGAGCAAAATGCCGATGGTCGTGAAGATGGCGATGGTGGAACAGGCGATCAGAATCCAATTGCTGATGCGCTCCACCTGGTTGCGGGCGCGCAAGGCGGGCGCAATCATGCGCATCAGAACTGTCGCGGCGATCATGATCAGCGCCACCACCACCACGGCCAGGGCGGCGTGGCTGATGGTCTGGAGCTGCCGGTAGTGTGCGGCCGCGGCGCGCATGGTCTGGTCGACGTCGGCGGAGACGATATTGCCGCTGACCAGGTTGCGGATGTCGTTGAGCACCAGATTGAGGCGATCGGCCGGCAGTTCGCGAATCGCATCGGGCAGCCCGGCGACCACCAGATGGGAGATGATCGCCGCTTCGAAAAAGGTCCAGAGGCCGAAGACCAGCAGGGCCGGAATACCGCACCACAGGGCGGTCAGAAGCCCATAATAGGTGGGGCGGGAATGCATCCGAAGCAGCCCGGCGCGGTCGCCGGCCACGGCAAAGGCGCGTTTGCGCCCCAGGAAATAGGCCGCCGAGCTCAGCAGCAGAATGGCTGTCAGGGTAAATGATGGCGTAAACATCGCGATTCAATTTCCATTGGGTGATCAGGCGGTATTGCCGAGCCGCAGCTTGAATGCAGGCGAAAGGTAAGGGGGGCGTGTTAGGAACGTGTTAGGAAATCGTTATGATCCTGCTAGATTTGCAATAAATCCCTTTATGCGGCGCCGATCAACAATAAGGGTTCCGTTGAGATCCCGCACCTGAACGAGCAAAACGCGGATGACACGGCCGGTTAAGGTGGCGGAACGGATCGTCCGGCGGCGCCCCAGATTGGTGTTGCGCTTGTGGCTGAAAGGCATTAGGGAAGAAGGAACCTCCGGTAGCTTCCCAGGCGGCTGTTTCTTCCCTGGTCGAGCTGCCACCGGCAGGGAAAGCGTTAAATTTGAAGCCATCCGCTTTCGGTGACGGGCAGAACCGAACCCCGGCTTACAGGAGGACCTATGGAGAAAATCAAGATCGAGAGCAGTGATGCATTCGTGTATCCCATGCCGATGACGATCATCGGCGCGGTGGTGGAAGGCAAGCCGAACTTCATGGCGGCGGCCTGGGTATCCCGCGTCAATTTCAAGCCGCCCATGATGATGATCGCCCTGGGGGCCCATCACACCAACCTGGGCATCGAGGCCAACAACGCTTTCAGCATCAACCTGCCGGATGTGTCACTGCTGGAAAAAACCGACTACTGCGGGATCGTATCCGGACGGAAGGTGGACAAGTCCAAGCTGTTTGATGTTTTTTTCGGGGAGTTGGCGGGTGCCCCGCTGATTCGGGAGTGCCCGCTCAGCATGGCCTGCCGCCTGAATCAAACGGTCAAGCTGCCCTTCGACACGCTCTATATCGGCGATGTCTTCGCGGTTTATACGGAAGCGCGTTATTTGACCGACGGCAAGCCGGACGTTCAAAAAATCAACCCCTTCACCCTCACCATGCCGGACAACCGCTACTGGCGTGTGGGAGAGATGGCCGGGCAGGCCTGGAGCGACGGGAAGAAGCTAAAAACCTAAAGGGTTTCAGGTGCTTTGGAGAATGTCCCCTGACCGCTTGACGCTCACCATGGAAACGATCGTCGTCTTTCCGGGTACCGGTGTCCGATCTTCTGTGTGGGGTTCCCACCGGATTCCTGGTGACGACACGCCTGCCGTGCCAGGATCTTGGGTTGTCGACGATCTGGTCCATCGATACCTTCAGGCTGCCAACCCATCAGGTCAACGCGCTGCTCATGCAACCCGGAGTTTGCAAAACCGCGGATTGCCCTCGCTTCGGCAGCGGTGTCATGGTGCGCTTCATTAAAATCCTCCTGACGATCTTTTGCTTTTTCTGTAGCAACCCAAACGGCTTGAGTTTCTCCAATCGCTTTTATTAAAACCGTTCATAAAGATCAGAAAATTTCGGATGCTGTTTAAAGAGAGGTGCATTATGAAGGATGTGGGGGTTATTGTGGTCGATGTTCAAGGGGATTTCACCATCTGGAAGAACGGCTCCCTGGCCGTCAACGGCACGGACAAAGCCTTTGTGGAGAAGTTGCAAAAGGCCACCGAGGCACTCAAGAAGAAAGGGCACCCGATTTACGCCACTCAGGATTGGCATCCCAAGGACCACGTTTCATTCTTCACCAACCACGAAGGCAAGAAACCCTTGGATGTGGTGAGGATCGCAGGCAGAACCCAGGTGTTGTGGCCGCCCCATTGTGTTCAGAACACCGAAGGGGCAGAAATACTCCTGGACACGGGTTTTTTCAACGCCATTGTCAAAAAGGGCCAGGACACGCACTTTGACAGCTACTCGGGCTTCCAGGACGACGGTGGTGCGCGAACGGAAATGGATGCGATCCTGAAGAACGACGGAATCAAAGAGGTTGTCATCTACGGCATCGCCATGGACTACTGTGTGAAGGCCACCGCCATCCATGCCGTCCAGGCGGGGTACAAGACCACCGTGATCGAGGAGCTGACCGCAAAGATCGCCCCGGATTCAGCCGCCAAGGCCAGGGAAGAAATGCTGGCAAATGGCGTCATTCTCAAAGAGGAATTGTAAAAAATCAGAATGCCCTTCTGATTGTCGCGGTTGACATGCCAAAACCGAAACCTCCCAATTGACGCCAGCGAGGGGGTCATGATCTTCCGGATGCGTCCCTTCGAGGAACCAGCGTCATTTGGAGACCGCAGGATTTCTCAACCCGAGTTAACGGATGCGGAGGGTGCCACAGAAACCCATACCGATCGATAGCCCGAAACGTGATCCCATGACCGCCTCCAGAGCGTTGAAAAATTTCGTTTTCGTTACCGGAACCGGATGGACCACTCCGGCAAGACGCCGGGTCGCCCGGATGATCGGAACAACGCTGGCCGACTCCGGACTCGGTTTGGTCGCCGGCAACTCCACCGGTGTGGACAAATGGGTAGCCGCCGCGTTTTGCGGCGAACGTACGGCCCGGAACGAGCCAATTTTCGGGGCATTCCTGCAGATCACGCTTGGCAAGATGCGTTTCCCTCTGCGCGGCGGCCTCCCCTTGCCGGGGTTTGTCGCCTCCCCCGACTGCCAAATCAGGGTGCACACCCTCGAGGACTGGAAACGCCAGGCATTGGCGCACAGCCACGCCGCAGTCCTGGTGGGTGGGGGCCGCGGGGCGTTGGATTTGGCCCGCCGCTTCATCGAGCGCGGGCGGCCGGTTTTCCCGCTGCCCTTTATGGGCGGCCTCACCGGCAACTCCGATTTCGCCTTCCGTGAAATCTTGAAGACATGGGACACCCATCCGGTTCCCGGCCTCAGCCGCAGTCAATTCTTGCAGCTCGCGGAGCCCTGGGTGAGCGGCACAGGTCCCCTTGCCAATCTCCTGCGTGGCACCCTGGCCGAAACCCCGGACGTTTTCATCTCCTACCGGCGCAGCGATGCTCCGGCTGCAGCCGGGCGCATCGCCCACGATCTCGAAGAGCATTTCGGGCAGCGGTGCGTGTTCCTCGACATCCAGGACATCGCTCCGAGCCAGGCGTGGGATCAGTCCATTGATGGCGCCATAGCGAGCTGCAAAGCTGGCGTGATCGTCATCGGCCGCCGTTGGTTGGCGGCCGATCCCTCCGATCACAAGCCGCGGCTGTTTCGCGAGGACGATGTGGTGAGAAGGGAGATTGATCGATTGATCATGGAGAAGAAAGCGGTTTTCCCGGTGCTCGTCGAGGGGGCGACCCTCCCGGAGGCCTCGGAGCTCCCGCAGGACCTGCGATCGCTGCTCCGGTTTCAGGCCACCGCGATCGACAATGCCGGCTGGCAGGTCACCATGAAGCGGCTGGTTCGTGAGGTCGAACAGGTAATCCGGAATTCAGAAAGACGGGCGACACAAGAAAGGTCCGCTCAGCCCAGCCGGTGAAAGGATTCACCAGTAGGTGATATTTTAAGACTACCTTGGAATAACCATAAAATATTTGGGGATTCTTGATGATTTGGCAGGGTGGGCGTTTGGCACCGAATTGCGGTTGTTAACCCTGGCGATTTTCGTGGGATAGTCTCAATAACAAGATGGGAAGAATGTGAGATATGGCCGATGCCTTGACCGAAAAAAATATCCTTCGTTTTGTGGTGACGATATTCATTCTGATTCTCGCCCCCGGTTACCTGCAATCAGCACCCGTGCAAAGACCGGTTCTTGTGCGCCACATCCAATGGACCGGCACGGCATGGTTCGGATCTCCCATGGTTCATGATTTGGGTGGTAGCGCCAACAAGATCATCGGCACGTTTTACAGCATCATCGTATGGGACGGCGATGGCGATGAGTTGGACCGCGTTGGTCTCGGCTCCCGGGTTTATGCCCCGGCCGTGGTCGCTGACCTGGAAGGGGACGGAGTTTATGAAATTGTGGCTGGAAGCGGTGATGAAGTCGTCGCCTATGAGTGGAGGGGCGACCTGCTTGTCCAGAAAAATGGCTGGCCTGCTTCAGTATGCTCTGCCGGTCAATGCCCCGAGGTGCGCGGCCTGGCCGCCGGCGACCTCGATATGAACGGTTCCGTAGAGATTGTGGCCACCACGACCCAGACCGAACCGGACGGCGCCCAGGTTTTTGTTTTCAGCCCCAATGGCGATCTGTACCAACCACCGGGCCTGGGTTATCAAGCCTGGCCGCGTTACAATACTGCCTCCGGGCCTGGCAACGATGCCGACGCCAACGGCCCCGGGAACCATGGTTACGGTTGCTACGGACTGAACGTTGCCATCGGCAACCTGGACGATGATCCCCAAAGGGAGATCGTCGTCACCTTTGACAACCACCAGATCAACGTCTTTCAGCATACCGGGGTCAGCATGCTGGCCTCGTCGTATTACACCAACCGGGATGCGTCCCACCGCGGAAACCGGCTGAACTGGGGGCAGTTTATCCGCTGGTTCAATGCGGACGTCGAGCACAACCATTATCACCTGCACACAGGCGATTGGCCCCACCCAAGAACGCACAAGTGGATGCAGTGGACCGCCTCGCCACCTGGGGTGGCCGATCTCAACCGGGACGGCAAAAACGAAGTGATCGCCGTATCCAATGTGGAAAAAGACGAACCTTACGACACCAAACACCATTCGATCATGGTATTGGAGGGTTCCTACGGCGATGAAGATCGTTCCGCGCGACGATTGCCTGGATGGGAGGGCTTGCCCTCATCCGGTTATCCTCAAAATCGGGGTACTCGCAGTTGGTATCCGCCCCGCAATCCCCCAGCTCCCACTATCGTCAGTATCAGTGGCGATGCGCGCCCGGAAATCCTCTACGCCGCCCACGACGGTTACATCTACTGCACTCTGGCTGCGGCAGAGCTGCTGTGGCGGCGCGACATCCGCCACGGTCGCGCCTTGATGTACGCCTCGGAGATCACAGCAGCCGATCTAAACCAAGACAACATTCCCGAACTGGTTCTGACCACCTACGGTGATCCCGATAACATCACTCCTGGCCAGCCCCATGGATACCTGATGATCCTTGATGCAAGCGGTAATGTTCTCTACGACATCCAATTGCCTGAACAGGGTGCCAACGGCAACGGAAAGGGGGCGCCAGCAGCACCCACAATAATGGATACCACCGGTGACGGAACACTGGAAATTCTCATCCAGACCTTTGGGGCCGGGTTTTTTATTTACACTGTACCCGGTTCGGCAACGAATCAAATCCTGTGGCCCACAGCCAGAGGCAACTTTCTTCGGGATGGCCGTTCACCGCAGCTCGGCGTCTCCAAGGCCGGCAATATTGCACCCTGCCTTAACCTGCTTCTGGATGACTGATGGGTTGACAGTTCCGTTAAAAGCCCAATTTCCGCGTTGCGCTGCATCTCGAAATCGCTGCGGCGAAGAGGTGTACGCCTCACGCCACTGAGATTTGCGCGCCGTCACTTGGGCTTTTTACGAAACTGGCTGGTTTTTGACTTTTTCCGGCTCATCATGGGTTTAGGGACACAGAAGGGCAAAGCAGTTCCGGCCCCGCCCTTTGGGGCACCGCTTGTGGTGTGTTAAACTACAAATTTGGCATGCTGTTGAGTAGAGAAAGTGAGGAGTGTCCTTATGGCCATGCAGCTCGATGACCGCCTGTTCCACCTGTTCGAAAAACCCGCCGCCGGTGTTGCGGTGGAAACCCTCTGCCTGGGTCTGGGCTATACAGCCCTGGCCACCTCCGACGGCGGCACCGGCATCGCCTACACCTACCTCGATGCCAAGACCTCCTGCGGGGTGGTCAAAAACTACCGCGATTTCGAGGGCCAATCGGCGCTCGAACTCCTGGCCTATTTGCATTCCGCTGATCCGCTGGAGCGCACCATGGCCCTTGCGCTGGTCAATGCCCTCAACCACCGGGCGGCACTGGCGCTCCCCGAGGACCCCAAGAACGAATCGCTCTTCGACGCTCTCGGCATCGGCGCCAGCACCCGGGTGGCCATGGTGGGGCTTTTCGGGCCGCTCATGCGAATTTTCAAGGAGCGCGGCGCCGTCGTGGAGGTCGTCGATCTCCACCGCCGGCTGGGGCAGCCGGCTGAATTTTTGCCCAAACTGCGCGCCTGGGCCGAGGTCCTGATCCTCACCGCGACCTCGATCTTAAACGCCACCACCGAGGAAATCCTGGCGGCGGTGGGCGATGGGGTCAAGACCGTCCTGCTGGGGCCCAGCACCCCGCTTGTCGCCGAGGCCTTCGCGCATCTGCCGGTTCATTTCCTGGCGGGCACGGTGCCGGTGGACCGTGAGGCGGTTTTCAGGGCTGTTCGGCACGGCGCCGGCACTCGCGTGATCCAGAAATACGGACGCAAGGTTTTTATGCCGACCCGCGCTCTCTGATGGGATCCGGTCAGTTGCCGGGCACCCGGCCCGGCGGGTTTGGTTTTCACGGACAGGCTGGCGGGCGGGCAAAAAGCCGCTCAGGTGCCTTTGGGCGGCTGCAGCAGGTGGGGGTGCTGGGATCGCAGGGCTCTCAGGAGATCGCTTTCCAGTTTGGCCCTAAACAGCCCCTTGGCCTGGGCGAGCATCGCGGCGCTCAACCCTTCCACCCCGGTGAGGTCCGCCCCGGTCAGATCGGCGCCGTCCAGAAAGGCCCCGTTGAGCAGTGCCCCAGAAAGGACGGCCCCCTCCAGGGAGGCGCCGCGCAGGTCGGTCGACCAGAGGGTTGCACCTCTGAGATCGACCCCCCACAGAAAGGCGTTGCGCAGGCTGGCGCCTTGAAGGTCCGCCCCTGCGAGATCCGCCTTTGCCAGGCGGGCGGCCTGCAGATCCGCCCCCACCAGCCGCGCCCCCGTCAGCTTTGCGGCGCCAAGATCCATGTGGCGCAGGCAGCAGCGCGACAGATCCAGCCGGGTGGCCTGCAGGGCATTGAGGCGGCGGATGCAGCCGCGGGTGCGATGGGCCGCCTCGGGCGAGGGCCAGCCCCGGAAATCCTCGATGGTGTTCTCCAACTCGGCGATATCGGCCTGGCGCCGCAGACGCGCGGCAACCCAGAAAACCGCAAAGCCCGCCAGCACCAGGCTGACCAGGGCGCCGTGGACCGCGGCGAGCAGTAGCAGACGAAAATTCGGGTCGGAGCGGTACAGGGGGTAGGCCAGGGCGGTAAGCCCGGCGGCCAGCATAAGCGCGAGGGTCAGCGGCAGGGCGAGGGGACTGGTGGTGAACTTGCGCAGGGCTTTTCGGGCCGGCGCCATATGCTTCTCCTCTCTGCCCCGAGGGGGGCGGGGCGACGGGCTGGTGCCCGGACGATTGCGCTTCGGGGTGGGGTGGGACTTGCGCCGGGCGTGGTTTTCGGCCGGCCCCGGCATGGAATGAATGCGTTACGGCACCCTTTATTTTCCTACCCAAGGGGAATCGAAAAATCAAGCGCTCCACCGGCGTTTGGCAGATTTCGGGGCATCTGGCTGGCGGAGGCTTTACCGCCGGGGGTGCAAACACCCCCTGGTTTCCACTGGATCGGGGCCGTAGGAGGCTAGCGGCGCAATCCGGTGCGGATTTGACAGTCGCCGATGAACGGCTTACGATTTTTGCCGCACGGCCGGCGTCGGCCCGGTGCTATTCGGCGAAACCTCGCCGGCAACCGATGCCGCGGGCGGTCAAAAAATCTCGGAGGGTCTTGGCACCTCGGGCGGCACCGCTTCGGGCCGGCCGGTGAAGGACCGGGGAGGGCGTTATGCGCATCATTTCCGTCGCCGCCGTGACGTTCATGGCGTTTTTCTTGCTGGCCTGCAGCTCGGGACCCAACAGCGAGCGGAAAGCCACCGAAG
>Ga0272444_10002509_pt1 | contig 16932 bp, 13 predicted proteins | sample SSMForm13_FD_201033 | JGI IMG/M metagenome (GOLD analysis project Ga0272444, IMG submission 201033) | Marine sediment archaeal communities from Little Sippewissett salt marsh, Falmouth, MA, United States - SSM-Form-13 | ecosystem: Environmental > Aquatic > Marine > Wetlands > Sediment ...
CTGGCCCACCGAGGTCTGGATCTGCAGGCGAAACTCGCCATAATAGAGCACCACGTCGGGCACCGTGTCGTTGACAAAGATCTTCAGGGTGTTGTTGATGCCCGTCCGGCGAAAGGCGTATTCCCCCGAATTGTCGAAGGCGATGGTTTCCTTGGCGGCATCGATGATCGGGTCCCAGGTCAGCTCGTAAAAGATCAGTTCGCGTCCCGTCGCGGTATTGAAATAGCGGCTGACCCGCAGGGTGCCGAGCCCGCCGGTATATTTCGGGTGCGACAACTCGATTTGCTTGTATTTCTCCTCCACCTGCGGCAGGGCCAGGGCCCGGGCGAGGTTCTCGGCCAGGCGGGTTGCGTAGCCGGGCTGGTGTGTGCCGATGCCGTGCACCATCAGGACCTTGAGCAGCCTCCGGTCGGCGACCCCGCGGGCGGCCTCCAGGTCCTGCTGCCGCATGTAGGCTTCCAGGCCGGGGAAGGCACGGCCCCGGACGAAACACTTGCGGGGGTCCTGGGTCTCCCCCGTGTCCTCCATCAAGGCCTGGGTCACCCCCTTGGCAAATCCCGCGCAACCGCTCAAAAGCACCAGCAGCCCAATCAGCAGCACGCCCGTCAACACCCGATCAAACATTTTTCCGTCCACGGATAGCTATCTCTCCAATTCGTTTTGGCGATTTGCAGCCCTCGCTTTCGGTTCTGACCTTCAAAACCATCTTTCACGGCGCTGGTGGGCCAAGCGGCTCACCAGCGCCGATTTCCTCATCGACCCAGGCCGACAGAAGCGTGTGGGCCACGGCCAACACCACAGGCCCCACGAAAATGCCGATCAGGCCGAAGGCGATCAGGCCGCCGACCACGCCGGCAAAAATCAGCAGCAAAGGCAGGTCGGCGCCGCGCTTGATGAGAACGGGGCGCAGAAAATTGTCCATGGTGCCCACCACCAAACTCCAGAAAAGCAGAAAGGTCCCCCAGCCGTGGCTGCCTTGATAGTAAAGCCAGGTCACGGAGGGCACCAGCACGAGGATCGGCCCGATTTGGGCGATGGCCAGCATGAACATCGCGGCCGTCAGGACTGCGGCAAAAGGGACGCCGGCAACCGCCAGGCCGAGGCCGCCCAGTACCGATTGCAGCAAGGCGGTCACCACCACCCCGAGGGCCACACCCCGCAAGGCTTGTCCGGCCAGAAGGACCGATTGCTCGCCACGCCCGCCCGCCAAACGCCGTCCAAAACCCTTGGCCCAGGATGCCGCTTGCTCCCCCCTGGCGTACAAGAGAGCGGCCAGAATCACGGTGAGTAGAAATTGCAGGACCAGGGCGCCGAAGCCGCCCACTTCGGTGGCAAACCACCGAATGGCCGAACCGGCAAACGGGGTCAGCTTTTTGATGAAATCCTGCAGCTCCGCGAGCACGGACCGCTCCCAGGCCGCGACCAGATCGGCGCCGAAAAGGGGCAGCTTCGCCAGCCAGGCCGGCGGCGGCGGCAGCTCGAAAGTCGACAGCGACCGCACCCAGGCAACAATCCGGTCGGCGTTGGCCACGATGGTGCCGATGGCCATCCACAGCGGCACCACCAGGACGCACAGCAAAATCAAGGTCATCACCGCCACCGCCAGCGAGCGACGGTTCCAAAGCCGCTTCTGAGTGGCGATCATCAGCGGCCATGTGGCCACCACGATGGTCACCGACCAGATCGCGGCCCCCAGGAAGGGTCTCAGGACCCAAAGGGAGGTGCCGATCAGGGCCCCGATGAAAAGGACGGTGAGAACGATGCGGGTGATGTCGGGTCGAATCTGCGTCATGCCGACCTCTTTTGCGTCGGGTGGGCAGTTGCGGGGTGCCGGTCAGGGATTTTGCGCCGCTCAGCCCTGAACGCTTCTTTTGACCTTCTGGTTTTCGCGCAGCCGCTGGGCAAAGGCCACCGCCACCGCGCAGGACGCCAACCTGGCTTCGGCCGAATCCGCCCGGCTGGTCAGGATGATCGGGACCCGCGCCCCGAGCACGATGCCGGCCGAATCGGCGTTGCCCAGATAGGCCAGCTGTTTGGCCAGCATGTTGCCGGCCTCCAGGTCGGGCACCAGCAGGATGTCCGCTTCGCCGGCCACCGGCGAATGGATGCCTTTGATCAGGGCGGCCTCCTTGCTGACGGCGTTGTCGAAGGCCAGGGGGCCGTCCAGCAGGGCCCCCTGGATTTGCCCGCGATCCGCCATTTTGCAAAGAGCCGCGGCTTCCACGCTGCCGGGGATCTTGGGGTTGACCGTTTCCATGGCCGAGAGAATGGCCACCTTGGGCTGGGCAATGTTCAAGGCGTGGGCCAACTGAATGGCGTTTTTGAGGATGTGGACCTTGTCCTCCAGGGTCGGGTAGATGTTGATGGCCGCGTCGGTGATGAACAACGGCCGCGGATAGGTGGGCACGTCCATGGCAAACACGTGGCTGATCCGCCGATCGGTGCGCAGCCCGGTGGCTGAGGAGACCACCGCGCCCATCAGTTCGTCGGTGTGCAGGCTGCCCTTCATGAGCGCCTCGGCTTCCCCCGAGCGGCACAGCGCCACGGCTTTTGCCGCCGCCTCGTGGCTGTGGACGGCGTCCACCAGCCGGAAGGGGCCGATGTCCAGCTCGAGGCTCTCGGCCAGGGCGCGGATTTTGGCTTCCGGCCCCACCAGGATGGGATCGATCAGGTTGGCCCGGGCCGAATCGACGGCGCCCTCCAGGGCCTCCTTGCTGCAGGGATGGCAGACGGCCACAGGAATCGGCACATAGTCGTCAACGTAGTCGATCAGCCTTTTGAAGGCCGTTTTGCGGTGCAGACGCTGAATGGTGTATGGGGACCCGGCGTCGGTGGGCTTTTTGGTGGGCGCCTTGACCTTGGCGACCCCGGTGATGATGTCCTCGCCCCGCTGATTGACCGCCCGGCAGTCGAACTCAACGCTGCCATCCGCGGGATTCTTGGATCTGACGGTCACCGTGATGGTCAGCGTGTCGTCCAGTTCGACCGGGTTGTGGAACTCGAGGCGTTGGGACAGGTAGACCGTGCCGGGACCCGGCAGGTCGTTGCCCAGCAGACTCGAGATCAGCGCCCCGCCCCACATGCTGTGACCCACCAGCTTGTGGCGCTCCAGGAGCATCAACGCATACTCGTCGCTGAAATGGGTCGGGTTCATGTCGCCCGACAGGACGCCGAACATGTTGATGTCCTGCTTGGTCAACATCCGCTCCATGCTGGCGTTGTCGCCGATCTGAATCTCGTCAAAGGTCTTGTTGGTGATCATTGGCCTGAACCTCCTGGGTCGGTGGTTTCCGAATCGGTCCCGCCGGGCACGGCCGGAGGCGCCGAGGTAAAGAGCCGCTCCACCTCCCCGAGGCGCTTTTGGGCCTGTTCACCCAACGGCCCGCCGGCGGTGGCGACCTGGCGAACGACTTTGATGAGTTGCCGGGCTTCCTTCTCACGGCCTTTGAGCATCAGGGGGATAGCATCCACAGCTCGGCGTTCGTCCAGCCGCAGCATGTAGTACTGCTCGCGAAGGTCCTGCTTGAATTCGGCCAGGGATTTTTGCGCACCGTGCTCCGCCCGGATGCGGCGCAGCATCTCAAAGCTCCGTTCATCGGCCGCTTTTTCGGGCATGCGCACGTAGATCAGGGCGCGGATCGCCGCCTCGCGCGGCCCCCCCTGGTCCATTTTGGCTTTCAATTCATCGATCCGGCGTTTGACGAAGGCCTGATGATCGGGGTCCTTGCCGGGGCGCTTGCGGGGCGGGTCGTCCGATGCCCGCAACCCCAGCAGGGCCTGCAGCCAGGACTGGCCGTAGACGCCGAAGAAGACCTGCTCCACCATCATGTCGCGCAGGTCCCCGAAGGCCTTCAGGCCGAGGGTCATCCAGTCGGAGAAGCCCTTTTCCCACTGCCGGAAGGGGTTGTCGTCTGCGGCCGGCTGGCGGTTCTCGCGAACTGTTTCCGCCGCCGGGGCCAGCGGCCGCATGGCCGGGTTGCGGTCGGAGAAAAGCTCGTAGCCCAGCCGCAGCGGGTGCGTGCGGCGCAGCGCCTCGGCGCTCTGTTCTGTGGCCAGGGCGCGGATCATGGGCTGCAGCGTGGTGCGGTAGAGGCCGCGGGTCACTTCCGACAAACGGGCCACGGCCGCAAAGCAGCGCTCATCCTCCGGCGTGTTGCCGCCCAAGGCGCGGATGTCCGCCAGGCTGCGGCGCTCGAAACGGGAGATGTGACCGCCAGCGGCCAGCTCGACATTGGCGGCATCGGGGGTTTTCTCCTGAAAGACGGCTTCGTAGAGCCCCGGCGGCAGGCAATCGATGAGATCGATATTTTCGGCGAACTCCTGATGCTCCTTTTTGGCGACGCTGCCCGAGACGAAGATCCCCAGGTGCCCGATGGTCTCGTGCACCGCGTAGACAATCGTCTGACCGTCGGCCAGAATGTCCTCGTCGCTGTCGTAAAGATCCAGAATCCAGCCGAGGGCCTGCTGGGGCGGGGTGATGTCATCCCCCTTGGAGCACAGACACACGATCGGCGAGCGGATCTCTCTGAAATCCAGCCGCACGCCGTCGGCGGTCACAAGTTCGGCGCTGCTGAGCTTGTTGCCGACAAAGAGGTTGTCGACGATATACTGCATCTCTTCGCCGGTCAAGATCACGTGCCCACCCCACCAACGCTCGAAGCCCAGATAGCGGGGCCCCTCCGTGTCGATTTTGGCGTACAGGTTGTATTGCTTGCTCCAGAGGGTGTTGGCGGGGTTGAGACTCTCGAAGTTCTGCACCAGCCAGGCGCCGTCGAATTTCCCGTGCCCCAGGTCGCTCATCAGGGACGTCAGCCAGCTTCCCCCCAGCAGGCCGCCGGTATATCGCATGGGGTTGACACCGCGCACACCGGCCCAGTAGGACATCGGCGATCCGGCCACGATGATCGGGCCGCAGAGCTCCGGGCGCTTGGCCGCCAGCATCATCAGCGCCCAGCCCGCTTGACAGTTGCCGATCGCCACCGGTTTGCCCTCCGCCGCGGCATGCAGCGCCGCCACCCGTTCCATGAAGACCGCCCACGCATCGACCACGGCCTCGATAGTCTGTCCCGCTTCGGGCACCGGCGTAAAACCGATAAAATAACAGGTATGTCCCGCCCGCAGGGCTTCGCCGATCTCGCTTTCGGCCTTGAAGCCGCCGATGCCCGGGCCGTGGCCCGCGCGCGGGTCGATGACCACGAAGGGCCGCTTGCGGTCGTCGATGACGACCCCCTCGGGCGGTTCGATTTTGACGATGCCGTAGTTCACGGGGCGAGGCAAGTTCCGGCCGTCCAGGATCAGGCTATGCTTGAACTGCAGCACGTGGGGGACCTTCTCCGCCATGTGCTCCAGGTATTGATTGCCGCGCTGTCGCATCATGTCCCAGAACAGTACCGTCCGCTGCCCGGCGTCGACCAGATATTCCATCAGGCCCATGGGGCCGAGAATTGGGTTGATCTTCGTCTTATCTTTCATGTCAATCTCCTAGATCGTGTCAACCGCGAAAAACGGATCGAATTCAGGGCCGCGGTATGAAATAATTCCAGATTATGGTGAAGCGCCGGCGCGCGGCTCAGGCCATGATGCTGGCGCCGCCGTCGACATAAATCGTCTGGCCGGTGAGCCGCCGGGCGAAAGGCGTCGCCAGGAAGGCGCAGGTGAACCCCACGTCCATGATGTCCACCAGCTCGCCCACCGGCGCGCGCTCGACGGCGTCGTTCAGCATCCGATCGAAGTCCTTGAGCCCCGAGGCGGCCCGCGTCTTCAGCGGCCCCGGCGAAATCGCGTGCACTCGGATCTTCTGGGGTCCGAGCTCGTGGGCCAGGTAGCGGCAAGACGCCTCCAGGGCCGCCTTGACCGGCCCCATCAGGTTGTAGTTGGGTACCACCTTCTGCGCCCCGTGGTAGCTCATGGCGAAGAGCGTCCCGCCGTCCTTCATCAGCGGCGCTGCCAGGAGCGCCATGCGGATGAACGAGTGGCAGGAGATGTCCATGGCCACCGAGAATCCGTTGGCGGAGCAGTTCAGCAGCCCGCCCTGGAGGTCCTCCTTGGGGGCGAAGGCGATGGAGTGCACGAGGATGTCCAGACGCCCCCACTCCCGGGCGATGCGATCGAAGACGGCTTCCAGCTCACCGGGCGTGGCCACATCCATCGGCATGAATATCGCCGCCTCCAGCTCCTGCGCCAGGGGCGCGACATGCGGTTTGGCTTTCTCGTTGAGAAAGGTGATCGCCAACTCGGCCCCCAGCTCGCGGAAGGCCCTGGCGCAACCGTAGGCGATCGAGTGTTCGTTGGCGATCCCGATCACCAGCGCCTTTTTGTCCTTGAGAACCGGTCGCGGCTCGTCTGTTTTCATGTGAATTCTCCTATGTTGTTTCAAGTAGGCGCCGGGTGTGGCGCGCGATCATCAACTCCTCGTTGGTGGGGACCACCCAGGCCTCGACGCGGCTTGCGCCGCTGCTGATGCACCCCCGGCCGGCCGTGTTGGCCGCTTCGTCGATCTCCACCCCTATCCATGCGGCGTCGCGGCAGACGCGGCTGCGGATGACCGGGGCGTTCTCGCCGATGCCGCCGGTGAAGACGATGGCATTTAGACCGCCCAACGCCGCCGCCAGAGAGCCGAGTTCCCGGCGGATGCGGTAGATGAAAAGGTCGACGGCCAGCTTGGCCGACGGCTCCGCGCTCGCCAGCAGCGTGCGCATGTCGCTGGAAATGCCGGAAACGCCGAGCAGACCGGACTGGGTGTAGAGGAGCTTTTCGATTGCAGCGGCGTCCATGCCCCGCTGCTGCATCAGATAAAGGATCACGCCCGGATCGAGCGCACCGCTGCGCGTGCCCATGGGCAGCCCCTCCACTGCGGTAAACCCCATGGTGCTGGCGATGCTGCGCCCGGCGTCCAGGGCGCACATGCTCGCGCCGTTGCCCAAGTGAAGCACGACGACTTTCCCTTTGGCGGCCTCCGGCGCAAGCTGCGGCAAGGTGGCGCCAATGTACTCGTAGGACAACCCGTGGAAACCGTAGCGCAGGATCCCCGCCTCCCATAACGCTAACGGCAGCGCGAACATCTGGGCCACCCGGGGCTGATGGCTGTGAAAGGCGGTGTCGAAGCAGGCCACCTGGGGCAGATCGGGAGCACGTTCCAGCGCGCGGCGAATCGGCACGAGATTGTGGGGCTGATGCAGAGGGGCCAGCGGAACGAAGGTCTCCAGGACCTTGAGGACCTCCGCATCCACCCGAACCGGCTGGCTGTAGGCCAAACCGCCGTGCACCACCCGGTGCCCGATGCCGATCAAGCGGTCGTCTGCAAGCTCCGCGCGCAGATGGGCGACCAGATGGTCCAGCGCCCCGTCATGGCCCAGCGCGACGCCTTCGGGCCATGACTTCTCGGCTTTCAGGCTGCCGTCGGCCGCCTTGGAAACGAAGCGCGCGGTTGTGTAAAGCCCTTCGACTTGCCCCCGGATGTCGGGCTCAAGCGCCCCATCCTTTTCCAGAAACAGTGAAAACTTGATGCTCGACGACCCCGCGTTGAGCACCACAATGGCGTTGGCCATGGCGATCTCCTTTCACCATCATCGACGGTTGGCCATGCCGGTCGCAGCGGAACTCGGCGCTCAGGCGCCACCCTCCGCCAGCGACAGCGTCACATGCAGGCTTCCCCCCTGGTAGGCCTTCTTCATGGGCAGCCCGCTGCGTTCAAATACGGTAAGCATGGCCTTGTTTTCTGAGAGCACCTCCGCCTCGAAGCGGGAAATCCCCTTTTCCCGTCCGATGGCGACCAGGTGCCCCAGCAGGCGGCTGGCGAGCCCCTGGCCCTGATAATCCTCCTCGATGGTAAAGGCCACCTCAGCGCTGGGCAGCGACCGGGCGTCACCGAAGCTCACATACCTTCCCGCCCCGATGATCACCTCGTCGTCCCCTTTCCCCACCGTGGCCACCAGCGCCACCACCTTTTCGAAGTCCACCTCGGTGGCGGCCGTGAGCTCGGCCTCGGTAAGCGTTTTCTTGTGATGAAAGAAGCGGGTATAGACCGATTCGGCTTCGAGATTATGAAAAGCTTCGGACAGTCTGTCCTTGTCGGCGGGGGTGATGGCCCTGATCGTCACCGCGGTGCCGTTTTTGAGGGTCTCGGTTTTATCGTATTTTGCTGCGTCCTGCATGTCGGCGCCCTCCTTGGGAAAGCCGTTTGATTCCTATGGGTTCTATCTGAATGGCCCGCCGGCGTCTTTCAAAAACCGGCCGACGGACCGTTGTTTGAGGCCGCCGAGGAGAAACAACGCCCCCACCATACACACCGCCGTCTGCGCTTTCAGGTTCGAGCTTCTCGGCCGCGAGCACCACCGGCACGAAGGCCAGCAACCAGAGCAGCGGGTTGTGGCGGATTTCTTCCAAGAGGTGTTTCATGGCATTGTTTGAGACTCGCGCCGCCTGCACGAATGGCATCGCATGCGGCGCGGTGGCTCCAGTTCTGTCGGAAGATGTTTATTTAGCACCCACATCCTGGAAGGCGCCTTTGCAGCGCTCGCTCAACTTTGCTTCGTTTTTTTTCAAACACTCCAGCAAACGGCCTTCACCCGCCTCCACGCCGGTGCAGTGTTCAGCCAGATCGGCCGCGCACTCATTGGCCAAATAGGTCAGGGCGGCCACCGCCCGTTCCAACCTGGCGGAGGCGTCGTAGAGGGCGTACTCGCACTTGCCGGACAATTTGTCCTGGTGGGCATAGAGGCAGGCGAGGACCCGCCCCTCGCCGGGGGTCACATCCTTGCAGTAGGTGGCAATCTCGGTTTGGCAGCCGTTGGCAACAGTCTCGATGAGGGTCTCCTGCGCGGACAGTTTGCCGGCAACTCCCAGGGACACGATCGCCACACACATCATCAGAATAACATGTTTCATGGTCTCCTCCTCTCATGGTTCCGATTCGTTTGTTGGTTGCATTCAGGGGATGAAGCCCGCCTCCATCACCGGTTGCACCGTCGCCGCGGCTTCCGCGGCCTCCACCCAGCCGCCGCCCATGGCCTTGTATCTGTTGATCAGGGACCGAAACAGGGTGTTCTGTCCGCTGGTCTGGGACAGTTCGACGTTGAACAAGCTGCGCTCGGCGTCGAGCACTTCCAGAAAGCTCGTGACGCCCTCGTCATGGCGAATGCGCGCCAGCCGTGCGTAGTTTTCAAGCGCGGCCGCCTGCCGGCCCAGGGATTGGAGCCGCTGGTCCGATTTGGCGCGTTCGACCAGCGCGTCGTCCACTTCGCGAAAGGCGTTTTGCACGGCCTGCAGGTAACTTTAGAGCGTCTGCTGCTGAAAGGCCTCCGCGCCCTTGACCTCGCCGCCGATGCGGCCCGCCGTGAAAATCGGTACGGTCACAGGCACGCCGAAATTCCAGGCTTTGGACGGGCCGGTGAAGAGATCCGACAGATCGGTGCTGGCCGTGCCGAACGCGCCGGTCAGGGAAATGGTCGGGAAATAGAGCGACTTGGCGACCCCGATCCGGGCGTTGGCGGCGATCAGGGTCTGCTCGGCGGCCCGGATGTCGGGCCGCCGTTCCATCAGGTCGGAGGGCAGCCCGGCGGGAATTCCCGGCAGCAGCAGCGCGTCGATGGTGCGGCCCCGGGGAATGGCGCCGGGGTTTTGGCCCAGCAGCACACTGAGGGCGTTTTCCGCCCGCGCGATGGCCAGCTCGATTTCGGGGATGCGCGCCAGGGAGTCCTGGTATTCGGCCTCGGCCTGGCTCAAATCTATTTCGGGGATGACCCCGTTGTCCAAACGCATTTGAAACAGGTCGCGGGTCTCCCGCCGGGTTTCGGCCGTGCGCCGGGTGATCTCCAGCTGCTTGTCCAGCGCCAGGATGTCCACATAGGTGCCGGCCACGGCGCTGACCAGGGTCAGCACCACGGCCCGCCGGGCCTCCTCGGTGCCGTAAAGTTCGGCGCGGGCGGCCTCGCTGGCGCGACGGAACTTGCCCCAATAACCGAGCTCCCAACTGCCGCCCAGAAACGCCTCGTAGTAGCTGACGGTCGTGTCGACAACCGGCGGGACGGGGGTCGGCCCCTTTTCCGTTATGCGCTCACGAAGGGCGCTGCCACCAGCTTCGGCAAATCGGCGTAGCCCACCGCGCCGTAACTTGGCCATTTCACAAAACTGTCTGATTTTTGACTGTGGCGCAGCGCCCGATGGGAGGGCCGATCATGGTCCCGGACAGTCGTCGGCGGATACGGATGTCAACATGGCCACCCGCTTCAAACGGCCGGGAATCTCCAGTTCGGCCATGGAAATGGCCTGGCCGTCTTCGGTTGCGTCCTCGTTTTGTTTCATGCCCATCCGATCCAGGCGAATTTCCAGGGTTTTGGCCTTCAGGGCGGTGTCGGGGCCGGTTAAAAAGCTCTCCAACTTACCCAGAATGTCACGCGGCGTTCCCGCCCCGGGTTCAAGCGCCATGAGCTGCTGATCGATCTCGGCCAGGAGCTGCCGCGCCTTTTCGTCGCCCGCATCGGGTGGCGCGCCGCCGGCCAGGAGGGTCTCCAAGCCGCGCTCACGGGTCCGCCGAAGTTTGATCTTGAACTCGAGGTTGCGACGCTCGGCGGTAAGTTCCTCGCGGATCGCCTGGTCCCGCGTGACCTCCTCGATGGCAAGCATCGCGATCACATTCAAGCCCCGATGAACCAGCTCACGGCGGATCTCCTCCGCGGTCGCCATCGGCGCCACGACGCGGTGCTCGTAGAATTCGACAGCCTTCCGGGGTACGTCACGCCGCAGGATTTCACCTTCCACGGCCGTTGCGAAAACCGTCCGTTCCACTTTCCGGGCCGTGAGCAGGGCGACGGCGGTTTTCACGCCGCCCTCATGAAAAAAGGCTGCCAGCTCGTCGCAGTTCCGCAGCAGGGCCTGAACCTCGTCGGGGGTGGCAAAAAGGGCGTGCACCAGAGGATCCCGGTCCCAGAGCCGGCCTGAAAGGTCGAAAGGACCGGGTATGGTCGCGATCACACCCTCCATGTAGGCCAAGGCGTTTTCCAGGGGCTCTCGGAGCTGTCGCTGGTATCCCGTGACAGATCGCATCGAAGGTTCGCTGTCCTCAACCATGCGCTCGATCCACTCGTCCAGCAACGCCTCCCGTTGCCCCTGCGATCTCTTCAGCTCCCGGTATTGGGTCCACTTGTCCTTGATGCCCATATTATCCCACCCGTCTGCGGCTCAGGAAGGCGGCTGCCGGAGGCTGGCGCCACTGTCCGGATCCACCTGGTCCCTGGCCTGTTCGATGGTGTCGATGCCTGTGGAGTAAGAAATTCTGTCGAAGCGGATTTCGGGCGTTTGGGACGCCATCTCGACCACCAATAAGATGTTGCGGAAAGTTGCCGAACGCAGGTGGCGCTGCAACCCCTCATTATTCGCCCAGATTTCCTCGATCATCAACGCACGCCCTCCCTTTATCTCCTGGTAGAGGCGGCAGCTGACGCAACCCGCCTCGAGTTTGATCCGTTCGATCATCGACCTGAGAATGACCAGCGCCTCTTTGCGCTTCCTGGCGGGAATCCGCATTCGGATGGTCGCATGAATGCGGATTTCCGTGTCATTGGGCCCGTCTGAGACAGATGGCAACTGCTTGGGTTCGGCCAAGGGATACACCTCCGGCAAAGGGGTCGCAAGACGTTAAAACGGAAATCGAGACTCTCAGGCATTGCGAAACCCGTTCCCAAACCGCGGCAACAGGCCATTTCTCTTACAACATGCCGGGATCGTTTAAATTAATTTTAATTTGGTGAAGTTCGCGGGAGGGCTGAAAGGATTGTTGATGCCGAAATATCGGCATCAGGCCGCTATTTCGGCATCAGGCAGTGCCCCTGTGGATCCCCAAGCGCTTCATCTTGGATTGCAGGGTGGTGCGCTTCAGCCCTAAAATTTCGGCGGCCCCGTTGGGTCCCGTGATCCGCCAGCCGGTTTTGGACAGGACGTCCAGGATATACCGGCGCTCGACCTCCTCCAGGGTGCCGGTGGGGGGCAGCTTTTCGGACTTGAGATCGGGCGGGTGCAGATGCAGGGTCCCGCCGCCGCTGGTGATCATGGCGTGCTCGACGATGTTGCGCAGCTCCCGGGCGTTGCCGGGCCAGGAGTAGCGCGTGAGGGCTTCCATGCTGCGGCGGTCGATGCGCTCCACCGGTTTGGTCAATTTTTTCTCGTTCTGCCTGACGAAGGCCCAGACCAGAGGGGGGATGTCCTCGGGGCGTTCGCGCAGAGGCGGAACCGCAATCGGGAAGACGCTCAGCCGATAGTAGAGATCGCTGCGAAACCTTCCGGCGGCAACCTCCTGGGCCAGGTCCCGGTTGGTGGCCGCGATGATGCGGACGTCCACCTGAAGGGACTTGGTGGAGCCCAGGCGCTCGAACCGCCCATCCTCCAGAACCCGCAGCAGCTTGGCCTGCAGGTCCAGGGGCAGCTCGGCGATTTCGTCCAGAAAGAGCGTCGACCGGTGGGCCACCTCGAAGCGGCCGGCCATGCGGGTCAGGGCCCCGGTGTAGGCGCCCTTCTCCCGGCCGAAGAGTTCGCTCTCGATCAGGGTGGGGGGCAGGACCGCGCAGTTGAGGGTCACCAGGGGGCGGTCTTTGCGCTGGCTCAGGCTGTGGATGGTGCGGGCCAATAGCTCCTTGCCGGTGCCGGTTTCCCCCAGCAAGAGCACGGTGGCATCGGTGCCGGCGACCTGCTCCACCTGGGCGAGCACGTGCTTCAAGGCCGGGCTGCGGCCGACGATGCCCTCGTGGCCGTGCTGGAGCACGATCTCATTTCGCAAGTAGAGGTTCTCCTGCTCCAACTGGCCTTTCAGCCGCTTGATCTCCTTCAACTGTTCCCGCAGCCGTTCCTCCATCTCCTTGCGCGCGGTGATGTCCAGGGACACCCCCATCAGGCGCTCCGGCAGCTCCGGTGCAGCCGAATATGACCGACCCCGGGAGGCGATCCAGCGGGTCTCGCCCGGGGGCCGCTGGATTCGGTATTCGACGTTGATCATGGCGCCTCCCTCCAGGCACTGCCGGATGCTCTCCTCCACTATACCGCGCTCCTCCGGCAAAACGAGGGCCATGAACTGCTCCAGGCCAAACGCCTCGTCCCGGGCAAACCCCAGCAGGACCCGCAGCCTGTCGGACGCCCAGATATGCCCCGAACCCGGATCCAGGATCCAGAAACCGGCCTCCGCCGAGGCCGCCGCCAGACTCAGGCGCTCCTCGCTCTCGCGCAGGGCCTGCTCGGCATTCCGGCGCGTCAAAGCATTCACGAGGACCTCCCCGAGCAATTGCAGCCGCGGGATGATTTCCTCCGGCCAATCACGCTCGCTTCGCACCGCATTGATGGAAATCATATGATCGACGGATTCGCCCAACAAGATGGGTATCGTCAGGGTGGAGCGAATCCCCAGTTGGCGCCAGAAATGCTTGCTCGCAAGGGGTGCCTCCGGCACGTCGTCCATCCGGGTAAACGCCACCACCTCGCCTTTTTCCACCAGCTTCCGGTATGCCCACGGGTTCTTCGATCGGGGAATCTCCATCCCCTTGGGAATCGGTGGGGCGTGCGCCGAGGCGGCGAGATGGGTGATCTGAAAGGCGGTCTTGCCAGGCAGCGTCCGCACCAGGACGCAACGGTCCACCTGGAAAAACGTCATCACCATTTCCAGGGCGCGTTCGATTTCGCGGTCCAGCCCCTCGGGGGGAAGGTTGACGAAGCGGGCGGACAGGTCCGAAAGCAGGCGTTCAAAGCGCAGCCGCTCGGAGAGGGCCTCCTCGGCCTGCCGGCGCTGGGCGATCTCCAGTTCCAGGCGCCGGTTGGCTTCGGTCAGCCGGGCGTTTAGCTGCGACAGCTCGGCCGTGCGGCGTTCGGCCAGCTCTTTGGGGCGGTTTTGCAGGCGGTAAAGGCCGATATGGGCCTTTACCGCCTGCAGCAGCTCCTCGGCCCGATACGGTTTGGTGATGCATTCGGCAACCCCGCCGGGAAAACCTTTCATGTTTTCGTTGAGCTCCTGCAACCCCCAGCTGAAGATCACCGGGATGGCGCGCATGGCCGAATCCTGCCTGAGACAGCGGCAGGTGTCCAGGCCGGCGAGGTCGGGTGTCCGGCTGTCCAGCAGGATCAGGTCGAAGGGGTCCTCCTGCGCCAACCCCAGCGCCGCGTTGGCGCTCGGCGCGAAACGGACTTCATAGCCGGCGCGGGTCAGGATCGCCTCCAGTGCCTGACGTTGCGCGGGGTCTTCTTCCACAACGATCAGCCGACCCGCTAATTTTTCCGAAAGTGGGGTATCCATGGCTGGGATCTTCAAGCGTTTCTCCGGCAAAGAGGGGTTGCCGCGGACCGGCCCTCGTAAGGATGATTTCGATCGTTTTCAGCGGAAGAATTGAAGGTCGGTCGTCATCGTTGGCCGTCGAGAAACGAAAAGCGAACCCCGGTCTTGGCCGAAATGAGTATGCCAGGTAGGTGATGGTGAGTCAATGGCAGCGTCAACTCAAAAGGCTGGCCGGAAAGCGATGCGGATATCCCCGTCGAATTCGATCCCGGCGCGAACCTCGGATCGTTCGCTTTTGCCAGGTTACAGCGGTGTTTGCAGGATCTCCTCGGCCGGCAGGTTGACCTGGCGACACCGAAAGCCCTTCACGAGGCACTTAAACGGCGTATCCCCGAGGATGCGGTGGATGCCGTTTCGCCATTACCGCAGCTTTTCAAATTCGGCGGCGATCTCGCGGCTCAGCGCGGCAACCGCCCGGCTTGCCGCGGCCACCAGCTCATCATATCCGCCACCCGTCACCGCCTCCTGGACGACCGAATGGCCCACCGCCAGGGTTTTCTGACCCTTCGGCTCCTTGAGGGTCCAGCCTGCATTCAGCCGGACCGTGTCCGCCAGCCGACCGTCGAACTGGCCCACCACGACGCTCAGGCGGTAGGCTTCGTCGGGGGCATGGGCATCGGAGAGCACGTTCACTTTTTTTGCCGCCAGCAAGCTGCCCAGATTGGCCACCAGCACGCGGGTGAAGTTGTCTCCCAGCGAGCCGCCCCAATAATGGGTATCGGACATCAGGATGCGGTTGTCGTCGGCACGGGTGACGATCTGCGGGCGGTCGATCACGGTGGGGATTGCCACCGGCAGTACCGCCAGGAGGGTCCCCGGGACGGCTGCGGTCTGCCCCGCCGTCTGGGGCATGGGGCTCAGGGTATAGAAGGTGACCGGGGCGCTGGTCCGGAACAGACACCCGCTGAGCGCCAAAACCGGCAGGCTCAGCGCACAAAGGATCTTCAGTGCCGAGAACGCGTGTTTCATTGGTTGGTTTCCTTTCCGCGCAGGAGCGACCCCGGCTGCCGCTCGAGGAAATCGGCCAGCACCCGCAGGGCGCGCGCGCTGGCCGCCAGCTCCTCCAGCGCGATTTTCATCCGGATCTGAAGCGGCGAATCCGATTGCAGCGAAGCGGCGCTGGCCGCCAGCGCCGCCTGGGCTTGCTGCAGGACGGCCGTGATTTCCGGCGCCGTTTGGGTGCGCAACTCCGCCGTGAAGCCCTGAATTTCGTTGACGGCGGCCGTGAGCGATTTCACGGCGTCCATAAGCTCAGGGGCGTTGGTGATGCGCTTGGCGCCCTGAACGGCGTCCCGCAGGTCGCTTCCGATTTGATCGATGGGCACATCTTCGAGCTTGGCGATCAGCCGGTTCAGTTTGGTGCCGAGCTCCTCGACCTGGGTCGGCAAGGTCGGGATGCTGGGATAGCGGCCTTCGCGGCCGACCTTGGCGCGCGGCTCATCCGGGAAAAATTCCAGGGCCACGTACTGCTGGCCGGTGACGATGCTGCCGGAGCGGAGCTGGGCGCGCAGGCCTTTTTCCACGAACGCCTCCATTCTTTTCTCGCTTTGGCGCGGCTGATTTTCCCCCCCGATGGCGTGTATCCGCTCGGGCTGGATGACGATCAGCACGGGAATGTCGAAGGTGTTTCGCTTGACGTCGAAGTCCAGCCGGAAGTCGACCACATGCCCGACCTGGACCCCCCGGAATTCCACCGGCGCCCCCGGCGAAAGCCCGCGCACCGAACTGGTGAAGTGCAGGAGATAGTAATTTTGGACGGTGTAGGTTTCCTCCTCGGCGGCCTGCCGATCGGGAAACAGTCTGAAGGTCCCGGCTTCCGGGGCCGCCGCCGCCGCGGGCGGTCCGAATTTCTCGATCACGTCGAAAGCGACGCCGCCGACCAGCATCGAGACGAACGATTCGGTGTTGACCTGGATTCCCCGCGCGTCCAGCTTGAGATCGATGCCGCTGGCGTTCCAGAAGCGCGTGTTCTGGCGCACAAACGCCGGGTAGGGGTCCCTGATGAAAACCTTGAAGGTGATGCCCGTACCGTCGGGGGCCAGGCTGTAGGCGGCCACCCGCCCGACTTCGATCTGCCGGTAATAGACCGGCGCGCCCACATCCAGCGAGCCTTTGCGCTCGGCCAGGAGGTCGAAGTGGCGGCCCTTCTCCCAGGTGGTCACGATGGGGGGCTCCTCCAGGCCTTCGAAGTGCAGGACCTTCTTCCCCGGCGCCCCGGGGTCGATGTCGATGTAGGCCCCGGAGAAGACCGTGCTCAGACCCGTCACCGAACTTGCGCTCACCCGCGCGCGGACCACCCAGAAGCGGGAGTTCTCGGAGAGAAACGCAGCCGCCTCCTTGATGAGCTGGGCTTTTACGATCACCTGGTTCAGGTCCCGGCTGAGGGTGATCTCCTGGACCTGCCCGATCTCCACATCCCGGCACTTGATCTTGGTCTTGCCGGCTTCGAGCCCCTCGGCGGTCTTGAAGCTGATCGTGATCTCCGGCCCCTTTTCGGAAATCGCCTTGTAGATCAGCCAGCCGCCGATCAGAAGGGCCGCCAGCGGCACCAGCCAGACGATGGAGACACTGCGCTTGCCGGAACGGATGACCGGCTCGGGGAGATCGGCAGCCTCGGGTTCAGG
>Ga0272444_10002510_pt1 | contig 16929 bp, 20 predicted proteins | sample SSMForm13_FD_201033 | JGI IMG/M metagenome (GOLD analysis project Ga0272444, IMG submission 201033) | Marine sediment archaeal communities from Little Sippewissett salt marsh, Falmouth, MA, United States - SSM-Form-13 | ecosystem: Environmental > Aquatic > Marine > Wetlands > Sediment ...
TGCTGTCCACGGAATCCTTTTCATCCGATACGACGGGGAAGCCGAGGCGGGCCCATATTTCCCGGAGCTGCCGTGCCCAGAAGGCACCCCGCCTCTTTTCGGATACCGTTGTTGTCTGGCAGAAGAAGGAGAGGTGTTCGAGGCTCTCCGGGGGAATGCGTTTGTATGTCTCGGGGCCCTCCCTCTTCAGCTCCCGGAGAAGCCTTTTAAGCCCCGAGTCGATGGATCGCTTTCTCCAGAGGATGTCGGCGCGCGCAATCCCGTGGCGTTTCCCCTGCCAACACCCGTAGTAGGGGGACAAAATGAGGGAAAGCAGCAGCTCGCGGGGCTCCCCTTCGGTGATGAGACGGAGGGGGAGGAGGGCCGCCCGCATCAGATGCGTCTCGAGGAGGGGGACGCCCTTCGTCATGTTGAACCAGAAGGAGCCGCGGGGCGCCGCCTCGGCCGTCACGTCCCTGAGCCCGCGCTCCAGTATCTTCGCGTACCGGTCCATATCCGGGACAACCACCCCGATCCGGTGGAGAGGGATTGTCCGGGCGTCCTCAGCGAGGCGATGGACGAGGTAGGTAACCTCCTGTTCGGGGGAGGGGAGGGCCAGGGCCTCTACTCTTTCGGGCCTTCGCGCGGGGGGATCGATATATTCAACATCGGAGCATTTCTCAAGAGTTGCGAACAGTTCGCGCTCCAGGGGGGCGGGCGATTCGAAGCCAGCCAGCGAGATCTTCTCCGGAAGGGTTGTTTCTCCTTCGTTTACAGCACGGCGCAGGAGGGCGGGGTAGCGCGACGGGTGAAAGAGGCCGTCGGATTTGAGCGATTTTGTGAAGGCCGCGCTGATCTTCCGCCGCCATTCGACGAGGGGGGTGGAGAGGAAGCCTGCGGCGGGATCGATCCCGTGGCGGACCATGACCCCGTAAGTCTCGTCGAGGATCGCGCAGAGATCCGTATCCACGGTCAGGGGAGCGGGGGGGGGGATACGGTCCGCCAGCTCCTTCCAGAGACCCATCCGGTGGAGATCGGGAGCGGGCAGCTCCTCGGGCCACGATTCCGACCAGGTGCGCGCGAGCCAGGCGTTCAGGCTCATCGCCCGGAGGGGTTTCCAGCCTTCTTTCCCCTCACGGAGACACTGCAGGCGGAAGCGACGGATGAGGTCGCGCGCCAGCCTCCCGGTGGAGGTCAGGTAGAACCGGTCGGGGTGTATGTCGATCATGGCTGCACAGGTACCCGTAAAAGCTCGTAATGATAAATGATAGTCTCAAAAAAGTCGAATTGTGTCATTTCGAGGAGCGTTAGCGACGAGAAATCTTGATTATCGTTATAACATGCTGAAAACAAGATTTCTCCCTGCGGTCGAAATGACATGGGTCGCGTTTTTGACTCTTTGCAAGGTCGTCAATAAAGATCTATCCGATTCCTCTACACTACCGGTCGAAACTTTGGCAAGCTGAACTCATCGGTTACATCGTCCCACGTGACCTCTACCGGCATATCGCACCTGACCTCGGCGGGGTCACAGCCAACGATATTCGTGAGCAGGTGGGGTCCCTCTTCCAGTGCCACAACGGCAACGACGTAGGGGAGGTCTCCCTGGAAGGCCGGATGAAAGGCCACATGGTTGACGGTAAAGGTGTAGATCGACCCCTTCCCCGTCGAGGTGATCCAGTCCGTGTTTCGGGAATGACAACGAGGACAGAGGAACGACGGGGGCAGGCGGAGTGTTCCGCAATCGCTACATTTCTGTATTTTTATCAGGTGTTGCTTACAGCATTTCCAGAACTCTTTCGTGTCGGCGTTGATCTGCGGCAGAGGTTTGTCGTATGACATCATGGTTACCACCTCCTCAGGATATAGCAGGAATGACATTGCAGTATGGCCCCGTTGTCGCTGCAGACAATAATCTCGGGTTCCTTTGTGCCGGTTGCGGGACCAAGCTGCCGCTCCCCGCACCGCCCCATGAGCTGCATTACCCCTTCCGTGAGGGGCGTCAGACCCATGTGATACGCCTCAGATAACTGGCCGCCCGATGTGTTGACAGGCATTCTCCCCCCCGGCTCGATCGTCCCTCCCGAGAACCAGTCCTCTCCCTCGCCAGGGCCGAAGAAGCCGTAGTCCTGGAGGGTAATCTCCACTGTGTAGGTAAAACAATCGTAGATCTCGCAGGCATCTATATCGCCGAGGGTGATTCCTGCCATGTTAAAGGCGGTTTTGCCCGCCAGCCGGGCGCCGGTCGGCCCCGCCAGATAGGTGGCCTGCTGAAAGACCGTCGAGGGGTTGTGCTGCCCCATCCCCATGATGGTGACGAGGGGGTGTCTGAGATCGCGCGCCCGTTCGGCCGTCGTGATGATGCAGGTCCGGCCGCCGTCGTTGACCAGGCAGTTATCGGGAATGCGGAAGGGCTCAACAAGCCACTTCGCGTTATAGTAATCTTCGGATGTCATCGGCTTGGCATGCATCACCGCCCGCGGATTGAGATTGGCCCATCTGCGCTGTCCCACGGCGATATGCTGCCAGGTGTCGGGTCCCGTGTGGAATTCGTGCATGGCGCGCCGCGCGGCAAGGGCGTATCCAGCGGACGCTCCGAAGTGGCCGAAGGCGGCCGCATCACCCGCCATTTCCGTGAGCATGCGGAACATGCTGTCTCCCGAGTGTGCGTATGAAAGGAGCACATAGTTACAAAGACCGGATTCGAGCGCGCCAACTGCGTGCTGTAAGTGGCTGCGCGATCAGTTGGCGTCCTGCGCGAGGAAGGTCGGCGACAGTCCGAGGTGCTGCGCCACGTCGTAGGGGGCGACATCCGATTCTCCCGTCGGCGGGATAAAGTGACGATAGACGATCAGGCCGTCGATATCTTCGCGCCTCAGCCCCGCGTCTTCGATGGCACTGGCGCAGGCCTCGAGGTGGAAACTCAGCGTGGTCCTTTCGAGGATCCGCCCCTGGGGGGTATACCCCACTCCGACAATGGCATACTTGTCTTTCAGACTCACTGTTCGTACCTCACCTTCTCTGTGATTTGTCTTAATTGCGCGTTTTGAACTCTTTGCTTTGAATGCGAAAGCCTGCCCCTTCGCAGGGTATACCAGGAAGCACGGAAGGGACTCTCTCCAAGATCACCGTTGCCTGAAACTTACTTGGACAACATATACGGATAAAATCGGTTGCCCGCAATGAAATTTTTTCTTGAAAATAGAGGGGTGATGCTAACAGCAGGTCGGGCGTTTTTTCCCGGAGGATGCGTCGTCGGGCTCAATGCTGCAGCAGCACGCGCCGTCAGATCTGCCCAGTATTGAATTGATGACCGCGGCGGCGCATCCCACGCCGGCATCGACCGTCAGCGCCTCCGCGGGGCAGTTGAGGGCGCAGGCGCCGCACTCCATGCAGGCGTCTCGATCATCGATCTGAATGCGCTTGCCGCCGTTCATGCTGAAGACCGCATGGGGGCAGACGGTAATGCAGAGGCCGCACCCGATGCACTTCTCTTCGTCAAGCGCCAGCGTCGTCACACCCCTGAGGTATCTGAGCTGTGTCATGTCATGTGCTCCTATACGATAAATCGTGACCCCAGCCAGAGCAGACATCCTGCCGCCCCGGCCGTTATTTCCAGAGGGAGGGCCCACCGCATCTCTTTTTTGACGCCAGACAGCGAGGTATAGGTTGAGGCGCCGGTAAAGTTCATCGCCAGGTACGCCGCCACAGCGGGAACCAGGGAAAGCCATGCGAGGGCCTCAAGCCGGTCGGCCCACCGCGTCATATCGGGGTTTCGAAAGAAGAGGAGGAGGGCTGCCGCGATCAGGCCGAGAATCAATCCCTTCAGGGCGAAGGCCCGCCCCGGGATATAGGGGAGGAGGAGAGGGGTCAGGACGGCCCCCGCGAAGACCCCGCTGAGGAGGGCGACGGTAAAGAAGATTCCGTATGTGGCCATATTATCCGTGTATGCTCCGGGACCTCCGAGGCCGGAGAGGAGGAGGACGGCCAGCGCGACGATGAGAGCCGACCTGAGCGCCTGAACCAGCTCGATGGGGATCAGGACCGCCCGCTCCGCAAAAGAGAAGGTCTTCAGACGCATTGCGGGGGTGGCCTCCAGTCCGCGATCGAGGTATTCTGAGAGATCCGAGGCCCTGATGGGACCGTAGTGGACGGTAAAACCGGAAAGCTTTTTGATAACGTGGGCGGCGACCCCCGGGGCGGCAAGCTGGGGGAGAATGATCCTCCGGTGGGAGACAATTTGTCCGACCCCGCTCGATTGGATGCGACTGGCGAGCTCGGCTGTTCCGAATGTTCCCTTCCCGGCGGCGCACCAGACATTGATTCCCTTCGTATCGAGGACGAGGATCCAGGCATCACGCCCGGGGAGTGCGGAGCGAAGACTGTCGAGGCTCAGTTTGTAATTTGCCGTGACGAGGACCGGCGATTCGGCGTCGGGACTTCTCAAGGCGTAGAGACCGGGATCGACGGCGTAGTGTGTGCGGTTGATGCCGGAGCGGGCCTTGATCGTTCCCCAGCGGTCGGACCACACGAGGGATGAGGAGACCTGGGGCACATCGCCTCTGGGGGTCTCAATCACCCCGGTCACAAATGACTGATCCATGCGCGGCTGGTTCACCTGAACCCCGCAGGAGGTCGTTCACGTGGGTGGGGCCGAAACGGTTCCAGGGTCTGCTGCCCTCTGAACATTCTCAAATAATATCAAATTCGGATCTTCCATTTTTTGGTTTCCTTGAATTTTGGGAATTGCAAGAACATACCGATGATGTATCACGTATCGCATCAAGGATGATCCTGAGGGCGCGGTAGATATCGGTTCGGTCATCTTCCGGAATCTTCTCTTGGATTGTCCCTGCAAACTCCGTGAAACAGTCCCAGACCTTCCGGTATGTCTCTTTTCCCTCAGGCGTGATGCGGAGGTAGGTTGCCCTCAGGTCGCGGTCCGCCTTTTCCCGCCGCACCAGATCCCGTTCGATGAGGGGCCTGACAAGCCGTGTTGTGGTGCTCTTTTCCACGGCAAGGACGGAATGGAGGTCTGCCATCTTCAGCCTTCCCCGTGTCGCAAGGGCGTCGAGGATAAGAAACTGCGAGAAGGTAACTCCCTCGCAGAAGATGGCATCCTGCCGGCAGCACCGTGCCGCTTGGCACAAGTCAGCAATCAGAAAGAGGAATTTTCTTGTACCGGGGAGAGGTTCTGTGTTCATAGTTGTAATATACAACTATTATTTCTGATGTCAAGGGGTAATCTACAGGAGAGGGGAGTTTTTCACCGGGAGCGCCGCTGTCTGAGACTCATCCAGATAATATATACGAACATAAAGATGGTGGATACCGTTGCCGGGAGGGCGCTTTCCCTGCCGAAGAGGGCGAGGGCGATCCCCGCCGCGAGGCCGTAGTTCTTGATGGTTCCCAGGAGAACCAGACTCGTCGTCGTCCGGGGGTTGATGCGGAACAGCCTCCCGGCCCATTCGATGAGCAGTCCCAGGACGAACATGCTCCCGACGGCGATCAGGGCGACGGGAAGCAGCCGCAGGGGCTGGCGGATGAAGATGTCCTGATTCAGCCCCACGATCGTGTATACCACGACGAAGAAGCTCCAGTTGGTTATAAGGCCCTTCAGGGGTTCCAGGCCCTGAGCGATTCTCCCGCGGAGAAGGAAACGCGAAACCACCAGGGGGAGGACGATCAGGACGATCGCGATGAGGGTCAGTCTTCCGAGGACGAAGTGCCCCGAACCCAGGACCCTGTACAGCGTGAAGGGGAGGATGAACAGGGCGCCGAGGTACCCTCCCACGGTGCCGGCCAGAGAAAAGGGGCCGTTCCCCTTGAGAAGGTCGGTGAAGGGGATAACGGCCACGGCGGGGGGCATCAGGGCCAGGATGACAAAACCGTTCCACAGTTCCCGGTCATCTATGACAAGTGCGCCCATCCCGAGAATAAAGAGGGCGAGAACACCGTAACTCATCAAGACCCCGAGGAGCGCCGGCACCACGACTGAGCGCCGGGAAGGAAAGAGGTCCGCGGAGATTCCCATCGTCGAGAGGATCATCACCAGGGCAAGGGCGGGGAGCGTCAGGTGCCGGGTCCATGTGCTGGCCCCGGGGAGGAGCAGCCCCATCACCAGCGCAAGAAAAAGAATGAAATCCCGGTTCCGCAGGAGCTTTGTGATCTTTCTCATCACGTTCTTTCCGCCCTGATTGATTAGAGGATGCCGTTTGATAGCTGCCTATAAAAGCTTGCTTTTCCTACGTTCTGAGTATAGGTAATTGCTCCGTGCGTGTCAAGTAGAGAGGGGGAGCGAAACCCCTCTTTGACAAATGGACTAGGAACCATTAGTCTATATGTAAATGGCACCAGAGAGGACAAAAAAGGTACCCTGTATGACAAATGATTATGCGGCCCATATTGAAAGGCTCAAACGGTATTCGTTTGATATCGGAATGTATCGACCCCCGAGCGAGGGGGGGAGCTTCTCCCTGCTTCTCCGTTTTACCCGGAACTGCCCCTGGAACAAGTGTACCTTCTGCGAGATGTACAAGGGGGAAAAGTTCGTCTATCGGTCGGTGGAGGAAATAAAGGCCGATATCGATTCGGTCAGGGGAATCATCGATGAGATACAGGCAATCTCACGGAAGCTGGGACATGACGGACGCATAAACCGGGATGTGGCGATAACCATCCTGCAGTCCGATCCGTCATTCTACACCAACCACTGTTTTATCTCTGTCTTTGACTGGCTCACCTCGGGGGCTAAAACGGCATTTCTCCAGGACGCGAACAGTCTGATCATGCGGCCGCCGGAATTCGTGGAGGTCCTGAGATACCTCAGGAAGACGCTTCCTTCGCTGAAGCGGGTTACCACCTATGCACGGTCGAAGACCCTCGCCCAGAGAAAGGTTGAACAGTTGAAAGAGATCTGTGATGCCGGTCTCACCCGCCTGCACGTGGGGCTCGAGACGGGGGACGACGAACTCCTCGGGATTGTCCGAAAGGGTGTGACGAGCGAAGAACAGATCGAGGGCGGGAGAAAGGCCATGGAGGCGGGCTTTCAGCTCTCGGAGTACTGGATGCCCGATCTGGGCGGACGGGAGCGGTGGCGGCAGCACGCGGAGAATACCGCCCGCGTCCTCACGGCGATCAATCCCCACTACATCCGTTCGCGGCCCTTCGTGCCGAGGATTGGGACCCCCATCTATGAGGACTATGAGCGGGAAGACCTGCACCTCTCATCCCCGCATGAGCGGCTCGAAGAGGTGCAGCTGATGGTTCAGGGACTTGACGTAACCTCCCGGGTCTGTTTCGATCACGCGATGAACTCATGGCTCGACCGGCGGGGCGTTCTGCTCTTCAGGCAGGACTACGAGGGATACAAGTTCCCCGAAGAAAAGCCCCTGGTCCTGGAGAGGGTCCAGGAAGGCCTCGACGTCAGTGAATCAACGCATATGCATGTCAGGGACGTTATCGGGATACGGTCTCTCTGAGAGGGGCATCGCACATGAAGATTGTTGGCATCGTCTGCAGCCCGCGGAAGGGAGGAAACACCGAGATACTGGTCACCGAGGCCCTCGGTGCGGCGCGCGAGGCGGGGAGCGAAACGGAGCTGATCCTGGTGGCGGACCGGCAGATCGCCCCCTGTGACGGGTGCAACACCTGTTCGAAGAGCGGTGAGTGCCGGATCGAAGACGACATGCAGGATATCTACCGCGCCTTCGAGGGGGCCGACGGGATCATCCTCGGAACTCCTTCATACTTCAACAACGTGAGCGCCCAGGCAAAGGCCGTCATCGACCGGACCTACGTCTCGCTCCTCCATGGGAAACTCCGCGGAAAGGTGGCCGCGGCCCTCGTCGCGACCCGGCGGATCGGAGGGGGGCAGATACTCGGTCTCCTTTACAGCTACTTCACGGTCCAGGGGATGATGATCGCCGGCGGCGGAATCGGCTACGGACGGGACAAGGGAGATGTCCGGGAGGGCCCCGGCGGATCACCGGTATTTACCGCCACCGAGGAGGCGCAGGCCGTCGGCAGGCGGGTCGTGAAGACTATCGAGAAGATCTCGTAACCCGATCAATCCCCATGACAGCTGAGAAAAATCAGGCCTCACGCAGATAACCGGGGAGGGCATCCTCCTCCATTCCCTGGAAGCTGCACAAGATCGGGCAGGTCTTGCAGGGGGGTTTTATCCCGGTGAGAGGCGGTTCCCCCTTGATCTCTTCGATATAGTCGCAACATTGATTAACCTCTTCTTCATACCCCTCGACGATGATGCTTACGGCCCCTTCGGCACCGCCGTATCCCCCCGAAGCGAAGTGGACGGCCTCCACACCGAAGAGATCCTCCAGGGCGTCCAGCTCGGTATACGCGGTTCCGTCGGTAACGCAGACCATGCCGATTCGGGCACCGATGCTCCGGTCGATATTGAGGGTTCCCCCCATCTGCGATGCTTCCTCCACAGACAGGACCATCTTTTCGAGACCCACCGGATAGATAGCCGTCCCCCCCCGTGCCTTCATGGGGAGGTAAAACTCACCCATGGTTCCCCCTACGGGACTTGCCATGACGACACCGACAGCCCCCGTGTGATCGACGGCGTTGGCCCCCTTCAACAGAACGTCTCCGGGGCCCAATTTGTCGATAACCGTGGAGGGCTCCACCTCCAGCAGCTTATTCTTGTGAAAGGTGACCGGCTGCAGGCGGACCCCCTGGAGGAGCGCGCAGGTGATCCCCTTTATGATCTGCCCGGCAACATACTTTTCCTTCTCTATTGACTTTTCCAGCAGTTCCTCGACGATATAGGCGTTCGTCGATCCCCGCCCCACGATCAGATACCCCTTTTCTTTGGCTTCTCGCACCTCGGGGATCGAAACGATACCCCGTGCGATCAGCCGCTTCGATTCCGCCGGTGTTAAGGTAAATAGTGCCTGCATGGCGTATCCTCCTTGTTTTTATCGACTTTTTGAAGAAGGGGGATAGGTTGAAGCACGCCCCCGCGCGCGCATTTACCCCCTTTGCGGACTGTATGATGCCACAGATTTGTGTTCCTGAAAAGAGATCTTTTGCATTGATCAGGGGCGGCCGCTGAAGGAAACCATGCAGCATCTTCTTGCAAAGGTTCTCGGAACGGGTTAAGAAAACCCATTATCGGTCCGGGAGGTCTCTCTGATGAAGCTCATACTGGTACGCCATGGTCAGACCATATGGAACCGCGAAAAGCGGGCGCAAGGGGTGAGCGACATAGAGCTCAGCAACCGAGGCAGAGCTCAGGCGGACAGCCTTGCGCGGGCACTGCGGGATGAGAAGATCGATGCGATCGTATCGAGTCCCTTGAAACGGGCGATCCAGACGGCCGAGGCGATCAACCGGTTTCACCACCTCCCGATCGAATCCGAAGCGGCCCTGATGGAACTCAATATGGGCGATTTTGAGGGGATCGTCTTTCGTGAAATGGTTGAAAACCATGGGGATTTTCTGAAACGGTGGGCCGAAGATCCGGCATCTGTCGTCATGCCAAGGGGGGAATCCCTTGCCGAACTTCAGGAACGGGCCTGGGGCGTCGTCGAGCGGATCATCGTAGAACCGGGCACGACCCTCCTCGCGGCACACAATTTCACCATCATGACGATCCTCTGCAGGATTAGGGAGATGGATCTGTCCCACATCCGAGAAGTCCACGTAGATGTGGCTTCGAAAACGGTTGTGGAGTTCGAAGACGGCAGGTGGAATGTTATTCTCTTCAACGATATCGATCACCTGGCAGGTTGTGAGCAGGTTGTCGATTAGGCAAGATATCGGCTCGAACGGACCCTGAACGGGGAGGGGAAGGTTGATGGCCTCTCAGCGGTCCTGGGTGGCTTTTCCAGGCGTATTTTGATATCATCCACCCCATGTGCGATTATTCCTTCATCGAACAACCCACTGCCGACGAGATCAACCAGATCACAACGCTCTACCGGAGTGAAGGCTGGTGGAAACAGGAAGGGGACAATCCCGGGATGGTCAGGCTGATCGTTGCGGGGAGTCACTGTTTCTTGGTGGCACATCAGGGGGCCCGCATCATCGGTATGGGGAGGGCCGTCAGCGACGGCGCCAGCGATGCATATCTCCAGGATGTGACCGTGATGGATTCGTTCCGCGGAAAGGGAATCGGGACACGGATTGTGGAAACACTGATCGGCCGGCTTGAACGGGACGGGATACAGTGGATCGGGCTTATCGCGGAGAAGGGTTCACACCCGTTTTATGAGCGTCTCGGTTTCTCCGTTATGAAGAATGCGCTTCCGATGCTGAGGGCGAAGGAATGAAATTCAGACCGCTCACCCCCTCCGATTATCCGGCGCTCAAGCCCTTTTTCGCCGGGCAGAGGTATTCCCTTTGTCCCTACGCCCTCTCCTCCATCATCGTCTGGACAAACGAGATCTATCGTCCCTGCGGCGCCGTTGATGGCGACACCCTCCTTATCCACGCCGATTTCGCGAGAGGGAAGGAGCGGTCTCACCTGATCCTGCCCATCTCCCCCGGCAGGGAATGCCCCCCTGAAGATCTTGCCGGGATTTCTCGTCAGACGGCGTGCAATGTCTACTGGTTTATTCCCGAGGATTACCTCGATCGACATCGTAAAAACGGTTTGGAGGACCTCTTCGTCATCGAGCGGCAGGAGGGGTACGACGACTACGTCTACCGGACCGAAGACCTGGCAACACTGACGGGAAGAAGATACGCTAAGAAACGAAATCTTATCAAGCAGTTCGAGCGAAAATATTCCAATGTCGTCATCAGGGCCATATCTCCGGAAGACGTCCCCGAATGCCTCGAGTTTCTGGATCGGTGGTGCGAAGAGCGGGACTGTGATGTGGACAGGGACGAAGACCTCGCCTGCGAGTGGCACGCCACCAGAAATGCGCTGAAGAATATTGATGCCCTGGGCTTCAGAAGCATCCTGCTGTCAATCGATGGGACGGTGCAGGCCTTCGGCATCGCCTCACAGCTCACGGAGACGATGAGCGCACTCCATTTCCAGAAAGCCTCGCCGCGGTTCAAGGGTCTCTACCAGTTTTTCGACAGGGAGTGCGCCCGCAGACTCTTCCCGGAGCTGGAATACACCAATAAGGAAAGCGATATGGGCGTTCCGGGCCTGGCCCAGGTCAAGCGTTCCTACCATCCGGTGATGATGGTGCCGTCCTACAGGCTGACGATCCGGCAGTAGCTGGCACAGGGAAGAGCTCAGAACCGTTGAAGGGAGAGTCGATCATGACGCTGAAAACCTATTTTGAAAAGATGGACGGCACGGGGGTTCTTGCCACGGCCTCCTCGTCGGGGAAGGTGAACGCCGCGATATACGGAAAGCCCCATTTCACCGATGACCGGAATGTCGCCTTTATCATGGCCGACCGGCTGACCCACGCCAACCTCCAGGGGAACGGAAGTGCCGTCTACCTCTTCAGGGAATCGGGCGACCGGTACGTGGGGAGGCGCCTGTATTTGACAAGGACCGAGGAGACGGACGACCCGAAACTGATCGAGGAGATCCGGTCGCGGCCCCGTCACGGAACTCGTCAGGACGATCCCCATCAGAAGAGATACCTCGTGTACTTTCATGTCGACCGCGTCCTTCCGCTGATCGGGGACGGGGCGGAATAGCCCCGTTCGCCTGTTCCGGGTAAAGCGTCACATAATAGTTGACATGTATCTAATTGAGATTATAAATAAAAAAAGAGAGGCCGATGGGCCGCGAGAGGAGGTCATAACCCATGACTAAGAAGGATCGGAAGATTATCCTGATCGCTCAATGTCTCATCAACCCCTACTGCAGGGTCCATCTCCTGGGGCAGAATTTCCCCCTTTCTCACGAGCTGACCAATTATCTGATGGACCGACGGGTCGGAATTATCCAGTATCCCTGTCCGGAGACGACGGCGATGGGGCTGATGCGCAATCCCCAGGGGCGCCAGCAGTATGACAATATCTTCTTCCGCGAGCATTGCAAACAGCTGCTCACCGTTCCCCTGCTGATGGTTCGTGAGTTTCTTTCCCAGAATTACCGCCTCACCTGTTTTATCGGCCTCGAAAACAGCCCGACCTGCGGGATTCACTGGGGGAAACACAAGGTGAACCGCTACCAGACGGAATCGCCGAACCCGGTCGAAACGCCCGATCCCGATGACCCGATTCTCATGGGGATCATGGCCGAGATCCTCGCGGAAGAACTAGCGGGAGAGAAGATAGCGGTGCCCTTTCTCGAGTTCCCCACACAGGAGCCGGTGGGTTCGCCGAAACGAACGGCCTTCTGGGCGGACCTGAAACGGGCGGTGGAACCCCACCTTTTTGACGGAGGCGGGCGGGAGACGGGAAGGGGCTGAGAAACGGAATGACATCTCCATGAATGACAGAACCGCCCTTACCACCCGCCAAGCGGCCGCTTTTCGAAAGATAGTCTACGACTATTATGAACGGCACGGACGGCATCTCCCCTGGAGGGAGACCACCGATCCCTACCGGGTCCTCGTCTCGGAGGTCATGCTTCAGCAGACGCAGGCACCCCGCGTTCTTCCAAAATACGAGGCCTTCCTCCGTCGTTTCCCCGAGATTGCCACCCTTGCCGCCGCATCGCTCCACGACGTCCTGGATGCCTGGCAGGGGTTAGGGTACAATCGACGGGCGCTCCTGCTGAAAGAGGCGGCAGAGCGAATCGTTGCCGATCATGGCGGGACCGTTCCCCGTGATGAAGAGTCGCTCGTCTCGTTGCCCGGGATCGGTCCTGCCACCGCCCGCGCAGTGCGGGCCTTCGCATTCAACGAACCGGTAATTCTGATCGAAACCAATATCCGCGCCGTCTTCATCCACCACTTCTTTAACCAGGAGGAGACCGTGGCCGATTCAGCCCTTCGTCCACTGATAGGGAAGACGCTCGACCGGAGCGATCCGAGACGGTGGTACAACGCCCTGATGGATTACGGGACCTTCCTGAAAAAGGCCCACACCAATCCCGCACGCAGGAGCGCCCATCATCATAGGCAGGGGCCCTTCGAAGGATCGATCCGCCAGGTACGGGGAGCGATCGTCCGGCTTATCCTGGAGAAGGTCCGGCTGTCTGAGCACGATCTTCTCGAATGTCTCCCCTTCGACAAGGAATGCGTAAGGGGTATCCTCGATCAGCTCGAGCGGGAACGGATCATTGTCCGAGGCGATGAAGACATCTCGATAGCCTAGCTCCTCATGCAGGTGCAACGGGGGCAAAACTCCGCAAGTCGATTCTTTCCCTATGCCTCGGGATCATCCACGGAGAACCCGATCTTCAGTGTGACCTGCCAGTAGGAGATCTTTCCCTCTTCCAGGTAGCCCCGGGTATCGACAACCTGGAACCATCGGATCTGGTGGATCGTTTTCGATGCCCGCGAGATGGCGTGTTCAATCGCCTCTTGCAAACCTTTCCGGGATGATCCCGTGATCTCGATCTGTTTGTACACCTGTTCTATCATGGCAGTTCCTCCTTACTTCACGTAGTGATCTTTTTGGGGCCCCGTTTCCGCAAGTGCGCGGATCGTAAACGCCAATGAGGACCGCTGAAAGGGCGGAAAAATCACGAAATCGGTTGATCGTTATAGAGAGGATTGAATGGGGGAGGGGAACAGGAAATCAGGTCGACGGATGGTTGCATTGCCAAGAATGCCACTCTCCGTCAGGCGCATTACAGGGCGCGCTGGGCAGTGCAGAGAGAATCGACGGCGACAAAACCCCGTATGCCGCCTGAATTCTACATCCACTGGGCGAAATGTTTCTCGTACTGGTCTTCCAGGATCTCTTTGTGTTTCAGCTCCTCTTGCGCAAGTCTCGAAAAGAGAGGCCCCAGGTTTGTCCCGCCGTAGTTTTCCAGAAGACCGTTATAGAGATCATAGGCGGCCTGCTCCATCTTCATAGCGAACTGCATGACGTCCTGGGGCTTGCTGTCAGGACCGATAGCACCAGCAACCAGATAGTCGCTGAAACTGATCTTACTGATGTCTTTCTTCCCTCCGATGGTACCGACATCACCACTCGCAAGGACATCCTCGATGAGCTCTTTGTGTTTCAACTCCTGTGCGGCGAGTTCCTCGAGGAGTTTTTGCGCGGCCATGTTTTTGACGATGTTCCGAAAGGATGTGTACAGTTTGTAGGATGCGCCTTCCTTGTCCGCAGCAAAGGTCAAGGCATTTTCCAATGATTCAAATTTCATTGTGCTCCCCTCCCTTTTTGGTGAAGATATATTTGATCCGTTGTTAGGGGGAATGGTACCGTATCGAGCTTGATTTATCAACAAAATCAGAATTTGAAGACGGGCGCGGTATCGGGGGCGATCCGCCCCTTAGGGATTGTTCTCTGGAAAAGGGTCTGCCCCGCTGTGGGGGGGAGTGCTGGTCCGGCTGTCCTGTCAGGCGGAGAAGGTGATGATTTCCCGATCGGTGTTTCGGTGAATCCTCCCTTCGCTCTCGAGATACCGCAGGTGAGCGATCGCCTCGCCGGTGGCAAACCACTTCTGGGCGACGGGAAAGAGGTCCCAGGTCTCGCAATCGATATCCCAGGTCATCCCGGCGGCGATGTCATAGGCAGTCTTGGTCGCGGCCCCCACCACGTCCAGGACTTCATTCGCGCGATGTTCGTGATGTTCCTTCAGTTCGTCGATTCTCCCCTTGAGATCGGTAAAAAAGTTTCTGTGACCCGGGAGGACGATATCGACCGGAAGGTCGTAGACCTTGTCGAGGCTGTCAATGTAGTCCTTGAGCGCGTTCACCTGGTAGGACCAGGATTCGATGTGCGGTGTGATGTCAAAGAGGATGTGGTCCCCCGAGAGGAGGACCTTCTTGTCGGCTTCGTAGAGGCAGATATGTCCCGGTGTGTGCCCCGGTGTTGCGAGACACCGGAGACGGTAGTCTCCAACCGTGATGATGTCATCGTCGCCGATGAGGGTCATCTCGGGAACCCGCTCCGGGCTGTACTTGAAACCCGGGTGGTTATGGAGGGCCTTCATCAACTCGTCCGCAGGGAACCCGTTGAGCCCTGCGTAGTCTATCATGGGCTGCCAGGTCCCCTCTCCCCTGTAAACCTGCGCGTCGACCCTGCTGAAGTAGATCGTGCTGGTTTCGGTTGCCAGGCGTACAACCAGCCCGGCGTGATCGGCGTGCATGTGAGTGATGAGAAAATCGGTCGCCGCGAGATCGATATCGAGGGCACGGATCCCCTCCTGCATCGCCTCGAAACAGACGGGGCGGTTGAAGCCGGTGTCGATAATCAGGTTTCGTTCCGCGCCTTTGATTACGTAGGAATTAAGCTCCTTTAGCGGACTGTTGGGCAGGGGCACCTCAATCCGGTAAAAACGGTCCATCACTTCGTCGATCATCAATGGGTCTCCTCTATTCTGAACGTTGCGGCGAGGCTAGCACGTTTGCTCGAAAGAAACAAGAAGGAGCTGATCCGAAAAGATTCCCTTTCACCCTCAGGCCGGAAGGGCCATCGCAAGCTTGAGTGCGGAAAGTTTGGAGAAATGGTTGCCATGAAACCGAAATATTAGTACTAATAGACTCACGCTATTCTGAAAATATCGGCAGAGACAAAAGAGAGAAGGGGGAAGCTATGGGCACGAAGATCTTGCATATATCGGTTTTTTTATTGGGTCTGGTGGTAATGCTTTCGTCCTGTGGGACGACGGGACCCGAGGCTTTGACGAAACAGGCGACTGGTCAGAAAGGCGCATCCGTTCAAATACCGGAAGCGGACAGCGTGGTCTGGGAGAATCTCAATCTTCCTTTCGAGGTCCCCAAACCGGGCGACAGGGACCGCGAGTGGCCGGGTGAACGGATGGGGCTGGTCGGCCCCATTATTGCCGAGGGGGGACTGGGATCGAATGCCTATTTTGTCGTCTATGACGCGACAGGCGCCCTTGTAGGGGGTATCATGAAGCGGGAAGCGAAGGAACTTCCGGAGTATCTCCTTACCCTTCTCATGGCGGCGCACGACCGGAGTCAGATAACGATGGTGAAGGGCGGTGAGCAAACGGAAGGGAGGGGAGAGAAATGATGTGCTGCAACAGTGGAGGCAAGAAGGTGGTGGGACGGATCGTGATGGCCGTTCTGATGGCTCTCCTTATCCTGACACCACGGGCGGTTCAGGCCGGACCGACGGGGCCGGGTAGTGTCGCTTTTGATCTCTCCAAGGAATTGTGTCGTCAAAGCCTCTCCGCAACTCCACAGCGGGTAATGTCGCCACAGATCCGGGTCGCGGACCTGCAGAAAAACATGTTTTCTCCCTCCCCGCCGGTGGGGCAAACACAGGAAGCGGTCGATTCCCCCCAGCGTGGCAAAATATCCCACGAAGTTGCCAATAAGCAGTCGGTCCCGACCTACAATCTTGCCAGCCCCAAGCCGGGCGGCCTTGGCTATCCCGTGGTACGGTATCCCTCTGCCTGGAAACTGGGAAAGAGTATCCCTCAATCGGGGATCAATCTTGGCGGTCCCATTATCAAGGACAAGCTCTGGTTTTTCGGTTCATGGGGAGCACATGAAATCGGAAAGAGAGGAACTGGCGATCAGCGGGTGTGGAACGCCTATCGTGAAAACCCGCCCACCAAAATCTATGCATACCGTCAGCAGACAGTTCCCGACCTGACGTCGCTGCAGGACCTTGAGATTACCAGGAATGGTGTACAGAAACCGGGGTTCGAACTCTTTCCCCGCGTCAACGGGACGATCAGGGTCGTCACAAAAAACGGGATAACACGATTCGGCGGGCTCTCCTTTGGAGAAAACAATCTCCCGCGCACGATCCAGGAGAAAGGGGCCGTAACGCCGAACGACCCTTACTATATGAAAGGGGGCAGCGCAGTGAGGAAGGGCCTGTCAAAGCTTGCCGTGGGTATCGGCGGGCTCCTCAAGATCGGTGGATTCGCGATCGGGGTCGGCACGGGGACGGGGGGGGATAACG
>Ga0272444_10002512_pt1 | contig 16924 bp, 20 predicted proteins | sample SSMForm13_FD_201033 | JGI IMG/M metagenome (GOLD analysis project Ga0272444, IMG submission 201033) | Marine sediment archaeal communities from Little Sippewissett salt marsh, Falmouth, MA, United States - SSM-Form-13 | ecosystem: Environmental > Aquatic > Marine > Wetlands > Sediment ...
GACCGGTAGTCCGGTCGTTGGGAGACGCAGCGTCGGCCAGTACGGCTTGAGAATGGCGGAGAGGAAGGGATTCGAACCCCCTGGCCGGCAACGCCGGCCGACAGGATCAAGAAGTCGAGGGTTCGACCGGTAGTCCGGTCGTTGGGAGACGCAGCGTCGGCCAGTACGGCGGAAAGTGGCGGAGAGGAAGGGATTCGAACCCTCGAGACGGTTGCCCGCCTACTCCCTTAGCAGGGGAGCGCCTTCGACCACTCGGCCACCTCTCCGGTAAGGTCCGTGTACGCGGCAAAGTCTCGCAGATCAAGGCGTTTTTTTGTGTCCCCCGGCGTTTTTCCCCGGGAGGGTCCGGGTAATTTCACACCGGGAAGAACGGGGATCTCAACAGTCCGCGGACCGCTGACCTCTCCGGAACCGGACTTCCCGCCCGCACCGCCCTGCGCCTACGGGCCCCACCTGAAGCCGTCGAAGATCTTGTAGAGACCGGCAAGCGCGAGCGCCCCGACGATCGTGTTGATCGCCTTGCCGCGCATGCTTTTCGTGCCCTTGCGCAGATCCCGCAGGAAATGCATGTCCTTCTGGGCTTCAAGCGGGTTGTCCGCGTCGACGCCCATGGCGCGCAGCGCCTCCTTTGCCCCTTCCCGCCCGGCGCTGCGGGCAATGGCGTGCAGGTCTTCCTCGGTCATCGGCTTCCCCTTCCAAGCCCCTCTCCCACCCTATCGTGCCATCCGGCGCAGCGGGTGACCCGTGCATTGGCCCGGCCGAGCGCCCGGTCGGTCCGGATCAGCGCCGTGTCCAGCGGCTCGCCGGCGCGCACGCCGGAGCGCTCCAGCCGGCGGCAATCATCCGGCAGATCCGGCCAGCCGGCGGATCCGGCCACCGTGCCGAGCGCAGCGCCGGCATCGGCCGCGCGGTCCCTATCGGTTGCGCAGGCGCCCAAGCAGGCCAGCATCAACAGCGCAATCGTCCGCAACGGTCGAGACATAATGCTCAAGCTCCTGGTTGGCGGCGTCCGCTTCCGCGGCCGCCCGGGCGGCCTCGTCGGCGAGTTTCCGGTTGGCAATGGCGAACAGGGCCGAGCGGCGTTTCAGTTCGTCGAGCTCCGCGGTCCGGGCGGAAAACTCCACGTCGGCCACATAGCCGGTGACCGCCCGGCGCACGGCGGAATTCTTGTCCACCTTGTGCCAGGCGAACAGGGCGAGGACGATGATGACGACGATCCCGGCCCGGCTGGTCACGAAGCGCCAGGCCAGCGATAAGACCGCCGCGCCGCTCATCGCAGCCCCTCCAGGCAAAGCGCGTGTTCCGCGGCCCGCCGGTTCACCAGCCCCTTGACCCTGCGCCCTCCGGCCTTGTTGAACCACGTCGCCGCGTCGCAGGCTCCGCGCAGGTCGCCGGCGTTCAGCCGCCGCGCCGCCGTGGACCGGCAGAACGCGCCCACGCCGATGTTGTAGGTCAGCGAGACAAATGCGATGTAGCTCTTTTCCGGGATCCGGTCCGGGCGTTCAAGGCACGCGCGCATGCCCGCCTCGTGGCGCCTGAGCGAGACGAGCAGCATGGCGTCGCAGTCCGCCCTGGTGTGCCGGTCGCCCAGGCGCACGCCCCGGGTCTCGCCGTAGCAGACCGTCGGCACGCCGACGATGTCCCTGTAGGCGGTCAGGCGGAGCCCCTCCCACGCCCCTACAAGGGCGATGGTACCGGCCGCCGCGGCACCGGCAAGGCGGGTTCTGGTCTTCATCGGAAATGTCCTTCTGCGCAAGCAGCCGGGCCACGAACGCACAGCCGGCGGTCAGGCCGGACAACGCCGCGAACAGGCCGTAGGGAATTGAAAAAAGGCCGTCCAGCAACGGCAGGACGGCCTCGATACCGGACAGGAACCCGGCAAGCAGCATCAGCCGGACGCTCCAGGCACGCCGGAGCACCGTCCGCCAATTGCGGATCAGCATGGGGGTTTCCTTTGGCTGAAAGTCAGGAAACGACCGAGATACAGCCATTTTAAAAATGAAGATCAGCGAGAATCTTGGTCGCCGTCACAAGCAAACATTTCAGACGTAGCGCGCGAAATGGAAATGCGTTCGCTATAGTTCCGCGTCGAAAGCAAAAACACTCGTGAGTTGCCGGACATAAGCCATATTTCCACCGGTCAATCCCGAAAAACCATTCACCCGCGCGTAGAATCCCAGCTTAGAGGTTCCTGAATCATCAATTACAGATGACGAACCGGTATATGTGCTGCCCGCACTTCCGATATAGGGTGCGGAATCGAGTAAAGTAATCGTCGGTGCACTCCGCATTTTACTTTCGAAAGCGTCACTGAACAAAACTTGCACCGTTGAAGCGATAACCCCGGACAACCCAGCGCCGAGTTGTTTGTAATACCTCTGACACAACGCAAGCTCCTGCTGTTTGTGGCGGGGCTCGAAGGAATCGTCTGCCGCGGTCGCATCGCCATTGACCAGGGACACATGGGTCATGCGCAGCGTGAAAACCGCGGCCGGGTCGAAGCTGAACCGAAGTGCCACATAGTCATTGCCGTCCGACCCGAGGGTTTTTCCCGCAACGGAAGGAAGCGTGAGCCTGACCTGGAGCTTCGACCAGCCGCCTGACGGACAGGACATGACGGGTAGGACTTCGACTTGAACCGGCGCGGATGGCGTCCCTCCGGTTCCAAAGGACTGAATCAGATCAACGGCAACATCGGTCGCCGCATCGGGCTTCACGTAGGCCGTCATCGTCGCCTCCTGCCCGGCAAGGGTCTCCACCCCCTCCACGCGCTGCTCCAGATAGCAGCTTTCCGTTCCGGCCGCGGTGTGGTCGATCCGGATGAAATTGCGGGGAGCACCGGGTATCTCCGAGATGCCTTCCGGATAGATGCCGGATCTGGCAACCGAACCGGTGCCCCCGGTCGACGGCCGCCAGTACCACCGGTCGGCGCAGTAGCCCGCGGACGTAAAGCCGGTGTCCCCGCGCTGCCAGATATCGAAATCGCCGTTGATGATCTTGTTCCTGTAGCCGCCAAGCTCGCCGGTCTCCCTTTTCATCAGGACGGGATGACCGCCCGGCGTCACGCCGTCATGGAGGCGAAGGCTGTTGTTGGTCGTATCCACCGTGATTTCGCGCGGTGCGCCGGTGAACGCCTCGTGTTCGGACGCCGTGCCGCCGCGTCTTTGAATGCGTGTGCTCATGCCGTGATGTCTCCATAGTCGAGGATCTCTCCGGGGGCTTCCGTGATCGTTCCCCAGTCCGCCAGATAACCGTGGGCCAGAAAAGCGTCCCGATAGGCGTCCATGCCGGCCGCCAGGAGCGCGGCCCGGTCGGCCTCCGTCTTCGCCTCCGCCGCCTCGGCCGTTGCACCGGACAGCGCGCCTTCCGCCAGGGCGGCATAGGCGGCCGCCTCCACGGCTCTGGCTGCGGCACCGGCCGCCAGCCCCTCGACCGTCGGCGCCACCGCATCGAGCGTCCGCTTGTTCACCGCGTCTTCCGGACCGGCCGGATCCGGAAGTCCGGTCACCGGCGCGCCGGAAACGTCATAGACCCCGTGTTTTTCGAACAAGGCCCGGTTGGCCACCGACTGCATGTCGATCGCGCTGCGGTCCATCGCCTGTTCGATGACCGCCGGATCGATTTCGCCACCGTCGAATGCATAGGGCTGGCTGTAGCTGCTGGTGAGCGAGACGATCAGATGCTCCCCCGCCTTCAGGTCGGCCGCGGTAAAATGCACCGTGCCGGTCGCAAAATTCCCTCCGCTATAGGACCACGCCCCGGGCGACAGCCCGTGGATCCATTCGCGCCTGTTGCCGTCCGCGTCCACGTGGATGACTTCCAGGTTGGTCTGGTCGATGAACTGGAAATCCAGGTCGACACGATCCGTCACGCCGTCGCCCGCGATCTGCGCGCGTCCGGCCGTCAAAACGCCGATTGTCATGCTGTTTCTGTCCCCAAGTGGAATGATCCTGCGGAAGCTGGACTGAAGGCCGGCTTGATGAGCGCATGGTGACCGCCCGTCTCGTCGCGCGCAGGCCCCGGTGTTCCCCTAAAAACGCCTGTAGGAGGATCTGCCCAGGGTCGTTGCCGCTCTGGTTCCCCCGCCCAGGAGCGCCCCGAACGTCCGGATACCGCCGGACCGGCGGGCCGCCCTGGCCCGCGCGCGGGCCTCTTGAGCCTCATGGGTCAGATCGCCCCGCTCGGCCTCGGCCTTGAACCGGTTCGCTTCCAGCTCCCCCGCGGCCTGATAGGTGGTGTCGTCCATGACGTCGGTGAGCGAGCCGGCCCTCGACAGCCCCCGCTCCGCTCCGGCGGCCCGGTTGTTGCCGAGGATGCGGGCAAGGTCCTGCCGGGTCCGCTTGCGGTCGTGGGACGCCTGGGTGCGGCTGATGTCCTTCTGCCGTTCGGCAAATCTGGCGCGGCGCTCTTCCGCATCGGCCTGGGCGCTCGCCTGGGCCTGTATTCCCGCTGCCTGAACGACGCTGCCGAGCAGCGAGCCGACGACGGCGATTGCCGGTGTGCACATGGGTCAGGGCTCCATTGAAAGGTTGTAGTTCACCGCAAGAACGGTGCAGGGTTTGCCGCGGCTCGCCTCGAACACCAGCTGGCCGCCATCCTCCCGGCGCAGCTCCACATCCGCCTCCACAATGCCGGTGCGCAGGGAGGCCGGCTCGCCATACTTGTCGCCGGCCCGGTAGAAGATCTGTGCGTCCACATGGGTCGTTTCCGATCCGATCCGCAAGACGCCGGTCTCGAACACGGATATCTTCGCTTCATCGATCGTCATCTTCCGGCCGACGGAGGCACCGTCCCTGGTATTGACAGGCGGCGGCAGGGTTTTTGCCCGCGCCGTCACGTTCAGGCCGACAAGGATCTTCGACGCCGTCCGCCCGTTCGGCAGGCTGGCCGCGCCACCGGAGACCGTCCCCTCGTAGTCCGATCCGTCCGCATAGAGGATCACATCCCTGCCTTCCAGGTGTCCGAGGCCGGAGACGGTGTTGGCGGGATCGCCCGCGTAGCGCACGGCGCAGTCCAGATGCCAGGCGTCCTCGATCGGCTGGCCGGCGAACGGCTTCTGCATCACCTCGATGTAGCGCCGGGTCTGGCCGTTGATGTCCCGCCTGACGATCATCCACACCTCGTCGAACCCGTCCCCGGGAACGGAGGCCATGCATTCCACGACCCCTCCGAAACCGTGGCGGTGCATGCCGAAGACCTGCTGCTCGCGCTCGTAGGTGAAGCCGACCACATTGCCATCCCGGTCCCAGGGCCAGACGATGGAATCCGGGTATTGCTGGTGGCAGGCTCCTGCGATACCGGCCCGGAACAGATGCGACTGGGTTTCGCTGACGGACCGGGACGCCCGCCCGTCCGACTGAAAATCATAGGCGAGTTCGCGCATGTCCGTCCCGTAACGGCCGAAGTAAAGCAGAACGGATCCGACCTTGATCGGCTGGATGCCGTTTGCGCCGAAATTGGTCTCCGGCGTCTGATCCACGTTCTCCGGTCCGAAAGGATCCTGGGAGGTCGCCTTGCCGATGGCGCGCACCGCTCTGGAGGTTCCCGCCAGCAGGTCATCGTCGTCGTTCAGCCAGTGGATGCGGTTGACCTGTCCTGACAGGATCCCGACCGAAACCGCGTCCGAGGCGACAAGCGGCTGGGAGACGGCAAAATTGGTGAAATCGTCCGTCTGGCTTTCCCAGACGGTCTGCGGCTCCGTCTGCGTGCTGGCGAACACCAGGCGGTTCTTGTGCCAGCCGACGGCGCCGGGCCATCCCGTCCGGTCCGACCACGACCCGAGCCGCCAGATGCCCATCGCGAATGTGTCGAGAAACGACTGGCCGTAAAGCCGGATCCGGACCACCGACGGAGACGGGACACTGTCGACCTTCGCCCAGCGCCAGAAGCCGTCGCTGCCGCGCAGCCGGATGTGCCGACCCGTGTCGGAGGCGGAAAATCCGGCGCCGCCGTTGATCCCGTCAAGGCTGGATGCGGTCAGGTCGAACGGCGTCTGGTCGCTTGCCGCCTGGTGAAACACCAACTGCGCGATCGCCGCGTCGTCCGACGCCGATCCGCCGCCCTTGGTGAAACGGAACCGGTAGAAACTGTGGGCGGTTTTGTTCGGAAAGGAATAGCACCGCCATTCCGACGACGCCCAGTCCGCTTCCGCGTCCTGGGTGTCCAGCACCGACCAGGTGTTGCCGTCGGACGACGCCTCGATGGACCACTGCGCCGGCATGTCGTCGGTCCTGCCGTTGTCGGACGGCGCCTGCAGCATGTAGCCGTCGATGACGACACCGACCGGAAACTGGTAGGCGACCCAGCCGGTCCCCCCGGTGGACAGGACGACCTTGTCCGGGTCCCCGTTGAACACCCTGTAGGCGTCGGCAAGCGACCCGGAACTCGTGACCGCGCCGGATGGCGCGGTGTTGCTTGTCATCACCGGTACCGGGTTGCCGGTCTCCGCCGGCGCCAGGCTGGTGGAACTGATGTTGACGTCCAGATAGGGGCCGTCCTGAAAATCCATCGGCTCGATCGCCCAGGAGGTTTCGCCGTAGCGCTTGACCGCCTGGGGCCTGATGCCGCCACCGGTCACGAACAGCGTGTCGGTCGACTGCACGAACTTGAGATCCGGCAGCACCGCCAGGCTGTAGGGTGTGGAAACCTCGACCGTTCCGACCCTTCCGGCGCTGGTATGGACGCGGAAATAGAAATCGCCGGCTTCCAGCATGTAGGTCTGGCCGCTGCCGAATTCGAACGGCATCAGCCACGCGCCCGCGCCGCTGTCCTTCACCTCCCCTATGAACCGGGTGCCGCCGCGCCTGCGGAAACCGCCGCGCTTCAGGGTGATGAAGTTCTCGCATTCGGCGAGAGCCGCTCGGAACAGTTCCAGATCCGGCCGTGTGACCAGCTCCGGGTCCAGCTCGCCCCGGCTGAATGTCGCCTGAAGATGATAGCTCATCGGATGGTCACAATCCCGGTCTCGGCCGCCGGCTGCACGCTGCCTTGCATGGCATCGCTCAGGCTCGCGTCATCGAGGGCGATTTCCGCCTGGTGCAGCAGGGTCTGGGCGAAGCTGTTCTTGCCGGTAATCGCATGGGCAAGGCTTCCGGCCAGGAAAAAGGCGAAGGCATCGACGAACAGCGGCGAAAATTCCGCCTCGCTCTCCACCCGCCGAACGTAGCGCAAACAGAACGGTGGCTGGACGTCGCTCATCAGTTTGCGCCCGATCACCTCGTACTCCAGGAACCGCCCGTTGCGTCCGCCCTTTTCCGTCTGCTGCGGCACCCGCAGGCAATCCGCCGGCAGGGCATACTGGAAGTCCCACCGAAACGGCGGCGATTGCGTGTCGGCGGCCAGCGCCGTGAGCTTGATGGCGAAGTCCCAGTCGTGCCTTGCCAGGAATGCATCCCGCTTGGCCGCGTAATTTGCCTTGAACCAGCGGCCCGCCTTGCTGGAATAGTCGAAGGCCTGGATGCCCGGCTCCTTCAGGTGCGCCAGGGCAAGGTTCGCCATATCGACGTCGGTGTTGACCGTGCCTGCCATTCTGTCTCGCCTTTTTCGGGAGTTGTGTTCGGCCTGTGTGGTGTTCGGCCTGTCAGACCGCCTGTCCGGCTTCGTAAGTCTCCAGGACCGCCACCGCCTCGGCCTTTGTCTCGGCCTGCTGCCCGGTCAGGTCCTCCGCCAGCTTCTGCAGCGTCTTCCAGTGCGCGTCGCGCCAGTTATCCGGCAGGCCACGCGCCGCCGCCGAATGCCGCCCCTTCTGCCGGCGGTTCCAGGCGCAGGAGACCGCATCGTTCACCGCCTCCCGCTTCTTTTCCCGTGCGGTCTTTTCCGGCATCAGCGCGGCCAGATCCGTATGCACGTTCCGCTGCAGCCTCTCCATGTGCCGCTCATGCTGTGTTTTGATCATTGGTGTCCCCTGTCATTGGAGAAAGGTCGAACCCTGCCCCGGGTATGATGGCAGGGCGCCGCCAGTGCCCCGATTGCCGTCCCGGCCGAAGCGAAGCGGAGAGCCGGGACCCCGCTTTCGCGCGGATGACAACCGGGCGAGGGGCGGAACCGAACCGCCCCCGAAATCTGCCGTCGGCCTCAACCGCGTCAGAACGCCCAGGGTCAGGACCCTAGACGTTCACGTCCAGCGCGGAGATCGGGATGTTCTTGCGCATGTACTTGCGGCTCCAGTTCGCCGCGGTCGCAAGTTCCGCGAAGGTCGCGCCGTTGGCATCCGCCATGGAGGCCGCGGTCCAGGACATGCCGGCCGGATGCAGCAGTTCGTAGCGGCGGGTGATCAGCTGGTCCTCGCCGCCGCCGTTGCCGGTGTTCGGATCGCGGGTGATCTCCGTGCCCATGTTGCCGTAGATGGTCGGTTCGCTCGGCACCTCGTCGATATGCTTGAAGGCGCCGCCCCCGTAGAGGAAACAGGTGTACCTGTCCGAATTCGTACCCGGGGTGACCGGGAAGAAGTCGGAATAGAACACCGTCATTTCCATGTAGGTCGGGATCTGGAACGGCAGGTTGGAGGGCTGCACGAAGTCGATCTTTTCGTCGTCCAGAAGGGTGGCATAGACATGGGTATGCATGCCGATGGCGCGCAGGTTCTCCATGGCGTCGCCCATGGTCAGCCGGGCACGGTTGACCGCCGCGGAGGAGATCCGGTTGGACGCCGCCGGAGACGCCACGTCCTGGTAGACATCGAACACCATGTCGCCGCCGTGGTTCGCCACGCTGTCGGCGATCACGCCCGAGGCGATGTTCATGACGTGCATTTCCTTGACCCAGGACCAGTAGGAATTGACCCGGCTGGCGACCTGCTCCATCGGCGAGCGCGCGTCGCCGGTGGCGACCATGCCGGTGATGCTCTTGGACGCCCAGGCCTTGGCCATGCGGTGCTTGTAGGCGATCAGGTCGTCGGCGGTGATCTTTTCCGGCGTGATCGCGGTGTCGCCGTCGTTGATGATCGACGGCTCGTTCCGGTCGAGGTCGTTCCAGTAGGGAACCTCGATCTTGCGGCCGCCGGACAGGAAGCGCGAGGCGAGCGCCTCGTCCGGCGCAGACAGGATCCCGGAACGCTCCATCATGACCAGCTTTTCCGGGCGGTTTTCCTGCATGTAGGGGGTAAAGACACGCGGCTCGATGATGTCCGCAATGGTAGTCGTTGCCATGGTTCAGGCCTCACAGGTTGAATTTCTTGGGATCCCGGCCGGCGGCGATGATCAGCGCCTTCGCGCGTTCCGGGGCTGACCGGATGATCTCGGTCTGCCGGCCGATGTCGGTGGTGTTGAGATCGAACGGGTTGCCTGCGGCATTGCCGTTGCCTTCCGTGGTCAGGCCGTCTTCCCTGAACGCCTTGTCGTGGATAAAGGCAAGCAGCCGGACCGCGACCGGGTCCGCCACCTGTTGAAGTCCGCGCGGATCCGCGTCCGACAGAATGCCTTTCCCGGCAAACCAGCCGGTCACGTCGATCCCCGCGTCCTTCAGCCCGTTCATCGCCCGGTCGGCCTTGGCCACAGCATTCCTGTAGCCGTCGCTGCCCGGGTCGCCGTACTCCTTCACAAGCGCGCTGTGGGCTTGCTCCACCGCTTCCGCCTGCTCCTGCGCACGCTCATTGGCGGCCTGCAACTCGTGCTGATGCAGATCCGCCATCTTGCCGACCCACCTGTCGTGCAGCGCCTGCGCCGCGCTCGGGTGAAGGCCGACCTCCCTGAACCAGTCCCCCGCCTCGCGGGCGAAATCCTGGTCATAAGGGAATGTCTCCGGAAGTCCCTCCGGCAGGGCGAACCTGTAGCCGTCCTGCGGCGTCCAGGTGCCTGAAATCTCCTTGTAGAAGTCGGCGCGTTCTTCCGCCGTCGCATTTTCACCCGGCAGGGAAATCATCCCTTCCAGGCTGGTTTCCGCGGCGCGGCCACCGCCGATATCGCCATCCGCGGACATCTCCTGTGCGCCCTGGCCGCGAACGCCCGGGGCTCCCGGGTCGTCGCCCGTGGTTCCATCCATGTCAGTCATCCTCGTTCAGTGGGAGGGTTTCCAGCCGCGCCGCTTCCTGCAGGGCGGCGTGTTCTTCCGACGGCAGGCGGATACAGGCGAGAATGCGGGCGAACAACGCCTTGCGGCCGTCCATGTAGGCCCGCTGTTCCGCTGTCACGCCGTCCGGCGGGGCCTGGTACATGCCGCAGTCCGCGGCCAGATCCGCCAGCACCGTCTCGCCGTCCGGGCATAAAAAAACGGCCCTGTAGGACCGTTCCAGTTGTCGGGCCTGCGCCCGCCGCCCGCGGGCGCGACGCTTCAGGCTATGCCACATTCCCGCCTCCCGGTTCTTCTGCCGGAGCGGTTCCGCTCGGGGCGGCGGCAGAACCGTTTTCCTGACCATCGCCGTGCTCCGCGATGAGCCTTGCCAGCGGTGCGCCGTCCTTCGCCATGCGGGCGAGGCTCTCGCCGGCAGCCAGTTGTTGTTCCATCGTCTCCTGCCGGGCACGCTGTGCCCGGATTGCCTCCACTTCTTCCGGCCGGCGCAGCAGTTTCTGCGGCAGGCCGAGCGAGCGTTGCGCCAGCTTGCGCTCCTCGTCCTCGTCCAGCCAGTCGGCCGCTTCCGGATTGGTGGCAAGCGCACCGTTGAGATACTCGCGGAAACTCGCCAGCCCCTCGAAATGACCGGCCTCGCGCATCTGGTCGATGGGCGCGGTGGAGCGCACAGCGATTTCGCTGCCCGCCACGCTCTCCGGCGGCGCCAGGGGCGAGCCTTCAGCGAACGCCCCCCGCCTGCCGAGAATGCCGATCTCCCGTTCGAACAGAACCCCGTGCCCGGCCTGGATATTGGTCGTGAACGGACCGATCATGTCCGCCTTTTCCTGGGCGCGGATCGTGGCTTCCGTCGCCGTGCGGCCGTTGCCGTTAAGCAGCGTCTGCCACAGGTCGCCGTAAAGGCCGAGCCGCAGGGCCTCGCGGATGCGGTCGATCTCGCCGACGGCAGCCCCCGGGTTCACCGTGTCTATCATCGCGCCGTAGAGCCTGCGTCCCTGCTCGTCGATCAGCCCCGGATTGACCCGGCCGGGATTGAGGTCCAGCGGCCGCTCGCTCTTGTGGGTGGCAAGCGGCGGGCGAACCGCCTGGGCGCTGGCGACGAGACTGTCCTTCACCAGGCTCTGCAGCGACTTGATATCGCCCATCATCTTCGCCTGCGGCGGCGAACCGTAGGGCGACAGCCCGTCCCGGTCCCAGCGGCGCACCACCAGCGGATATTCGAAGAACCCGCCCCGGCGGCAGATATGGCCGCTGTCCTGTTCGAAATGGATGCTTTCGAAGAGCGAGCGCTTGACATCCGCCGCAGCCGCATAGCCGCCTTCCCGCCGCACGCAGGCATGAACGAACACATGGTCGTTGTTCCGCCGGCCGGCGTCCTCCGCATCCGCCTTCACCTTCTCCGACAGATTGCCGTCATATTCCTTCGCTGCCTGCCAGGCCTTCAGCGAGCGCACCCGGAAAAAGCCGCAGTCGTTGCCTTGCGCGTCGACGATCAGGTAGATCTCATGCAGCGGCACGTAACGGTAGAGCACCGGCGTGCGGATACTGGCAAGCTGCTCCTCGTTTTCCGCCGGAAACAGCACCCCCGTCCCGAGCTTGACCGTCGATGCCAGCGACGACCGGTTCGCCAGCGCGAAGCCGGACCTGTCCGAATAGCGGATGCGGAACAGATGATCCCGCAGCGCATCGAAATATTCCTGCTCCTCCGGGGTCGGCTCGGTCGCGAACGGATCGTCGAAGCCGATGCCGTGCCAGTTGACGCCCTTCGGCATGGTCAGGCTCTCGATGCCCGACACCAGCCGGTCCAGCAGCCAGACGGCGGTACCGTCGTAAAGCCTGCGCGACCGCTCCCGCGCCGCCGACCGCGTCCATGCCGCCATGCCGGTCACCTGCACACCGCCGACGGTGTTGAAGGCCCGGTCCAGGTCCGGCGCGGTATAGTCCACATAGTCGCGCCAGTCGCCCTCGTAGCCCTGGCGCTCGCCGCGCGCGGCGCCGAGCTCCCGTTTCAGATCGTCGACGACCCCCATCACGCACCGCCCAGCACGGTCACGCCGCGCGAATACCGCCCGTAGTCAGGCACCCCCAGCGGACTGGTCAGAACCGTTGCCCGCCGGCCATAGGCCGCCGCCCGCCGCCGCGCCTCATTCTTCTGCAAATTCGCCGCCTGCCGTGCCGGATCCGGCTTCCTGGGCGCCGGCGTTTCCTCCACCGCAGACGACTTGCTGCCACCGAACAGGCACATGGTTCACCTCGTGTTTTGAAATGGTTGAACGGGAAAGCGCGGACCGGAACGGGCACAGCCTCACCCCATCCTCAGTTGTCATCCCCGCGAAAGCGGGGACCCAGTACCCCCTGAAGTCTGTTGTTGATGCAGGGAGGCTACGGTTACCGGTTCCCGGATCGCGCTTCGCTTGCCGGGAATGACAGCCGGGATTGGCGCTCGGCCTCGCCACATCCCCTCTCCGCACCCCTCACCCACGCATAGACAACGAAATCCTCGCCATTCCGCCCATAGGCCCTGAGCACGCCTTCGCGCTTTGCGCCCAGGCTTTCCAGCCAGCGGTGCGAAATGTCATGCTCCTTGTAGGTCAGCACCTGCAGCCGCCGGCACTCCGCCGCGATCTGGTCCCGGAGAGAATTGACATGCCGTGTCATCGCCGGCACGGCCCTCTTGAGGCGCTCGGTCCCGAACGCCCAGGCCTGCCAGTGGTCTGGATCGAACGGCGACACGTAGCTGAAGCCGTAGGCCGCCACCGGCTGGCCTTTGAGCCACACCGACCAGGCCATGCCCGGCAACGAATGCTCCACTGCACAGATGGCCAGCGCCCGCGTGTCCCAGTGTTTCCACAGGCAGGAGATCTCCGCCAGGTCCGCCGCGCGCATGTTGGCCGCGATATAGGAGGCGTCGCGCACGCACAGATCGCGGATCACCAGTCGGCCAGCGGATCCTCCATCGGCGCGCTCCTGGTCTTTGCCTGTGTCGTCACCGCCCGTTTCAACGCCGCCTTGTCCCGCCATCCCCATGCCATCACCATCGCGTCGGCCTCGTCCGGGGACGAACCGGTCCGCTTCCGGATGTCCTCTTTGCTTTCAATCAGGATCCTGTTGCCGCGCGCGCTCCAGCGCGGCGCGGTCAGTTGCGCCTTGACCACGCTCGACCGCCGGATCGCGATCCCCGCGCCGCTGGTCGGATGCAGCGCCTCGCGAAACCGCCAGTAAAGCTGCGCCCGAAGGTTGTAGAACGGCATCCGGCTGTCGGACGCCGCTTCCCCGGAATGCTCCGAGAACACGCATTTTTCCACCGGTACGCCGTTTTCGCGGGAAAGAAAGCCGACCGTGTCGCCGCCCCAGCCGCCGGTGCAGTCAACCACGATCAGAGCCCCGTCGCGCCGCTCGCGGATCACCAGCGCTCCGACCTCCGCCCCGTCGCGGGTGTCCGCACCCCGGCGGACGATATTCGCCTCGAACCGCCGCCCGTGCAGCGGCGCCAGCACCGTCTTGTCCTTGCCGCCCTGGGCCACGTCGACACCGATCACATCCATGGGCAGGCCTGCTTCGACGCCCCGGTCGTAGCGCTGGAAGGCAAGCTCCACCCATTCCGACGGGATCACCTGCCAGTCGTGATCCTGGCGCGCGGCGACGAAGTCACCGGTCTTGAGCGCGGTGCGCATCGGTTCCGGCATCTGGTCGATCTGGGCCTCGTAGTCCTTGCCCAGGTACTTGTTGTCGCCCATGCGCGCGGGAATGAACGTCCGGCTCTTTGGCGTCCTGAGTTCGCCTTCGATCTCCACCGGCTCCGGCCCGTCCACCCAGACGGAACGGATCGCGTCGCCGTCGTCAATGAAGACCGCCCAGAGCAGTTCGCCGGGCTGTGCCGCACCGTAAAGCGGGTGCAGCGGATCCAGCCACGGGCCGAACCAGTCCAGCAGATAGTCCCCTTCCCCGCCGAGCGGCGGGTTGCTGGCGATCAGTCCCCGGCAGCGCTGCCCGGGCCGGGTGGTCCGGTTCCAGCCGAGCACGAAGATGATCTTGCGCGGATCGAGCTGCGCACCCTCGTCGAACGCCTTCAGGTCATGGTCCACACCCTGCCAGTCCTCCTCCGACCCCGGCATGCCAAGGTGGCCGAATTCGATGATCCGGTCGTCCGGCCCGAGCCAGCGCGGCGGCGTGCCGGTGATCCGACCAAGCCCCGCTTCGCGCATGATGGCATTCATGCGCAGGATCAGACCTTTCAGCGAAGTCAGATTGCGGCGGAAGATCGCCGCCTTGTGATGGGCGAACAGCGCCAGCCCCGCGATCAGGTCCGTCTTGCCGCCGCCGGCCGCCCCGCCGTAAAGCGTCAGGTCGGCAAGCGAAAAATAGCCCTCCGTCTGCGGCCCTTCCTGCGGCTGCCAGTGGGCGAATTGATCCAGCACGCCCGCCTCGTCCAGACCCGTCTGCAGCGCCAGCCGGTCGCCAGGCGCCATGGCATCGATCTTCGCAATCAATCCTTCAAGGGTCGTCGCCACTGTCGGTCCACCGCTCGTATTCGGCCTGGGCCATCAGGGCCATCATCGACAGGGCGATCTCTCCGGTCGGTCTCGGCTTCACCGTCTGTTTCGCCGGTGTCTGGTCGGCGGTCACCGTCTCCGAACGCGTTTCCTGCCGGTCGCGCCAGCCCGCCCGGTTCTTCATGTTGAACATCCAGGCGGTCGCGCTGAACTTAGCGATCTCGCCTTTCGTCCCCTGCAGCCCGAGCGTCTCCCACACCAGCAGCCCCTCCCGGGCCGCAGCCTCCAGCTTTTCCGCCGGAAAATCCTCCGGATAGGCCTTGGCATGGTGGCGGATCGTCCGGGCGCTCGCTTCGGGAAAGCAGTCCATGGACAAACCCTGGCGGATATGAGCGCAAAACCGCGCGCAGGCCGCCTTGCGCGCCCTGGACGTTTTCCATTTGGCGGCATCGTCCTTGCTTTCAGGCTCTGGCATATTCTCCTCCGGTCAGGAAAGCCTCCTTCACGCTGCCGCCCGCTGTACCAGCTGAGCCAGTTCGTCATCGCCGATTGCCGTGGGAATGCACAGGAACCGCCCGGTTTCGCCGTTGAAAAGATCCGCGCCCGTCCTGCCGCAACCGACACTCAGCGTGGTGATGACCGCATCAAATGGCGTGACCGTTCGGGTCAGTTGCACCTGTCCGGCCTCGGCGATCGTCATCGATCCACCCGCTCGCCAGGTGACGCCGACGGTCGTTTCCTCGCCGAGCCCGGCGGCCAGCTGTGCCGACCCGTAGATGCCGTCAACGGCATGGAGGATCGTCAACTGATTGGCGGCGTTCTTCGCCAGGGCCAGCCTGTTGTCGATGTCATGGGCGGCCTCGAAGGCCCGGGCGTAATCCGCATCGCTTTCGCGCAGGATGCCGCGCCAGAGAGCGGTGAACCCGGTCAGGGACGGGTTGGTCGCGAGACCGACCATGGCCGCGTCGAAAATCATCCGGTCCGCCGCCGTCGTGCCCGTACCTGGCGGCATCTGGTAGGCCGTTTGCGTCAGTTGCGGCAGCGCGAATTCGACAACGCAGTTCCAGCTTTCCCCGATGGCCAGATTGGCCCCGATCTGGAATTTGACCGACGTCGATGTTCCGTCGTTCTGCCCGGACAGGAAGACCTCCTGTTCCCCTACGGCAAGGTTGGAGAGATCAAGAGCCTTGTAGTTCGAGATACCCTCGAGTTGGGCCTGAACCGCCCCGGCCGCACCCGAATGGGAGATCAGGTTCAGCCTGACCCGGGCCGACCAGTCATCGCCGGCACCGCTCGCGACATTGGTCACGAACCACAGACGCGGATAGGTCACCGATGCCACGGTCCCCTTGGTCAGGCTGACGGTGACCCAGGTCCGGCCATCCGGCCTCGCCTCGACGGAGAGCACCTCAACCGTGTCGATGTTGCCCGTCCCGCAGCCGGTGGGCAGGCTGCCGCCGGAGCCGACAACTCCGGCGACCGCGCCGCTCGCCAGCGGATCGGTCACCTCGTTGGTCCAGCCTTCGTTATGCCGATACCCCACGCCGGAGAGGATTGCCGGCTCGCCGGCCGCAAACGGCATCAGGGTCCCCGAAGCCTCCGCACCGTGTCGGCTGCTGGCGCGGGTAAAGGCCGGAGCGACCGCATCGGGCGCGGTCATTTGCGTGAAATTCACCCGCGCCAGCACGTCGGCAAAGCGGAAATCCGCCGGCGCATCGGATACAAAGCGGCTGCGCTTTGGCCCGAACCCGAGGCCTCGGGCCGGTCCCGGCCGGCCGAAAACATGTCCGGACATGGCTCAGCTCCGCACGACCACGACACGCGCCAGGCTGATCGCCGCCCGCACATAGACCTTGTCGCCCGCGGTCAGACCGGACAGCGCCACCGGCTCCGACGGCGCGCCTTCCAGGAACGGCGCCGTCAACGCCGGAGCCGAAGGTCCCGCATGGACGGCGAACCGCTCCCGGCCGTTGGTGGCAACCGTCACGAACTCCGACCCGCTCGCCACCTCGGTCCACGCGTCGCCGGTCACGCTGAAGTCAATCGTCTCGCTCATCGGATCTCCACCTTCTCCTTCAGCCGGCAATAGGCCTCAAGCCCGTTGAGGCGGCCGCGCGCATTCCTGCGGGCGATTTCCATGCCCCGCTCCAGGTCGAACCCGTCCGGGTCGCCCGCAATGGAAAACCCGTGCGCCTGGTAGCCGAAGCCCGTCACCAGCACGCAGCCGACCACCGTCGACCCCGGATAATGATGAAAGATTTCCCGCTCGATCATCCGATCGACCTCACCCTCGCTGGCCCGCATGACCTGTTTCCTTTTTCCAATAAAAAAGGACCGCCGAAGCGATCCTTCAGATTGCGATTGCTGTCTCTTTCCAGGAGGGGAAAACCGAATTCGTTGCCCCCTCGGCCGTCACCCCACCCCCGACC
>Ga0272444_10002516_pt1 | contig 16914 bp, 19 predicted proteins | sample SSMForm13_FD_201033 | JGI IMG/M metagenome (GOLD analysis project Ga0272444, IMG submission 201033) | Marine sediment archaeal communities from Little Sippewissett salt marsh, Falmouth, MA, United States - SSM-Form-13 | ecosystem: Environmental > Aquatic > Marine > Wetlands > Sediment ...
GGGCAAGGGCGGGTGATCCACCACCACCGCGATTTCGCGCCGCCGCTGGGCCAGCTCCTGGCGTAGCGCGCGCATGCGGTGCAACAGGCGGGACAAGGCGCGCCCCTTGTGCTGTTGCAACAGCTCGCGGGCCCGACCGCTCCTGCCCGCCCGCAGCCAGTCAGCCACCTCCCGGGCCGCCTGGTGCGCCTGGCGGTGCGATGCGTCCAGGGCGGCCATGTGGGAGATCAGTCCGGGATCCTCGGTGGTGAAGCGGGCGCACCAGCGGCCAAAGGGGCACTGGTCCGGGTCCAGGGGCAGGGTGAAGGGCTGCTCCGCGGCCACCGCCGCCTCCAGGCCGGCCAGCCACTGGCAATGCTCCTGCTCCCTTTGGGCTAAGGTCTGCTCTATCTGCTCCATCTGGGAAGCCAGGGAAGGCAGGCCCAGCAGGCGGCGCAGGTCCAGCAGGGGCAGCACCTCGCCGCGCAGCTCGATCATCCCCCGCAGCAGGGAGCCGGCGCCGGGCATCTCGTTCACCTGCGGCATGGCCGCCATTTCGCGCACATGTTGGGCGGACAGGGCCAGGCGGTGCCGGCCCAGGCGCAGGATCACCCAGGGGAGCTGCTCGCGCCGGGGTATGGGCAACCGCGCCACGCCGCGCGGCTCCTAGCTGCCCCGCCCGAATCCGCAGACCGGGAAGCGGCAGCCTTGGGCGCAGTTTTGACAGAAACCGCCGTGGGCCAGCTCCGCGATGCTCTGGCGGGTGAAGCGTTCGCCGGTGAGCACCCGGGGCAGGATCAGGTCCAGGATGGTGGTGGGGTGGAACAGGGCGCAGGCCGGCACCCCCAGAATGGGAATCTCGCCGCCCGGTGCGTCCAACAGCCCCACCAGGAACATGGCGCCGGGCAGCACCGGGGTGCCGTAGAGAAGGTCGCGGCCGCCGGCCTCGGCAATGGCCTGGCGGGTCACGTCGTCCGGGTCCACGCTCATGCCCGCGGTGGTGATGATGATCTCGGCCCCGCGCCGGGCCAGGCCCCTGATGGCCCCGATCACCGCCGCCTTGTCGTCCGGGGCCACCTCCACCCCCATGACCGAGGCTCCCAGGGCGGCCAGCTTATCGTCCACGATGGGGGCGAAGCGGTCCTCGATGAGCCCGTGGGCCACCTCGTTGCCCGTGACCACCACCCCGGCCTCGAGGGGCTGGAAGGGCAGCACCCTGAGCAGGCCGCCTTCCTGGGAGGCAATGGCCACGGCCTGGTCCAGGGCGGTCTGCTCCACCACCAGGGGTATGGCCCGCGTGCCGGCCAGGTCCTGGCCCTTTTTGACCGCGGTGCGGCGGTGGATGGTGCCGCACATCACCTCGCTGGACAGGTTGAAGCGGGTCAAACGGGCGGGGTCCACTTGGAACAAGCCGTCATGGGCCGCTTGCAGCACGATCTTGCCCTCGCTGGGCGGGCCCTTGGGCTCCACCCCCGGGCCGCACAAAGCCGCGGCCAGCTGCTCGGCCGCCTGGTTTTCGTGGACCTGGCCCGGCTTGATGTCCAGCACGTAGAGATGGCGCTTGCCCATGCGGGCCAGGCGCTCCAGGTCCTCGGGGCGCACCACGTGGCCCTTTTTAAAGGCCGGCCCCTTGCTCTGGCCGGGAATGATCTGGGTCATGTCGTGGGCCAGCACCAGGCCCACCGCCTCATCCAGGGTCACCAGGCGTCCGGCGGGCCCGGCGGCGCACTGATCGCCGCAGTCGAAGTCCATCACAGCTCCACCAATGATTGCAGAGAAAAGTAAGCATCCCCGGCGCAGACCGGGCACAGGGCGCGCCCTTGGCGGATGCGGGCCTGCCCGCTGCGCACCAGCACCCCGCACTTGTCGCAGGCCACCTTTTCCGGGCGGGCCCCGGGCATTTTGGAGGCCGGGAGGTTGAGTTTTATCCAGGAAACCTCGAAAAGCTCGTCATTGGGCATGACCATGTAGGCGTCTATCTGGGCTTGCTGGGGGCTGGAGGCGTTGGGGGCGTACTCCGCGGCCATCTCGCGGGCCTGGTCCTTGCTGAGCACCCGCACCGCCCGGCCGCTGGATATCTCGCCAAAGCTGGCGGCCAAAAGCCCCAGGTCGATGAGCTTGAGCGAGCCGCGCCCGAAGCGCAGGCCGCTGGCCGTGGCCACCGCGTCGGCCAGGCAGCGCTCCACCTCCACCACGCCCACGATGTTCTTGATCTCTGGATAGGGCAGGGGGCAGGGGTAGCCCAACAGCCCCAGGCCCAGGATGGCCATGCGTACCCCGATGACCTGGCCCGGGCAGAGATGGCCGTGGGTGCGCGAGGAGGCCGCCACCAGGGCCTCTAGCTGGTCCCGGGGAGGTAACGCTTGTAGCGAGACGAGAGAGGGACCCATTTCCGTGCTGGAAGTCATGGCAATCCTATTTCGCCCGGTGCAAAAAACTGACCCGGCCATGGCTGGTCACCGGATGGGCCGGCTGGCCGGAGGCGGTGGCGCCCACGGTAAGGGGACGGGTGCGGTAAATGGGAGTTACCGCGGCGCACAGGGCGAATAGCCCGCCCAGGGGCCAGTGGCGCATGCTGGCCTTGGGCCAGGGGCCGCTGGCAGCCCAGGAGCGGGGCACCGGTCCCAGCACTTCGCGCACCAGGCGGAACAGGGACCAGGGTGGCAGGATGGCCGCATTGGCATGGGGATGCTTGGAACGGGGCAGCCGGGGGAGCCAGGAAAACGGGGACAGGGGGTTGAGAGCGATGAGGCACAACCGGCTGGTGGCCACCCGGGCGGCCTCGGCCACCACCTGGGCCCGGCGCTCGGTGAACTCCAGGGTGTTGACCAGGATCACCGCGTCAAAGCTGTTGTCCTCATAGGGCAGCTCGTGGGCGTCGCCCACCTCCACCTCGGCCTTGGGGCCCAGACGGCCGGCGGCCATGCGGGCGGCCACTGGCCCGGCCTCCAGGCCCCAGACCAGGGCCCCGCGCTCGGCCAGGTGCTTCAGATGCACCCCCAGGCCGCAGCCCACGTCCAGCACCCGCCAGCCGGGGCGGAAGTCCAGGGCCCGGTCCAACAGAGAGTTGCTCTGGCGGACATAGTCCCGGCCCGCGCCGGTCTCCAGCCAGCGTTCGTAGTTTTTGGCCTCGGCCGCTTCGAATACCCGATCCATTCTTATAAGAATATCGCTCCTGAGCCCCCAGGGCAAGGGCCTCGAGGGGTTGGCTTGGCGGGGCTAGTTGTGCTAAATTGACCCCACCGAAAAAGGAACCAGAGGCAGCAAGGATCATGCGTCAGCGCGAACACAGGCCCCATGGGCCGGGCTATTGGGACCGGCCGCTTTCCTTTGACCAGGTCCGCGAACACCGAAACATGAGCTGCGGTCTCTACGGGCTGTGCCTGGAGGTGGTGGTGCGCCGGCGTTGGCCTTCCTTCACCTGCCAGCCCTGCTCCCTGTGGCGCGGCCCGGAGCGGCCCCCGGCCGAGGGGCGGGGCCAGCTTTTGTTCATGCCCATGGCCGCCCGGCGTTAGTCAGCCGTTTCGTCCTCATCCGCGGGGCCTCCGTTGTTCAGGGGGCCCCGGTTCTTGTCCAGCTTGTAGAGCATCTGGTAGATGCGCTCGCGCCACAGCCACACCGGCACGATAAAGGCCACGCTGATGGCCCCCAGCACGATGAAGCTCCAGTAGTTCTCGTTATAAATGGCCGCGCCTTGCAAAGAGAGCATCAGGGTGCCCGGGATGCGCCCCACCGAGCTGATCACCAAAAAGATGCGCCAGCTTATGGGCGACAGGCCCAGGGCGAAGCAGAAGTAGTCCTTGGGAAAGCCGGGGATGATAAAGAAGATGAAGCTGGCGATGACCCCCTGGCGCTCCATGAGGTAGGAGATCTTGGCCAGGACCTTGGGTGGGATCAGACGCTCCACCAGGTCCTTGCCCAGCAGGCGGGCGGCGAAGAAGTTGATCCAGGAGCCTATGGACAGCCCGATGGTGGAGTAGATCAGCGAGGGCAGCCAGCCGAAGACGTAGCCACCGGCCGCGCCCACCAACTCGCCGGGCACGGGCGAGATCAGCACCTGGAATATCTGGAAGATGATGAACGCCCCCGGGGCCCAGGCCCCGTAGACCTCTATGCGCGCGCGGAAGGCCTCCTTGTCCTGCAATAGCTCCCACAGCCGCCAGGAGTAGTCCATCATGGGCCGCCAAAAGACGATGAGCAGCACCACCAGGGCCGCCAGGCTGAGCAGGCTGAAGATCAGCATGCCCCGCGATTGGCGGCGGGGAGCGGGGGGCGCGGATGCGTCGTCAGGGGTAGGTGCTGGCTGGGGAGGCTTCACGTGACCATCCTGCGCGGGCTGTCCTGCCTTCACTGTGGCCCAGACAGGGCCGGCCCGCAAGGGTTTCACCAAACTGTCATAATTGTGCCGGGCGGGGCCGGGCTCAGGCCGTGGCGGCCAGAGCGATGGCCTCGGCCAGGTCCAGGGTGTCTTCGTAAATGGCCCGGCCGGTGATAAAGCCGGCCAGCCCTTGGGGGGCCAGCTCCATGAGGCGGCGCACGTCATCCAGGTCGTGCACCCCTCCCGCGGCGATGACCGGCGTGGACAGGGCCTGGCAAAGCTGGGCGGTGCTGTCCAGGTTGGGCCCGGTGTGCATGCCGTCGCGGCTGATGTCTGTGAACACGACGGCCGCCACCCCGGGCCGGTCGAATTGGCGAGCCGCCTCCAGAAAGTGCAGGCCGCAGTCCTCGGTCCAGCCCTGCACCGCCACCATGCCGTCGCGGGCGTCGATGCCGATGACCACCCGGTTGGGGAAGAGCTCGGCCGCCTGCTGGGCGGTGTAGGGTTCGCGCGCGGCCAGGGTGCCCAGGATCACCCGGTCCACCCCCAACTCCAGGGCCCGCTGCAGGCCCTCCAGATCGCGCACCCCACCGCCCAGCTGCACCGGGATGTCCAACGCGGCGCAGATGCGCTCGATCACCGCGGCGTTGGCCGGCCGGCCCTCCACCGCGCCGTCCAGGTCCACCACGTGCAAACGCCCGGCCCCCTGGTCCCGCCAATGGCGGGCCATGGCCACCGGGTCGTGGCTGAACACCGTCTCGCGGTCCATGCGGCCTTGCTGCAAACGCACGCAGCGGCCGCCCTTGAGGTCTACGGCGGGAATGGCCTCCAAGGCTTTACTCCGCTTTTTTGGCCGGAGCCTTGCGCCAGGGAAAGCTCTCCATGATTTGGGCCATGCCGATGTTGCCCCACTGCTCCACCGTGTACCAGCGCAGGCCGTGCTTCATGTACTGGCCCAGGTTCAGCAGGTCCGACGACAGCGACTGCTGGGTCTGGTCAAAGGAGTTTTTCCAGATCACCGAGCCGTCGCGCACCCGCACCACCGACAGGTCAAAGGCGGCCGAGGCCGGCTTCTCCGCGCCGTAGGCGTCGCCCTCCCTCTGTTGGAAGCGGTAGACGAATCCCACCAGCACCGCGTCGGCGCCCAGCTGCTTGCCCGTGGCCACGACCTCCTGGCGAATGGTGTCGGTCAGGCTGATGCCGGACACGTTGCTATACACCAGCCCGGTCTGGGGATAGGGCACAAAGGGCACTTTGGAGACCGCGCCCAGCTGCTTATTGAGCGCCTCGTTGAGCGAGTTCTCCGCGTTGGGCACGATCTGGCCGCAGGTGTAGGCCGAGCCCGTGATGGGGCAGGACACCGTGGGGCCGCTCTCCTTGTTGGGCAGCACCTTTTGATAGGGCACCACGGCCAGCTTCTTGGGCACCCACAGGGTGTCGCGGTTCACGCTCTTGTCCGGCGGGGGCGCGCACCCCAGTCCCAAAGCCAGGATGGCCAGCATAACGGCGGCAGCCGCGCTCCATACTATGTTCCGGCCTTTCATAACACCCCCTTGGTAGAGGAAACGCCGCGCTCGCGGTCTTGCAAAGCCGTGGCCTGGTCCAGGGCCCGTCCCAGGGCCTTGAAGGCGGCCTCCAGCAAATGGTGATCATTGTCGCCGTAGATCAGGCGCACGTGCAGGGTCAGGCCGGCGTTCAGCGCCAGGGCCCGCCAGAACTCCTCGGCCAGCTGGCCGTCAAAACCGCCCACCGTGCCGGGGCGGCGCTGATAAACCCCCTTGTACAGGGGCCGGTTGGACAGGTCCACCACCACCTGGGCCAGGGACTCGTCCATGGGCACGAAGGCGCTGCCATAGCGCACCAAGTCCTTGCGCTCGCCGATGGCCTGCTTGAGCGCCGTGCCCAGGCAGATGCCCACGTCCTCCACCGTGTGGTGGGCGTCCACTTCCAAATCGCCCTGTGCCTTGAGGGTCAGGTCGAAAAAGCCGTGGAAAGCGATGTGGGTGAGCATGTGGTCGAAAAAGCCCACGCCAGTGGATATCTCGCTGACCCCAGTGCCGTCCAGCTCCAGGGACAGGCTGACCTGGGTCTCCTTGGTCTTGCGCTCTATTTCAGCTCGGCGGCTCATACTACTATCCTAACCGGATTTACCCGGCGGGCACACCCCACCGTCCCGGGCCCCCACAGGGCCGGTTTTGCTAGAGATGCTAGCACGCAGGGGCCTGGCTGTCGAGAGCCTTGGCAGGGGCTGATGGGCCAATAGTGTCAGGGGTGGTATATTGTTAGCCAACCGGTCGAGTGGTGGCATTGGTTGACTTTGCCCTGGACCGCCGGTATATTCCTGCCGTGCTGGCCCGGCCGCCGGGCGGGCCGCAAAAAGTGGGGCTGTAGCTCAGCTGGGAGAGCGCCACGTTCGCAACGTGGAAGTCGAGGGTTCGAGTCCCTTCAGCTCCACCAAAACCAAGCAGTTTGGAAGGAAGGTCGCTGGCGGCCTTCCTTTTTTTGTGGGGGCAGATGAACAATAGAAAGTGTTAATGTGTTGTAAGTTGTAGAGAAAGAAGTAGTGTGATAACTGTATGTAACAGTTAGTCAAATGAGGGGGGAATCCATTGCCCGGGCGTAATCCTTGCTGCTTGTTGGTGTTCTTTTTACTTATTATTTACGGCTGCGCCCCTTTTGTAGAGGTGTTGGATGTCAATAAAGTACCTGCCGCAGAGCGCACGGCCGCCTTTAATATTCAAATATACCGAGGATCAGATGTTTATCCCCCGGTCGAAAGGTTCCTGGGGCAAATGAAGGCAACCTCTTGCAAACACTGGATGTGGGACGATGCGGCCACAACGGGTAACGCAATTGAGCAGCTTCGCATAAAGGCATACCGCATTGGCGCGGATGCTTTGGTTAATGTGGCCTGCGATTCCTTGGGTACAAATCTAGGTACTAATTGTTGGGCGAGTGTTACTTGCAGCGGAGATGCGGTTATTTTGAAACCTACAACGGCGAAATGAAGCAAGCTAGTGAGAATTTTTTCCTTTTTCCCCACCTGCCTTAAACTAAAAACGCGTTTGCCCTGTTTAAAACAAGAGGTTCGGCGGGTGGTTGCGAACCAAACAGGCGGCTCAGTAAAACCGCAAGGCCGCGCCAAACCTCTTGCGCCTATGGCGCCCAGATAGCTATCTGGGCCACCCAAGAAAGAAAACATAGTGGGGTTGCATCCCCTTTGGGCCCTGACCACAGAAACCGGTCACCCCAAAAATGGCGGAGCCTGCCACTTCTCCTCAACGCCCTTTTTTACCCGCCTCTTGCTGTTCTTCTCTCCGGCCCCATCGCAAAAAAGCGTTGGCCGCGTTTAAATCCCGGTATATAATAGGAAAAAGCCTGCCCGCCCAGGCTATGGATATGTTGATAGACGCTCGAAAATACGCCCTGGCCCTGGTCCTGGCGGCCGGGCTGCTCTGGTGCGCGGCTCCGGCCCAGGCCGATAGCTTTGGCTTCGCGGACCTAGTGCTGTCCGGGTCGGATTACTCGTCCTCCGGCTCCTCGGGCAGCGGGTGGACCGATCTGTCCGGCGGGGTCACCTACACCGCCTGGAAAGGGTGGGTGGAGTACGAGGTGTATCTCACCGCCGGGGAGTGGAACCTGGGCCTGGAGGTGATAAACCGGGGCTATCTGGGCACGGACTGGTATAGCAGCTTCAAGGTGCGCGACTCCATCACCGGCCAGACCATGAGCATCCCGGCCAGCGACGACGTTGCCTACATCGGCCAACAGACCGCCGAAATATTCTCCGACGGCCTTTACACCATCCGCTTTTCCTGGCTCAACGACCAGTACGGCCCTGGTTTCGATCCGGTGCGCGACGCCAACATCCAGATCAACAGGGTGTTTTTTGACAAGGTCAGTCCCCAGGGCGGCGCGCCCGAGCCGGCCAGCGGCCTGCTGATGGCCTCGGCCCTGGGTTTTGCCGCCTGGCTGCGCCGCCGGCGGGCTGGGTAGGCAGGGGTTTGTTTGGCTGAGGTGAGGGAGGCATGGCAATGATCAAATCACGCTCAATCATACTGGCCCTGGTCTTGGCCGGGCTCTTGGCCCTGGCCGGGCCGGCGGCGGCCGACAGCATCACCTTTGACTACACCAGCGGTTCGGACACCAGCCTGATTTCCTACCTCCCCAACAGCAACTACGGCAATAACACCGTTATATGGCAGTGGGGCCAGTCCTCGCGGGAGATCCAGAGCCTGATTCAGTTCAGCGACATCTTCGGCGACAACCCCGGCGAGATCCCCCTGGGCAGCACCATCACCAACGCCCTGCTCAATGTGTACATCTACAACGGCTCGGCGGTGGCCCGCCAGGTGTACCAGCTCACCACGGGCTGGAGCGCCAACAGCGCCACCTGGAACAGCATGGGCGGCGGGGTGGACGTGGCCAGCCAGACCACCGGCACGGCGGTGACCGGCTACACCCAGCGCAGCTCCGGCTGGCTGGGCCTGGACGTGACCGCCAGCCTGCAGGACTGGGCCAACGGGGGCGGCAACTACGGTTGGGCCATTATCAGTGACTACAAAAACAGCAGCGACTGGTCGAGCATATACTCCCTGAACGCCTCCAACCTGGGCCTGCGGCCCACCCTGACCGTGAGCTACGACGCGCCCAGCGGCGGCGCGCCCGAGCCGGGCACCCTGCTGCTGCTGGGCAGCGGCCTGGCCGGGTTTTGGGGCTGGCGCCGTAGGCGGCGGGGCCGGGGCTAGAGGGTCTCTTCTTTAGCGGCAACGCCCGTTTTATGCTAGCTTCGAGTTGAACCCCGCAGGGAGGCTCTCTTGCCTGAAGAGCAGCACGCCGCGCCCCCCAACCCGGCCATTGAGATCAACGAGGCCCAGTTCCTGCTGGCCCAGAAGCGCACCCAACTGGCCGCGGTGCGCACCGGCCTGGCCGTGCTGGCCGTGCCCATGAGCATTATCTCCCTGCTTATCGTCACCTCGCGGCTGTACCATTTCTGGGACAACGCCTGGTACATCCTTCCCCTGGTCGCGGTGTGCCTGGGCCTCATCGCCTTGGGGTGCTACCTCATAATCAAATCCTTGCGGCACCTGCACCGCACCGAGCGGGGGCTGCGCGCCCTGGTGGTGGGCAGCCCCAACCTGAACAACCTGGAACGATAAGCTATTCCCCAATAACAGCAGGTCTTTTTTGTGGCTCTGCGGCGGCCTTTGTGCTATGCCGGGATAAAGACTTTGTAAAGCCAGGATGGTTGCATATGAGCGAGGAAAACAGCGATCTGACCTTGGAGCAGTTTTTGGACCAGTGGCCGGCCGACCAGGCGGAGCTGAAAAGCATGCTCATCGCCTTTAGCGACGGCGTGCGCGGCCTGGCCGGGGTGAGCGAGAGCTTTCTGCCCCGCCCCGGGGTCAGCTACAGCCTGCGCTGGGACCTGGAGGAGCGGCCGGCCGGGCGGGAGCGCCCACTGTTCGTCATGGCCGACGTGGTGCCCCTGGGCGAGGACGAGATGATGCTCTCCATCTGCTTTTTCGGGGACGAGATAAATGACCCGGACGAGCTGGGCAACCTGATCCCGGGCGGCATGTACGGCGGCGACGGCTATTGTTTTGACCTGGAGAGCGACGATCCCAGCATGGTGGCCTATTGCAGCCAGCGCGCCGCCGAGGCCCACGCCGCGGCCCGCACGGCCTAGGCCCCGCCCGAGGCGGCCCACTCGGCCAGCGCGTCGCACAGCTCGGGGCCTTCCACCGCGTCCAGGCGCGTGGTCAAAAACATCTTGAGCAGCCCCTCCATTGCCTTGAGGGTGCTTTCGATCATGGCCACCCGTTCCAGGACCAGGCCCTCCAGGCCCTCGGGCTCCTCGCCCATGCGCGCCGCGCTGGGCAGCTTAAGGCTTTTGACGGCCAACTCGGCCGCGTCCAGGCTGAGCCAGTACTCCTCGCCGTGAATCTCCAGACCCAGGCGCAGCGACTCCACCAGCTTGCCCTGGCGCAGGGCCTCGCGGGCCTCGGCCAGGGAGGCCTCGTGGCCGCTCACCGTGACCCTTGCCCCCTCGGCGCCCATGGCCGGGCCCAGCACCAGGCGCTCGCCCAGGCTCACCTCCACCCAGTTCAGCTCGCCCAGCTCGGCCCCGCCCTCGGTCTCGCTCAGATGCCACAGCCAAGTGAGGAACTCCTGGCCCAGGAACACCTTGGAGTTGAGTATCTCGTTGAGGTCCATATTTAACTTTCCACGGACAGGGGGCCCCAGGGGCGGGCCTCTTCCAGACGGGCCAGGTCCAGGCTGCCGGCCAGCAGGTCGCGGGCCACCAAAAAGGGCAGGCGCGGGGTCAGGTCCAGGCCGAAGCTCTTGACAAAGTGCTCCTCAAACAGCTCCAGCACCTTGCGCGAGGACCCGCCCAGCCACAGCTCGCCCTGGGCCGTGTCCCAGATCACCTCGTAAAGCTTGGTCTCGGGCGGGATGCGGGCCAGCAGGCCCAAGCGGGCCTTGTCCCTGAGCTCCTCGCGGCGCACCCGGCCCAGCTTGCGGCCCTCCTCCAAATAGCCCTGGGCCTTTTCCACCTCCAGGCGGGCGTATTTCTTGAGCAAAGCGGCCGGCACCTTGCGTTGGTCCACCCTGAGCCCCAGCAGCACGTAGGGCTCCAGGGCATAGGCCATAAAGGCGAACTCGGTGTCCAAAAAGTCGTTGATCGCGCACCAGCCCACCGAGATCTCATCGGTGTTGTTCTCGATATCCCTGAAAACGTTGGCCTTGACCCGGCGGTCGATGAAGTCCCAGAATCCGGCCGGCGGCTCGCCGCCCACCGTGTAGCGGGTGATGCTGGCCCGTCCCTTGAGCAGTCCCATGCGTATGCAACCTTTCTCTAAGGTTAAGCAGGGGCTACTCTAGCGCGAGCGGGCGGGGGGCGCAAGGGAGGCTGTGCCGGAAGGTTTGTCATGGGGTGAGGGCCGCTGGTTCTGCTCTGGCCGGCGGGCGGGCAAGGCGGCCAGCAGGGCCCGCCGCCGGTCCGCGCCGCCCCGGCTGGGCGGGCGATGGGGCTCCCTGTATTCGCGGCAAATGCACATGGATCAAATATGCCCCCCGCCGGGCCGGAGCGCAAGGCCCGGCTTGACGCGGCCGGTCCCAGGACCTAAGTTTTAGCCAGTACAACCGCAACCCCCGGCCCGGAGAGAGCCATGAGCGATAAGAGTGATAAGGTCGATGAGAGCCAGTACGTGTGGGTGGTCACCCAGCGCGGCAAGGATTACGAGAACTTTCTGGGCCTGGAGGGCGAGGGGGGTGAGCGTTTCATCCCGGTGACCGCCGAGAAAGACGACGCCCTGATCCTGATAGCCCACCTGCCCGACGATCCGGACGTGATCCGCACCGTGGAGGCCATGCACCGCGATGAGATCGGCGAGCACGCCCAGTCCGAGGGGTTCGCCCTTTACCTGGTGGACCAGCGCGGCCGCATCCTGGAGCGCGTCTCCGGGCCGGAGGCGCAGTAAAGGCGGCCCCGGATTGCGAGGTAGTGGTAGCGGCCTGGCGGTTGATTAACTTCCGGGCGGTGGTTGGGAAGAGGGTTTGGAAAAGTAAAAAGCGCCTGGCCGGTGGGCCTGGCGCGGGTCTGAAACAGCCGGCCCTTTTCGACTCAGCGGAACCCGGTGACCGTCCTCTTTTGGAGCCCCGCTATCATTCGCCGCCCGCCTGCAATGCGGTGGCCCCCCTGGCCAAGGGCAACGGCGGGGCCTTTTTTCTTTCCTTACCTGCTTTTCTTACTGCCCCGTGGAAGGGGTCGGGTTACGGCTCAGCCCGTCCGCCGGCTCCGAAACACCTGCCACAGCTCGCCCAGCTCGCTCAGGCGCATCAGCTTGGCGGCCAGGAAGTAGGACCCCGCCCCGGCCAGCAGGGCCGCACCTGGCCGGGCCCAGCGCCACATTGCGCCGCTGACCGGGCCCCAGTCCGGGCCATAGGCGATGAGTCCCACCACCAGGCCCATGATTGCGGCCGCCGCGCAGGTGCCCAGGGCCGAGCGCAGCAGGCGGCGGCCCCCCAGGGGCCCCAGCTTGCGTCTGAGCAGCCACAGCAAGAGCATCAGGTTGAAAATCCCCGACGCCGAGGTGGCCAGGGCCAGGCCGGTCTGCTTCATCGGCCACATCAGGACCAGGGACAGGATCAGCTTGACCACCAGGCAAAAGGCGGCCACCAGCACCGGGGTCTTGATGTCCTTGCGCGCGTAAAAGGCCTGCACCACGGCCCGCACCCCGGCGATGGCCCACAGCCCGGCGGCCAGGCCCATCACCGCGCCGGCGGTCTGTCCGGCTGTGTCCAGGGTGAACTCGCCGCGCATGAACAACAGCACCACCAGGGGCCGGGCCAGCACCAGCAGACCCACCATGGCCGGCACGGTGATGAACAGGATCAGCCGAAGGCCATAGCCCATGGTGCTAAGCAGGGCCTTCTGGTCGCCGTCGGCCGCCTGGCGCGAGAGGCTGGGCAGGATGGCCGTGGACACCGCGATGGCGAAGATGCCCAGGGGAAACTGGATCAGCCGGTCGGCATAGTAGAGATAGCTCACCGTGCCCGAGGGCAGAAACGAGGCCAGCACCGTGTCGATGAGCACGGCCACCTGGTACACCGCCGCCCCGAAGATGGCCGGGATCATCAGGCGCAGCATGCGCCTGAGGGCCGGGTTCTTGATGTCCCAGGCCGGCTTGAAGGACACCCCCTTGGCCTTGAGATAGGGCAGCTGCATCAACAGCTGAGCCGCCCCGCCCAAGAGCACCCCCAGGGCCAGGCTGAACACCGGCGGGTCCACGTAACCCGACAGGCCGACAGCCGCGGCGATGATGCACAGGTTCAACAGGGCCGGGGCCGCGGCCGGGGCGAAGAAGTGGCCCAAGGAGTTGAGCACCCCGCCGGACAGAGCCACCAGGCTGATGAAAAAGATATAGGGCACGCACCAGCGGGTCAGGTCCACGGCCAGGGTAAAGGTGCCCTCGCCCGGGGTGAAGCCCGGCGCGATGGCCCGCACCACCTCGGGCGCGAAGACCACCCCCAATGTGGTTACAATGAGCAGGGCTAGGGCCAGCAGGGAGAAGGTGGAGCGGGCCAGGAGAAAGGCCTCCTCGCGGCCTTTCTTTTTGAGCACCTCGGTGAACACCGGGATAAAGGCGATGGTCAGGGTGCCCTCGGCAAACAGGCGGCGCAGCAGGTTGGGGATGCGGAAGGCCACGAAAAAGGCGTCCGCCGCCGGCCCAGCCCCAAAGAAGTAGGCAATGACCACGTCGCGCACAAAACCGCCGATGCGGCTGGCCAGGGTGGCCAGTCCCACCACCCCGGCGGCGCGGGTCATCTGGTGCTGTTCGCTGCCTTTTTCCACCAAAACCTCTTGACAGTGCGGCCAAGGACCGTTAAAAGTTTGGGTCTGTCAGGGCAAGCGGCCTTAAGCGCCCGATGCCCGAACCTATTCGGAGGATACGCAGTTGGCTAATCACGCTTCGGCCCTCAAAAGGGCCCGCCAGAACCTCAAGCGCAACACCCGCAACCGGGCCTACCGCACCCGGGTTCGTTCGGTGGTCAAGCAGGTGCGCCAGGCCATCGAGGCCGGCGACGCCGAGGCCGCCCAGAGCGCCCTGAGCAAGGCCGTGCCGGTGATCGACAAGGCCGCCAGCAAGGGCGTACTGCACAAGAAGAACGCCTCGCGCAAGGTCTCCCGCCTGTCGTCCCAGGTCGCGTCCCTGTAGCCTTTCGGCTCTTTTTTCGGACCACTCCCGCGCCTGGACCGGTGATTGCCGGTCCGGGCCGTTATTTTGCTTTCCGGTTGCCCGCCCTAGCCGCACAGGTCCAAAACCAGCCGTTCCATGATCACCCGGTCTTGGCCGGGCGAGGACTTGAGCGCCACGTCGGCGGCCAGCACCCGCTTGAGGGTCTTGGCCAGGCTGGCCGCGCTCTCTTGGCGGGCCCGTTTCACCAGGGTCTCGGTGGCCTGGGGCGGGGTGCGCAGGGTCTTTTGCACCATGCCCTGGTTGCCCCCCTGGTCCAGCACCGCCCGGGCTTGCAGCAGCTGCCGGAAAAGGCGGGTGAGCATGGCCAACACCCGCACCGCCGGCTCGCCCAGGGAGTCCAACTGGTTGTAGGCGCTGAGCGCCCGGGCCAGGGAGCCGGCGGCCACCGCGTCGGTGAAGTCGAATATGGAGTAGAGCCGCGAGCCCCCCAGCAGCCGCTCCACCGTGGCCAGGTCGATGCTTTTCTGCTTGCCCACGTAGAGGGAGAGCTTCTCCACCTCCGAGTCCAGGGCGCCCAGGCCCAGGCCGGCCAACTCGGCCAGATAGGCCGCCGCCTTGGGCTCCAGGCTTTTATCCCGCAGCCGGGCCCGCGCCTGCAGCCAGGGGACCAGCTGGCGGGCGTACATCTTCTTGAAGACCTGCACCTTGCCCGCCTGGTTCAAGGCCTTGGCAAAACGGGTGCGCGCGTCCAGCTTGGCCCCGGTCAGCACCAGGGTGGTGGATGGGGTGGGGTCGTCGAAGTAGGGCAGGAACTCGGCCGCCTGATCGGCCTTGTAAAGCTGGACCTCGCTTACGATGATCAGGCGGCGGCTGCCCAGAAAGGGCAGGGTGCGGGCGCTGTCCAGCACTTTGGGCGGGCCGGCCTCGGCGGCCAGGAAGCGCTCGATATTGAGCGAGGGATTGTCGCTGAAGGCCGGGGAGGCTCCAAAGGCGGCCAGCCCGGCCGAGAGCAGGAAGTCCTCCTCGCTGAACAGGCCATAAAGCGGCCCCGGCGTCCCGCCGGCCACTTCGGGCCAGGGCAGGTCGCCGGGGTCGGATGAACGCTTGCCGGGCAGAGCCACGGTCGCTCCGTGGCTAGAAGTTCTCGAAGACCCCGTCGTGCAGGGTCTGGGCCATGTCCTTGGCCAGCTCGGCGATGGCCCGGTTCTTGTTGATCTCCGTGGCCTGGGGGGTGCCGGCCACGTCGTAGGTGCGGTTCTGCCACAGGGCCTTGTTGGACCAGAGCACCTTGCCGTCGCGCTTGCGGATCAGGCTGGCCGAGACCCAGATGGTGATGCGCCGCTGGCGGCTGGTGTCGCCCGAAGTCAGGGCCACGTCCACGATCTCCACCCGATAGACCTTGCCGTAGAGCACCGCGTCGGCCTGGCCCTCGGACACCACCCGCACCATCTGGCTGCGGGTGAACTGGAAGATCACCGCGTCGGTGAAGATTTGCTCGATGCGGATTTCATTGGTGTTGTTCTTGAACACCGGGATGGCGATGCTTTTGACGTCGCTGGGCAGATTGTTCTGCTTGCCGCGGAACTGGTACCCGCAGCCAGCCACCAGAACCGCCAGCACCAAAATTCCTGCCACCGAAAGCTTGTACTTCACGCTACGTTCCTTTCGCCGGGCCTACACCACGATATTGACCAGTTTGCCCTGGACTACTATTACCTTTTTCACCACCTTGCCGTCGATGAATTTCTGAACTTTTTCATCGGCCAGGGCCGCGGCCTCCAACTCGGCCTCGCTGGCCTCGGCCGGCAGGGTCAGCTTGGCGCGCACCTTGCCCTGCACCTGCACCACCACCAGCTTTTCCTGGCGCACCAGGGCGGCCTCGTCCCAGGCGGGCCAGGGGTGGTCGATGAGAAAGCCCTTATGGCCCAGGCGGCCCCAGAGCTCGTCGCAGATGTGGGGGGCCATGGGGCTGGCCAGGATCACCGCAGTCTCCACCGCCTCGCGGAGCACCGCCGCCCGCTGGTCCAGGTTGGCCAGCTTTTGGTCCTGCTCGGCCAGGCTGATGGCGTTGACCAGCTCCATGACCGCCGCGATGGCCGTGTTGAACTGGAACTTGTCCCTGGTGTCCAGGGTGACCTTCTTGATGGTTTCGTGGGTCTTGGCGTGCAGCGCGGCCAGCCCGGGGGGCAGTTCGCCGCCCGCAAAGGGCTCCACGCCCCCGGCCTGGTCGGCCACGGCCAGGCCCAGGCGCCACAGGCGGCCCAGGAAGCGCGAGGCCCCCTCCACCCCCTGGTCCGACCACTCCAGCTCTTTTTCGGGCGGCGCGGCGAACAGGATGAACAGGCGCACCGTGTCCGCGCCGTAGCGGTCCACCATCTCGTCCGGGTCCACCACATTGCCCTTGGACTTGGACATCTTGGCCCCGTCCTTGATCACCATGCCCTGGGTCAGCAGGTTGGTGAAGGGCTCGTCGGCGGTAAGGTAGCCCAGATCCCGGAGCACCTTGGTGTAGAAGCGGCTGTAGAGCAGGTGGAGCACCGCGTGCTCGATGCCGCCGATGTACTGGTCCACGGGCATCCAGTAGCCGGTGGGCCCGGGCTCCAGGGGCCCCTGGTTGTAGCGGGGACAGGCGTAGCGCGCGAAGTACCAGGAGGACTCCACAAAGGTGTCCATGGTGTCGGTCTCGCGCTTGGCCGGGCCGCCGCAAATCGGGCAAGTGGCGGCCAGCCAGGACTCCAGGTGGGGCAGGGGCGAGCCGCCGGTCTCGCTGAGCTGGGCCTCCAGGGGCAGCTCCACCGGCAGCTCGGATTCGGCCACCGGCACGGGGCCGCACTTGTCGCAATGCACCACCGGGATGGGAGCCCCCCAGTAGCGCTGGCGGCTGATGCCCCAATCGCGCAGGCGGTAGTTGAT
>Ga0272444_10002518_pt1 | contig 16908 bp, 13 predicted proteins | sample SSMForm13_FD_201033 | JGI IMG/M metagenome (GOLD analysis project Ga0272444, IMG submission 201033) | Marine sediment archaeal communities from Little Sippewissett salt marsh, Falmouth, MA, United States - SSM-Form-13 | ecosystem: Environmental > Aquatic > Marine > Wetlands > Sediment ...
CTCGGGGCCGCACAGCTCGCTGACCATGTTGCCGAACAGGGCCGTGAGCTCCACATGGCCCGAGCGCATGAGCTCGGCCATTCGGGCCGCCCGCCCTGGGCGCGCGCGGCGCAGGAAGTGGTCGATGGACCAGGCCTGCTCGACGGTGATGCGGAACTGGGACTCGACGGGGAAGTCGCGCGTCGCCTCCGCCATGTCGATGACCTCGTCCAGCATGCGGTCGTGCTCGCGCAGTACGTTGGAGGCCAGGTCGGTATAGCCTACGTCGTGGTGGCTGTGCTGGACCACGTGAACCGTCGAGTGCACGGGCGGGCGCCACGAAAGCTCCCTGACGTCGGCCACTTCCTGCCCGACCGTCAGGGTGAACTCAACCTGCGCCGGGCAGGTCAGTTCAGCCATATACAGATCGTGGGACGACTCGCCGGCCGGCAGCCCTGCCAGAGGCGTCTCGCCCACGCCCTGCGGCCCTTTGACCAGAATCTTTGCCTCGGCGGCCGGTGCGGCGGCAGCGATGCTCACCCGCACGAGCTGCTCCAGGCAGCCTCGCCCCTGCCGGAGGCAGACGGTGGGGCGAATGTCTCTCAGTTTGAACTGGCGGTCCACCGTGGGTGCTCCAGTTCCTGGTGATGGGGAACGGCAAGAATCCCATGGCTAATGCGCAAAACGCCTGTCGCCAAAAGCGAATCCGTAACGGAACCATCCGAATTGGGGTTCAAGGCCTCAGGCCGGAAGTGGCGCTTGCCTGCCCCTTGGTCTATCCGGGCCGTTGCCGTACTGACCGCTGAACTGGTTAATGAGCGTATCGCTCGGCAAGGTGCGCGCAACGAAGGTGCAGTTGCGGGCAATGGCCTCGAAGACCCTATGCGCGATGATCCTGTGGCCTAGGTCGTTGGGGTGGCAATGGTCTTGGTCCACAAACCAGTCGCAGCCAACCTCGCCTGAGTAGACGTCAACGTGGATCAGCGCGTTGGCCTCGGCAAGCTGCTTGATGACGAGGTTGAAGGTCTCAGCGACGTCGTAGTCGCTCTGATTCCAGTTGGGGCGTTCCCAATAATGGACCTCGTGCATGTAGTAGACGTTGAGAATGACGATCAGGGGGGCGATCCGAGCACGGATGCGGTCGATGAGCTCCTGGTAGGCCTTGCGGAACACCTCCGGCGTGGTGCCGCCGCAGGAATCGTTAAGCCCGTATGAGAGCAGCAGCAGGTCGGGCTCCAGTGCGATGACTTCCTCGTCCAGCCTCTCCAGTGCCGCAGGCCCCTCCGAGAACTCGTAGGCCGGGCACTCGGTGGTAAGCACGTTGGAGCCGATCCCCTGGTTGACCAGTTCGATGGACTCGCCCTGGAACTCCTCGATCAGGCGGACGGTCTGGTTGACCCAGCACTTGTCCTTGGCGGAGACCGAGTAGCCCCAAGCGGTGCTCTCACCCAGCGCCACCACGCGCCCAACGGGCTCGGAGCGCATGTCCTTTTGACGAATCATCATCGCTCTGCGGCCTTTCAAGTAGGAGAAGATGCTTGCGCCTGGGAATCAGAAGCCCGTGCGGAGACGAACTCCACGGTGCATTCCGGCTCGCCCTAGCAGACCATACATCGCCCACATGTGGACGGATGCATGGCCTGCCACCATCCGGTCCTCACACCTGCGCGGACACGAACCGGAACCGACAGCCTTGCGGTATGTGATGGAAGGTCACATCCGGGAATTTCTCCGCCAGATGGGGAGCCAGGGCAGCCACGCCCGGCTCCTCGACGGTACCGTGATTCACCCTCACGATGCCGAAGGAGTTGTCCTCCCCCCATAGGCCGTTGGACCAGTAGGATGTGCCGTCGTCGCACAGTATCCCCGCGTCCGCCCCCAGCCGGCAGTACTCCTCGGGATTAGAGTAGCAGCCGGTGCCCGTGCCGATCTTCGAGACCCGCATCTGGGGGTCGCCTACCACTTGCACTGCCGGTTCGCCAAGCGCGCTCGTTCGCGACGCCACATGTCGGGCCAGGGCTTCGAGGGTCATCTCCTCGACAGGGCGCACCTGCAGATGGAGTGTCTGAGCCAACGGTTCATTCTCAAAACCCAGGAACTTGGCCCACGCCCAAGGGATGCCGACCTCCGGCATACCGTCCCATGTATCATGGAATCTAAGGACGGTGAGGCCCTGTTCCTCTATGAAACGTTTCTTCGCGGCAGCGTCCTCGGGCCAGGTGTCGACGCCCCACAGCTCTTCGTCCTGCACGTAGAAGGTGGGCTCGTGCGTGATGAAGAGCTGGCAGCCCATACTCGCGGCCTCCCGAAGCGCCTCGCAGGTGGCGATCCATGCCACAGCAGCATCGGTGACTTGGACCTCGGCCGAGCCGACAACGATGCGGTCCGGCGTGTTGTCCCAATCCACCCATGCCCCGACTTGCTGCTGGTAGGCAAGAATGTCGCCAGCTTTCGTCATTTGACTGCATTCCCGACATGGAAGTTCTGGTTACCCGATTCAGTGTCACTGCGCCTCATCAACACCTCGCGCGGGGTGAAAATATCGCTGTACCTCCCGTCTGTCAAACGCTGGCCCCGATTAGCCGGGCGTGCAGAACCGCGCTGACTGGCACTTGCCTGCTCGCGCACCTTATCAAGATCTTCGACCGCGACCTGGAGGCGGCAAGCATCCAGAAGGAAGACTAGCGGGGCCGCACGGTGGGCATCCACGCGCTGCGCCATAAGTTCGGAATGCACCTCTCCAAGAACAGCGTCGCGCCGCGCACCGCCCAGGCCGCCATGCGCTACTCCTCGCTCGACCTCACCATGAACTCGGCTCGCGAACGCAGAGAGCGAACGAGTCGCGAGGGCCATCAGGCCCGAGTCCCGAAGGGAGGCAACGCCGCAGGCGGGCCCAACGTCTACACTGACCCCGAGCTGCTGGACGTGGCTGGGGGCGGTGGACGCTCTGCCGGACCTACCGCTGCAATGCGCACCTGAGGCTGCATCACCCATGGCGGCCAAGAGAAGGTAACCGAGGACGAGCGCGTCTGGCGGACTCGGCTTGGCCGGACGGGGTCACGTCCAGCCGGCTACGCGGTAGATCCCACCGGCATGAGTGAGAGCTTTGCTGATATCAGCCTCTCCAGATCGCTTAGACAGGCGCGGTCGGCGTGGGTGACGAAGCTCGTCGCCAGCCCGCTCGCCGCCACGCGGGCTGTGCGGCCGATGCGGTGGACATAGTCCTCGGCGCAGCCGGGGAAATCGTAGTTGATCACGTGTTCAATGTCGGCCACGTCAATGCCGCGCGCCGCGATATCGGTCGCGATGAGGATGCGGTACCTCCCCTCACGAAACCCGGACATGGCTGCGCCGCGCTGCGATTGATTGCGGCCGCCGTGCAGCCGCGCGACGTTGTGCCTGCGGGCCGCCACTTTGCGCGCCAGGCGGTCCACCTTACGCTTCGTGCGGGCGAAGACCAGCACGCGTCCGTCGCCGCGGCTCAACAGCTCCAGCAGCAGCGGCATCTTGTCCGGCTCCTGCACGTGGTAGAGCTTCTGCTCCGCCCGCGCCACCGGCGCCGTCACCCCAACCTGAATGCGCAGCGGCGAGCGTAGGTGCCGCTTCACGAGTCTCTCCACCTGCACCGGCATGGTCGCCGAGAACATCAGAGTCTGCCGCTCCCGAGGCAGAGCCTTGATGATCTGCTCGATCTGCGGCATGAAACCCATGTCGTACATGCGGTCCGCCTCGTCCAAGGTCAGGACCTCCAGGTGTGAGAGCACCACACTGCGCGAGCGGATGTGGTCGTTCAAGCGGCCGGGGGTGGCCACAAGCACGTTGGGACGGGCTCGAAGCGCCCTGTAGTCTCGCTTGATCGGGATGCCGCCGACCAACACGGCGACGCGGGCCCCGCTGGACCTACCGAGCTGCTGGAGCGCGCCGGCGATCTGCTGCGCCAGTTCGCGCGTCGGCGCCAAGATCAGCGCCGAGATGTCCGGCTTCCGCCCCACGCGCTGGATGATGGGCAGGCCGAACGCCGCCGTCTTGCCCGTGCCCGTCTGGGCCAATCCGATGACGTCCCTGCCCTCGAGCACCGGGGGAAAGCATCGGGCCTGAATGGGAGTAGGATGCTGATAGCCCAGCTCACCAACATCCCGGAGAATACTCGCTTGAAGACCGTAATCTGTGAACCTCTTCGCTTCCTGTTTCAACTTCAAACAACACCTCTCTCATATGAACGCCTGCACGATGAAATCGTCGAGCGTGGTTGCCGGCGGGCGCTCCCACAAGGGAGGTTCAACCAGCGCGGCGGATCGGGGCTGGCGCGGTTGCGCCACAACACCCCGCTGGCGCCCGACTGTTCGTTCTTTGATGCGGACGCCTTGCCAGTGAAGGCTCAACTCGGTGAGATCATAGACCCCGGACCGGCAAAAGGCTCCCAGGAAACGAACCGGTCAAGGTCATTGAAGGATGGAAAGGATTGCAGGGTAACCAGCCCTTCGCTGCCCCCAGGCCCCTGCGAGTCACGATACCAGCCAACACTTCACTTACGCTGGTAGGTTATCAGAACGCTGGAGCGAATGCAACTGACCGTGTCATGCTTTCAAGTAGTGAGTCACGTCCCGACCCGATAGCCGCCACCGATTCGGCGGGGTGCTGGCTCGTTCTGCGGTCGGGGCCCGCCCCTCCCTCCGGACCAGCCAGCCGGATATCCCTGACCTGCCCCCAGTCTTTGTGCCAGATTGAGTGTTGCGGTCCTAAGGCTGTGACCTTGCCCCCACCGAGCGTGTTGAACTGGCCAGGCTACTGATCCGGCGAGAGAACGAAAAGGGGTGGCCTCTCTCGATATGGAACTGCATCCCCTCGATCTGCTTACAGCAGCGTCTTGCGCTTTCGTCGCCAACCCGTCAGCAGCCACGAGGCGATGGCCCGGACGGCCGTCACGGAGTAGGCTGGATAGCGGATCACCCACTTCGCTCGGGACAACAGGAACAGCGGCGAAAGGTAAGAACGCTTCATCAGATCGCGGGCCCGTTTGGCGCCGACGTTCGAGACCCGCCTGTTTCGGTAGGTTAGAGAGTACGGATAGAGCACAAAGTCCACCTGCTCCGCGGAGTTCAGATGGCTGGACGTGGCCGGATAGGGCGTCATCGGGTAGACGCTGACCATGTCCAATCGCAGGCGCGTAATCAGGTCGGCCGTCTGCAGGTAGTCCGATTCCTCCTCGACTGGCGATCCGACCACGAAGTAGCCGACCACCTCGATCCCATGGCGGCGGGCGGTGTTCACCGCCTTGGGGATATCGTCGGCCTTGTAGCCCTTGCGGTAGTGATCCAGCACCTTCTGCGAGCCGCTTTCGATCCCGACGAAGAGCCTGCGGCAGCCGGCACGCCTGAGAAGGCGCATCCGCTCATCGTCCATCAGGTCGATCCGGGTGAGGCAAACCCAGCGGTACTGCTGTCCGGTGCTGATCAGCCGACCGCAAAACTCACGGGTCCAGGGCAGGGATACGGCGAATGTGTCGTCGATGAAGCGGAAGTGCCGGACGCCGAAGCGTTCGCGCGCGTCCTCAATCTCGGCGACCACGTGCGCGGGCGAGCGGATGGCGTACCCCTCGCCGTAGGTCTTCGTGCAGTAGATGCACCTGAAGGGGCATCCGCGGCCGGCCTGGAAGCTGGCAAACGGCGTGCCCAGAAAAGGTTCGCGGTAGAGACGCATGTTCAGAAGGTCGCGGGCAGGCCGTGGCAAGGCCTCCAGCTCGGACGCCTTCATTCGCGGGCGGGCCGGCCCAAGCGCCACTTGCCCGTTGCGGCGGACGGCCAACCCGGCGATGCCCTCCACCGGTCGATCCTCGAGCAAAGCGCCAACAAGTGCGCGCAGGGTCTGTTCGGGCTCGTTGCGTAGGATCAGGTCGCCTCGGAAGTGCCGGAACATATCGTTGGGGAACTGTGTCGGAAGGTAACCCATGACCGCATAGTGAGGCACGCCCGTCTGCTCGATTATCGCGTTGGCGGCGTCCACATCCTCGGTCAGATGCTCGAAGCCCATGATCGAAACCACCAGGTCGGGCGCCCACTTGCGGACCATTTCGACGACCTTGATCAGCGGCAGCCCTTCGGCGACGGCGTCAACAAATTGGGGCTGCAGCCCGGACTCACGCAGCACAGCTGCTGCGTAAAGCAGTTCCAGCGGCGGCAGGCAGAATCCGGGCGAGTTGATCGAGCAACGATAGCAGCGGTATATCCGGCACGTATGCGGTAGGTTCAGGACCAATGCCCTCATCCGGGACATCCCATTCATACCGATCTTCCCCATTCAAGATTGGTCTGCTTGCACTTCGCCAGCCGTCTGACCTGCCCCCAATCTTTGTGCCACATTGAGTGTTATGGTCAGGCCGCCGGCGCTCGATATCCCAGCGCACCGCGCGGCCGCCGCCGATTGTAATCCCGCTGCAGCGGGCGGTCAATATCCTGGCTTCCAGACGCGCGTCCAGCAGCTCCTCGTTGCCCTGGACGTGGCCAAGAAACTGGATGTCTTGGCCAAGGAGAGCACGCCGGCAATGGCCAGACGGAGGCCATATGATGCGGCCCGACTTCTTGCACTAATTCTTGCACAAGCTACAGGCAGTCGTTGGCAGAAGGAGTGCGTGCCAGAAGCTGGCGACGGTCGGGCCGATGAGTCACAAGGCTTGGCGTGTGGTAGAGATGGCGCTGATTGGCAGCCGTTGGCAGCTATTGGCAGAATAGGGAGTGGAACGGGCGACCGGATTCGAACCGGCGACGTCCAGCTTGGGAAGCTGACGGCGTAGGGTTATAAGTGGTGGCACCCAAGCGCTTTACGACTTCTGTGTTTTCCGTTTCCGCCAAATCTTCCCCAGGAACGCAAAACGGATGGAACTGCCCTATGGCCAAGGGGTTACGCTCCCTTCATGCCCTCTCCCCCACTCACCTCGATGAGGTTGAAGAGCTCGGACCCATCCCCCTGTCAAGAGCCCCCACGACAACCCAACTACAGGCGGGGTCAGGCCGAAGGCGGGTGCGTCCCCCCCTTTCGAATCTTGCCCCGAAGCGGCAGCGGGCTATGTCTTGGCCGGGACGACCTTCTGCGTTGGGGGTGTGCATTACACCAAGGTGAAATTGTCCCACAGTCGTCGTACACTGCTGTGGAAAAGGCATCTAACCCTGGAGCTATTGCCCGGGACGAAGTTGCAGGCGGTTCAATTAGCTGGTGCGCGCGATGGACAAGGACGAACATTGGGAGCTTCTGGATCGTGCGACCGGCATCGTCCGGGGTGTCATCCAGCGACTCGTCATGCGCCCCGACGAGCCTGACGGTGCGATCTCGCATATTGAGCGCTTGTCGGGCGTGCAAGACCTCCTCTGCCAGGAGTTCCCTGTCCTATCAGACGAAGCAGACTTCTGGGAGGCAGTTTGGCTCCGCACGGATCGGCTGCGCCGGTGCTGGGACCGGATTGAGCGCGTGGCGGGTCCCGCCGGGAAGGCCCTTCCTGCAAAGCTTCAGCCGACTCTGAACTGCCGGCGCAGTGACCTCTACGCATGGACGCACGACTTCATATGCAGACACGCTCCTAGCGTGCCAACGGCAGCTCACTTCGAGCTTGGAATTGACGTTCGGCGCCCCGACCGGCGCGGCCTGCACGAGCGGATCGAAGGCCTCTACGAGTCCATCAAGCGAATGGGCCGCCTCCCTGAGGTGCGTGTCGGCCTGGAGCTCTGTGCGGACCGGGTCAACTTCGGCATCATCTATGGTGGAGGCTGGAACGTTAGCAGCTTCAGCGTACTGCGGGAAGCAGCCGGCTTGAGTGACATGAACGCATTCGTAACCTTCGACCACCCGGGAGCCGAATTCTACGGGCGGGTGGGAATGCACGAAGTGCGCCTGGCAACCGCCGGATTGCTCCGTGCCGCTGAGCCGGAGCGCTACCTGCTGGCGAGGTTCAGTAGGCCTGTCATCCTGCACTTCGTCTGCCCTCACGAGTGGAGCGGGCCACCGCCCCACGAGCTAGGGTTGCCGGTCTTGCGATCAGGCCTGACCCTTGAGGTGGTCGACGACAAGCTCAACTCGACCCGCGCGCTGGAATGGTATGCGCGCAGCGCTCGCATCAGCCTTCCTTTGATTCCCGAGACCGGGGTCCCGCGGGCCGAGGCCCCTGTGGACCTGCACGAGCTGGGCAGGCGCGTCCAAGCTGCTATTGACGTGCTGGAAAGGCAGGGAAATCGAGAGGTGGTCGTGAAGCCCGCCCGGGGCGAGCAGGCGCAGGATGTTCGGTTCTTTGAGCTTCCGGCGGAGCGGGCCGCTGCGGCCGGGCACGCGGTCGGTTTGGCGCTTGAGTCTGGCGCCGTGCTCCAGAAGAGGGTGCGTCCGCCCGGCGGTGAAGACTTCAATTGGCGGGTGCTAGTGGCTCTTGACCCATCGGGCGAGCCCGAAGTGGTGGGCCGCTTCGCTCGCCGGGGCTACGGGGACGACGTGGAGATGGTGCCGGAGCGGGAAATGTTCAGGCGCTGCGGCATCGGAGTGGGTGAAGGGGACGCCCTGCTCGTGCGAATCGACGAGGTCTCCCTCCATGCATTTCGCGCCGTGGCGGGCTATGCTAAGCAGATGCACCCCGACTTCCCATGGCAACCGCTGGGCGGCGGCTCATACGCGGTCCCCTACTTCTTGGGGATCGACCTCATCGGTGAGGCCTGCATAATGGAGATCAACGGAAACGAAGTGGCGGGGATGTGGACGGACGACCGGCTCTACCCCCAAACGCGAGGCAGGAGCAGCCGCACTGTGCTGGAATCGGCACGGGCGGCGGCTAGGGCCTACAAAGCAGCACTCAGCGCACAAGCCTGACCTCGTACTTGCTCAGGAGGTGGTGGGGGCAGTACGACTGCTTGGCCCGCCGCAGACCCGGCACGCCAAGGTCCTGCTCGCGGTTGATCCACTGGAATTGCGCCGCTGCGTGGCGGGCGAACTGCCGGTTGATTGCCTGGTAGGAGCCAGGCACGCATGTGTCGGCCTTCTCCACGCGTACAACGAAGGTTGTCTTGTTCAGCGGCTCGCCCAAAGCGAAGGCAACCACCCTGTCCTGGTAGAGCAGGACGCCGCCGCACAGGCCCAGCCACTGCCATTCCTGCAGCATGGAGAGCGTGGCCTCTACCTCGCGCTGAAGGCTTGGCATGTCTCGTCTGGGGTGGGAGGCGAACCACTCCCTGCAGAACCCGGCGCACTGCTGGGCTAGCGTTTCATCGAGCGGGAGGTACTGTGCCCCCGGGCAGGCGGCCTCGAATTGCCGTATCAGGTTGCGCTTGGCGTGGAAGCGCTGCCCCGGAAGCTCCCTGAGGTCCTCGGCAGCGTGGACGTAGTCGGCGCGCTCGCGCTGTTCGACCAGGGACAAGCCAGGCCGGTCTCGGAGCAGCTCCGCCAACGACTCAGGCACTCGGGCTACTGCTTCGGCCCCAGTCGCCGCCTCCAGGGCAGCGACTATGGCCTGCGCAGCCTCAGCGCGGTCCGGCGTAACGGGTGGGAGTAGGAACGTGCCCTGCCCTGAGGCAGATTCGAGCATGAGCAGCGTGCTGCCGCCCAGGCAGGACAGGCGGCAATGGGTGCGGGAACGCCAGACCCACTGGTAGGCGAAGGTGGCCTCGCTTATCTCAAGCTGCGCAGACTGAAAGGCCGCCGTGAGCGGCGCCTTGTGCTCGCGCTGAATCGGCGAGAATACCGGGAACTCTGGGACATTGTGTTTCTGGCACATGAGGGGGGCTCTGGAGGAGTCAATCACGTCAGCCGTCCACACTGCAGCAGTCGCACAGGCCGCACACCTCCGCCGCGGGCGCTCCCTGAGGGCAGGTGGCCGCAACGGACACCTCTTGTGGGAGAGGATTTGGCTCGTGCCAGATCTTGCCGCTCCAACTGCGCAGGGCTACGTGGTCGCCTTCGCGCCCTATGACGTAGTTCGGCCCCACAGGGATCTTCCCGTACGGGGTGTCCACGATGAACTTGGGCACGGCGAGTCCGGACGTGAAACCCTGAAGGTTACGCACGAGCTCAATGCCGCACTCTATTGGCGTGCGGAAGTGGCGTGTGCCACTTAGTATCTGGCATTGATAGATGTAGTATGGACGCACACGTATCCGCATCAGTTCCCGGCACAGCCGCTTCATCACCTCCACGCTGTCGTTCACCCCTCGCAGCAACACCGACTGGTTGCCCAGCGGGATGCCGGCTGCGGCCAGGCGTCCACAGGCCGCCTCAGCCTCCGGGGTGATCTCGCGGGGGTGGTTGAACTGGATGTTAAGGTAGATTGGGTGGTAATTCTCCAGCATTCCACAGAGCTGCGGCGTGATGCGCTGCGGGAGCGTGCACGGCGTGCGCGAGCCTATGCGGATGCATTCGACGTGCGGTATGGCACGCAGGCGCGCGATGATGGCCTCCAGCCATTCGTCCGTGCCCAGCAAGGGATCTCCGCCTGTGAGCAGGACGTCACGTATCTCAGAGTGGTCCCTAATGTACTTGATTCCCTCGTCTATCTTTCGAGCAGAGAAGTCCGCGTCCTGCTTGCCAACCACGGTCTCCTTTCGCAGGCAGTGCCGGCAGTAGACTGCACACCGGTTGCCCACGCAGAAGGCGAGACGGTCCGGATAGACCCTGATGATGAGCTCCACAGGGGAATTTTTGCATTCCTCCAAAGGGTCAGGGACGCCCAGGTCATCGTGGACCTCCTCTTCCTGGGGCACCGCCTGCATGCGGATCGGACAGCGCCGATCTGTCCTATCCATGAGGCTTGCATAGTAAGGCGTGATGGCCCAGGTGAAACGCCGGCTTGCTGCCTCGATGCCCCGTCGCTCCTCCCTGGTGAGGTCGATGTGCCGTGCAAGCTGCTCCACCGTGGTTATACGGTTGTTCAGCTGCCACTGCCAGTCATCCCAATCCTTCATGTCTTGATCCTCTCTCGCCGGTTCTCCGCACGCTCGAACGCAAGTTCGACGATGCGGCCAATCAACTTTTCGTATGTCCTTCCACCTGCCCGGGCCTGGTGCGTGAATATGCTGTAGGAAGGCGAAAGCCCCGGCAGAGGGTTGATCTCAAGGAAGGTGGGCAGGCCCTTGGCATCGAGCTTGAGGTCCACCCGCGCAAAATCCCTGCACCCGAGCGTTCGATAGGCTATCTCCGCCATCTCGAGCATTTCCCGCTCCAGCCCCTGCCCGATCTGGGCAGGACAGATCAACTGCTTCTCATGCTGCAGCTTATGCTCGTAGGAGTAGAATGAGTCAGGGCACCGGACCTCCGCAATGGGCAGCAGCTCAAGCTCCTCATTGCCCAGGACCCCCACGCAGAATTCCCTGCCCGGAGCGAAACTCTCCACCAGGCAGTCCTGCCGGTAGGTTCTCAGCACCCAATTGGCCTGGCGCTCCAGCTCCTCCTGCGAGCGCACCAGGGAGGAGCGGCGAATACCCATACTGGAGCCTTCGCCGTTGGGTTTCACGAAGAGTGGGAACTCCAGCTCCACGCCCCGCAGTTCCGCCTCGCTGGCCACCCGCCGGAACAGCGGTGTGCGCACGCCCCTGTCCACCATCAGCGCCTTGGTGAGGGCTTTATCCAGGCTGATTGCCAGGGTCAGGCCATCCGAACCGGTGTATGGTATGCTCACATGGTCAAGCCATGCCGGCACAATGGACTCGCGGCATCGCCCTCTAATGCCCTCAGCGATGTTGAACACCATTTGGGGCTCAATCCGGGCAATCCGCTGCGGGAAGTCGGCGGCCAGGGCCACCCCGACCGCGTCGTACCCGCAGGCGCCGATAGCCTCCAACAGGGCCCGAATGGTGGCGTCCTCATCGTATTCGGCGCCGAAATCCTCAGGAAGATCGCCCAAGCACTCCTGGGCCTCAGATCCATCGTGAACAAGCGCGACCTTCACTAAGTCCTCCTGTCAGCCATTCCACCCACCTCTCCTGCAGTATAGCAGCTCATGCTTCTCTTGACCACCGGCATCGTCAGCCCAATGAGGAGGCGCATAGAGGGCACTGTTGTGCTTTTCAGCCGCTGTGGACGATGGCGCCACGAGGCGGCATAATGGCATGCATTCGGCCACGGACACATAATGTCGGCGGGTCCTACAGAGGAATCCCATGGATCACACGTATCGAGCCAGTGATTGGGACAGCTATCGCATGGACTACTCCCAGCCGCATCTTGAGCTTGACCTGCCCCCACTCTTTGTGCCGCATTGGGTGTTGTTTCTGCACAGCCGCATCTGCCTCGAGTGCCGGCGCTCTAAGGATGCAGGTCATCCGGCCCGCTTGAGACCGCTGCCTGATCGCCTTCCACAGTGCCCATCGTGCCGTACAGGCGGAGTTTGTAATATTGGTCCATGGCTCGTCGGGGGGCGTATAGCGCGGCCCATGGTAGATTCGCGAGGGGGTCAGGGACGGTAGTCCCGCGCCTCTTCGAGCATGGCCACCATGTTCTCGCCGCGGACGCTGGGGATGTCGCAGTGGGCGCTGGAGACGGTGTAGCCACCGCAGTTGCGGAACAGGTCGATGTTCTTGCGGACCTCCGCGCGTACCTCGTCGGCCGTGCCGAAGGAAAGGAGCGTCTGCGTGTCGATGCCACCGTAGAAGTTGATGCGCCCGCCGAAGTCGCGTGCGATGCTCGCGGCGTCCATGCCACTGGCGCTGGTCTGAAACGTAAGGTGCCCCGCAACACCCAGTTCGATCAAGTCGGGGAGGATATCCCGCACGGCCCCGCAGGAGTGGTAGAGGGGCAGGAAGCCGTAGTCGCGGATCATGCCGATCTGCTCGCGAACGCGCTCTTTGAAGAACCGCCGCCAGCGCTGGCCGCCCATGAGGAGCCCCTGCTGGCCCGCGAAGTCGTCGCCGAGCCAGACGATGTCCGCACAGCCCTTGCCGGCCTCGCAGGCGCCCTCGACCAGGTGCATGAAGAACTCGTGCTGCTTCTGGAAGAACGCGTCCATCACCTCCGGCGCCGCCGCCATATTCATCAGCGCGTTTTCGATGCCGAACATGTCGCAGGCCGAGCAGAACATCGGATACCAGCCGGTGATGACGACGAGGGCCTTGTCGGGATAGCGCTGGCGCATCTCGGGGACGCCGGAGAAGTCCCAGCGATTCAGGTCGGGCCATTGGTGTGCGAGCACCTGGTCGACGGTCGTGGCGTGCTGCAGGGGGCGGTCCCAGACCTCGGTCGAATAGGTGCCCCGGCTCGCACCCGGCCGGCTGGCGTAAGGGTCATCGCCGACCGTAGGGTGCCACCAGCGGTAATCGGTGTCGAAGTAGTCCTGAACCGCCAACTCGTCGTCGAGCCCATAGCGGTCGCGGAAGAAGTCCATGAGCTCCGGCCAGACGCAACCTTCGAGGAAATCGTAGGGTGCCCGGTCGGTGGTCTCGAAGCGGAACGTGCGGAGCACGCGCTCGCGTGACGTCATGCTGACTCCTGCCCGGAGGCAACGGCAACCTTAGGATAGTAACACTGAATGTGTCCCAAAGAGTGGGGCACGTCAGCGACTGCATACGTTTCTGGCGCGAAGTGCTCGACCGGTGCTTCCATCATCAACTGTTACGATACCATTGCCAAGCGCAGCACGAGCGGCTGACGCCGGCATCTTACCCGGATCAGCAGCGCGAGCAAAGAGAAGAATGCCGCCATCGCTGTGAACACGTCGCGGAACGTCAGCTCACTCGCTACCAGACCCGCATGCATCGCCGGATGGCGCACTGCGAGTTCGGACGTGCGCGATCCGCGACTGTGACATCCTTGACCTCCCTTCCCTGAAAATCCAGGCCCAAAGAGTAACAAAGAACCTCGACCAGTTTAGGGGGTCAGGTCAGTTCCAATTGCCGCATCACTTCTTGAGTGAGAATCAGGCGGGGATGGTTCTGTGCGAGAAGGTGTTGACATGCCAATGATTAGTGATTACCCTGCTTCAGCCGCTGGGCTAATCCGATTCATTCGCCATTCTGACAGAGGCAGCGTCGAAAACACCTCATTTGTGCAAATGCGTGCGACGATGCCCCAAGCAGCCTGGAGCAGGAGACTCAAGGAGGTCCTTGCCCGTGAAGGCAGATAAGAAGTTGAAGGCGGCTTTCGTAGGCGGCCCGATGTACGATTACCCATACTCCAGGATTCCGGAGTTTGAGTCCGAAACGGGGTATAGCGTTGAGATTGGCGCGAGACTGATTCATCCTGCCCTCAACGAACACATCGCTGACGTCTACGGCGAGGGCAAAGGGGACTACGATCTCATCACCACACACTCGAAGTACTCTCCCTCCCAGAAGCAGTGGCTGAGTCCGCTCGACGAGGACATTGGGAGCGAGGAAGTGGCCGGATATGTTTCGTCAGCCATAGATCTAATGAAGATTGACGGAAGACTGATGCAACTTCCCAGGAATATCGACGTGAAGCTGCTCTACTATCGGAAGGACCTATTCGAAAGCGCCGAGGAGAAAAGGGACTTCCAAGCGAAGTTCGGCTATGAGTTGAAGCCGCCCAAGACATGGGAGGAAGTGAGGAACATTGCTGGCTTCTTCACGAGGCCTCCTGGGCTTTATGGCTTCGTGTTCCCCGGTAGGTATTCGGGTCTGTTCGGACATTTCTTCGAGCTGCTGGCAATGGCTGGAGGTACCCTAATTGACGAGAAGCTCAGGCCCCAGTTCGTGAGCCGCGCCGGCGAGTGGGCACTGGGGTGCCTACGGGACCTGTATTTCGTGGATAACAGCTGTCCGGAAGATGTGACCGACTGGCATTACGACGAGGTAGCCCAGTGTTTTCGTGACGGCAAGGCGGCAATGACCACGGATTGGCCGGGCTCTTTTGCAACCTATAAGGACCCAACCATGTCCAAGGTAAGGGACAGGTTCGCCGTCAGCATCTATCCGGTGGGGCCCACCGGCGAGAGATGGGTCTACGCTGGCGGCTTCTCCTATGCAATACCGAAGAGCTGCAAGGATAGGGAGGGCGCGCTTGCACTGATGCGGTTTCTTCTATCCGATGAGATGCAATACGAGGAGGCAAAGAGAGGCGCTATCCCCGTGAAGAACATCGCGCGCGCGCGGATTCGAGAGGAGGCCACGCCGGGCTCGATGGAGGAAAGGCGCCTCATAATGCTGGAGCGTACGGTGAATGAATCGCTTCTGATTCCACCGAAGCTCGCCAAATACCCAGTTGTTGAGGATGCTCTGTGGAAGGCTCTTCAAGACGGATTCACCGGTAGAGTGAGCACGAGGGATGCTCTACTGGAGGCGGCGGAACAGATCCGGCACGTCCTGAGTCAACCGTAGGAGGGATGGGCGTTGAGGCTGAAAGACAAAGTTGCCATCATTACGGGCTCGGCGAAAGGGATTGGCAAAGGATGCGCCATGGTATTCGCTGATGAAGGTGCGCAGATCGCCGTAGTCGACGTCGACGAAGGGGCCGCCAAAGACACTGTCAAAGAGATCGAGGCGAAGGGTGGACAAGCGAGGTTCTTCCGCACCGACGTCTCGGATTCTGCGCAGGTGCAACAGATGATCTCCAAGGTCGTCGAAGCCTTCGGTAGTATTGATATCATGTTCAACAATGCCGGCTACCACATCTCAAAGCACGTTGCTGAGACCTCCGAAGATGAGTGGGACTATATCATCAATACGAATTTGAGAAGCGTATTCCTGTGCTCTAAGTATGCAATACCGCATCTGAAAAAAACCAAGGGATGCATTATCAACATGAGCTCAATGGTGGGGCTGATCGGCCAATCCAACGCTGGCGCCTACTCTGCCTCAAAAGGTGGCATCGTTGCCATGACCAAGGGGATGGCTCTGGACTATGCGGCAGATGGAATCAGAGCCAACTGCATCTGTCCGGGCTGGGTTAAGACGCCGCTTGTTGAGGATTGGTTCAGCCAGCAGGATGATCCACAAGAAGCACGGCAGCACATCTATGGCGTGCACCCTCTCGGCCGGATCGCATCCGTGGAAGAGGTGGGCCGGGCGGCCTTGTTCCTCGCCTCGAGCGACTCCTCCTTTGTCACCGGTATTGCATTGGAGGTCGATGGGGCGGTGAGCTTGGGGTACTAAGGGCCCGCTTATTCTGGAACCTGCCGCATTTCGCAGACTTCCCTGTCCGGGCCTTCGAAATACACGATGAAGGTGCCAGGACGGAGCTCGGTCGGTTCACTGAAGAAGCGCACGCCTTTTGTCTTCATCTCTCGGTAGTGACGGTGGATGTCGGTAACACGGAACCCGATGTGAATGAAGCCGAGATCACATTGGCGCAGTTGCTCCGCAACAGGCCTGCCAGGCGGCTCGCTGTACTTGAACAGCTCCAGAACTGTGTCGCCGAGTTTGAGGTGCACTACCCTTGCCTTGCAGCCAGTCAAGGCGTTGATTGCTCCCAGCGTTTCATCTGCAAAATCAACCTCGAGCACGACCTGCATGCCGATAAGGTCGCAATAAAAAGCAAGTGAGCGCTCGAGGTCGGAGATGCTCAGGGCCGTGTGCTCAATGCGTTCAAACAAGATTACCTCCCGGCCGTCTGCTACAGCCTGATCGGATCGGCATATACTCCGCCATCCGTGGGTGCTTCCTTCAGCAACTGTTACGCTCTTGCCCGTAAGTATCTCCCATGCTACAACTTGCGCCAGGATTCTGCAATACCTGACTTCGGTTTGCGGGGGCAGCTATGGGCAGGGCAGTCACGGATAGACCGTGTCCGAACGCAGAATGCGCCATCCTAGCGATGCAGACAGGACTCGTGGCCAAGAAGCAGACGCTCCGTGAAGTCTTCACGGCCGTCGCCACGTTCTTCTGTTTCCGGATGGTGTCAAGTGTTTCGTGTAAAAGGGTCTGGTGAGGAGGGGCGGCTTGTGGGGGCGTATCCGTCGGCCTTGAGCTGTGTCCATACGCTCCAGGTGCATCTCTCCCAGCTCTGCGCGCTCGGGAA
>Ga0272444_10002520_pt1 | contig 16903 bp, 13 predicted proteins | sample SSMForm13_FD_201033 | JGI IMG/M metagenome (GOLD analysis project Ga0272444, IMG submission 201033) | Marine sediment archaeal communities from Little Sippewissett salt marsh, Falmouth, MA, United States - SSM-Form-13 | ecosystem: Environmental > Aquatic > Marine > Wetlands > Sediment ...
GCTGTACCGCCGGCTGACCGACATGAAGGACAAGCCGAACTGAGATGGCCGACGAGCGGCTGAACGCGCGCCTCGCTCACCACGCCAACCAGGCCGGTTGGACCGGCGAGATCCGGCGACACGTTTATCAACTACTTGATCTGCCCGCCCGCGACCGCGTGCTCGACGTCGGCTGCGGCGGCGGCGCGATCACCGCCGAATTGAGCGAACAAGCGCGGGGCAAGGCCGTCGGCTGCGACGTCGACCCGGCGATGCTCGCCGTCGCGCAAGAAAACTACCCGCATCTGGTTTTTGAAAAAAACGAATCCGCCAAGCTTCCTTTCCCCGACGACGAGTTCGATCTCGTCTGCTGCCACTTCACCTTGCTCTGGGCGCAAGATCCGGTCGCGTTGCTGCGCGAAATGAAGCGTGTAGCTAAACCGGGCGCCCCCGTTGCCGCGCTGGCCGAGCCCGATTGGGGCGGCTACCTCGAATGGCCCGACCAGGGTTTGCGCGAGTTGATCTGCCTCGCGCTGAGTACCGAGGGCGCCGATCCGTTGGCCGGGCGCAAGCTGCTCGACTGGTTCGCGCAAGCCGGGCTGACCGCGCAGGTCGGCATCTCCAGCGGCCCCTGGTTCTGCGACGCCGCGGGCCTCGACGCTGCCTGGGAACACCACCGCCTGACGCTGTCCGGCATCGTTGACGCGCGACGCCTGCGCGTGCTCGAAGCGAAAGACCGCCGCGCCTGGCGCGAGGGACGGCGCTTGTCGCACTTGCCCCTAGCCTGGGCCACCGCGCAATACCAGGGATAATCCCTGGACCTGACATCCGGGTTTCGATTTCCCTGTCTGTGGGGTGACCTTCAGTCACCGCAAAGAACTAACTTCCTTTTTATTATCAAGGACCGCATCTAGCCTCTCTGTCTCGCAGAGGGGGACATAAGGAAGGGACAAATCGAGTCACTTCCCCCGCAAGACGGGGCAAGGCATAATGCCTGGACGTGACTTCCGGGTTTCGGGTTGGCTGTCAGTGACTGAACATTTTGACAAATAGAAAGTGATTCTTCACCACAGGTTATCGAATATTGACGTGTAGGAGCGGCTCGCGAGTCGCCCTGCGCTTTTCCTGGTTTCTGGCTACTGGCCCCTGGTTCCTGAATCACTCGCCGCGGATGGTTTTCAGTGCGGTTTCGACGGCGTTGTCGAGGCCGGAAACGTCGGAGCCGCCGGCCTGGGCCATGTCGGGTTTGCCGCCGCCGCCGCCGCCGACTTGCTTGGCCGCTGGACCGATGATTTTGCCGGCGTGGAAGCGGTCGGTGAGATCGGCGGTGACCATCGCGATCAACAGCGCCTTGTCGCCCGCCGCCGAAGCGAGAAAGACCACGCCGCTGCCGAGCTTGTCGCGTAGCGTGGCGGCGAAGGAACGCAACTGCTTGGCATCGGCGATGTCCACCTTCGCGGCCAGCACTTTGACGCCGTCGACCTCGACGACCTGCTCCATGATGTCGCCGCTTTCCTGGCCGGCCAGCTTCTGCTTGAGTTGCGCGACTTCCTTTTCCGTGTGCTTGAGATGCGCGACCAACTTCTCGGCGCGTTCGACGATTTCACCCACCGGCGCTTTAAGCAACTCGGCGGTGGTCTGTAAGCGCTCGTGGTCGGTTTGGATGTGGGCCAACGCGGCGTCGCCGGTCAGCGCCTCGATGCGGCGCACGCCCGCGGCGACCGAACCTTCATGCACGATGATAAAGGGGCCGACCTGGCCGGTGCTGCGTAAATGGGTTCCACCGCACAACTCTTTGCTGGTCTGGTCGCCGATGGCAATCATCCGCACCTGCTCGTCGTACTTTTCGCCGAACAGGGCGATGGCGCCGTCGGCAACGGCATCGTCGTAACTGGTTTCGTGCGGATGCACCGGCTCGTCTTCCATAATCAGTTCGTTGACCCGCTTTTCGATGGCGCTGCGTTCGTCGGGGCTGATCGCCGCGTAGTGGGTGAAGTCGAAACGCAGGTGGTCGGGCGCGACCAGCGAACCGGCCTGCTTGGCGTCGGGGCCGAGGATTTCGCGCAAGGCCTTGTGCAGCAGGTGGGTAGCGGTGTGATTGCGTTCGATGCGCCGCCGCCGTACCGGGTCGACGGCCAGGGTGACGCGTTGCCCGGTGGCGACTGCGCCCTTGCGCACGTCGATCAGATGGGCGACCAGCGTTTCGCCGATGTTCACCGTGTTGGTGATGTCGATCAAGGCGTCATTGGCCAGCACCTTGCCGCGGTCGCCGACCTGTCCGCCCATCTCGGCGTAAAACGGCGTGACGTCGACGACCAATTCGCCTTTTTGTCCAGCTTCGAGCTTGTCGACCAACTCGCCGTCGCGCAGCAGGCCGATCACTTCGGCCTCGACCTTCAGCGAATCGTAGCCGACGAATTCGGTGGTCCATCCCTTGGCCAGCAGTTCCCGGTGGCCGGGCTTGAGTTCTTCCGCGCCCGAGCCTTCCCAGGCGGCGCGGCTGGTGGCTCGCTGCCGTTCCATCGCCGTGGCGAAGGCGTCGTGATCGACGGTCACTTCACGATCGCGGCAGATGTCTTCGGTCAGATCAAGCGGGAAACCATAGGTGTCGTACAGCTTGAAGGCGACTTCGCCGTCGAGCACGTCGCCGGCTTTGCTCAACTCGGCGTTGAGCATTTTCAGCCCGTTGTCCAGCGTGCGCAGAAAACGCTCTTCCTCGTTTTTGACGACCTTGGCGATGTAGGAAGCGCGGTCGACCAATTCGGGATACTGGCCCTTCATCGTTTCGATGACGGCGCCGCTGACCTGATAGAGGAAAGGTTTGTGCAAACCGAGAAGCACACCGTGGCGCGCGGCGCGGCGCATGATGCGGCGCAACACGTAACCGCGTCCCTCGTTCGACGGCAGCACGCCGTCGCCGATGAGAAATGTGATGGCGCGAATGTGGTCGGCGACCACGCGCATGCTGATCGTCTTTTCCGGATCTTCGCCGTACAGGTGGCCGGATAGGCGGCTGGTTTCCTCGTGGATCGCGGTGAACAGGTCGCTGTCGTAGTTGGTTGCTTTGCCCTGCATCACCGCGGCGATGCGTTCGAGCCCGGCACCGGTGTCGATCGACGGCCGGGGCAGGGGCGTCATCTTACCGTTTTCGTCGCGGTTGAACTGCATGAACACCAGGTTCCACAACTCGAGGTAGCGGTCGCCGTCTTCGAGGGTGCCTTCGAATTCGGGTCCCTGATCGTAGAGGATTTCGCTGCACGGGCCGCAGGGGCCGGTTTCGCCCATGGCCCAGAAGTTTTCTTTTTCGCCGAGGCGGACGATGCGGTCGGGATTGACGCCGACCTCATCGCGCCAGATCTGCGCGGCTTCGTCGTCGGTTTCGAACACGGTGACCCATAGCTTGTCGACGTCGAGGCCGAGCGTATCGGTGAGGAACTCCCAGCCGAAGCGGATCGCGTCTTTTTTGAAGTAATCACCGAAGCTGAAGTTGCCCAGCATTTCAAAGAAAGTATGGTGGCGCGCGGTACGGCCGACGTTTTCAAAGTCGTTGTGCTTGCCCGAAACGCGCAAGCACTTCTGGCTGGTGGCGGCGCGGCGCGTGCCGATGTCTTGTTCGCCGAGGAATACCGATTTGAACTGCACCATGCCCGCGTTGGTGAACAGCAGGGTCGGATCCTTCTGCGGTACCAGCGGCGAACTGGGCAGAATTTTGTGCTCTTGCCGGGCGAAGTAGTCGAGAAAAGCCTGGCGAATTTCGTTGCCGGTCATGGCGTTTGTCTCCCTGAAAACAATGGGCCGTTCAGAATGGACATTCCTAGCCCCATGGCGGCTAAGTGTCAAGTCTGACCGAGGAAAATCCCGCGCTGCAAGCGTCTTGGCAGGGTTTTATTAAATGCCGGTTAAGACGGGTCAGCGTGGCAGGTAAACCAACCAGTTGTTATAGGCGCCGGCTTGGCGGTAATTGTCGACCCGGGCCAGCAAGTCGGCATAGCGCTTTTCGAACTGTTCGTCATGGAGGACGTATTGCGCAATTGCGTGTTGATAGTTTTCAGTCAGGGCTACATCCAATGGTATCGCTTGCAATGACGGCAACGACTCAGCGAACGAACCACTGACAATCAGACAGGGATTTTCGTCAAGGTAAATCGGGCCGTGTCGCCATGCACCGATTAAAAGCGAGGGATTTTTCAGCCAAAGCCAATAGCTGATTTGCATATCAATCCCTTCGCCCTCGATGATAACCGCGTGACGATGTTCGCTTCCGCAAGCGCCTGCGGCCCACCGGGCAGCATCGCGCTCTTCAGGAAGAAACGGCGTCATCCAAGGCGCATGGAGATAGGGGCTCGGCAAACAAGTAAACAGTTTCTGGCCTCGTTGTATCTGTTGCATGTAATCCAATCTCGTACGTTGCGCCAAAACCAGCCAGGAAGAGGCCAGCAGGGTCACCAGCAACAACGACACCAAGATCCGCATGCGTTTACCCGGAAGCAGGCCAACCGGTGCGGAAACCAGCACATATGCGGCCGGAATGGTGGCCACCAGATAAAAATCCTGCCGTTTGCTGAGGAAAGTCAGCAAAATTGCCAACGACAACAACCAGGCCAGCACCGGCAGATAATCCCAAAAACGCCGATACCGGAACACCACAACCACGCCGGCGATGGTCGCCAGAAAAACCCACGGTCCGAGCATGAAATGCGCCAGGATGTAAGGGACGGAAATGATGATTGAGGGATTTTGCAAGATGCCGCTTTTAGTCTGATCCATTTCGCCGAAAACGTAGCTCAAGTCGAGCGGCAGAGACGCCACGTAAGTGATCAGGAAGATAAAAACAATTGCAGCGGCGCTCAGTACCATTCGGCTGTATGTCATTTTGGAACCGCTATCGTCATCGCGCCGCAGTTTCACTCGCGCCAGCCACCACGCACCGCTCGTCGCCAGAAAAATGAATAAAACCAGCAAGTTCACCGAGAACCAGAACGTATTTCGCACCGCTGCCGCCAATGGAAATATCGCGGCAACAATCAGCCACGACCAACCCGGCCGATCCGACCAGAACACGCAGACAAACGCCAGCGTGACCATTGCTTGTAAAAAAAGCAGATCATCGGGTTGGGTCGCCAGGCCGACGGTCATCGGCGCGAAAGCCGCCACCCACGGAGCCAACAAACCACCGGTGCGCCCGCCGAATCGCCAACCGAGCAACCCGACGCCGAATAAAAGCGCAAACATCATCGGAAGCTGATATGCCGTCAATCCGGCGAATGACCGGCCCCATTCGTTCATGGTGTACGCGGCAATGCCGACCAGCACTTTATGACCGATGCGCAGCGGTCCGTCGGCAACCTGCTCGCCCTGCATCTCGCAGGCCCGGTTGATGATTTCCCAGATCGCCTGGTGGGGACGCATTTGCACAACCGGGAGGTCAAACGAGACCCACCACATCCACAGTAAGACAGCCGCCCCCCAAGCGAAAAACAGAGAGAGGAAAAACGCGGCGATATTCTTCTTTTGTGCGTAATTGAGGGCCATCGGTTTTATTATGCCCATCGCTGAAAATCTGACAAACGGTAAACGGTTGGACGCATGCGTGTCAATTCAAAAGAAAACCCCGCGGAGGAAGTGTCTCCGCGGGGCCGCATCGAATAGATGAAGAGGCTATTTAAAACGCTACTTGCGCCTGTAGTTTCAATTCGTCGTTGCTGATGCCGTCCTGTGTGTCGTCACCGGCGAGATTGAGTACGTCTTCCCACTGCTCGCTGTGATGAATGTAGTTGAGGCTGAGCATCGCGTGATGCTTTTTCAAGTAATAGTTGACACCGAACGTGATATCGCTGAGGCCGTCGCTTTCGCTGCCGGGATGTGTTTCATCATCGTTTTCCATATCCGGGTCGAAGCTGTCGTAGCGCAGCAGCACCTCGACGGGCACTTCGAACATCGGCCCGAAGTTGAACCCGACCATCGCGTAGTAGGAAATCTGGGCGACTTCGTAAGAGTCGTCGGCGCGCTCGTTGTCGGCCGCATCGGAGCTGTCCCAGACATAGCTGCCGTAAAGCACTTCGGCGATGAAGGTCGCACCGTAGGGCGCCAGGTAGACCACACCACCGGTGACCATCGTCGCCTGCAGGTTTTGTTCGGTCAGCTCGCCGTCTTCCACATCGAAGCCGTCCAACGGGGTGCCGTACCAGATGCCGGCGCGGACGTTCAGACCTTGCAGCGGTGTTTTACCGATGAGGTTAAGGTAGAAGTCTTTGCCGTTGTTCTCATCGAGCCAACCGGCGTTGCCGATGGTGCCGTCCGGGTTGCCGTTGGCGTCGAGGTTCTGATTGGCGCCGGCGGGAATCAGCGAAGGTTCGTACTCGCGCCCGTTAAACACGCCCAGGTTGGCATCCAGGTAGGGCGAGACCACGCCGAATTCCAGACCGGTCTGCCGTGTGCGGCCGAACATGTTGCGGTTCATCAAGGGCATGTCGATGAAAATAAACTTGGAGCTTGGTCCGGCGTTGAAGTGTGTGAAGTTCGGTTTGATGCGCCCTACGTAAATCCCAGTGTAGGGAATGTAGTGGAAACCGAGATTGAGGTCGAGCAGGGCAAAGCTGGAGTCGCCCAATTTGAGCAAGCTTTTGTAACTGACCCGATCTTTGATTACCGAACCTTTGAAACCAAGGGTAAAACAGTTGATGGTGAACATCATGTCCGAGGGACGGTCCATCGCCTGCATGGCGCCGTTGGCATCGGTGCCGAGCGTTTCCTGGCCGATGTAGTAGACGAAACCGGCTTTCATCAATCCGTAAATTTGCATGTTGCCGGTGCCGACGGTGACGTCTTCATCGGCCCAAGCCATCGCCGGCAAAAGCAGACATGCCAAGATCCCGAGTAAGAGAGTTTTTTTGATCACGGTATTTCCCTCCTGAAGCTGTTGGTCAATGATTGAACGCACGTATCGCTTTTTCGGTCATTTTTTGCTGCATTATTTATGGAAAACAAATTGTACATGAAATCTATCACAAATGAAATATTCGTCAATCGAAACTTTTTGGTTTGTTAAAAAAAGAACCCCGCGGAACTCTCGTCCCGCGGGGCCCTTGTGCGATCATTTTGATGAGACTTAGAAGCAGACCGACGCCTGCAGCTTGATCTCGTCGTTGTCGATGCCGTCCTGGGTGTCGTCGCCAGCCAGGTTGCCCACATCTTCCCACTCTTCGCCGTGGTGGATGTAGTTGAGGCTCAGCATCGCATGGTGCTTTTTGATGTAGTAGTTGACGCCGACGGTGATGTCGCTGAGGCCGTCGGTTTCACTACCCGGATGGGTCTCGTCGTCGTTCTCGGTGTCGGGATCAAAGGCGTCGTAACGAACGAGCAGTTCAACCGGAACTTCGAACATCGGGCCGAAGTTGTAACCGGCCAACACGTAGTAGCTCATGGTGGTCAGCGAGTAGGTGTCGTCAGCACGATCGTTTTCGTAGTTGCTGGCCAGCGAGCTGCTGTCCCAATCGATGGTGCCGTACAACAATTCGCCGACGAACGTCAGGCCGAAGGGCGCCATGTAGGCGACACCGGCGTCGATGAACATCGCCGAAGCGTTGTGCTCGGTGTTTTCGCCGTCTTCAACTTCGAAGCCGTCCAGCGGGGTGCCGTACCACAGGCCCGCGAAGATCTCGAGGCCTTCCACCGGCGGTTTGCCGACGAGGTTGAAGAAAATGTCTTTCGCGGTGTTCTGGTCGCCCCAGCCCACGTTGCCAACCGGCTGCGTGAAGTCGCCGCCGACGGTGCCGGGAGCGAAGAACTGACGGCCATTGAACACACCGAGGTCAGCGTTCAAGTACGTGGTCTTGACGCCGAAGTCGATACCGGTTCCGCGCTGCGGAGTGAACGGATACTGGTTCATCAACGGATAGTCGATGAGCATCAATTTGCCGGTGTGACGCGGCGCGAAGAAGGTGAATTTCGGCATGAAACGACCGACGTAAATGCCGGTGTACGGGATGTAATGGAAGCCGAGTTTCAGGTCGAGCAGAATGTCGCCCATGTGAGCGCTGCTGTCGTGGGCGAAATTCAACTGGGTGAAATAGGTGACGCGATCTTCGATCACCGCACCGCCCAGAAGCAGGCGGGCCCGGTTCACGGTGAACATCATGTCGGATGCACGATCAACGGCTTTGTAGTTGGCCGCATCCAACTGTTCCTGGCCTACGTAATAGACGAAGCCGGACTGCAGGATACCACCGATCTGCAGATTGCCGGTACCCACGGTAACCGCTTCATCGGCAGCAAACGCCGGAACGGCGAAGGCTACCAACATAAGGATTAAAAAGTACCTCTTCATCTGAACTTCCTCCTTTGGAGATTAAATCAGCCAATTTCCTCACGAATATTGGTCGTGTATCTCCTTTGGTTTTGCTCGGATGTTAATTCGCAAAGTAAAAGGAGACATCATTCACTGGGTTAATAAGGATTACTTAGTCTCTCCTCCTTTCCCTCTTGGGTTTTCAAAGAACCGGTGCAGAAAAACACACGATTCCAAAATTTTTTTGCACCACAATAACGTTACAAATGACCCTATGGATCTCACTCATGATTCCTATAACGCTGCTGGCCAGCGAAGTCAAGCGTTTTCTAACCATTCACTAAAGAAACGCTAAACATCGATATGCCCAAAAAACCTTTTGTTTTTCAGCAGTTTGTAATGTAAAGGATCGTAAGCCTTTTTAACGGTTCGGCACTAAATCGTTATTACTAAACAGTTTTTTGACTTTTTTCATTTTTTTTTGTCGATCCAAAGACCCTTGTGTGCATTGATTGGAACAGGTGGAGAGAATTAACTCTTTGATATTAAAGGATATTTCTTGTTTATTATGCGTTTTAAGCCCCGATCATGCCCAATCTTTTAAAATCTAATCCTTTAAATAAGCTTTTTGTACCTTTTTCTTGCCTTTGCTGTTTTTTCGATTACAATCAAGATGATTCCAGTACTCGGGTAAACTAACGAGCGGAGGAAGCAATGCCTCACAAGCGACAAGCTCTAAAGACCGAGAAGGCTCCCAGCGCTATCGGCCCCTACTCGCAAGGCGTTCAATGCGGTTCATTCATCTGTACGTCGGGTCAACTGCCGATCGATCCGGAAACCAAAAAAGTGCCGGAAGACGTGCAAGATCAAGCACGTCTGGCTTTGGCCAACGTCGCCAACGTGTTGGAAGCCGGCGGCGCTTCGGTCGGCGACGTCGTTAAAGTGACCGTCTTTTTACTCAATATCAAAGATTTTGGCGCGGTCAACGAGGTTTACAAGGAGTTTTTCGACGACGAAAAAGCATTGCCCTATCCGGCACGTAGCGCCGTGCAGGTCGCAGCCTTACCCGGACCGGTAGGTTGCAAACTGGAAATTGAAGCCGTGGCGATGTTGCCGGAATAGGCAGGCTCCTCACAATGTTAATCGTATAATTACCCACCCTTAGCGAATGCGAATCGGCACTGTCAGACGTTGGATGTGGCCTTTGCTGGCCTTGCTGTGCGTGTTGAATTTCAGCGTCAACCTGGCCGTCATTGTCGCCGACGAAGTCCCCGATATTTATGATCCGATGCACCTGGAACGCGTCGGTCGCCTGCTCGCCCAGGGAATGAAAGGCGATACCGAGGCGTTGGAGTTGTTTTTCAGTGCGACAGCCGGGTCGGATTACCCCATGTTGCTGCATTACGCGACGTTGCCGGTACGCCTGCTGACCGGCGACCAGCCGCGGGCCGGAGCGGTCGGCGTGGCCTTGTTGTCATTGCTGACGATTCTTTGCACCTTTGGCCTGGCTCACATCATGGGCGGCGACCGCGTTGGTTTGCTGGCGGCGACTTTCGTCGCCTGCGCCCCAGGGCTGTATCGCTTCAGCCGCATGACGATGACCGACGCGCCGCTGGCCGCAATGGTCGCGCTGGCAATGCTGACCCTGGTGTATTCCGACGGGCTCGCGCGGCGGGGCTGGGCCGTGCTGGTCGGCTTGAGTGCCAGCTTGGGTATGCTGACCAAGCAATCCTTTCCCATTTATTTTGCGTTGCCGGCGCTCTACTTGGTCAGTTTGGGGCTGGCCACCGATAAAAGGCCGGCCCGGCGCAAACGCCTGATCAATCTGCTGATCGCCGGAAGCATCGTCGTCGCTGTCACTGTCGCCTACTATTTGCCGGGCATTTCGCAATGGGTGGAATCACGCGCCACCGTGCATGCTTTTTACGCGGAAGTCGATCAAGTCAGTACGCTTGATTTTTTACGCTTATCGGCCGTGGAAAGCCTCGGCTGGCCGCTGACGGTGTTGACGCTGGTCGGCATCTTGCTGATGCCCAAGCGTGATCGCGGCTACCATGTTTTGCTGGTTTGGGTGGTTATACCGCTGATCGTGTTGCCTTCGACGATTAATCTGGCGACCACCCGTTATCTGTTGCCCTTGCTGCCGGCGGCGGCGGTGCTGGCCGCTTTGGGTCTGGAGCAGGCAACCGTGTGGATCAAGCCCGTCTGGGGCCGCTGGGCATTGGTGATCGCGGCCTTGACGGCAGTGATCGGGATGGCCTCATTCGATCACCTGCGGCCAGATCGCGGCTCGTTCGCCTTCGACGATTTTGAACAGCGTCTGCATGTAGTCGGCATTCCGCGGCCGCAGCAGTTGGATTATTCGGTCACGCCGGTGGTCAATGCATTGCTTGATGACGGAGCCGACCGGCGCATCGTCATGTTGTTCGACTCGCCTTATTCGTCGATGGTGCAGGGCGGGCTTTGGCTGCGTCGCCCGAAGGCCGATATCACCAATCTCTTCGAAAATGCATCGCTTGGTCGCACTCCTCAGGAACTGGCCGAGGAAAGTTTGTTGGAAACGTACCTGTCAGGCGCCGATTACCTGTTGGTCAAAACCGGTTTCGACCGCGACCCGCGCCTGTACAGCCATCCGCAGAACGTCGAGGAAAGTTTTGCGCGCGATGTTTTCGCCGCCTTCTTTCAAGTAAAAAGCCGCTTTGCGCTGGTCGATTCCTTCGATTATCCCGAGGACGAAGGACCGGTGCTTCTTTACCGTCGTCTGGAAAAAGTCGAACCGCTCGGGGTGGTGGGCATCGAATCAGGCGAGCCGCCGGCTACGACCACGCCTCCGGCGAAATGATTCCCTCGGCTACGTAACGCACCGGACCCTGCAGGGTCGGATCTTCGACACCGCTTTCGGTTTGCGTGAAATCCACGGTCAGCACTTCACCGCCGCGGGTGGTCAGGCGCACCGGGTTTTGCAGGCGTCCGGCCAGAGTCATGGTGATCGCCGTCGCCACGCAGCCGGTGCCGCAGGCTAGGGTTTCGCCTTCGACGCCGCGTTCGTAGGTGCGGATGACTGCCGCATGGTCGTCGATGACTTGCACGAAGTTGGCGTTGGCGCCGTCGGGGGCGAACGCCGGATGAAAACGCACGGCGCGGCCCAGTCCGGCGACGTCGGTCGCTTCCGCGTCGTCGACCGCCAGCACCGCGTGCGGTACACCCGTGTTGAGAAAAGCCGCGGTCAGCTTCGCGCCGTCGATTTCCAGTTCGACGCGCTCGCGGTAATCGTGCGGCGGCGTCAATTGCACGCGCACCTCGCGCCCACCGAGCACCCAGCCGCGAATGACGCCGACCTTCGTGCGAAACGCCACGTGCTCACCTGCCGCGCCCAAGTCGTGCGCCCAACGAACGACGCAACGTCCGCCGTTGCCGCACATTTCGGCCTCGCCGCCGTCGTTGTTGTAAAAGCGCCAGGCGAAGTCGATCTCAGCGTCGTTCTCAATCAGGATGACGCCATCGGCGCCGACGGACAGGTTACGGCGGCAAACCGCTACCACCCAGGCGGGCAGGTCGATGCCGTCGAGAATGCCGGCGCGGTTGTCGACCATAATGAAGTCGTTGCCGCTGCCGCTCATCTTGACGAAAGGTATGGGACGTTCGCTCACGGCTACTCCTCGTCGTCGTTCTCTTCCGGCTCAGGTTCGGGCGTCGCTTCCGCCGGCTCGGGCGTCGGGGTCAGATCGCGTTCGATAATCGGCCCGGGCATCGCGCGCAGCGCATCGTCGAGACCGATCGCCGCCGCCGGATCCTGCCGCGGTGGGTAGATGCGCAACTCGACCGGTACACCCTCGTTTTCGTCTTCCAGCTTGTCGCGCGGCAACAGCTTGCCCTTTTTGCCGCAGGCCGAAAGCGCCACCGCCAGTGCCAGCAACAGCGCCAGCAAAACAATTGTTGGTTTGGAAAAGCGCACGTTTTCCGTCCATTTGCTGTTTCGACGCTACTTTGGCACAGCCGCACCTGCAGGTGCAAGGCGAAGGCAAACTGTCACCCGCGTAAAAAGCGGTGGCGGCGAGAGTTGCTTCGGGTAGACTGACGCTCACGACAATCGTTCGAGGACTGCATGACCATATTTTTCGCCCTGGTCGGCGCGGCGATGGCCGGCATCGGTGCTTCGTTGCAGAAGTTCGGTATAGCCGCTCGCTTTCCGCGGATCACCCTGCGTGAGTTCACGCGGCAGTGGCGGCTGGTGGCGCGGACGTTGCTGACCAACAAGGTCTGGCTGCTGGGTTTGCTGATGGGCGCGTCGAGCGGGTTTTTTATGGCTCAGGCGATGAGCGGCGGTGATTTGAGCCTGGTGCAGATTCTGTCGAACACGACCGGCTTGTGGTCGGTGTTGATCGGCGTGGTTTTTTTCACCGAAAAGCTGACGGGCGGCGAATGGATCGGTCTGGCGGTGATGTTCGCCGGGGCGGCGCTGGTTTCGCTGACGCCGGAAACGACGGCGGTCGGCAACCCGAATGAGCCCCTGCTGGTCGGCATCGCCGCGGCGGTCGGTGTGCTGATGACGATTGCGTTGGTGGTCAACAAACGCATCAGGCGTGGGCTCGCCGCCGAGTTTTTGTTGGCCGCCAACTCGGGCTTGAGCTTTGGGCTGTTCAACATCTTCATGAAACTGACGACCTGGCAGGTCAACGCGCAGCTTGGTTCGTTCAACGTCGTCAGCGCCGCGAGCTGGGGGCAGATGCTGTCGATACTGCCGTTCTGGGTGATGCTTGCCTGTATCGTGCCCGCCTTCTTGTTCATGCAGGCCGCCTTCGCCCACGGCCGGGTCGCGGTAATCACCCCGCTGGTCACCGTGTTCACGACGTTTATCACCATCACCTGCGCCGTTATCGTTTTTCATGAAACGCTATCGCCGCTGCGGCTGTCGGGCATCGTTGCTTCGGTGGCCGGTACGCTGGTGCTGGCCCAGCAATCACGCCGGCCGGCACACCATCTTGCCGAATGAGTTCGTAAAGAGTTGATAAACCGTGGACGCATTACAACTGTCATGTTTATGCTAAAATCCGTCTGCAACCTTGCGGGAAAGGCGGAAATACGTGAACAGGTTTTTAACGATATTCTTGCTGGTCGCGGTTCTGGCGCTCGGTCTGGTCGCGGCTTGCGGCGACGATGACGACGACAACGACGATGACAACGACGACAACGACACGCCGGTCGATGACGACGACGATACCAGCGACGATGACGACGATCAAACCGACGACGATGCGCCGGTCGATCCGTATTTGAATCCGGAAGAGCCGGGGCCTTACCTTGCCGGTAACACCACCTTCTTTTTCGAAGACGCCTCTCGGGAACTCAGTTGCGGCGACGGCAACCGCTGGCTGATGACCGAGGTGTGGTACCCGGCGGCCGACAACGCCGACGAGTGGTCGGAGAATTGGGTCACCGATTTCTTCCTCGACCGGCAGGACGAAGTGGAAGAGGCGATGCGGCAGGCGGGGATGAATCCGGACGAGGAGTTGATCGACCAACCCACCGGCAGCTACCGCGACGCTCCGGTGCATCCGGATGCGACAAGCATGCCGGTGCTGATCTTCTCGCACGGCTTTTCCAGCAACCGTTTCCAGAACTACACGATGGCCAATTACCTGGCCAGCCACGGCTACCTGGTGGTGGCGCCCGACCACATCTGCAACGCCGGTGTCACGCTGACGCCTACCGACGTCGTGCTGTTTTCCTGGCTCGACGCGCCGCTGACGCTGTTCGAGCGCGTCCCCGACGTGCGTTTTCTGGCCGACGTTTTTCTCGACACGCCGCCGGATATGTTCGCCGGGCGGATCGACGTCAACCGACTGGGTTACATGGGGCACAGCTTCGGCGGGCTGACCGTCACCGAAGCCTTCAAGCGCGACCTGCGCGCGACGGCGCTGGTGCAACTGGCTTCGTTCGGCTTCCCCGACATGCCCGAGCAGGTCGTTTCGCCGTCGATGTTCATGTGGGGACGCGAAGACAAGTGGATGCACATCTTCGAGCCCTGGCACGACATCGTCGTCGACCTGGCCCCGCGGCCCAAGTTCGAACTGCAGTTCAACGACACCGGGCACTTCGCCTTCGCCGACCTGTGCGACTTCTCCGCACCGCTGGCCGAGGATGGCAACGGCTGCGGCACCGAGCAACGCATCGGTTCGGACGAAATGTTCACCAACCCCGGCGTCGAAAAAATGCACGAGGTGATGAATCCCTACATCACCGCATTTCTGGGCATGGCCTTTTTCGATTACGACGAGCTGGCCGAATACCTGACCGAAAACCACTTCCCGGAATTGATCGAATACTTTCCGGTTTGGGAGTAGCGAAGACTAATAATACTCCGGCGGGCGTTTGCGGTCGTCGCCGGAAGCGCCGCCCGATGTCCTGGCTTTCTTGCTTTTCTCGTAGGCTTCGACTTTATCGGCGCATTCCTCGCCCAGGTTGCGCGCCTGTTCAAGCAGTTGCTCGGCCTCGTCGAACATGGATTGCGCTGACGGTCATCAGCAATAACGACGGCTGCGGACGTTAGTCTATTCGGTCGGCGTTTCTTCAGGTGGAGGCGTGGGCGTGGTTTCACTCTCGGCGCGGTGCAGAATCGACTCCACCTTTTCCACCCAGAATTCCAGCGGACGGTAGCCCTCGACCTTTTCGCCGTTGACGAAAATTGCGGGCGTGCCGCGGATCTGTAACTGGCGGCCTTCGGCGAGGTCGGCGCGGATCGCCGTCTTGATTTTTGGATCCTTCAAGCACTCGCGGAAAGCGCGGTTGTTCAGATTCAGTTGTTCGGCGTAGCCGTCGAGGTCGCTTTTGCGCAGGCGATGACGGTTGGAAAACACCAACTCGTCCATCGGCCAGAACTTGCCCTGACGTTCGGCGCAACGGGTGTAGATCGCCGCGCGGCAGGCATCGCGGTGGAAGGGTCGGCGCAGGTACGGGTTGCACGCCTGGTCGAGCGGAAAATCACGATGGGTCAGGCGGATCTGGCCAGGGTATTTTTCCAACAGTTGCATCAGCACGTGATGCGCCTTGCCGCAGAAGGGGCATTGGAAGTCGGTGAACTCTTCGATCTGCACCGGCGCGTCAAGCGGTCCGACCGACCGGCCCTGAACCGTCAGCCCTTTCCAGGATTGCACCGTCGGCACAGCGCTGCCCGGCGTGACCAGGGACATCCAGAAAAATTGCGACGCGAACGCGAGCACGGCCACCGCCATAATCACCCGCGGGGCGTGACGCCCGGCCAGCAGTTGCCCGGTCTCACGCCAACCGGCGACAAGCAACTCGCGCTTGTTTTTGCGGTTGGCGACCAGCAGGTAAACGAACAGCGAGATGTTCACCAGATAAACCGCGCAGCAAACCAGGCAGATCGAGCGGATGACGAAAGTCGCCAGAATAAATAAAAAGACGATAAACGGCAGCGAAGCCGCGGCCAGCCAGAACACCAGCGACCGCCACTGCCGCCAGGGCCAGAGCCCAAAGTAGGAAAGCAGCAGAATCAGCAGACCCAACGAGTAGTATTCCAGGCCGTAAATCGCCACCGGCACGTTGAAGATGACCGCCCAGTCGCTCTGCTCGACGGTGACGCAGTTGATTGTATCGCTGACGGCGCAGAAGCTGTCGACGGTTTCGCCCCCGGCGGTGCGCACCTCCCAGAACAGGTGGGTCAGGTAGATGCTTGCGGTCAAACCGAGAGCCAGCAGCAGCAAAGCAACAACAAATTGTGCGGGCGATTTTTTCACGTCCATTTTCCACACCATACGATTTGTCTATCCGGCCCGTTGTTTTCGCAATCTTTGCTGAAAATTTCAAGCGTGTTTGAAAACAGGTATCATTTAGTTCGCATTATTGAATCGGCCGATTGTACGGACCGGCGAGATGCGGTTTTTTGTGTTTTTTTTTTCAAACATAATTCTAACAATATAAGACCTTGCCACCGGCGGATGCGTCGGTAAAAATCAGGGCTGGCGAAAGGATTGAACATGCGGTGGATTTTTCTAGTGTTGATGATCGGTTTGCTGGTGTTGACCGGTGCCTGCGACGGCGATGATTCATCCGACGAAGACGATGACAACGACGATACAGTCGACGACGACACTTCCGACGACGACACGACTGACGACGACACGGCCGACGACGACACCCCGCTGCCTGAGCTTGGCCCGGCGGAAGTGATCGTTCCGTCGGAAGGGCTGTCCGACGAGGTCGAAAAGCAAAACGCGGCCAACAACCTCGACGTTGCCGCGCACGACGACCGCGTTTTCCTCGCTTTCCGCACCGCGCCCTCGCACTTCGCCAGCCGCCAGGCGACGCTCTACGTCGTCAGCAGTGTCGATGGCGTCACCTGGGATTTCGAAGCGACCTTCCACCGCGACACCGACCTGCGCGAGCCGCGGCTGCTTTCGCTCGACGGCACGCTGTTTCTTTACTTCGCCGTGCTCGGCACGAATCCGCTCAACTTCGAACCGCAGGGCATGATGGTCAGCCGGCGTCTCGGCCCGGGCGAATGGACCGAAGCCGAATGGTTTTTCGAAGAAGGCTTCATTCCCTGGCGGGTCAAGAAAATCGGCGGCGTGCCCTACATGCTGGCCTACGTCGGCGGCGAAGGCATTTACAGCCTCG
>Ga0272444_10002522_pt1 | contig 16897 bp, 14 predicted proteins | sample SSMForm13_FD_201033 | JGI IMG/M metagenome (GOLD analysis project Ga0272444, IMG submission 201033) | Marine sediment archaeal communities from Little Sippewissett salt marsh, Falmouth, MA, United States - SSM-Form-13 | ecosystem: Environmental > Aquatic > Marine > Wetlands > Sediment ...
GGTCCAGCAGCGCCTCGCGGGCCAGGCGATAGTTGCTCTCGGGATGCTCCGGGGGAACGCAGCGCTCGTCGCCCCAAAAGACGTGCACGCGGGCCCAGTCCACGGGAAAAAGGCCGGGGCTCTTTTCGGCAAAGCCGAAAAGAGCCCCGGCCTTTTTCCTAGGAACGCTTGCGTTCCCGGAATCCTCCCCAGCGAACAGTTGCCGATCGTTGCTGGCAGAGGATGTTTCGCCTCTAGAAGGCCCATCGCTTGCGGTGGGGAGATTCACGCCGCCGGCCCAGGCAGGGGTCGCCAGGAGGCCGTAGGTGGCCCGCGGCGTCGACCCGCCGGACAGGGCCACGGCAAAGCGGCCATGGGCGGCGATGGCCTCCGCCGCCCGAGAGGCCCAGTGCGCCGCCGCGGCCTGCGCCAGGGCGGCGGCATCCGCGTAAACTTGGATAGGCGGCGATTCTCTCCCTGGAGGGATCGTTGTATCGTTCATTCCAAACATTTCTTGTTTGTCTTTCCTCTGCGCCCTCAGCGCTCTCTGCGGTGAAAAACAGCCCCTAGCCGTACAGGGCCAAACTTCACAGTCCCGGCAACGAGGGGCAGCTTCAGACCACCCCGTGGGTGTGCCCGGTGCAGCCCGCGATCCAAGCCCGGCCGTCCTGCGCCAAAAAGTCCACCGCCGCGGCCGGCCCCCAGCTGCCGGCGCTGTAGGGCAGTGGCTCGCGCGGCGCGGTCAACGGATCGATCAGCGCCCAGGCCCGCTCGATCTCGTCGCTGCGGGCAAAGAGCGCCGCGTCACCCTCGAGCGCGTCGAGCAAAAGCCGCTCATAGGCATCTGGCAGCACGCGATCTCCGAGGTGATCGGCATAGTGAAATTCGAGCTCAACCGGGGCCAAGCGCATCCCGCTGCCGGGCACTTTGGCCTCCAGGTGCAGGTGCACCCCCTCGTCAGGCTGGATACACAGTGCCAGGTGGTTCGGCGCAGGATCGACATTCTCCGGAAACAGCATGTGCGGCACGCGCCGGAACTGGAGCACGATTTCCGTCGTCTTGCGCGTCATCCGCTTGCCCGAGCGCAGGTAAAAGGGCACCCCCTGCCAGCGCCAGTTATCGACGTAGAGGCGCAGGGCAGCGTAGGTTGGCGTCTGGGAGCCCGGAGCGATGTCCGGCTCGTCACGGTAGCCGTCGTACTGTCCCAGGACACAATCGGCCGGCCGGATGGGACGCACCGCCTGCAACACCTGGACCTTTTCGTCGCGCAGCGCTCGCGCGTTGAAGCGTGCCGGTGGCTCCAGCGCGGTCAGGGTGAGCAACTGCAGCACGTGGCTTTGGAACATGTCCCGCAGCACCCCCGCCTGATCATAGTACCCGGCGCGGTGGCCCACGCCAAGCTCCTCGGCCATCGTGATCTGTACCTGGTCGATATAGTTGCGATTCCACAGCGGCTCCAGGATGGCGTTGCCAAAGCGCAGGGCCAACAGGTTCTGAACCGTCTCCTTGCCCAAGTAGTGGTCGATGCGATAGACTTGCTCCTCGTTCAAGACGGCATGGAGCTGCTGATTGAGTTGGCAAGCGCTCGGCAAGTCATGGCCAAATGGCTTTTCAATAATAAGACGCGTCCAACCAACGTCGCTGCGGTTCAGGCCGGCCTGCCCCAATTGGGCGATAATCACCGGGGCGAGCTTGGGCGGCACGGCCAGGTGAAAGAGGCGATTCCCCTGGGTGCCGGCCGTGGCGTCAAACTGGTCCAGGAGCGCCCCCAGGCGGCGATAAGTGTCAGGATCATCGTAGCTGCCGGCCAGGTAGCTGTACCGCTCGGCCTCGTGAGGCCACCGCTCGACCATCGTGGACGCCGAACAGCCCGGCCCAGCCAATCCTGCGCCCAGTTGCTGGCGAAAGGCCTCGTCCGAAAGGGAACTGCGGGCCACACCGAGCACCTGCGTCTGAGGCGCGAGCAACCCGGCGCAGGCCAGGTTGTGCAGCGCCGGCACCAGCTTGCGCCGCGTGAGATCACCCGAAGCGCCAAAGATAACCACGGTCGCCGGTATCGCTTTTGTGTTTGTCGGTCCCATACAGCCTCCTCTGAACTACAATTCCCGCTTGACGGCGTGGCCGCCCTTCGACTCTGCGGCCGCGCGTTCTGACGAACGCGGCGGCCGCTCCGCTCAGGGGCCGGCCGCGCCCCTGGGGGGCAGGCGCCCCCCCTTTGACAGGCTCAGGGCAACGTCTCCCGCTTGACGGCGTGGCCTCCAAACTGGGCCCGCATCGCCGCCAGGAGCTTGGCGGCATAGCGCTCCTCCTGCCGGCTGACCAGGCGCATCAGCAAAGAGAGGGTGATCACCGGGGCGGGAATATCGAGGTCAATCGCCTCGGCCACCGTCCAGCGGCCCTCACCGGAATCGGCGACCCACCCCTGGAGGGCGGACAGGTCCGAATCCTCAGCCAGGGCCGCCGCCGTCAGGTCGAGCAGCCAGGAACGGACCACGCTGCCATAGCGCCAGATCTCGGCCACCTGGTGCAGGTCCAGACCAAAGTCGGTCTTGGCTTTGAGGATCTCGAATCCCTCGGCATAGGCCTGCATCATGCCGTACTCGATGCCATTATGCACCATCTTGGTAAAGTGGCCCGCGCCGCTGGGTCCGACGTGCCCCCAGCCGCGGTCCGGCGCCGGGGCGAGGGTCTCCAGGGCCGGCCGCAGCTGTTCCACCGCCTCCTGCCCGCCGCCGACCATCATGCTGTACCCTTCGGCCAGCCCCCACACGCCGCCGCTGGTACCCACGTCGACGAACGAAAGCCCTTGGACCGCTACCTCGGCTGCCCGGCGGATGGTGTCCCTATAGTTCGAGTTGCCGCCGTCGACGACAACGTCGCCGGGCGCCAGGATCGCCAAGATCGCGGCGACAGTACTCTCCGTAGCTTCCCCAGCGGGGACCATGATCCAGACCGTCCGCGGCGCCGCGAGCTGCGCTGCGAGTTCGTCCAGCGTACGCGCCGCCTCGACATGCGGCTCCTCCTGAGCCAGGGCTACGGCCTTTTCTGGCGAACGGTTGTAAGCCACCACACGATGCCCGCTGCGCGCTAACCGACGGGCCATATTGGCCCCCATCTTGCCCAAACCGACGATGCCGATTTCCATGTTGTCCTCCAATGACTGCCTTTATGCTATTCCTCCCCAGCCATCTGGCGCTGCCGGGCCAGGTACTCGCGCACCGTCAGCACCAGCGTGGCGTGGCTCCAGGTCAACGGGCTGACCGAAAGCGGCGCGTTGCTGTAGGGGTGGACCTGCTCGGCCATCACGCCGCTGGGCAAGGCGTGGGCCGACGCCCAACTCAAGATATCCCGCGCCGCACCAAGGTCCGCCGCAGTCTGAGCCGTGGCGATGGCCCACTGCGCCAGCCACAGGGTGCAGATGAACCAGGGATTGCCCGGCACATTGGCTACATCCTGGCTAATCTGGTGATAGTAGTCGTTCTCGTAGCGGGCCACGCCCCCCACATCGGTCTTGACCCACAGCCGGTCACGAACAGCTTGCATGGTAGCCACGATGCGTGGATCGTCCGGCGCAAACATGCCGAAATACCACAAACCCATCAGCGACGCGTCCAGCGTCGCGTCGAGTTCCCAGTGGCCATCCTCCTGCCGGTTGATCATGCGGACGAAGCGGCCCAGGTGCGGTGCCCATAGGTAGGCCTCCGCGCCGGCGCGCAGCTCGGCAGCCACGCGGCGATAGCCTGCGGCCAGCTCTTTTTCGCCAAAGGCCGCAGCAAAGTTGGCGGCAGCGTCCAGGCCGGCCCAGGTGGCCCCGACTGTCCAGGCCAACACGCCGCGGCGCTCCTCCCACAGGTCCCAGGAAGGTTGGGGCAGGCCGCCCTCGGCATCGCGGTAGTCGACCAGCCAGTTCGCTGCGCGCACGACCAGCCCGCGGTAGTGCGGTTTGATGAACTCGACGTTGCGGAAGCGCTGAAAGTGACGCCACAGGGCCCAAAGCACCAACGCCGTCTCATCCTCTTGTACCGGCAGATCCTTTTGGCCGTCGCGGTACCAGGCATGCCACGAGGAAGCGAGCGACTCGTCGGGATTGTATTTGTGCAGCAGATAGCCCTCCGGGGTGATGACCCGGTGGCAAAAGTCGAAAAAGCGCCGGGGCACCTCAGAATAGCCGGCCTCGACCAGCGCGGCCGCCACCAGCGCCCCGTCACGTGGCCACATATAGGAATAGGTGTCCCGGCCCAGGTAGGCGATGTCATGATCATTGGCCGCCAGGATGGCGCCACCGTTGTCAATCTGCGTACGCAGGATCAACAAGCTGCGCCGGTACAAATGCGCGACGGGGTGCGGCAGGTTACCCAGGTCTTCCGCATACTTGTCGGCCCATAGCTTCCAGTAGTTACGCGTGCGTTCCAGAAAAGTCGCCGGCCCCTTCTCGCGCACGGCGCGGTTGACGCGCGTCACCGTATGAAAATCCTCGCCCACAGCGATCCAGTACCAGCCGGTAGCCTGGCCCTGAGCTGGAACGGTAAGCGCAAGGGCCACTGCCGAGTCCACACTGCCCTGGGCGACGGCGTTGCCGGAAAGCTGGCCGTCCTCGGCGTCGCGCCATGCCCCCTCTTTGCCGTCAGTTTCCTTGATCCCCACCGCCCACTGGTCGACGCCGAGGTGCCAACCCTCTGGCCCTTCCTGGGCCGCGTTCACCAGGAACCAGCGCCGGCCCTTGTAGTGGAAGACGGCGCGGCGCTCCGGCTCGTAGTAGGCTGAATCGCCCACCACGTGACCGCTGATGTGAAAGTCCTGGCTGAAAAAGAGCCGCACCTCCCGCTCGCGGTCGGCCTCGTTATGGACAACCATCTGGCGCAGATAGAGATCCTCGTGAAAGTCCACCATATCCCGGCACACCAATCGCAAAGCCAGGTCGGGGTGGACCAATGTGACCTCGGTGACGAGGGTATCGTGGGCATAGTCGAGCGTGCGCTGCCAGCCGGGGGCGTCGCTCCAGCGGAACTGTCCCTCCACCCATACGCCAAAGCGAAATGGGTGGCCTGCGGTATGGTTCTCCTGGCCCACGTGGGGCCAGTAAAGGTCCCGCAGCTGGTAGCTGGCGTCAAAGTTGACTAGCAGCGCGCCGTTGCCAACCGGGATATCGCGCGGCATCGTGGCCTCCTTACGCTTCCGTCTGCAAATACTTTCGGATCATCAGTGCCGCCGCAGCCCCCTCGCCAGCCGCCGTGGCCGCCTGGGCGGTCGCCCCGGCCCACACATCGCCAGCGGCGAAGAAACCCTTCAGGGAGGTCTGCAGGGATTTCTACCATTATACCGGAGGAGATGGTCAAGCGCAAACGATTCCGGGGGGGATGGGGACACCCCGACCCCATTGGACAGACCCCTGCCGATTGGCTTCAGAATGATTGACAAACAGCATCGATGGCCCAACGCGCGACGTAACCGTCGCGCGTTGGCCTGGGCAGAAAGCCAGCACAATTCGCTGCCTTTCTGCAGAGGGCCTACGATTCGAAAATGGCTGCGGGCAGGTCGTTGGCCTCGGCAGAAAGCCAGCACAATTCGCTGCCTTTCTGCAGAGGGCCTACGATTCGAAAATGGTTGCGGACAGGTCGTTGGCCCAACCCGCGACGTAACCGTCGCGCGTTGGCCTGGGCAGAAAGCCAGCCCAATTCGCTGCCTTTCTGCAGAGGGCCTACGATTCGAAAATGGCTGCGGACAGGTCGTTGGCCCAACCCGCGACGCAACCGTCGCGCGTTGGCCTGGGCAGAAAGCCAGCACACTGCGCTGCCTTTCTGCAGAGGGCTTATCCTGCGGAAATGGCTGCGGACAGAGCGTTTCTCCTGGGCGGGGTATAGAAAAGAGGCGACGACGGCCTAAAGTTTGGCCTTTTGCAAGGCCAAACTTTAGCCTGGGCAGAAAGCCAGCACACTACGCTGGCTTTCTGCAGAGGGCTTGTGCTTCAAAAATAACTAGAGGCGACGACCGGACTCGAACCGGTGCATAAGGGTTTTGCAGACCCCTGGCATAGGGGAGAAAACCCCGACAATGGGGAGAGAAACCCCGACCTGGTTGTGTAGACCCCTGCCAATCGCGATCGTATTTGCCTGCCACAAAGGCCCGGAATCTCCCCAGAAAATTGCTGCGGGATGCTGCTGGCTGAGCCAGGTTTTGCATCCAGAAGCCGCCTATGGCTTCGCCATAGGATCCGCTTGCGGTGGAGAGATTCACTCCCTGGCAGATCGTGATGTCTGCCCCTATTGCCGCTGCGAATGAGACCGCGAAACCGATTCATTCACTGCGGGGCGACGCGCGCGTGGCCCCGTCGGACTACTGGGTCACTTGCTCGCACAGGAACACGGCCCCCTGCTCACTTGCTCATGGTCTCGCGATACGACGCATACAGAGTGACCAGCTGCTCTTTGGAAGCTGAATCACTACGAGCTAGCAGCGTAATGATCGTATCTTGTTGCGCAAACAGCGACTGGACCCCCTCTCTTTGGGCCGGCGAGAGGGCCGAAGCGTCCCCTTTGTCAGTTTCGGCCCGCAAGAGGGTATAAAAGTCACTGGCAGCTTGAAGAGCGGCCTTGTAATCGTCCCGCTGCACGCTAATGACGGCGGTGGCCAGGGCGTTCTCGATCTTGACCGGGTTCAACTGGCGTTCGGCCGCAGCAAGATTCCCGGGGCATTGACGATACGTGAGCCACGTGGGGACAAAGCCGAGCAGTAAGCCGACGACCAGCACGATCGCATAGCTGCCGAGCCGCCGGATCCAGGGAATACGCTTGGCCGGTTCAGGTTGCACATCTGCGCTCATCGTACCTCCTTATTGGTTCGTTGCGTATCGGACATGGTACCTTCTTCTCGGGACACGGCGCTGACGCTCAGTCAGAGCGGCGTGCCGGTCGGAGCCGCGACCCGGCGTGCGCTGCCGGGGCCGCCCCCGACAGGGCGACCCCGGCAGCGCAGCCAGCACCGCAAAGGGGAGGAGTTCAGCGGCGCCGCATTACCAGGTAGTAAATTACGAGCACGAGCATGGCGCCCCCGATGGCGATCAGCATGCTGCCGATGTTAAAGCCCGTGATGGCCCCGATTCCGAGCAGGCTCGCAATCCAGCCCCCCAGCAGCGCGCCGACGATGCCGAGCACGACGGTGATAATGAACCCCTTCGGGTCACGGCCGGGCATCAAGAACTTGGCAATCACCCCCACAATCAGTCCAAAAAGGATCCACAACAGAATACCCATGAGTACACCTCCTAAAGACCTATCACGAATCCATCACTGCTAGCCGAGCTGCGCGGCGCCGGGGGTGTCGGCCCGCGGCGCCCGCGCCGGCGACTTATCCGTCGCCGGCGTTGTAGTCACGCCAACGTTGTTACCACAAGTTGTTGAGAAAGCCCAAGGCTTTGACCAGGACTCCCGGCCGCTTTTCGCACACCACCGGTTGGCCCGCGCCCCACGCCTGGCGCAGGTCGGCCAGCGCTGCGCGCTGCCGCCGGCGCACCGGATCGGGCAGCCCGGGGCGGCTGGTGCTGCCGGAAGGGGCCTGGCCCGGGGTTGTCCCTGGCGCCATGGATGTAACCCGCTGTTCTCGCATGGTATTGCCCTCCACTTTCTGATGCGCTTGTCTATCACTCTACATTGTACACGCCGGGCACGCTGCGGTCTATCGGTCCAGGGCTGATTCCGTTGTAGGCGATAGGCGCACTCGCCTGTCGGCGTTTGTCCTACAGCACCTCGCACGAAACCCTGCGCGGGTGGGGCGTTAGCCGCGTCGGGTGCGCGCCGTGGTTCTGCGGCCCGACCCGCCCATGCAACGCCGGCTCTCAAAACAATGCCCCTCGCCCTACGGGGACTGGCGCAGTACCACCGGCAGGAAAAAGTCGTACGGTAGGGCCTGGCAGGTCCAGAGGAGCTCCCAATCCTCGACGACGGGGCTGCGGGTGGGATTGTCCGTGGCGAGGGTTGCCTGCACGTAGACGCGTTGCTGCGTGAACGAGAGGGCGGCGAGATCGAAAACGGCCCGCGCCTCGGGCGATTGCAGGGCGTCAAAGCCGGCGATGGGCTGGCCGGCCTCGTCGAGGACGGCGTAGACGATACTCTGGCCGTTCAGCACCTGGTCCACAAGCAGGCCGTTCCAACGGACGATCTCATTCTGGCCGCAGCCGGTGTAGATCAACGGCGAGGTATAGGTGCCCAGATCGGCATAGTGCGGCAGGGCCGTGGCATAGCCGATCTGTATCCCGGTCCAGGTCACGCCCCCGGTGTACCAAAGATGGTAGAGGTCACCGTCAAAGATGACTTCGGGGTCGGCGGCCCACTGGGGATCCCAGACCCCGCCGGCCGGATCAAAGACGGGGTTGGCGGGGTCGCGGGTCCAGTTCGTGCCGTCTCCGGAGGTCGCCCAGCCAATGCGGCCGTTGGAATCGGCGCCATAGTCGACGTCGTCCCAGCCGCCGTACCACAACTGAAAGGTCTGGCCGTTGTAGAGGACGCTGGGGGATTTGACGTGGTCGTCGTCCCAGCTGCCGGCCGGCCCCAGGTCAAACACCGGGTTGGCGGGGTCCTTGGTCCAGGCCAGGCCATCGGGGGAAGTGGCATGGCCGATACGCCAGTGCCCCACGGGCGACTGCCAGCCCCCGTACCACATGTGGTACTGGGCGCCATCAAACAGGACGGAGGCGTTGCCGACCAGGTTGTTGTCCCAGGCGCCGGAAGCCCCGTACGAGAGGACAGGGGTAGGGTGCCTGGTCCAGACGAGGCCATCGGTTGACCAGGCATAGCCGACCTGGCGATAGGTGCCGTCGTAGCCGCTGTACCAGGTGGCATAGGTCTGGCCGTCGTAGAGGAGCGTGGCGAAAGCGACCTCGGTGTCGTCCCACGCGCCCGGGAGTCCCACCGTAAGGACGGGGTTGGCGGCGTGCTTGGTCCAGGTTAGTCCGTCCGTGGAAGTGGCCAGCCCCATTTGCCACAGGTCGGTGGCGTCCTGGCCCGAGTACCACATCATGTAGAGACTGTCGTCGTAGAGGACGGCGGCTTCGGCAGTGTGCTTCTCGTCCCATTCGCCGGCGCCGCCGCGGGGCACGGCCGGTTCCTGCACGCTCTGGCGCGTCCAGGTGTCGGGAGACGAGGCCAGGCGGACGCTGCCGCGGGGATCGGTACCCAGGCCATAGGGCGTGTGGAGGGCATCCAGGTTGCGGACATCCACCTGGTTCAGGGTCCCGGACTGCCAGTCGGTGGTCGTCGTCTGGAGGAAGGATACTTGTGGCGTCTGGGCCAGGTCGGGGCCAGCCTGGCCCAGGGGGACGAGGGCCAGGGCCAGGACGAGCACGGTCAGGGCGAACACTAGCGAGCGCTTCATCAGCAACCTCCTGCCTTTGCAAAGCGAGGACAATCCCCAGCATAACAATTTGCCGAACGCTACCCGGCAAAGTGTCGTCGAACCTTCGCCGCGATCTGACGATCCGTCATCTTGCCAACTGTTTCAACGGCTACGATGCGTCCACGGAGGTTACTTTGCTCGATGCGTTCTTGCAGCTCGCCTTTAGCCTCACCAGGGCCGAATATCAAAATGGATTCCGCGTTACCCATACTCGCGATGACCGCATCATAGTAGATGTTGAGCTGTCCCGAAAACGCTCTCTGGCGGCTACCATCCGCAGGTACCTGCTGTGATTCATAGGGACCCGTGAGTGGTGAGTCACCAGAACGCCGGAGCTGTCTTTCTGCCTTGGATATGACAAGCCCGATCTCTTCTCCCTCGTCCGTAACCGCCACGACAATCGCCTTCCGATGGTCTATCCACAGGCCCACTCTTGTTTTCATGGGAAAAAACCAGGAAACCCCGGTGCTTGCGCCGGGGAGGAATGGCCGCGCGAGCGCAGCTCGCGGAGTTCGCCGGCATAGGCTTTTTCCTTGGAATCTCCCGTGGGTTGCCATCCAGGCGCTGCCGTTGCCAGGCATGGTTTTTCTTTCTGAAGCCCCGGGGCTTGCCCCGGGGAGATTCACTGGGTTCCCCTTTGTCTATTACAGCGCTTCACGTATTGATTCTGTCGAGGGTTTTCTCACCTTGATCACTTCCCCGTCGTGAGACCAGCCTCGGTCCGCAAATCCTGGCGCACCTGCTCCAGAACTTCCGGGAGCTTGTCAAACTCTGAGGACTTGTCGAGAAAAAAGTCCGCGCCGGCTTCCGCGAATTTCTTGCGGTACTGGGCGTAGGCATAGTTGGTGAGCATGATGACGCGCGGGGCCGGGTTCATCGTTTTCACCTCGCGCAGCACCTCGATGCCATTGCCCCCAGGCATGTGGATGTCGAGGATCACGACGTCGGGCCGGGTCTGGTGAATGGCATCCAAGGACCCAGACACATCTTGGGCCTGCCCTACCACCACGATCCCGGGCAGGGCCCACACCATGGTGCCCAGGCGCTCCCGCAAGGCGGCCGAATCGTCGCAGATAAAGACCTTGAGCTTGTCCATAGTAATATTGTACACGCTGGGCAAGCTCAGGTCTATCGGTCAAGGGCTGGTTTCGTTGTAGGCGAAAGGCGCGCTCGCCTGTCGGTATTTGTCCTACAACACCCCGGCAGGAGGAGAAGCGGAATCGAGATAGGAGGAGGGGGGTTCAATCAATCAAGTGGTTTTGCAGGGCATAGTGCATCAACTCGGCGGTGGTGCGCAGATGCATCTTTTCCAGCATCCGCACCCGGTAGGTGCTGATGGTCTTGACGCTCAGGGAGAGTTCCGCAGCAATCTCTTTGACGGACTTGCCGGCCGCCAGTAGTTTCAGCACCTGGAACTCGCGGTCGGACAACGTCTCGTGGGGCAACCGGCTCGCATCGGTCCCGATCTCCAAGGCCAGTTTTTCGGCCAGGGACGGGCTGACGTAGCGCCCGCCACTCACCACTTTGCGGATGGCCCGGACCAATTCGTCGGCCGCAGTGTCCTTGGTCACATAGCCCGCGGCGCCGGCCTTGAGGACGCGCCGCGCATATTGGTCTTCCGAATACATGCTCAACACCAGTATCGGCAGGGCGGGCCGCTCCGCCCGCAGTTCTTTGAGCACATCCAGCCCGCTGCGGTCCGGCAGCGAGATGTCGAGCACCACCACATCCCACGTTGCGGCCCGGACCTGGTCCAAGACCTCTTGCCCGGTGGTCGCTACGCCGGCGACCACCATCTCGGGCGTGTCGCCCAGAATCTGGATCAACCCTTGCCGCACAACCGCATGGTCGTCGGCGATGAGCACTCGTATCATACAGCCTCCTGCCCCTTGCTGAGCGGCAGTCTGATCACCACCGTGGTCCCCTGGCCGGGGGTACCCTGGATGGAAAAGTCGCCGGAGCGCAGCAAGACCCGCTCCCGCATTCCCAGCAAGCCAAATGCCTTGGAGTCGTGCGCTTCGCTTTCCGTGATGCCCCGCCCATTGTCTTGCACCCGGAGGCACACGTACCCTTGTTCCACCTCCAGCGCAACTTGCACCTCGGTAGCCGTGGCGTGGCGCACCACGTTCGTCAGGGTCTCTTGCAAGATGCGAAAGAGGACAGTGGTTTCCTCGGCGCCCAACGCTACCTCCTCCAAACTCGAGGTGAATTGACAGCGAATCCCGCTGCGCTCTTGGAGCTCTTGCAGCTGCCATTCCATCGCCGGGATCAGCCCCAGGTCATCCAACATGACCGGACGCAACTCGGTAGCGATGCGCCGCACGCTTTGGATCGTGGTGTCGACCAGGTCCGACATGTCTCTGAACTTTTGCCGCAGGTCCCGCTGTTTGGGACCGGCGTGTCTTTGTAGCCAGGCCAGATCCATCTTTAACCCGGTCAGGGCCTGGCCCAACTCGTCGTGCACCTCGCGGGCCATCCGGGCTCGGTCCTCTTCGCGTCTGGTTTGATCGTGCTGGGCCAGGAGGAGCAGCTGCGCCCGCGAGTTCTCGAGCTGGGTAATGGCCGCTTCTAGTTCGGCGGTCCGTTGCCCCACCCGTTCCTCCAATTCGGCGTTCAGTTGTTGCGCCTCGGCGTAAATCCGGGCATTGTCCACCGCCAGCGCGGCGCGGCGCGCCAGTTCTTCGGCCAGGGCCAGGTCGACCGCGGTGTACTGGCGCCCGGACTCGGCCGACACCACCAGGGTGATCGTGCCGAGTGTGTGGCCCTGCGTCACGAGGGGCACGATCATTGCCGACTTGACGCCCAGCGACCGCACGAGCTCGATCTGGGCGGCGTCCCGGGCGAGGGCGGCGAGCAATTCCTCCGATGCCTCCGGATAGAATTCCGGCCGGCCGGTGCGCAGCACGTGGGCCGCCCCGGGCGGCGCGTCCGGGATGGGGGGAGCGCGCCGCAGTAGATCGTTGGCCTGGGCCAGTTTTTGGGGGTCCGCGTGCGCCACGGCTACGGGCCGTATCGGATCCCCTTCTTCGGTCATGTATACCACGCACCAGTCGGCCAGGAGCGGCACCACAACCTGGGCGATGTTGGCCAACCGGCTGGCAGGGTCAAGCGGGGCTGCCAGCGCCGATCCCGCCTCGGCCAACAGTCGCTGGGAACGTTCGAGCTGCTTGCGCGCGGTGATGTCGGTAGTGATCTCGACAATGGCCCGGGTAGCGCCGTGATCCTGCTTCCACGCGGCCCAGCGACTGCTTACCACCAGGAAGGTGCCGTCGCGCCGGGTCTGGATGAGCTCGCCTTCCCAATGGTCCGCACGTAGGACCTCGGCTTCGATCGCCTCCAACGGCTGGGGAAATTGGGTGTGCAGCAGCGTGGGGGCATGTTGGCCCAGGGCCTCGTCGCTTGTCCAGCCGTACAGCTGCTCGGCGCCGTGGTTCCAGAAGATGATCGCACCCTGCACGTCGCGCAGGATGATGGCGTCGTGCAGCAGGTCCAGGAGGCGGGCTTGTTCGACCAGGATGCGGGTACCGTTCCCCGCGGCATTCATGTCCAAACCTCCTACCAAGGAGAAGCCGGAATCACTTGTGGAGGGCGAAGCCCAGCAGACACAGGGCTCCGCCAAGCGCAGCCAGCAGGATAGCCTCGGTCGTCATCCTCTCCTCGCTGGCGGCGAGCCGGGCTATCGGTCGAGCAGGATCAGTACGCCGGCGGCGATCGCCAGGATACCCATCACGATACTGAGGCCGGTGAAGCTCAGGTTAAAGATCGCGATTACGCCTGAAACGATCAACCAGATACTCAGGAGGATCATACCCAGCTTTTTCGTCAGTTTCAGCTTCATGGGTTTCTCCTTGAATAGGCCCGGCCATGGAGATCGGCTTTCGAGCCTGCTATAGAGCGCCATGGTGCCCTACCGTTATTATAGCGCATTGGCCCCTCGTGTCAAGGCAAAAGATCATGGTACCGAACGGGCAGCGGGTTCTTGCGCCGATCAAGTACGAGGAGCTCCTGCTTCCCAAGCAGGCTGTCGCGGGTTCGCGTCCCGTCTCCTGCGCCAACAGTAAGGCCGGCCCCTTGCGAGGGCCGGCCGTTTCTTTGAGGCGACGATGGCCCAACCCGCGACGTAACCGTCGCGGATTGGGCTGGGCAGAAAGCCAGCCCAATTCGCTGCCTTTCTGCAAGCGACCCGGGCGGCAACAATAACTGCCGATAGGTTGTTTCTCCGGGTTTGGGCACAAAAAAGAGGCGACGACCGGACTCGAACCGGTGAATGAGGGTTTTGCAGACCCCTGCCTTACCACTTGGCTACGTCGCCTGACAAAGTTTATGATATCATAGGCCGGGCAGACTGTCAAATGAAGGGGAGACTCTGCGAGAGTCCAAGGACTCTCGCAGAGTCTCCCCTTCCACCTGATCAAAGGAAACCAGCTCGACGCTCTTCTTGCGTACCTGCTCGACCACCACCGGATCGGTCAGAATGCCCAGCTCGACCTCGCGCTGCCGGTTGTAGCCGGAGCCGGCCAGCAGTTCGGCGTCGGCGTGGCCGGGGTGACACATCAGCTCGGTCGTGCCGGCGGGCAGATGGGACAGGAGATGCAGCAGATGCTCGCGAGTGGTGCCAGCGCTATAGAACGAGGCCTCAAAGTGGTCGGGATGGCGCGGCCGGTACGCGTCCAGCAGCGGGCCAGCCCACGCGCACAGCGGCTGGACCAGGCCGGCCAGCATCTCCATGCCCACACGCTCCGCCTCTGCCCCAGTAGGCAGGCGAATGGCACAGCCGTAGGCGTGCGCCAATTCCAACATCGCCCGCAGCAGCAGCGGCGTCCAGTAGGCAACGTGATGATGGGCATCCAAGTGGGTAGGAGAACGGCCAGTGACGGCGATGAAGCGCTCCACCTGGGCACGCCACTCGGCCAGCACTTCACCGTAGACCAGCGTGGCGAGCCGGCCGGACAGGGCCGAGGGCCGGAAAAAGGCGCCGTCCGTATCGGTCAACGAATCCACCCGCCCGGCGGGCAGAAGCGGACGCCCCACCGTCAACAGCAGGTGGACCCCCAGCCCCATTCGGGGACATTCCTCCTGGGCCACGCGCAGGGCTTGGGCAATCCCCGACATATTCATCATCGCCGTCGTGGAGGTGACGATACCGTGCTGGTGCGCCTCGCGGATGCCGGCCGCCACCCCCGGCGTACGGCCATAGTCGTCGGCGTTGACGATCAATCGAACCACCTCGGCCTCCTACAAACATGGCAAGGTTAGGACACGGATGAATAAGGGAACCCCCGTCATTTCGAGCGAGCGACAGGCGCGCAACGCCTGGAGCGAGTCGAGAAATCGCCCGGACACGAACGAGATTCCTCGATTTCGGCGGCTACGCCGCCTTCACTCGGAATGACGGAACCTGCGGCTCAATCTCCCACACCACCCTAGCCACGCGGACACGAGCGAATCAGCACCTCCCGCTTTTCCGGCGCAGCGATCCCGACCTGCTCCATGCCCAGCAGCACGGCGCCCACGACCGGCAGCGTGTTCAACCGTACAAAGCGGGCGGCAGGCGCCAAAGCACGCACCGTTTCCCGCAGCGGTTCCAGCAGCAATGGGCCACCCTCGTACATCCCCCCCACCAAGACCACGTCAAAAGCCAGGGACTCGAACTCGAGCTGGCGGATCACGGCGTTGGCCATCTCGCCCAGCTCACGGCCGGCCCAGCGGACCACCTCGCGAGCAACAGCATCACCAGCTGCAGCCACCTGGAACACCAGCGGCGCGGCCGGCGCGTCTAGCTCGACCTGTCCAGTGAATACCTTTTCCAGTAGTTCGGCGACAGTGCGTATCCCCGTGTACTCCAGGAACGCCGCGGTCAGCGCGGTGGGCTGGTCGCGCTGCGTCCACGCGTGGGCAACTGACTGAAGGGCCCGCTGCACCAACTCCCCAGCGCCGGCCGCTTCGCCTGCCCACAGGCCATAGCCCGTAACCCGGCCTATACGCTGCCGCGTACGGTCCCAGCCCCAGCAGTTGCAACCAGTGCCGGCGACGACAGCCACTCCCCACCCCTCAGCCGAACCAGCGAGCAAACCGACAACGGTGTCGTTGACCAGCGCAAAAGGTACTTGCAGTCCCAATGTCTGAATAGCCTGCCGGATCGCTTCCTCTTCCGCAGGCCAATCCAGCCCGGAGACGCCGAACCCCGCACCGACGACATCGACACTTGTCAAGCCAGCCGCAGTTAGCGCTCCCCCCACTGCCTGCCGCAAAGCTGCCACCAGGGCGGGGTAGCCCACTTCATTCGGGTTGCCCGGTCCACCCGCCCCAAATCCTAGGCACTGCCCCGCCTCATCAGCGATCAGCGCATGGGTCTTGGTTCCCCCCACATCCACGCCGAGAAAGTAGCGCGCCATCATACCTCCCACAAATCCGCCAGGTAGGCCCGATTGGTCGTCAGCATGTCATCGAGCACATCCTCGATCTTGCCGGCCGCCGGCCCGAGCGGGTGGACCAGAAGCGCCAGGTAGGCCGCCCGGCGGTCGCCGTGCACCGCGGCCTCGGCAGTGAGCAGCTCATACGACTTGACCTGGGCCAGCAGACCGCAGCAGGCCGGCGGCAGCGGTTCGGCCGGCAGGGGGTGGATCCCGGCCCGGTCCACGCGGCATGGCAGCTCCAATACCCAATCGGCCGGCCAACCGGCCACCGCACCGCCATGGCGCGTGTTGACGACGTGAACCTCGCCCAGATCGTTGTAGTGGGCATTCAGAAGTTGGGTGGCCACGGTCGAGTAATAGGCGCCGCCGCGCAGCATCAATTCGGGTGGCGGCTCGACCCGCTGTGGATCGCCGTAGGTCTGGAGCAAGTCCTGTTCGATCCCCATCACCTCTTCCGCCCGCGAGGGCGGCCACGTTTCCTGCGCAGCCAGTTTGTCAGCGGCATAGTAGTAATACTGCAGATAGTCGTTGGGGATCATCCGCAGCGCCTCGATCGTGCGCACATCCCACAGCGGCACATCTGCGGTCCGGAGCCACTCCAGATAGGCCGGGAAAAGGCGAGGCCAGAGGTCATCCCCGTCCACGACAAGCCCACGGTGCCACGTGAGGTGGTTCAATCCAAGGGTCAGAAGCTGGGGGTCCGGAAAACTCGGCGCGAGTTCTAGAACTCGTGCCGAGTTCGCCAATTCTATCAGGTGCATTTTCGTTGTGACGGCCGAATTACAAACCCCCACCGCAGGCACGTCGGGGGCATAGCGCTGCAGGGCCTCGGTGACCAGGCCGGCCGGGTTTGTAAAGTTGACCAGCAGCGCGCCAGGCGCCAACACACGCATATCGGCGGCGACGCCCAGGATCACCGGCACGGTACGCAAAGCCTTGGCCATCCCGCCGACGCCCGTCGTTTCCTGGCCGATCAGGCCATGCCGCTTGCCCAGGTACTCGTCCTCGCGGCGCGCCGCCATCTGGCCCACGCGCAGTTGGGTAATGACGTACGCCGCACCCCGCACAGCCGCTTGCTGATCCGTCGTCAGGACGACACGAAACGGTGGATCATG
>Ga0272444_10002524_pt1 | contig 16891 bp, 13 predicted proteins | sample SSMForm13_FD_201033 | JGI IMG/M metagenome (GOLD analysis project Ga0272444, IMG submission 201033) | Marine sediment archaeal communities from Little Sippewissett salt marsh, Falmouth, MA, United States - SSM-Form-13 | ecosystem: Environmental > Aquatic > Marine > Wetlands > Sediment ...
CGGAATCGCCAAAAGAAGATATGGAGGCAGACCGAATATTGATCTTTTTCCGGGAAAGGATTGACGTAATTTTAGCCAGGACGCAGGGTTTGTTTTCCGCGGGAATTGTCAGTTGATAGGCTTTCATCCCGAAAATATAAAAAAACAATCCCAGCGTGTCAATATAATTCGAGAAAAGAATTAGAAGTGGTTTCAAGACCTCCCCTCAGGCCCAATTTCTGTGTTGGGCAGAGGGATTCAATACTCGAAATATTACATATATTCCTGCGTTTGAATCCCTGGCCCCGCCTTGACCTTGAACCTGATTGAAGGGGGGTGGAAATCAAGACTGTTGGTAAACGCTGATGCCTTTATATTGACAAACCGTGGCTTCGGAGCTTTTTTAGGTGTCAGGTGTCAGGTGTCAGGAATGATGAACATAGGCGCTGGCACCTGACACCATTCACCATCTGTTCATGGCAAAACTCAAAGGGTAGATCACGGAAAAAGTGTATTTAAAAATTCGGGGTCGTTACAAAGAATGCATTCGTATGTTGAATGGATTAGAGAACACATGGGGACGGAAAGTCCCAGAGCGAGAACGCCGCTGGCCGTTAGCTGAGGAAACGGCAGTGTATGGCGTAAAAAATGAATCGTTCCCTCAGGCTGGATTTCCCCTGACACCTGAAACCTTTATGCTGACACCTGACACCTGACACCTAATAGCCTTAGCAATCTTAGCAAACAACAGTCTTGATTTACACCTTTTTTCTTTTGTTGGAAATCAAATGCGTTTACCCTGAGAGAAGAATTGCGAGGGGCGGCTACCAAGAAATTAGCCGAATAGCTCCAGTGTTTATAATATAAAAAACAGCAAAGGGAGCTACGAAAAAAAATATAAAAAAAACCGAAATCATAAACACCAGATCTTTTAACTTATCCGTTTTTTTATCTATAATTTCCCCGAGTTTTTTATCCGTAATATTTTCCCCTCCCGCCCGTGGTTTTAGAACCCACGCGGATACAGATAAAACCAAAGAAACCGCCGGATAAAATAAGACAAGTATGAAAAAAAATACGATAAATATGATGGATGAAATCATAAAAAATAATAAAGATGATTAGAAGCTATCTCGTCAAGTAAATAAATTTATGAACCTTGTCAAATCATCTTTGTTTTAGATGCGGAGATTGTGAAAAAGGGCCATTTCCGGATGGAAACTCGCTGGGTTTTGCGTCAATTATTTGACACCTTAATTGTTTTCGTATTGAAAATTAACCCCATGGCATTCTTAATCCTTGCCATATAACTTATATCTACCTGAAATAAAAGAGATAAAATATTTTATACTTCTTTGGCACGTTTTCTGCTTTAATTATGTGTTTATAATAATGTTTGTTTGAAAAGAGAATAGAACCGGTATGTTAGAAACAATATGGGCTTTATAGAAAAAATTCGCAGGCATTCGACAATTGCGACGGGAAACTTTGGTGTAATGTTCAGAGACATAGAAATTCCGCCGCTTCCTGCAGCGGTGAACCGACTGATTGTCGAGACCAATAAAGCCGAGCCTGACATCGAAAATGTCGTAGGGCTCATATCTTCTACAACCGCAATCGCTGCAAAGGTGATAAAAACAGTCAACTCATCTTTGTTCTCCTTGCGAGTACCGGTGACCGACATTAAGCGGGCGGTTACCCAACTGGGGCTTAACCATATCCGCTCTATAGCGCTGGCTTTTGCGACCATGGATGCGCTTCCAAAACCCAAAGGAAATCTTTTCGACCATAAGGCTTTCTGGATTGATTCGTTGATTCGGGCCATTATGTCGCGTTCTTTTTCAAAAAAATCATTTGAAGACCAACCGGAGAAGGCATTCACTGCTTCACTCCTGGCGGACGTAGCGCTCCCTGTGCTGCTTTGTGTCTGGAAAGAATATTATGAGCCGGTCATCCAAGAGTGGCACAAAAGTCCCAAACGATTATCGGAGATTGAGCGGGAACATTTTGGCTGGGATCATTCCCAGGCCGGCGCATGGATCGTGCAGTCGTGGGGGTTCCCTGAGGAAATGGTCTGTTACATCGGAGCGCATAATCTTTCAATGGAAAAAATCAGTGAATATGAACTTGATAATACAATTGTTGTTCCAATGGCTGTTGCTTCGAATTTATCAAGTATTTTAAGACCCGATGAGGAGCGTTCAAGGCGTGTTTTTAGTATGGCGACCCAGTGGCTGTCAATGACCCGTTTAGAATTTATTAATTGTATAACCGAAGTCAAGGCCTCATTAAAAGATATTCTGGAACTATTCGGGCTTTCCGGACGGAATGCAGGCTCGATTCTCGATGATTTGCTTGTTGAGGCGGGTTCAGAAATCCAAAAGGAGGAAATGTGAAAAATATTCAATCATTAGGACCTCAGCGCAGCCTCCTTTTTCGATGGGTTGCATTTTTTTCCAGGCTACAACTTGGGTACTTGATCAGGAGCATAGGAAACAAACGAATCATTGTCGTTGTTTTCGTATTCATAGCCGGAACCACCGCTCTTGGCATCATTACGGGTGTTGCTTATATAACAAAACTTCCGTTACTCTTTCCTCCTTTGGGGCCATCGGCCTTCATTCTTTTCCATACGCCGATGTCGGTGACGGCGAGTCCGAGGAACGTGTTCCTTTCCCATACCCTGGCAGTGATTTCAGGATTGTTATCGCTTTGGCTTGTGGGAATGGTATATCCCCATGGTAACCTTTACGATCAGTCAGAGATGAACTTGTATCATGTAATGATAATTGCAATTTCCATGGGTCTCATCGGTGTTATTATGGTGTCCATGAAATGTGTTCATCCGCCGGCAGCGGCTTCAGCCTTGATCGCAGCAATGGGATATCTAGAAAATTCCTTTCAGGTTTTTGGATTAATCGGGGCTGTAATTCTTCTTATTTTGGAAGCCATATTTTTTAATCGTATCATTGGCGGGTTGCCGTATCCCATATGGAGAGCTGATCCAAAAACGGCTAAAGAATATGGTACGCTGGCAGGAATCCCTGATACAGAAACCACCTTCTGGAAGCAGCTTACGATCAAGACATTTCAACGTCGCTGATAGGGGGTATAAATGCAAAGTTGTTTTAAAAGATGAACGTCGAAGATATAAAAAAATGAACGTCCAACATCGAACATTGAACGTCGAACGTCGAATAATGATGTCACTCCGCTCCTCAAATTATTCCGCAGATTGACCCCAGAGCAATAGGCTCCGCCCCGATGAAATAGGCTCTGCCTTTCATGGGGCAAGCATTTCACAGGGCATGCGCAGAGATTGCGGAAAAGGGCCATTTCTGGATGGAAACTAATTAGTGCCCGAACGAAAACTAGGATTTTTCGTTAAGATCAAGGAAGACGAAAATTTTAACCACAGACATACATTGAGTATTTCGAGGATTAAAATTTGAGTCTGACGCAGATATTGGCGGAAAAGACAGTTTTCGTTCGAGCACTAACTAACCTCTGGGATGAAATTTTTCATGCATCTGCCTGAGATGTTCCCGGGCGAGGTGAGTATAAATCTGGGTCGTTGAAATATCAACATGGCCGAGCATCACCTGAACCGCTCTCAAGTCGGCGCCGCCTTCTATAAGATGGCTGGCAAAAGAGTGCCTTAAACTGTGAGGTGTGATTTTTTTATTGATTCTTGCTTGCAGAGCATACTGTTTTAAAAGCTTCCAGAATCCCTGGCGGGTCATGGGTTTTCCTGCTCTTGCCACAAAAAGATATGGGCTTATTTGGTTTTTTAAAAGCAGAGGCCTGGCCACAGTTATATAATCTTCGATTTTCTCTTTTGCGCAAACACCGATGGGAACGACCCTTTCTTTTGAACCTTTACCGAAAACTTTTACAAAACAGGCTTCAAGGTTTACATCCAGAAATTTTACGTTAACAAGTTCCGAAACCCTCAATCCGGCGGCATAAAGGAGTTCGATCATTGCTGCATTTCTTTTTCCCAGGGGTTTGCCGGTATCCGGCATATTTAAAAGAAGATTCACTTCTGCAACCGTGAGCACATCCGGAAGCTTTAGACCGCTCTTGGGCAGGTCGATAAGCTTTGCAGGATCATAATCGATTATTTTTTCCTGGACTAGGAACTTGTAAAACCCCCTTAGAGTGATGAGATGCCTTGCACATGATTTTGATCCCAGACCGGCATTTCTCAAGGCAATCAGGTGTTTTAATATTAATGGGGTATCGGCATCAGCGATCTTTTTGACTCCTTTTTGATTTAAAAATTCAAAATGTCTGGCAAGATCGCTGGAGTACGATTCTATGGTTTTTTCCGAAAGTCCTTTTTCGAAGATAAGATAATTTACATATTGATCTGCAAGAATATCTAATGAAGACATAAGTGAGTTGGCTTCGCTATCCATGTTTATCCCTGCCGGAGCTTTTCCTGTGCAGAGGGCAGGGCAGAGGTGTTAACTTGTCAGTACAAGAATTTCTTTTTTTAAGCACCTATTAAAAAAATGTAAAGGTAATTCTTTTTTACAGCCTCAAGTCCGCTCACATGATTTTTACTTTTCTTTTTTTTATAGCTTTGGTAAACATATAAAATTATGTTTGCAGGAGGCAAAAAATAATGAAAATTCTGGTAACAGGGGGTAAGGGTCAGCTGGGTACCGACTGTGTTCGGTTATTTCGTAAAACGCATGAGGTGCTGGCCATCGATTTAGACGAGGTGGACATTACAAGACGATCTGACCTGGAAGCGTTGGTCCAAAAATTCATGCCCAACATTATCATCAATTGTGCGGCATATACCCAGGTCGACAATTGTGAAATCGAAAAAGATTTGGCCTGGAATGTAAATGTGACGGGTACGGAAAATCTTGTTAAGTGCTCAGAAAAACAGGGATGCCGGTTGATTCATATTTCCACGGATTATGTTTTTGATGGTAGTAAAAAAATACCGGAACCTTATGTGGAAAAGGATGAACCCAATCCTGTTTCATATTATGGGAAAACCAAGTATGAGAGCGAAAAGGTGGTCCGGAAAGGAGCCCATTGGCACGTTATCATCAGGCCGGCGTGGATGTATGGCGTAAATGGCTACAATTTTCTTAAAACCATGCTTAAACTGGCCTTGAATAATCCCAAGGACGAAATCAGAGTGGTCAATGACCAGTACGGTTCGCCCACATGGTCTTATGGACTGGCACTCCAGATCCAACGGATCATGGAAACAGATGCCCAAGGAATTTATCATGCCACCGCAGAGGGGTATTGCACCTGGTTTGAACTGGCCGAATATTTTCTTAACAAAATGCAAGTACCCCATACGATTGTTCCCTGCACCAGCGAGGAATTTCCGACTCGTGCAAAACGGCCGAAAAATTCCATTCTGGAAAACTCGAATCTCAAGGAAAAAGGGATCAATATTATGTCTCAATGGCAGGACGACATCGACCGGTTTGTCTCCAGTTTTCGTGAAGCTTTGATCGGCGAGGTAACAAAGGAAACCTAAGTTAAGCGATTGTCGAGGCTTGCCCGCCTCTGGCGTGGTTGCCGCAGATAAGCAAGTTGAGCGTAGCGAAATCCCGCCCTGCGGGAGAAGATGTCGTTCCGCTATAGTCAACTATGCGGGACGGCATCTGACGCAGTAGATGCGGTAAGATCGGCAATCCCTCAGGGTTTCAAATTTTAAAAATATAAATCAGGATAATTCATTAAAAAAAATAGATAGTTGAGTGTCTTTTAGAATTTGAAACGCTCATCTTAGGGGAAAATAAGAATATGAATAACATGCTGGTTACCGGGGGGTGTGGGTTTATAGGAGCCAATTTTGTCAGATATCTTTTAGAGGAATCGGATTTTACCGGCCGGATCGTAAATGTTGATAAACTCACATATGCCGGTAATCCGGAAAATCTCACTGACATTGAAGGGGATGATAAAGACCGGTATGTTTTTATCAAGGCCGACATATGCGATGGAAAAAAGATGGCCGAAATATTCGAACAATATGGAATTGACAGTGTCTGTCATTTTGCCGCCGAATCCCATGTGGACCGGTCCATCGTAAAACCCGATGCATTTATACAGACCAATATTATAGGAACATTTAACCTGCTGGAATCGGCAAGAATTTACCAGGGTCGTATGAGACTCTTTCACCACATCAGCACCGACGAGGTTTACGGCAGCCTGGGAAGGGAAGGGCATTTTAAGGAAACCACGCCTTATAAACCCAACAGCCCGTATTCCGCTTCCAAGGCATCTTCAGATCATCTGGTGCGGGCATATTACAAGACTTATGGTCTGCCAATAACCATCTCCAACTGTTCGAACAATTACGGCCCGTATCAGTTTCCGGAAAAACTCATTCCGCTGATTATCCTAAATGCATTTGAAGGAAAACCCTTACCTGTTTACGGGGATGGCAGAAATGTCAGGGACTGGCTGTATGTCAAAGATCACTGCATAGCAATCTGGACAATCATGAAAAATGGACAGTCCGGAGAAACATACAATGTGGGGGGCAACAGCGAGTTGGAGAACATTACCGTCGTTGAAATGATTTGTGATATTTTAGATGAGAAGAATAAATTGAGCCACGGCCGTTCCCGAAGGGATCTGATTACCTTTGTAAAGGACAGGCCCGGCCATGACTTAAGATATGCCGTGGATTTCAGCAAATTAAAAAAGAACTTGAACTGGAGTCCCAAAGAATCTTTTGAAACCGGAATTCGTGATACCATTCAATGGTATATGGATAACCGGAAATGGGTTGAGCGCGTGAAAAGCGGGGAATATAAGAAATGGATAGCAACTCATTATGGATAAACACGAGTTAAAGCGAACAGGGCAAGCGGATTTGAATCGAAATATAGGGAAAATGCTCCACGACGGCATGTATCTCTTTACAGCCGACTGAAACTTGTGCTTAAGCACCCGTAAGCCCGAGCCGAACCTAAGCTATTAAGAACATTCGTCGCTAAATTACCCCATTGATTTTTTAGCCATAATATTATTCGTCTCGGGCTAACGCGTGCTAAAGCCCTTCAAACAGTCAGTCGGTTTCCAAGAGAAACACGCCGTCGCTACGCTGCGCCAATAAAATACGTTTGCCCTTTTAAAACGAATAAAATATGACTTAAGACCTGAATTTTGCACGAGTCGGAGGCTTTCATATGCAAGGCACTTAAGGGCGAAGTCATAGTGAACTATTACGAGTCCTTAATAACGCAGCAGATGAAAGCCTCCGGCTTGCCCTTTGGGTGAAAATTAATGAATAAAAAAGATCATCATTCTATATGCCCTTTGGGTACAATGTATTATTACATGATGCTGTATAAACCTGGCTCAAATAAATGACCTAAAGATTCTCATTAAATTTCATGCAAGATTTAGGGAAGATAATGGCACTGATATTGCATATTTTTGATTTTTTATGATCCTTAGGAGCATTAAGAAATGAATAACGAAAAAATTCTGGTTGTCGGAGGCGCCGGATATATCGGCTCCCACATGGTTAAAGATCTTCTTGATGCAGGTTACGGTGTTATTACCCTGGATGATCTTTCCACTGGACACCGAGAATTGGTGACCGGCGGGGAATTTATAGAAGGAGGACTGGGTGATCAGGTTCTGCTTGACAAATTATTTTCAACTCATAAAATTTCCGCGGTCATGCATTTTGCGGCATTTTCACTGGTTGGTGAATCCGTGGAAGAACCGCTTAAGTATTACCGCAACAACATGGCGGCAACCGCAGAACTTTTGGATTCAATGATTCGCCATAACGTAAAGAGGTTTATTTTTTCTTCTACGGCGGCGGTTTACGGTGAGCCGGTTGAAATTCCCATTACGGAAAATCATCCCTGCAACCCGACCAACCCCTATGGTAAAAGCAAAATTGCCGTTGAAAGGATGCTCAAAGATTGTGATTTTGCCTACGGCCTCAAATACATAAGCCTTCGGTATTTTAATGCTTCCGGCGCAGATGAATCCGGTAACATTGGAGAAAGACACTCCAACGAAACACATCTTATTCCTTTAGTTCTGGAGGTGGCAACCGGCCGGCGGAAAAATATAAAAATTTTTGGCACCAGTTACCCGACACCCGACGGAACATGCATAAGAGACTATATACATGTGAGTGATCTGACCAAAGCCCACTTGGTGGCGCTCAATGCACTTTTGTCCGGAGGGGACAGTGCGGTGTATAACCTGGGAAACAACCGGGGGTATTCCGTTCGAGAGGTGATTGAACGGGCAAGAACGGTAACCGGAAAACCGATTCCGGCAATTGAAGCGGATAAAAGGAAGGGTGATCCGGCAGTCCTGATTGCCAGTTCCGACAAAATAAAGAAAACACTTGGCTGGAAACCGAAGTATGAGGACTTGGAAACAATTATAAAAACAGCGTGGGTATGGCATCGGAAAGAAGCGAACCTATAACAAAGGATTGACGGTTTCGTAAAAAGTCCAACTTCTGCGTTGTGCTGCATTTCGCAATCATTCAACGTACGATAAGTACGCCTCATGATTACAAAATTTGCACGCCTTTTTATCCCGAGAGATTTGTTCGGGGGAATTTGAACTTTTTACGAAACCGTCTAAATCGGACTTTTTACGAGTTCATCAAGGATTGGCCCTATGAAAAATAAACTGAATGTATATCCGATCCTGTTAGCGGGTGGATCAGGAACTCGTCTCTGGCCCGTATCAAGAGAACTTTATCCCAAGCAACTGGTTAAATTTATGGGTGATGATTCACTTATCCAAAGTACCATTAAAAGGCTGATCCCTTTGCTCCACGTGGAAAACATCCGAATTGTCTGTGGAAAAGAACATGTTCATGAAATTGCAAGACATATTGAGGAAATCGGTATCCGGACAGATGAAAAGATAATTGCGGAGCCCTGCGGCCGCAATACGGCGCCCGCCATTCTATTGGCCATGCTCCATATCCTCAATAATGAAGAGGATGCGGTGTTATGCATCTTTCCTGCTGATCATGTGATTCGCAAAAATGATGCTTTTCACGAAAAAATATTATCCTCAATAAAACTTGCCGAGATGGGACATATTGTCACCTTCGGAATCAAACCCGATTATCCGGAAACAGGTTATGGATATATCGAAGGTGCCGGTCAAATAAAGGAACATGCCTTTGTTGTAAAAAGATTTGTTGAAAAACCGGATATGGAAACGGCTAAAAGGTATGTTGAAGCAGGCAACTTCTTCTGGAATAGTGGAATGTTTACTTTTAAAGCATCTGTAATGATGAAAGAGTTAAACATCCACCAGCCCCAACTTCTCAACCAAATGGAGCAACTGGATTTATCGGGAAATATGGTATCTCAAAAAGACTATGAACGGTTGCCGAACATCTCTATCGATTATGCGGTTATGGAAAAAACAGATAAATCTGCCGTGTTACCTTCAGACTTCGGATGGAGCGATATTGGATCATGGAAATCTTTGTATGATTTTATCTCTAAGGATGCGAACGGAAATGTTATTGACGGCGACGTTATTTCTAAAGATACGCAAAATTGTTTTATCATGGGATATGAACGGCTGATTGCAACGAACAATATTAAAAACATGGTTGTTGTGGAAACACCGGACTCTGTATTTGTTTCCGATATGGAAAGCAGCCGGGATGTGAAATCCATCGTTGAAGAACTCAAGCAAGGGGGGCGGAGTGAATATCAAAAGCATAAGACATCATACTACCCCTGGGGAACCTCAACCGTGCTGGAAATGAATGATGACTGCACGGTAGCAAAACTTAAGATATATCCCGGTTCAAGGTTTGAGACCCAAGCCCATGTCTCCACCATAAAACATCTGGTGGTCATCCGAGGATCGGCGGGAGCAACAATAGACAATCAGGGCAGGCTGTTGAATAAAGGGGAGTCCGTGACGATTTCTAAAAATCAGAGGGTTATGCTCGAAAACCACGGAAATGAGCCTCTTAATATTATGAGTATGAGGTTGGATTTTTAACGAATTTCAGACAAGAGCAGAAAAGAAAGGTTTAAAAATATGAATGAGGAAAACAAGGGGGGAATCGCATTAAAACTGATTGAGATGATAGAGCAAAAAACAGCTCGAATCGGTATCATCGGTCTTGGTTATGTGGGATTGCCGCTGGCTATTCATTTTGCGGAAAAGGGTTTTCATGTGATCGGCTTTGATCTGGATTCACGGAAGATCGATAAAATTCTTCACGGAGAATCTTATATCAAGCACATTCCGGCCGATCAGATTAAGAAAATAATCGATGCAAAACGGTTTGATGTAACCATCGACTTTAGCCGCTTAAGCGATGCGGATTGCATCCTGATCTGCGTGCCCACACCCCTTTCCGACAAGATGGAGCCGGATTTAAGCTATCTTTTGGAAACCACGGAGACCATCGCAAATAACTTACGCAGAGGGCAGCTTATTGTTCTGGAGAGTACAACCTATCCGGGGACCACCCAAGAAATGCTTCTCCCGCGACTTTCGTCACATGATATGAAGGTCGGGCAGGATTTTTTCCTTGCCTTTTCTCCGGAAAGGGAGGATCCGGGAAACAAAAAATTTACTGCTACCAATATCCCCAAAGTTGTGGGTGGCGTCACAAGTGAGTGCCTGGAGGCGGCAACGGCTCTGTATAACTCCATTACCCGATCAGTGCCTGTTTCTTCTACCCAGGCGGCCGAGCTGACCAAGCTTCTTGAAAATACATTTCGTTCCGTTAATATTGCCCTGGTTAACGAACTGAAGATTCTTGCTCACAAGATGGGGATCGACCTGTTTGAGGTTATTGACGCCGCAAGCACAAAACCCTTTGGATATACGCCGTTTTATCCCGGACCCGGACTGGGGGGACATTGTATTCCCATTGATCCGTTTTATCTGGCCTGGAAAGCAAAAGAATATGATTTTTCAACTCGTTTTATTCAACTTGCCGGTGAGATTAATGTCTCCATGCCTTATTACGTGATTGAAAAAACAGTGGAAGCTCTCAATAAAAACAAAAAGAGCCTCAATGGAAGCCGCATTTTAATACTTGGAATGGCCTACAAAAAGGACGTGGATGACGATAGAGAGTCTCCGGGCTATGCAATCATGAAAATGCTTTTGGAAAAGGGCACTATAGTAAGCTACAATGATCCCTGGATACCCAAACTGCATACCACCCGAAAATACAATTTCCAGATGGAGTCCACTCCCATTACCCAAGAAGTCCTTGCCGAGATGGATGCCGTGATCATTGTTACCGATCACAGCGACTATGACTTTACCGAGATAGTTAAGCATTCTAATCTGGTTATTGATACCCGAAATGCCACAAAAGGAGTTCATGGGGCAAAGGAAAAGATCGTCATGGCATAAGAAAGGAAAAAAAATATGAAAGGAATAATTTTAGCCGGCGGTTCCGGAACCCGGCTTTTCCCAATTACCCGTGTTGTAAGCAAACAGCTTTTACCTGTCTATGACAAGCCCATGGTCTATTACCCGCTTTCTGTTTTGATGCTGGCCGGGATACGGGAGATACTTCTTATTTCTACGCCTAAAGATTTACCTTTATTTAAAAAACTCCTCGGGGACGGCTCTCAACTTGGGCTTTCTTTGTGTTACCAAGAGCAACCACGGCCCGAAGGACTGGCCCAGGCCTTTATCATCGGCAAATCATTCATTGGAGAAGATTCGGTTTGTCTAATACTCGGGGACAATATATTTTACGGCCCGAAACTGACAACTATTTTACGAAGAGCTGTCCAAAACAAGACAGGAGGTTTGATTTTCGGGTATCTGGTAAAAGACCCCGAACGTTACGGAGTTGTAACTTTTGATCAGCAGGGCAACGTTACCGGAATAGAAGAAAAACCAAAGAAAGCCAAATCCAATTATGCGGTGCCGGGTCTTTATGTTTATGATAATGATGTGGTGGAAATTGCTGCAAAGCTCAAGCCGTCCGAACGTGGAGAGATCGAGATTACAGACGTTAATTTGGAGTATCTGCGCAGGGGTCAGCTCCAGGTGGAGCTTCTTGGAAGAGGTTATGCCTGGCTGGATACGGGAACCCAAGAGGCATTGCAGCAGGCAGCAAGCTATGTACAGGCCATTCAGGAACGGCAGGGACTTAAAATATCATGCATCGAGGAGATTGCCTATGGCCTGGGGTACATAAACAAAGAAGAACTGGCAGACCTCGCATCCGAAATGATAGGAAACGAATACGGCCAATATCTGATGAATTTAATTGCCGAAGATGAAAATAATAATAAGCTATTGGACAAGAAACCTTAGTACATATATTCATAAATACGGTAACGTATTTATAACTTGGTTTATTTATTCCATATGTGCAAAAGTGTAAAGTGCCTAAAGTGAACTAAAGTGCCTAAAGTTAAGGTATTCTATTAATTTTAATTATAATTGATCGCGCTGAAAGCGCGTTCCTCAACTTTAGCTCACAAGGCACTTCAAACTTCAAATTTTTAGAATTCAACTTATATGGGCTAGTTGTCTTGATAAAAATACGTAATCGAATTTACGAATTAGAGCACTTAGCCTCTAAATAAATTCTTGATCCCTAAATTTTTTATGCCTGAATTTTGTACGAGTCTAAGACTCTTATATGCAAGATTTCGGCAACACCCACGTCATATAAGCGGTTGAAATAGCCTCCATCCCAAATTAAAATTCAGCTTGATAAAAAAAATAAGGTAAGTTATAAGCGGCATCTTCGTTACCCAAATAAATAAATAGAGTTAACCAGATACGGTCGGATGGTAATTCATGTGCAGGATATATGCAATCACATTGCTTTTGGTATTGGCCGGTAATGCCACTCTCATGGCGCAGGAAAACTCTGTTCAATACTACGAACTTGATCCGGTGGTGGTCACCGGAAGCCGTATTCCCTACCGACTTTCAGCGTCCGCTGGCTCGGTTTCGGTGATCAGCCGGGAGGAAATTGCAATTTTGCCGGCGGACAATATTTCAGATATCCTTGAACATGTAAACGGTGTGGATGTTCGCCGGCGCGGTGCTCATGGAGTTCAGGCTGATGTGGGAATCCGGGGAGGGTCGTATGAGCAGACACTGATTATGGTTGACGGTGTTACGGTTAGTGATCCCCAAACCGGTCATCACAATATGGATCTTCCCGTTAACCTGAATGATATCGAACGTATTGAAATCGTTAAAGGACCGGCGGCAAGAATTTACGGTCCCAATGCAATGGGAGGGGTCATTAATATCATCACTCGTGACGTGAATGGCAACTCGTTTGGAGGCCATGGTGCATATGGTGAATATGGCTATTATGATATGGGTGCGCAGGCTGAACTGAGTTCGGGCAAGATATCCAACCGGCTATCGGCAAGCCGTCGGTATTCTTCAGGCTACCTTGAAGGAAAAGATACTGATTTTGACATAAAAACAATAAATTATAAGGGTATTTTAAAAAACGGATCTAACAAATTTAAGCTGGGAATGGGGTTCAGTGACAAAGATTTTGGCGCCTATAAATTTTATAGCGATATTTTTCCGGATCAGCGGGAAAAGACGGAAACCTTTCTGCTATACGGCAATGCCGAGCTTAAAATGGCAGGTATGGAAATAATGCCCCGGATACACTGGCGACGCCATAAGGATGAATTTAAAATTAATATCAATGAGATGTGGAACATAAACGACCACCGGACGGATGTTCTTGGCATGCAAGTAAACACCCTTATAACATCTGGACTGGGATCCACATCAATCGGCGGAGAGGCAGAACTTGAAGATATGGAGAGTTCCAGCCTGGGGGATCACGATCGCTGGCGACAAGGTGTTTTTCTTGAACACAAGTTTTATCTTTCTGACCGGCTCACCATTGGTATGGGCGCTTCCGCGGTTCACTACAGTTCCTGGGGTTGGGAGTACTGGCCGGGTGCGGACATGAGCATTCAATTGACAGATGAATTAAGCTGGTTTACTTCTTTTGAAAAATCTTTCCGGGTTCCGACGTATACGGAACTTTACTATTTTACTCCGGCAAATAAGGGTAATCCCCACCTTAAACCTGAAAAAGCCTGGACCGGAGAGACCGGAGTGCGATGGCTGGCTGACGGGGTCACTGCTGATTTCAGCCTGTTTTATCGTGATTCAGAAGATGTTATTGATTGGTCGCGAAGTCCCGGAGAAACGGCCTGGCAGGTAAGAAACATTGCAACCGTCCGGACAAAAGGAGGGGAGGTGGGGGTTACCTTTTACCCGCATTTTTTTTTCAACACCAAACGGCTCTCATCTGCAGGTATCGCCTATACTTATCTTGATTCTGACCGGGATACAAAAGGAATGGAATCAAAATATGCTTTGGATTACCTCCGGCATCAGATCAACGGGTCTCTAGTGCTTACATGGCTTCCCTCATTGAAGCAAGTCATCAAGGCAAGATATGAGAAACGCATGGTGGGTGATAACTATACGGTCGTTGATACCCGTTTGACATATACATTTCCAAACTATGAAGTTTATCTTGAGGCCACAAATCTTTTTAACGAAAACTACATTGAGTCCGGTTTTACCCCCATGCCCGACCGCTGGATCATGGGAGGTCTAAAATTTAACTGGGATTAAACGTTTTAAAAGGCCAAAAACATATTTATCAGGTTTCAGGTGTCAGGTGTCAGGGGGAAACGAGGGGACCAACAGGAATTATATGGACGTGTAGGATCTTGAGGCCTATAAAAATTAGAAATTATGGATCGTTAAAAAGAATGCATTCGTATCCTGAATGGATTAGAGAAAACATTGGAGCGGAAAGTCCCGGAGCGAAAAAGCCGCTGGCAGTTCTCTGAGGAATCGGCATTGTCTGGCGTAAACGATGAATCGTTGCCTCAAGGCTGCATGTATCCTGACACCTGCACCCTGAAAGCTGTAGGCTGACACCTGACACCTGACACCTGAAACCAAAACATTTAACGTCAACTCGTCGGATTAAAGCGGAGCTTGATTATAAATTTCTTATTTCGTGTCCATCCATAAATGAGGATTTTTGTTCAAATTCAAGGTATGCGAAAAAAATAACCGCAGGCATATAGTTTATATTCCGAGGATTAAAATTTGAGTCTGACGCAGATATTGGCGAAAAAGACAGTTTTCGTTCAGGCACTATTTGAGTTCAAACCGTATGGGAACCCTAACCCACATCTTAACTTTTTTTTGTCCTCTCATTCCGGGCTCGAAGGTCCAGTGTTTTACCGAAGATTTCGCGGCCCTGTCCAGAATCGGGTACCCGCTGGAAGATAACACATGCAAATCAATGACATTCCCAATCCGACTCACCAGAACTTCAAGAACCACGTTACCCTGAAATCCTCTTCTTCTGGCCACTGCAGGATATTTGGGCGGTGGATTTGATCGATAAAGAGGCCTTGCCTCACGTATGATCTGTCTCCCAGATCCAGTTTCGCCCGCTTTGTCAGCCTCTTTAGAAACCGATTCTCTTTTGGTCTGTTCAGGTATATCCGGAGTTCTGGGCATATCAACGGTTTTTTCGGGAATGGCTTTTGGCCGGTCCTTTTCCGCTTTTTGTATAACATCTTTAATGACTTTTTTGGGTTTGGGCTTGGGAAGATGCTTTGACCTTTTTTTTATTTTTTTGACAACCGGATGTTTTTTTGTTTTGATTTTCGGCTTTTTTAGAGCAGGTTTGGGTGTCGTCATCTTGGGATGACTGAAGGCCAAACTCATATTCATAACTCTGAGTTTCGGATTTTCATTAACTATTCTCTTCAGCGGATTGAATTTCAATCCCAGGAGAATTCCGTGTATACCCAGAGCGAGTATGGCCGCTAGTGTTATTCGTTTCACTGCTCAACATCTGCCTGAAGAGAAATTCGATGGATATCCGCCCTCCTGATCTGGTCCAGCACCCGGAAAAGATTTTGGTATGAAAGGCTGCGCTCGGCAAAAAGCAATACGCCCGGATCTTTATTGGCTCCGGTTTTTCTTGTCAAAACCGTGGCCAGATCGTTAAGGGCAATCTGTTCTTTGTCAACATATAGGGTTCCGTCTGATTTTATAGTTACGGAAAGAACCAATGATTTATCTATGTTGGCGGATGAGGATGTGGGGAGGAGAATCGGCAACCCGCGATGCACTGCCATGGAAAGCATTGCATAGATGAAAAATACCAGGAGCAAAAATACGATGTCGATCAGGGGAAGCATTTCAATGCGGACTTTTTTACCTGTCTGGAAATCAACTTTCATTTTTGATCCCCTTTTTGATTTCCGTTATGGCTGACCAGTTTTTCATAGACGATTTCGAGACTTGTTGCGTATTTTTCGATGGCAAGTGCAGACTTTTCAACCCGTGAATTAAAATAATTGTATGGAAAGACCGAAAGTATCGCAATCCCCAGGCCGGCCGCCGTGGTGATCAGGGCCTGTGCGATTCCCTCAGTAACCACCTGCGGATGTTCGATGCCCGCCGAGCCCAGCGCTTCAAAGGAAAGAATGATCCCGATGACCGTGCCAAAAATACCCAGAAGCGGCGCCACGGTAATCATGGTGTCTATAATTCCCATATATTTGCGCATTCGCTTGATCTGTTCGGCAGCGGCCGATTCCATGGCTTTAACCATAGAAAATTCTCGATGAAGAATCCCGGTGATAAGAATTTTAATAATATAGTCTTTGGAAGCCCTGGTCTTTATTCTTACCGACTCCCAGTCCCCGTCTTGGCACAGTTCAAGAACTTCATCCACAAGGGATTTGTCCCGGCGCATATCTATGCCGATCCAGAAAAAAATCCGTTCAATAATTACGGTCAATACGATGACGGAACACGCCAGAAGCGGATACATGACCGGGCCGCCGCTGATAAATACATCTATCATGATTTCATCCTTTAATTTTGT
>Ga0272444_10002525_pt1 | contig 16880 bp, 14 predicted proteins | sample SSMForm13_FD_201033 | JGI IMG/M metagenome (GOLD analysis project Ga0272444, IMG submission 201033) | Marine sediment archaeal communities from Little Sippewissett salt marsh, Falmouth, MA, United States - SSM-Form-13 | ecosystem: Environmental > Aquatic > Marine > Wetlands > Sediment ...
CCTTCGGCGCCGAGCCGAACACCCAGGCCAACCTGGTCGACCTGGGCATGCCCGGCGTGCTGCCGGTGCTGAACAAGGGCGCGGTGGAGTGCGCAGTGCGTTTCGGTCGCGCGATCGACGCGCACGTCGCCGAGCGCAGTGTGTTCGAGCGCAAGAACTACTTCTACCCGGACCTGCCCAAGGGCTACCAGATCAGCCAGGCGCAGCTGCCGATCGTTGGTGTCGGGCACGTCGAGATCGTGCTCGACGACGGGCAGACCAAGACCGTCGGCGTGACTCGTGCGCACCTCGAGGAGGATGCGGGCAAGTCGCTGCACGAGGACTTCCACGGCATGACCGGCATTGACCTGAACCGGGCCGGCACGCCGCTGCTGGAGATCGTCTCCGAGCCGGACATGCGCTCGGCCAAGGAGGCGGTGGCCTACGCGAAGAAGATCCACCAGATCGTCACCTACATCGGCATCTGCGACGGCAATATGCAGGAAGGCAGCTTCCGCTGTGACGCCAACGTGTCGGTGCGCCCGATGGGCCAGGAAGAGCTGGGCACGCGCGCCGAGCTGAAGAACATCAACTCTTTCAAATTCCTGGAGAAGGCCATCAACTACGAGGTGGAGCGTCAGATCGACCTGATCGAGGACGGTGGCCGGGTGGTGCAGGAGACCCGCCTGTACGACGCCAACAAGGACGAGACCCGCTCGATGCGTTCCAAGGAAGAGGCCAACGACTACCGCTACTTCCCGGACCCGGACCTGCTGCCGGTCGAAATTGATGCGGCCTTCATCGAGGCGGTCGCTGCCGACATGCCGGAGCTGCCGGACGTGCGCCGCGCGCGTTTCCAGGAGCAGTACGGCCTGTCCGCGACCGATGCCAACATCCTCACCGCCACCCGCGCCACCGCCGACTTCTTCGAAACGGCGGCCGACAAGTCGGGCGATGCCAAGATCGCCGCCAACTGGGTGATGGGCGAGCTGGCAGGTGCGTTGAACAAGGACGGCCTGGAGATCGAGCAAAGCCCGGTGGATGCGCAGGCGTTGGCCGGCCTGCTGGCGCGTATCCAGGACAACACCATCTCCGGCAAGATCGCCAAGCAGGTGTTCGAGGCGATGTGGGCGGGCGAGGGCTCGGCCGACGCGGTGATCGAGGCCAAGGGCCTGAAGCAGATCACCGACACGGGGGCGATCGAGGCGCTGGTCGACGAGGTGATCGCGGCCAACCCGCAACAGGTCGAGAACTACAAAAATGCCGAGCCGGACAAGCGGCCGAAGATGATCGGCTTCTTCGTCGGCCAGATCATGAAGAAGTCGCAGGGCAAGGCCAACCCGCAGCAGGTCAACGAGCTGCTGCGCAAGAAGCTCGGTTGAGCGGGGAAACGAAGAAGCCGGGTTCACCCCGGCTTTTTTTATCGACCTTCTCGATCAAGGTTCAGGCGTGGCCTCGTCGGCGGCTGAAGCCGAGAACGCCTAGTCCTACTGCCAGCAGCAGGCCGCTGGCGGGAAGCGGTGCCTGGGCATTGAAGGCGTCGTCGTAAAAGCTGATGAAGTCGAGGTCGAAGTAGTCGCGTTGCAGGCCGGACTCCAGGGCCTGGCCGCGCGCGTACGGACTGGTGGATGCCGCGCCGAAAACGCCGTTATCGGTGGTCAGTTCCATCACGTAGAAGGTTTCCGGGGTGATGGCGAAGGGGCTCCAGCGGAACTGCGCGTAGCCGCTGCGCGTGCCGGCGGTGTCGAGGAAAAAGCTGTCGCTGACCAGCAGCGGGTTGCTGGCATAGGAGAAATCCTCGATACCGCTCGCCGCATAAAGCGACACGGTGACATTCGCCGTGGTGTCCACGCCGCCGCCCGTGACGAACTTGGCGACGTTGAACAGGTACACGTCGATACCGGCGATACTGTTCACCGATGGCGTGAAAGACTGGGCGATCGGGCTGCTGAAACCACCGGAGACCCCGGCGCCTCCGATCAGGCCTCGTTGATCCTCGATCAGGACGGCACCGGCCATTTGTGGCAGCAGCAGGCACAAAACCAATAGGGCGTGGGCTCGCATAGCATCCTCCGTTGATGTCTGTGCGTTTCAGTTACTTTAGCCATGCTTGCGCGATCTCGCCAATTTTGCGCACGAGCTGAGGCTGTCCGGCTTGCGCCGTCGCCAGTGGGCCCTGAGAATGCGCGGGACTGTTGTTATGGGGCGTGAACAAGCATGACGCTGCAAATCCGAGCTGCCACCGAGCGTGAGGCCGATCGCTGGGACGCCTATGTCCTGGCCCATCCTGCCGGGACCTTCTCGCACCGCTACGGCTGGAAGCCGATCATCGAGAACACCTACGGCCACATCGGTCATTACCTGCTGGCGGAGCAGGGGGGTGCGATCGTCGGGGTGCTGCCGCTCGGGCAGGTGAAGCACCTGTTGTTCGGCCATGCGCTGATCTCGGTGCCGTTCTGCGTGGCCGGCGGGGTGCTGGCGGACTCGCCGCAGATCCAGCGTGCGCTCGAGGACGAGGCGGTGGCGCTGGCGCAGCGCCTGGGGGTCGATCACCTGGAGGTGCGCAACCAGCGGCCGCAGCGCGAGGACTGGCTGCGCAAGGATGGCCTGTACGTGGGTTTCAGGCGCGAGCTGAGCGAAGACCACGAGGCCAATATGCAGGCGATTCCGCGCAAGCAGCGGGCGATGGTGCGCAAGGGCATCAAGGCCGGGCTGGTCGGCGAGCCGGACGAGGGCATCGACAACCTGTACCAGGCCTATTCGCAGAGCGTGCGTAACCTGGGCACACCGGTGTTCCCGAAAAAGCACTTCCAGGCGATCCGCGAGCAGTTCGGCGAGGATGTCGACGTGCTCACCATCCGCCATCAGGGGCAGGTGGTGGCCTCGGTGATGAACTATTACTTTCGCGACCAGGTGCTGCCCTTCTACGGCGGCGGCATCAGCGCCGCGCGCAACCTGGCGGCCAACGATTTCATGTACTGGGAAGTGATGCGCCGCGCCGTGGAGCGTGGCTGCCGGGTGTTCGATTTCGGCCGCAGCAAGGTCGACACAGGCTCCTACCGCTTCAAGAAGCACTGGGGCTTCGAGCCGGAGCCGCTCAACTACGAGTATTTTCTGGTAAAGGCCAGCGCAATGCCCGAGTTGAACCCGAACAACCCGAAGTACGCGTTGTTCATCAAGGCCTGGAAGCGGCTGCCGATCGGCATCAGCCGGGCGATCGGCCCGTGGCTGGCGAAAGGCCTGGCCTGAAGCAGATGCCCGAGCCGGGTGCCTTCAGGCGCGCTGCGCGCGCGAGGGCTGGGTTGCGATGGTGACGCGGTTGCGTCCCGCCTGCTTGGCGCTGTACAGCGCCTGGTCGGCGCGATTGATCAGTTCCGCGCTGTCCTCGTTGGCGACGTACTGGGCGACGCCGACCGAAACGGTGATCTGACCCAGCGACTCCTTGTTGTCCGCGCGCACCAGCTTGGCGATGGCAACCGCGTGGCGGATGGTTTCGGCGACAGCCTTGGCGCCCTGCACCCCGGTTTCGGGCAGCAGCACGGCAAATTCCTCGCCGCCATAGCGTGCCGCCAGGTCCATGCCCTTGGTGTTCTGCTGCAGCGCCTTGGCGACGTAGCGCAGTACCCGGTCGCCGATCAGGTGGCCATGGATGTCGTTGATGCGTTTGAAATGATCGATGTCCAGCATCAGCAGGCTGAGCTTGGCGCCGGGCGACAGCTCGGCAATCTGTTGTTCGAGCTCGTCGTACAGGGCAGCGCGGTTGGCCAGGCCGGTCAGCGGGTCGCTGGAGGCACGTTTGCGTTCCTGCTCCAGTTCCTCCTGCAGCAGCAGCACCTCGCGTGAGCGGGACTCGAGGTGTTCGTGCAGCAGCTGGGTGGAACGGCGCATGCTGCGCGTCTCCTCCACCAGGGTGCCGAGCAGGCGGCGGATATCGTCCAGGTCGTTGGTGTTCTCGACGTCCTTGACCAGGTTGTCGAGGGTGCCGCTGAACTGGTCGGCCTCGTTGCCGGCATCCGCCAGCGAGCCGCTGACCTCCTTGAGTATCTCCGCCATCTCGCCGCGGATCTTGCTGAACTGGGCGATGTCGCACTCGGAGACGAACTGCTGGAACAGGCGCTCGTTGATCTCCGCGGTGAACGGCACACGGCTGTTGATCAGGTTGTCGATCTCGTCGTTGAGCTGCTGATCGATCTTGCTGGTATAGCTGTACCAGACCGCGTAGTTGGGCGGTGTCACCGGCACCTTGTAACGCGCCATATCGGGTAGGGTCAGGCGCAGGATCTCCGCCGACTGTTCCGGACTCAGCTCTCGATCGAATTCAACACTCACGCCAGGGGCTCCACTACCGATTTGCAGGCATCGAAAACAGTATCGGTGTCTGCCGGCAGAACTTTAGCGGCGCGCCCGCCGACACCCTGTCAGCTGCCGGGGTGCTTCACCGCCATTGCGACCGTGTAGTTCTTGCCCTGTTTGACCTTGCTGTGATTGCCGAACACCTCGGTGAAGGCGCGCTCGATGAAGCGCCGCAGGCCGCTGATGACCACCACGTAGCAGCGCCCGCCCGGCTCGAGATGCTCGAGGATGTCGTGAAAAAACAGGTAGTAGTGTTCCTTGCTGGTCTTTGCCGGCAGGTTGGTCACCGCCAGGGTGAAGGTCTGGTCGGGGATGTGCTTGAGGCCGTCACTGAGCATGGCATGCGCATTCTCCACGCCGTTGCGCCTGGCATTGGCGTTGGCGTACTCGACCGCCACGAAATCCTTGTCGACCATCAGACAGCTGCCCTGCGGGGCACTGCGCGCGATCGCCAGGCCCAGCGGGCCGTAACCGCAACCGAGGTCGATCGCGCGGTCGTCGGGTTGCACCTCGAGGTGGCGCAACAGCAGCCGCGTGCCTTCGTCGATCGCCTTCGGCGAGAACAGGCCCCAGGTGGTGTGGAAGGTCAGGCTGTGGCCCATCAGCTCGTCGCTGAACACGATGTCCTGGCGCAGGCGCTCAAGATCGAGTGGGGCTTTCGCTGGCTTTTTCGACATGTTGCTCTCGCCAGGCGGCAATGCGTGGCAGGTAATCGTGGAAATTCTCGAAGCGATGGTCGCCGCCGCTCTCGACGATGACGTCTTTGGCGGCATAGTAGGTGGCGGCCTGGCGGTAGTCGAGCACCTCGTCACCGGTCTGCAGCAGCACCAGGTAGTGCTCGTCCTCGCGCAGCGCCGGCCGGTACATGCGGCGCAGGCTGCCCAGGTGGTCACGCGTCAGGTAGAAGGTTTCGCCGCTGTCGCTGCGATGCTCGCCCAGGTAATCGTCGAGCAGCACATGCGGCACGATGGCCGGGTTGACCAGCACCGCCGGCAGGCTGCGTTGGCGGTTCAACCAGGTGGCGTAGTAGCCGCCCAGCGAGGAGCCGACCAGCAGATCGACCGGGTGTTCGGCCAGCAGTTGCTCGAGCAGTTCGATGGCCTGCCAAGGCTGGTGCGGCAGATCGGGGGTCAGCACCTCGCCCGCGCCGAAATGCTCGAGCAGGGCGCGCGACTTGTTGCCCAGGCCGCGGCTGGCAAAACCGTGGATGAACAGGATCATGCCGTGCCGCACACCGGGCAGCCCGGGTCGCGTGCCAGCTTGAGCGTGCGCCACTGCTGGCGCAGGCCGTCGAAGATCAGCAGGCGGCTGGCCAGGGCCTCGCCGGCACCGCTGATCACCTTGATCGCCTCCAGTGCCTGCAGGCTGCCGATGACGCCGACCAGTGGCGCCACCACGCCGTTCTCGCTGCAGCGTTCCGCCTCGTCCTCGCCGTGCCCGTACAGGCAGTGGTAGCAGGCCTCGCCCTCGCCGTAGACGAACACGCTGAGCTGACCCTCCCAGCGGATCGCCGCGCCGGAAACCAGCGGGGTGCGGCCGGCGTGGCACAGGCGGTTGAGCAGGAAGCGCGTGGGAAAGTTGTCCGAGCAATCGAGCACCAGGTCGACCTGGTCGATGAGCCGGCGCAGTTCATCCTCGCCCAGGCGTTTGGCGAAGGTATCGATGCTGCATTGTGGGTTGAGGTCGGCCAGCTGGCGGGCCGCCGAGTCGACCTTGGGGCGGCCGATGCTGCTGCTGCCGTGCACGATCTGGCGCTGCAGATTGGACAGGTCGACCAGGTCATCGTCGACCAGGCTCAGGCGGCCGACGCCGGCCGCGGCCAGGTACATGGCGACCGGCGAGCCGAGCCCGCCCAGGCCGATGATCAGGGCGTGCGCATCGAGCAGCTGCTGCTGGCCCTCGATACCGATTTCCGGCAACAGGATCTGGCGGGAATAGCGGAGCAGCGCGTCGTCATCCATGCATGCAGTTTACACGTCCGCACGCCGCCGCACTCAGATCGGATGCGGCTTGTCGATGGCGTAGCCCTGCGCATAGTCGATGTCCATCTCGCGGATGCGCTGCAGCAGGGCGTCGCTTTCCACGAATTCGGCGATGGTCTGGATCTGCATCTGCCGCGACACGCGCGAGATCGACTCGACCATCGCCGCATCCACCGGGTCGTCCAGCAGGTCGCGGATGAAGCTGCCGTCGATCTTGATGTAGTCCACCGGCAGGGTCTTGAGATAGTTGAACGAAGACAGGCCGCTGCCGAAGTCGTCCAGGGCGAACTTGACCTTGCGCCGTTTCAGGCGCTCCATGAACACCAGCGCATCACGCAGGTTGGCAATGGCCGCGGTCTCGGTGATCTCGAAACACAGCCTGCCGGCCAGTTGCGGGTGCTCGGCAATCTGTTGTTCGATGTCGCCTAGCAGGGCGCTGTTGCCCAGTGAGCCGCCGGACAGGTTGATCGCCAAGCTGGTATCGGCATTTTCCGCCCGCAGCAGCCACTCGAAGGATTTGCGCAGTACCAACTGGTCGATGCGCGCCATGATGTTGTAACGCTCGGCGGCGGGAATGAACTGGTTGGGCGGCACGATGCGACCGGCCTGGTCGAGCATCCTTACCAGCACCTCGATGTGGTCCCTGTCGTCATCCCTGCGGCCGAGCGACAGGATGCGCTGGCCGTACAGCACGAAACGATCCTCGTCGAGCGCCTCCTTGATGCGCGCCACCCATTGCATCTCGTTGCGCCGCTCGGTCAGTTCGCTGTCCTCCGGGTGGTAGACATGCACCCGGTTGCGGCCTTTCTCCTTGGCGCTGTAGCAGGCCAGGTCGGCCAGCGACAGGGCATTCGGGTCCGGCAGGTCGGCGTCGATCACCGCGAGGCCGAAGCTGGCACCGATCTGGAAGCTCTGCCTGTCCCAGGTGAAGCGGAACTCGGCCAGTTCGTCACGCAGCTTTTCGCTGACGCGCTGCGCCTGTTCCAGGTGGCAGCCGATCAGCAACAGGCCGAATTCGTCGCCACCGAGACGCGCCAGCATGTCGGCGTCGCGTACCTGCTTGTGCAGCAGGGTGGCGACCTGTTTGAGCAGTTCGTCGCCGGCCAGGTGGCCGACGGTGTCGTTGACCACCTTGAACTGGTCGAGGTCGATATACACCAGCACGTGCTGGCCGTCGCCCTGCAGCGCGCTTGCGGTCAGCTCGGTCAGCCGCTGGTCGAATGCGCGGCGGCTCCACAGGCCGGTCAGGTCGTCGTGCAGCGCCTGGTGCTCGAGCCTGCGCTGCAGGTGTCGGGATTCGGTGACATCGTGGAACACCAGCACCACGCCGATCACCTGGCCGTTGCCGTCACGAATCGGCGCGGCCGAGTGCTCGATGGAGATCTCCTCGCCCATGCGGTTGATCAGCAGCGTGTGGTGACCCAGGCCGATGATGCGATTCTCCCGCAGGCAGCGCTCCACCGGGTTGGGCATGGCCTCGCGACTGACTTCGTGAACCACCGGGAACACCTGTTCCAGGGACAGCCCGTGTGCCTCCTCGGAGCGCCAGCCGGTGAGCGCCTCGGCCACCGGGTTGAGATAGTCGATACTGCCGTCCGCGGCCGTGGTGATGACGCCATCGCCAATCGAGTGCAGCGTGACCATGGCCTTCTCGCGCTCGGCCACCAGGACCTGTTCCAGGTGCTTGCGGTCGGTCACGTCGACGTGCGTGCCCACCATGCGGTACGGCTTGCCCTGTTCCTGCTGCAGTGCCCGGCCGCGTGACAGCACCCAGCGCCAGCTGCCGTCCTTGTGGCGCACGCGGTGCAGTATCTCGAAAGGTGTCTGCGGATTGGCCAGGTGCCGCTCGAGTGCATCCAGCGCGGGCTGCAGGTCGTCCGGGTGGACGAGATCGCGCCAGGTTTCGAAGGAGTTGGCCAGTTCCTCGTCGGCGAAGCCGAGCATGCCTTTCCAACGCGGGGAGAAGTACACCTGGTCGCTGAGCAGGTCCCAATCCCACAGCCCATCGGTACTGCCCTCGAGGGCGAATCGCAGGCGTTCCTCGTTGGCGTGGATCTGCCGGTGAGCGGCGTCGAGTTCGCGTTCGCGGTCGTTGAGGTCGGCAAGCATGCGTTGCATGTCGTGCGCCAGTTCGCCGAGTTCGTCGGGGCGATCGACGTCCGCCTGCTCATGGCGCGCACCGGAGCGGATGTGGTTGGCAAAGGCCGCTAGGCGACGGATGTCGCGGGTCAGCCCGCGCGCCATCGCCAGGGCGAAGACCAGGCCGATGAGGATGGCCACCAGGGTGTAGGCCAGGCCCTCGCGGGTGACCACCTGCAGGTTGCTGGCGATCGACTCGCGGCTGATACCGACCCGTGCCCAGCCGATATGGCGAGCGCCGCTGAGCACCGGTTGTGCCACGTCGACCTGCAGCGGGTTGTCGATCAGTACCACGCTGGCCGGCGCGGCATCCAGCAGGCGCTGACTGACCGGGTCGTCGGCATAGCGCCCCACCTGGGTGCGGTCGGTGTAGCCGAGCACGCGCCCGCGCAGGTCGGTGAACAGTGCATAACGCAGGCCGGGGAAGGTGTTCTGCGAGGCGATCACCTCCTCTATCCCGACAAAGTCATTGGACAGCATCCAGGAGACGCCGTTGGCGGCCAGGGTCTCGGCCAGGGCGATGGCCTGCTTGGTGTTCTCCTCGACCAGGAAGTCGCGTTGCCGCGATACCAGGTCGAACACGAAGAAGGTCATCATCACCGCGTGCAGCAGGGCAATGCCGAGCATCAGCTGGCGGGCGATCGAGGCGGCCCACAGGCGCTTCAGACCGGTCCATGGCCGCAGTGACTTCATGGCAGGGGCCTCACCTGCTCGGAAAACTTGTGCAGGAAATCGTCCACCACCGCATAGGTCTGGTTGCTCGCCGGCTCAAAGCGTGACAACTCCATGGCTGCGAGGATGCGCTGACCGCGCGCGTGCTGGTGCAATTCCACCAGCAACTGGCGCACCCGGCGCACGGTCTGCGCGGGTACTTGCGGGTGTACCACCAGGGCGTTGTTGATCAGCGGTGCCGTTTCCCATTTCACCTCCAGCTGTTCGGCCAGTTCCGGGCGCTCGGCACTGAGTGCGCGCCATGGGGGAGGCCAGGTGGAGGCGGCGGCTGTCTGGCGCAGGAAGACATTCATGATCGATGATTCCTGCGAGCCGACGTAGCGATTGTCGAGATCCATGTTGACGTCGACACCATGCGTCTGCAGGTAGTACTGCGGCATCATCGTGGCGGCAAGCGCGGTGGGGGCGGGATAGCTGACCGCCTTGCCGCGCAGGTCGGCGGGGCGGGCGATGTCGCTGTCCTTGCGCACCAGGATGATGCCGCGGAACTGTTCGTCGTCGCCCATCTTGGCGAACACCCGGTAGCCGGCCTTGATGGCCAGGGTGGTCTGGTAGGGGTTGGGCAGGCTGAAATGGTGCTCGAGCGCTGCCAGCTTGCGGTCGTAGGCCGGGTAGTTGCGCGAGGCCTCCAGCTTGAAGCGCACCCCCGGCACCTGCTCGCTCAGGTAGTCCATCAGGGGCGAGAACACCTCGGACAGGCGCTGCGGATTGTGCAGTGGGTGCACGCCGAAACGGTAGACGATCTGCTGTGTGTCAGCGTGGTCGCCGAACGCAGGGCGATAGAAGTCGTCCGGCGATTGCTCGCAGGCGCTCAGGGCCAGCCAGGCCGGGAAAAACAACAGGCGTAATAGGCGGTGTATCGACATCCTGTCCTACACATCGGCCAATGCAGGCTAAAGTTGATGGCAAACGCGGCATCGCGCAGGGGTTTGCCCAGGCCCTGGTTCAGAGGTAGCGGCGCCAGTGCTGTGGGCGTTCGTCCTGACAGCCGTGTTCGCGCTGGCGGTAGCGGTTGGCGAATACCTTGGTGGTGCAGTTGGAGTCGCCGCGGCCGCAGCCCATGTTGAGGCGCTGGGTCTCTTCCACATAGTGCACCAGGGCGCGGCGCATGCGGTTGATCAGGCTGTTGTCGAGGTGGAAACCGCGTTCTTCCAACAGGCCCTCGATGTCGGCCAGGCATGCATGGTCGATGCGGTAGTGGACGCGGATCAGCCCCTCGGAGAGGCGTTCGGCGCGCTCGATGCCTGCGTGGTCGGCAAGCAAGGCGGCGGCGGTCCCGGTCTGGTTCTCGTCCGGGTGCAGGATGCAGAACGCGATCTCGCGCTGCTTGTTCAGACTGTCCGGGTTGTTGCTCATGCGATGGCCCAGAAGACGCAGTTCACCCAATCCTGTGCCTAATCTCCCCAGCGGTCAAGTGGGTATTTTCCCGTAGCTGAGGCGTTCGTGGCCGGCCAGGTCGCGCTCGCTGGCGACCCTGGTAAACCCCTGGGCGATCAACAGTTCGCGGCATTCCGCGCCCTGCTGCCAGCCGTGTTCGAGCAGCAGCCAGCCACCGGGGTAGAGGTGTTGCGCGGCCTGCGCGACGATGCGGCGGATGTCGTCCAGCCCGTCGCTGCCGGCCGCCAGGGCGCTGCGTGGTTCGAAACGCAGGTCACCTTTTGCCAGGTGCGGATCGCCATCGGCGATGTACGGCGGGTTGCTGGCGATCAGGTCGAATCGGCCGTGGATGTGCTCGAACCAGTCGCTGTGTACGAAGCGCACATTGCGGATGGCGTGCGACTGCGCATTGCGCTGTGCCATCGCCAGCGCACCTGCGCTGGTGTCGCTGGCGGTGACCTGCCAATGCGGTCGCTCGCTGGCGATCGCCAGGGCGATGGCGCCGCTGCCGGTGCCCATGTCCAGTACCCGCAGCGCTTGGTTGGCAGCGCCGAGCTGCAGGACCTTTTCCACCAGGTGTTCGGTCTCCGGGCGCGGGATCAGCGTATGCTCATCGACTGCCAAATCCAGCGACCAGAAACCGCGCGAGCCGGTCAGGTAGGCGACGGGCGTGCCGGCGGCGCGCTGTGCGACCAGCTCGCGGTAGCGTTCGGCGGTGGCGTCATCGAGCGTCTTGTCACCCCAGGCGAACAGCCAGCCGCGGTCGCGCTCGAGCAGGTGGGCGAGCAGGGCCTGCGCATCCGTGTCCGGCTCGGGCGAGTCGGCCAGCTGCGCGACCGCCCAGCGCAGCAGTTCGGCGACCGTGCTCATGCCTCGGTGGCGAGGCTCGCCAGCTGCTCGGCCTGGTACTCGTGCATCAGCGGCTCGACCACCTGGTCGAGCGCGCCCAGCATCACCTCGTCGAGCTTGTACAGGGTGAGATTGATGCGGTGGTCGGTGAGGCGGTTCTGCGGAAAGTTGTAGGTGCGGATGCGCTCGGAGCGGTCGCCGCTGCCGACCTGCAGCTTGCGCGCGGCCGCCTCGCTCTGTTGTGCCTCGGCCTCGGCGCTGGCCTTCAGCTTGGCGGCCAGCAAGGACATGGCGCGCGCCTTGTTCTTGTGCTGCGAGCGCTCGTCCTGGCACTCCACCACCACGCCCGAGGGCAGGTGGGTGATACGCACCGCCGAGTCGGTCTTGTTGACGTGCTGGCCGCCGGCACCCGAGGCGCGGTAGGTGTCGATGCGCAACTCGGCCGGGTTGATGTCGACATCTTCCAGCTCGTCCGCTTCGGGCAGGATCGCCACGGTGCAGGCGGAGGTATGGATGCGCCCCTGTGACTCGGTCTCGGGCACGCGCTGCACGCGGTGTGCGCCGGACTCGAACTTCAGGCGCGAATACACGCCCTGGCCGCTGATGCGCGCCACCACCTCCTTGAAGCCACCGTGCTCGCCGGGGCTCTCGGAGATGGTCTCGCTGCGCCAGCCCTGGTTTTCCGCGTAGCGCAGGTACATGCGCAGCAGGTCGCCGGCGAACAAGGCCGCCTCGGCACCGCCGGTACCGGCGCGGATCTCCAGGAAGATGTTGCGCTCGTCGTTGGGGTCGCGCGGCAGCAGCAGCTTCTGCAGCTGCGGCAGCAGCTCCTCGGCACGCGCCTGCGCATCGCCGATCGCCTCTTCGGCCAGCTCGGCCATTTCCGGGTCTGCCAGCATCTCCTGCGCGCTGTGCAGGTCGGCCTCGTTTTCCGTAAAGGCCTGGTAGCTGTGCACGATCGGCTCGATCTGCGCATATTCCTGGCTGAGCTCGCGGAAGCGCCGGTTGTCGCCCTGTACCTCGGGCTCGGCCAGCAGCGCGGTGATCTCGGCGAAGCGCTCGGCAATGGTTTCCAGTTTATGGCGGATGCTTGCTTTCATGGCGAATGGGTTGGGCGAATGGGGTCGGAGTCGGGTTGCAGTTGCCTGGGCCGCAGCGCTTGCCGCCGACTCCGACCGCTGGCGAGGCGCTAGTCGTTGTTCAGCTGATGGCCGAGCTGGAATAGGGTGTTGGCCGCTTCCAGCAGCTCGTGCTGGCCGTTGCTGCCGGCGGCGCGCAGCTGGCTGGAGGGGGTGTGCAGCAGCTTGTTGGTCAGGGTGTTGGCGAGGAAGTTCAGCACTTCCTGCGGATCCTTGCCCGCTTCGAGCATACGCTGTGCCTTGTCCAGCACCTGGTCGCGCAGCGCCTCGGCGTTGGCGCGGTAGTCGGAGATCAGGTCGATGGCATCCAGCGAGCCCAGCCAGTCGCGGAACTCGCCGACCTGGAAGTCGATGATCTCGCGTGCCTGCTCGGCGGCCTCCTGACGCGACTTGAGGTTCTCCTGGATGACCTCTTCCAGATCGTCGACCGTGTACAGGTAGATATCGCCGAGTTCGGCGACTTCCGGCTCGATGTCGCGCGGTACCGCGATGTCGACCATGAAGATCGGGCGGTGGCGACGCGCCTTCAGCGCGCGCTCCACCGTGCCCTTGCCCAGCACCGGCAGCGGGCTGGCGGTGGAGGCGATCACGATGTCCGCCTCGGGCAGGTGCGTAGGCAGTTCGGTCAGGGCGATGGCGTAGCCGTCGAACTGTTCGGCCAGGTCGCGCGCACGCGAGACCGTGCGGTTGGCGACAATGATCTTGCCCACGCCGTGCTGGTGCAGGTGGCGCGCGGCCAGTTCGATGGTCTCGCCGGCGCCGACCAGCAGTGCGGTCTGCTCGGAGATGTCGGAGAAGATCTGCCGCGCCAGGCTGACCGCGGCGAACGCCACGGAGACCGGGCTGTCGCCGATCGCGGTGTCGGTGCGCACCTGCTTGGCGGTGTTGAAGGCATGCTGGAACAGGCGCTTGAGGATCTTGCCGGTGTGGCCGGCGTCACTGGCGGTCTGGAAGGCGCATTTGACCTGGCCGAGGATCTGCGGCTCGCCGAGTACCAGCGAGTCGAGCCCGCAGGACACCGACAGCAGGTGGCCGACCGCGTCGTCTTCGCGGTGCTGGTACAGGTAAGGCGAGATGTCGTTGATCGCCAGGCCGTGGAAGTCGCCCATCCACTGGCGGATGCGCTCACCCTGCTCTTCGTGGGCGGAGCAGTACAGCTCGGTGCGGTTGCAGGTGGACAGGATCACCGCCTCGTGCACGCCGGGCAGATCGCACAGGCTGCGCAGTGCGGCGACGACGATATCCGGGCCGAACGTCAGGCGTTCGCGGATCGCCACCGGCGCGGTAGTGTGATTGAGTCCAACGGCAAACAGCGTCATATGCGTAGGATACCTTGTGCCGCTGTCGCGACAAAAATGGGCGGAAATTTTGATTTATCAAGGAGTTGAATGCAAGTGCCGCAACCGTGGCGGGCGCCTGTTGGCGCCGATCCGCCTTCGCGGGGTGTGCCCGGCAGGTGGACTTGGTGCCCGGCAGGCGATTCCCTTAGGGGTTTCGCCTCTTTCCTTGTGCTGTTTATCCGTTAACCTACGCCTGTGAAAAAGCTGTCTCCGTTTCTGCTACCCGTTTTGTTGCTACCTGTGCTGGCCGGTTGTCAGGGTGTTCCCACGCGTCCTGCTCAGCCGCTTGAGCAGGCACAGGCCTCGGAGCCGCCGCCTGCCCGTGCGCTGCCGTTCGAAGAGCCGGCTGCCGCCACCCAGGAGCTCGATGAGGACCTGGTGTTCAGCTACCTGGTCGGCGAGATCGGCGCGCGCGCCGGCCAGCTCAGGATCGCGCTGACCCACTATCTGCATGCCGCCATGCTGGCGCGCGATCCTTATGCGGCCGAGCGGGCGACGCGTATCGCCATTCGTCTCAAGGACTATGAGCAGGGCCTGCGCGCGGCCCGCCGCTGGGTGGAGCTGGCGCCGAACTCGCTGGCCGCGCGTCAGCTCAGCGGCATCCTGTTTCTGCGCAACGGCCAGCCGCAACTGGCGCGCGAGCAATTCCAGGCGGTACTGCTGATCGCCGAGTCGCTGGGCAAGGACGGCATGTTGCAGGTGGCGGTGGCGCTGAATGGCGAGCGCGACCGTGCCGCGGTGCTGCAACTGATGCGCGAGCTGCTGCAGCAGCGCGCGGAGGATGCGCGTGCGCACTATGCCCTGGCGGTGGTCGAGACTGGCCAGCAGCGCTATGTGGAGGCGGAGGCCTCGTTGCGCGAGGCGATCCGCATCCAGCCGGAATGGGCGCAGCCGCGGGTATTGCTGAGCCGGGTGCTGGTGGCGCTCGGGCGTGCGCAACAGGGGCTGCGCCACCTGGCCGCCGCGGTGCAGGACTACCCGGACGATCGCCTGTTGCGCATCAGCTATGCGCGCCTGCTGGTCAGCTCGCAGCAATACGCCGAGGCACTGGAGCAGTTTCGCCAGTTGCACGAACGCGCATTGGACGATGTCGAGGTCACCTACGGTTATGCCATGCTCGCCACCCAGCAGAATGCCTGGGAGGAGGCGCGCAGCCTGTGGCAGGAGTTGCGTAATCGCCCCAAGTATCGTGAAGAGGCGACCTACTTCCTGGCCCAGGTGGAGGAGTTGTCCGGCAACCCTGAACTGGCGATAGGCCTGTATCGCAGCGTCAGCGACGAGGAGTTCCAGGTGGATGCGGTGATGCGCATGGGCAGCCTGCTGGCGGACCGTGGGCAGCTGGCGCAGGCGCGCGAGGCGTTCGCCCAGGCGCGCATCGCGCACCCGGAGCGCGTGGTCGACCTGTACCTGGCCGAGACCCAGGTGCTGCAGAATGCCGGGGCGCCACGCGAGACCGTGCTCGGCCTGTATGCGCTGGCGATCCAGGCGTTTCCCGAGGACAACGATCTGCGCTACAACCGCGGCCTGTACTATTCCGATATCGCTGAGTACGCCCTGATGGAGGCCGACTTCAAGGCAGTGCTGGCGCGCGATGCCGACAATGCCAATGCGCTGAATGCACTCGGCTACATGCTGGCCGATCTCGGCCAGCGCCTTGACGAGGCGTACAGCTATATCAGCCGCGCGCTCAAGCTGAAGCCGGACAACCCGGCGATCCTCGACAGCCTCGGCTGGGTCTACTACCGCATGGGCGATTACGCCAATGCGCTCAAGTACCTGCGCCGCGCGGCAGCCGGTGAGCCGGATGACGAGATTTCCGCGCACCTGGGCGAGGTGCTGTGGGTCAGCGGCGAGCGCGACGAGGCGCGCAGCGTGTGGAACAAGGCGCTGGAGTTCGCGCCGGAGAGCGAGCAGCTGCGCTCGGTGATGGACCGATTTCTGACCGAGCCCTGATGTCCGACTGGTCGCGTGGCTGGCCGGCGCCGGCAAAACTCAACCTGATGCTGCGTATTGTCGGCCGCCGTGGCGACGGTTACCACGAGCTGCAGACGGTGTTCCAGTTCCTGCAACTGGCCGACCGCCTGGATTTCCGCCTGCGCGATGATCGACAGGTCTGTCGCATCGGCGAGATCGCCGGTGTCGCAGCGGACGACGACCTGGGCGTGCGCGCGGCGCGTCTGCTGCAGCGTGAGAGCGGCGTCCTGGCCGGTGTCGACCTGCGCATCGACAAGCGGCTGCCGATGGGCGGGGGGCTCGGCGGCGGCAGTTCGGATGCGGCCACCGTGCTGGTCGCGCTCAACCATTTGTGGCGTTGCGGTCTGGAGGCTGACGAGTTGGCGCAACTGGGCCTGGGTCTGGGCGCGGACGTGCCGATCTTCGTGCACGGGCATGCCGCCTGGGCCGAAGGGGTCGGCGAGCGGGTGCAGCCGATCGAGCTGCCCGAGCCCTGGTACCTGGTGCTGGTGCCGCCATGCCATGTCAGCACGGCGGCAATTTTTACCGATCCGGAATTGACAAGGGATTCATCGAGAATCACAATACGCGCCTTTGTCGCAGGGGACGATCGTAACGATTGCCTGCCGGTGGTGCGGAAACGCTATCCGAAAGTTGCTCAAGCCATTGACTGGCTGGGCAATTTTTCCGAAGCGCACCTGACTGGAACCGGTGCCTGCGTATTTGCTGCGTTCGATTCGCAAGCCGCTGCCCGGCAGTTGCTGGAGCAATTGCCGCAAGGCATGCGCGGTTTCGTCTCACGCGGCAGCAACCGATCACCGCTGCTCGATCGTCTAAGCGATGAGTCGTCGGCATCGGGTTGAGACAAGGATTTATTGGGGTGTCGCCAAGCGGTAAGGCACCGGACTTTGACTCCGGCATGCGCAGGTTCGAATCCTGCCACCCCAGCCATATTTGGCATGGCCGCGTAGCGGCCACGCTGGGAGTAAGCCTGGTGGCAGGGTTCGAACCGTAGAGGTTCGACGCAGGTGCGGAGC
>Ga0272444_10002526_pt1 | contig 16867 bp, 19 predicted proteins | sample SSMForm13_FD_201033 | JGI IMG/M metagenome (GOLD analysis project Ga0272444, IMG submission 201033) | Marine sediment archaeal communities from Little Sippewissett salt marsh, Falmouth, MA, United States - SSM-Form-13 | ecosystem: Environmental > Aquatic > Marine > Wetlands > Sediment ...
GTCTCTATCCACCGTGGGCGTAGGAGACTTGAGAGGGACTATCTCTAGTACGAGAGGACCGAGATAGCCAGACCTATGGTGTACCAGTTGTCCCGCCAGGGGCATCGCTGGGTAGCTAAGTCTGGTTTGGATAAGCGCTGAAGGCATCTAAGCACGAAGCCATCCTCAAGACGAGGTCTCCTTATAGGCCCCTTCGAGACGAGAAGGTTGATAGGCCACAGGTGTAAGCGCAGCAATGCGTTCAGCCGAGTGGTACTAATAGGCCAAAGCATGTGTGGCACACACCCTGTTCACTTGTCTGAACATGATGCGAGATTAGAGAGATTCCAGGTGGCAAATGGCGGAGGGGAAACGCCCGTTCCCATACCGAACACGGAAGCTAAGCCCTCCTGCGCCGATGGTACTAGCCTTGCGAGGGGCTGGGAGAGTAGGACGCCGCCTGGTTCTTCTTTTTTTGTTTGGGGGCGATGATGGACTCATCCGAACCACATGCCGCGTCTGAATCCGGGATTCGAATCACTCTTACCGGCCTTGGTGTCAACATCCTTCTTCTGGTTTCCAAGATTATCGTAGGCCTTCTCACCGGCTCGGTCGGTCTGGTTGCGGACGGGATCCATTCAGCATCCGACATGGCGACTGATCTTACGGTGATCGGGGGGATCCGCCTTGGTGGGCGGCAACCGGACTCACGGCACCCCTACGGCCACGGAAGGTTGGAGACACTGTCGGGGGGGATCGTCTCCGGGGTCCTGATTGCCGTCGGACTGTATCTCACATGGAGCGCCAGTTCATCGTTGTACCGGAACATCGAGTCGTTCCCCGGGATCCCCGTGATTGCCGTTGCGCTGGTGTCGATTGTGTTGAAGGAGTGGATGTATCGACGCACGGTGCGGGTGGCACGGGTTGCGGCAAGCCCTGCATTGCACGCCAATGCGTGGCATCATCGCTCCGATGCGCTGTCGTCTCTCGCGGTCTTGATCGGCGGTGCGGTGTCGATGGCCGGGTGGGGACACGCCGATCAAGTAGCCGGAATCATCGTTGGGCTGATGGTGTCGATGGCCGGCGGGCGGACATTGTTCGCCGTGTTCCACGAGTTGATTGAGGGTGGGCTGAGCGACGCGGAATTGAACGGGATCCGGGCAGCAATCAGAGGGGTTCCGGGTGTGATCGGTTGTCACGAGCTACGGAGCCGGACAGTGGGCCGGGAGAAATTCGTCGACCTCCATCTTCTTGTGCATGAATCGCTCTCATTGAAAGAAGCGCACCGGATCTCCATGGATGTCGAGGCTGCTGTGCAAGCTGCGTTTGCCGTGCCGATGAACCTCACCGTTCACGTGGAGCCAGACACGGATGAGCTGGCGGATCATCACCGCGCGCAAACCACCTAGTGTAGTCCCTTCTTGATCGGGTGTTTGCCGTGCAGTACGGCGGGGGTGGAGCCAGCAGAGGCGGCGATTTGTCGATGGATGTGGCCGAGAGCGTGGATGGCAGAAAGAGGACGGGCGGCCGAAGAGACCGCCCGTCAGCGGGGCGTTGGGCAACGAGGCGGTTAGAAAGCGATGCAACGCCTCGTTGTCCTATCGTAGTCGACAGGCATCGAGGACTTCTTCATCAAGCTCGACACCGAGACCGGGTCCTTGCGGCACACGAAGCATCCCGTCCACGATCTCGGGTTTCCACCGGAGGACATTCTTCTTGAGGAGCGAGAGTTCCGTGAATTCGCTGGCGAGATCATGGCGCGGGAACGACGCTGCCAGATGGAGCTTTGCGACAAGCGAGAATCCCGGTTCGATCTCGGTCCCGACGAGGCTCAACAGACCTGCGGCATCGGCCACCATTTGAATGTGCTTACCTCGTGCCAGGCCGCATGACTTGGCGATCTTGATGTTGACGATGTCTGCCGCGCCGACGTTGCGGATGCGCAGGACATCTTGCGGAGTCCAGATCCCCTCGTCCGCCATGAGCGGCACGTTGGTGTGATTGCGAATGTGAGCCATGCCCTCGTAATCGTCACCGGGGATCGGCTGCTCAAGCAGCTCCAGATCGCAAGCCTCAAGCCGGCGCATCGCCCAGATGGCGTCGATCGTTTTCCATGCAGCATTCGGATCGAGCCGGAGGGCAACCGAGGGGCCGACCGCCTCCCGCACGGCCTGGACGCGCAGCACATCGGTCCGCGCATCTGCCGATCCCTTGACCTTGATGACGCGAAAACCGAGCTTGCGTAGGCGAAGCGCATTGTCGGCCATCTCCTCGGGTGAGGCGATGCCGATCTCGGAGGCCACAAGGATCCGATCGCGGAATGCGCCTCCCAGCAACACATAGGCGGGTACTCCCAGGAGCTTTCCGGCCAGGTCGTGAAGGGCCAGGTCGACACCCTCCTTGACGCACGTGACGCGCGCCAACGCGGCATCGACGGTGGCGAGGAGAACGTGAAGCTGGAGAGGGTCTTTCCCGAGGAGCTTTGGCGCGATGTACTTCTCAAGGGTCGACGTGACCGACTCCACCGTCTCTCCGTAGAACTCCGGTTCCCAGGCACACGACTCACCGAACCCGACGATTCCTTCGTCCGTCTCCAGCTTGATCAAGACGGCATTCGATGCTGTGAACGCCGTGTACGCGTCCGCGAACCCCTCGATCGGTACGGAGTATGGAATGACCTCGATACGCGCGATCTTTGCCATGAACCCTCCTGTTCTACTTGCTCGCATGCCTGGCTCCGGGATCCCATCTTCTTTTTCTGACATCCGGCCGGCGATTGCGACGGATTCCCGGTATGGTCTCTATTTCCCTCAGTCGTATCTACTCCGCGAAGGGCTCGTCAATCGAAGGGCTCGGCGTGATGAAGTAGCGTGCGCCGCTGTTCGTCATATAGAGACAGTCTTCCAATCGAATACCGAACTGGCCGGGGATGACGATCATCGGCTCGTTGCTGAAACACATCCCGGGCTCAAGCCGGGTTTCATTTCCGCGGACGACGTACGGGGCTTCATGCATGTCCAAGCCGATCCCGTGACCGGTTCGGTGTGGAAGACCGGGAACCTTGTATTCGGGACCGAGGCCTGCATCAACGATAACCTTACGCGCTGCGGCGTCGACGCTTTCGATGGGAACACCGAGCTTGGCGGCCTGGAAGGCCGCAGCTTGTGCCTCTTGCTCCAGGGACCAGATCTCGCGTTGTCGTTTCGTGGGTTCGCCAAAGACGATGGTCCGCGTCATGTCCGAGTGGTACCCCTCCACGGTGCATCCGCCATCCATCAACACCACATCATTCTCCCGTAGGCCGGTCGATTCTTTGCTGCCATGAGGGAACGATGTTGCCAAGCCGAACTGGACGTCGATGCTGCCGGCCACGCCAAGGGCACGATGTGCGGAGACGCTGTTGTCGATGAACTCCTCACGCGGCATTCCTTCGCGAAGTTGGCTCACACAGGCCTTGAATGCCTCGATGGTCAGATCGAAAGCGTGCTGCATCAAGGCGAGTTCCGCGTCCGACTTCGTGCTTCTGCAGCCGATCGTGACGCGGCTTGCTGCGGAGAGGGTTGCTTGAGGTGCCGCCGTTCGGATGCCGTCATAGACCGAGAAGCGCAGCGCATCTTCAACGCCGATGCAGCCACGTTCAACACCGCGATCACGAAGAACATCCGCAATCACGGCATAGGGGTTTTCATGCTCCTGCCAAACGCGCACATCATCTCCCAGCAGGAGCTTCTCGCGAAGCCGACCCTCCTCAAACCCGGGGCAGACGTATGCAAGCGGTCCTTGTGCGGGGATAATCGCGACCATCAGACGATCCGACAGATCCCAGCGGACTCCGGTGAAGTAGTAGAGATTGGAACCGGGCTCGAGGATGATGGCATCGAGACGCTCGTGTTCCATATGCTGACGGGCTTTGAGGATCCGGCTTTCCCACTCGTTAAGCGTGATCGGCTCGATGTTCCTCTCGGGCGACCGTGGCTGATGCGAATGAACTTGTTCCATCAGGCAACACTTCCTTCCATCGATTGGGTCATGTGACGCGATCGCTACGCGGACTGCCGGGTAGCGGATCTCTTCCTTTCTCGGCTTCCCACCGTATTGCGCCGTCGCTGGATATGCGCAAGGACTGTCCGTGGGTGAACACGCCGTAGTCGTGCTCTGCTACGCGAAGCACAGGGATCGAAACGTTGTACAACCGCTGGGCGATCATCGCACCCAGCATCAGGATCGGCGGGGTTTCCACCACAACGATCGCTGCAGGCGCCTTGTGTGTCCTTGCAAGTTCAAGCAGCACAGCGCTCGCTGTGCTAGATCCCTTCTCAGCAGGGAAGAAGCAGATGCGGCCGGCAATCGATGTCCCGCACCGATCGTGCCGTTGGTCGATAATCTCCCCGGTCTGTGGGTCGACTCCTCCCCAGAAGCTGATCGGCTTTTGCGATACCAACGCCTCTCCAGTCGCAACCCCCCCCACAAGCGGATGTCCCTTCACGACGTCCCCCACGGTGCACCCCCCATTTGAACGCGGCCGCACACCGCCGAATGGACACACTGATCGAGTGAGGCGAATGCCACGCGAACGCCAAGTTCGCCGGGGGCGTAATACGCCGCCTTGCCGGAATTGGTCATGAGCACGTGAGCCTCCTCTGGTACGATCGGAGAGTGAAACAGGCATGTATCAAAGGCGATCTTGGCGCCGAACCGCCGGATCGGATCGATCAAGCCTCCGCGTTGCGCCAATGCAAACGAGGCGGAACTCGTCAAGACGAGTAGTTCTACGTTCTCGTGCACGGTTCCGGATGTGGCTTGAATCGCTTCTGCCAACTCGCGGAACTCATCGTAGGAGAAGTGAGGACAACCGAGCACAATCGAATCGACCGGCTCTCCAACTTGCGCCTGGGACATCTCTTCCCAAGCTTGTCGCAGATCATCGGTCGATACGTCGAACGTCTCAGGCGGAGGACCTCCGTGGAACGCAGTAGAGAGGTCGGGGGCTTCCGGAGTAATCCCCACCGCGTGGAACATCGCCACTGCGCCGGCAGATGCCGCGGCTGCGCCCAAGGCCTTGAGCTGATCGGTGGATGCGTGGATCGGCAAGCCTTCGATGACGGGGATTCGCGACCCGAGACGCTCGCCGATGAGGTGTCCGAGTGCGGCCCATGATGCAGGGGAAGACCACGCTTCTTCGCGAACGGCAGGCAACCGGAGCAGAATCTGGCCACGACGGTTCTCGTGGAGATGAAGCCCTGTATTCGGCACTCGTCCGGCGACCGCCGCACAGACGTCCATGTAGTCGGCGTATCGGTTGGTGCGGGCACCGAGCACGGCGTTGGCGTAGACCACCGCGTTGGACTCTCCCCACGCGATTTGCTGCCCAAACCGCGGTGTCAGGTAGCCTTGATAGGGAGCGCACGTCCAGGTCGGGATGCAGCCCAACTGCAGGTAGGCGTTCGCGATTTGCGTTGCCTCCTCGGCGAACGCGGCTGGAACCCGAAGCTCTTGCCAATGCTCCAGATCGAGCGACACCATATTCAGCGTCGTTGGCACGGCAACCCGACCTCCCTGCTCAACGATCCTTGATACGAAGTCGAAGTTGGATGGCGCCATCAGAGCACATGCATCGATGTGAGCCTGCTCCACCTTCACGAGTTCGTCCGCGCCGATGGCATCGGCCATCTGGACGATGATCGACATGGCTTCCTGGACGGCGCGGCCGCGCTGTCCGTCGAGCATCGCCCTTTCTTCTCTATCGAGTACAACGGACACAGAGTCCTCCTCGTGACGGCTTGGAATCGAAGCGAGCCGCTCTTCGCCGATCGGCAGCGGTTTCCGGCACATCGAATCGCAACCCCGCGTCCCACAGGACGCGGCGAATGTCCAATTGCAGATTGTGTCTTCCGTCAACGCAACCTATGAACGTTCGACACCCTCTTCACAAAGCCAACCCAGATCTAATTCCACCAGTTTCGCGGTGCTCGGCCTTCCCATCTGGTCCCACCCGGCCATGGCGTAGTACAGAGCCTTGGCGCGGTTCAGCTCTTCATGCGAAACGACGACTCCATCGGTGGGACCGCCGGTCAACGGGGTACGCATCTTCTCGGGCAGGCTGTCTCTCTCTCCAGCAGCGCCCTCTCTTAGGTTGAACACACGCATCAGATTCAGTCTGCGCTCGCCCGCTTTCATCAGTTCCCACAGGCTGTAGTCCCATCCGGTCACCGCGCGGATGGCGTCGACCAGCTGGTCGGGTCCGTACAGCTGGAACGATGGACCGAAGACGAACTGACAAACACACACGGAGTCCGTCGCGGAGTAGAACAGCTGCGTATAGAACGCATAGCGTACCTTCTCATCGTTGAGCACGTCCTGCGGAAGCTCGCCGATCAACCCGATCTGACTCATCCGGTCGGCGTAGGCCTTGCAGAAGAACGGATCGTGTTCGTGAGATTGATGATCGGCGCCGAACGGATTCACGGCATAGATCAAGGCGAGGCTTCTCTTGTGCTGCGGCATGTGCGCGGGGAACTCCTGCTCCTTGGTTGCGACAACAAGGTCCTGTCCCACCCCCAGCTCCGTGGCGGCTCGTGCAGATCCGTTCCCAAGCAACCGGCCGAACCCCTCGCGGCGGCCGATCGCCTTTACCATCTGTACGAGTGCGTCCGCATGGCCGAAGCGGAGGTCAATGCCTCCGGTGTCGTCCGTCGTGATGAGGCCGCGCTCGAAGCAATCCATCGCCCAAGCGATCGTCGCTCCGCAACTGATGGTGTCCATTCCGTACATGTTGCAGAGCTGATTCGCTCGGCAGATCGCCGCAAGATCGGAGACGCCGCAGTACGAACCCATCGCGGCCAGTGTCTCGTACTCGGGTCCGCCGTAGCGCGGGTCCGTTGGGTAGGGACCGTCGAGGATCTCGACAATGCGCTTGCATCGCACGATGCAGCCGTGGCACGTGGCACGGCCTTTGAGCACTGTTTCCGCCATGCGCTCTCCGCTGATCGCTTCTGCGCCCTCAAACACGCCGCTCGACCAGTTGCGGGTCGGCAAGCCTCCTTCCTCGTTCAGTGGCAGGAGACCTTCGGCGGTTCCCAACTCGCCCATCCCGGCGACGTCGGATTCCGGGAAGTGGGCCGCGCCCCACTGCGCCAACGCCTTGACGGCGGCGGGATCCGAAAGATTCGGGGGATATATTCCTCGAACGGCGATCGCTTTCAGGTTCTTCGACGCCATGACCGTTCCCATGCCGGTCCGTCCGTTTGCACGGGATGTCGAGCTGATCAGCGCTCCGAACAACACGCCCGCCTCCGCCGCAGGGCCGCATTGAAGGACCTGAATCTTTGCATCCCCCATCTCTTGACGGATCGTATCCTCGACCTCGGCGGTTACGTGCCCCCACAGGTCGGATGCATCGCGGAGTTCCGCCTTACCATCCGCGATCCAGATCCAACACGGCGACTCGGCCCTGCCGGTGATGACGATCCCGTCGAACCCGGCCGCCTTGAGTTCCGCGGGCCAGAATCCACCGGATTGCGAATCGCCGATCAGCCCGCTGACCGGCGACTTGGCGGTCGCCGTCACCCGCGATTGGCCGGACAACGGCGCTCCGGTCACCACGCCGGTCATCAAGGAGAGGGTGTTCTCCGGCCCGAGGGCAGGCGCACCTGCCGGAGTGTTCTTCAACAGGTAATGCGCTCCCATTGCACTACCGCCGAGATACGTGCGATAGAATGCATCCGAAGGCTCTTCAATTTCCGTTCGAAGTTTCGTCAGATCGACGTGGAGAATTCTTCCTGTGTAGCCGCTTCTTCTCACGCTCAGTGTCCTCCTCCGCTTGTCACGGTGTGTCCGTCTTGCCTTCGCCTGCGTTGGCCTCAACGGTGACTCGGATACCTGCGCTCATCTAAAACACCAGGCTCGCCTTACAGACTCACGCTGCCCGATGAGTTTCTCAGATCCCCTCTCCCTCGGGTCATCAAGCGGCTCTAGTGATTCCGGATGTAATCATCATGCGGTCAAGTTCCGCCATCTCCTTGGAGTTGAGAGGGAGCTTGGGACTACTTGACTCGCCACCGCACAGCCCCATCTTGTCCAGCATGTATTTCAGAGCCTGTTGCGTTCTTCCACGATACTCCAAGTACTGCAGTAGAGGCAGCATCTTCTTGTACAACTCCCATGCAGCAGGAAGATCGTTTTCGTGCCGGATGAGATCGAACAACCGGACCGCCTGTTTGGGCATGATGTTTCCGATGACACACACCCAGCCAACGGCTCCCATGACAAACGACTCAAACGCCATGTCTTCCCACCCACAGAAGATGGGGAGCCGATCCTCGGTGAGGATCCGAATCTCCGCAATGCGCCGGATGTTGCCCGAACTCTCCTTCACGTAGTCGATATTCGCAACACCGGCCAGCTTTGCCAGCGTCGCCGGTTCGATGTCTACCTTTGACGTGAACGGGTTGTTGTAGACCATCACGGGGATGGACGATGTCTCGCCGATGCGTGTGTAATGGGCCAGCTGCTCTTCCGGGTTGGGGGAGTAGTACCAGGGCGGGATGACCAACACTGCGGAGGCCCCCGCTGCTGCTGCCTCCTCGATATTGCGGACGGTCTTCTCTGTGGTCTCTGCGCCCGCTCCGGCAACGATCGGGACCTGTCCGTCGGCCACTTCCACGACGGCGTGTAGGATGTGGCTCCGCTGATCATCGTTGAGGCTGGCGAACTCGCCGGTGCTGCCCAGCGGAATGATGCCGTGAACCCCTTGCTCGATGAGCCACGCCACGTTGCTGCGCAAGCCACTGTAGTTCACGTCCCCGTGAGTGAAAGGCGTTGTCAAAACGACGAAAACTCCCTCTAGATTCCTCATCCTACAGACTCCTTCCTCTCTCTGCTCGGGCCGAAGCCGAGCGGCAACGTCGTTGGATTGCATCCGCCCCGTGACTTCGCCACGGGGAACGCCATCGGTGACAGGCATTGCATATCTGAATCCCGTCGAACCTGCATGAAAGGACTTGTCTTCTCTAACATTCCGACCCCTCTTCTCCGGAAGGTCCTTGCACATGAAGCCGGTTGATGTGCATCGCCCCCGAATGCCAGTCGAGGAACCGCTGTGTACTGACGGCAAGGACAACCGCGTCGGACTCGGATGGCGTGCCGTAGCCGTGCTTGCGGAGGGCATTGAAGTGGTAGCTATCGCCTGCGTTCACGACATACCGCTTGTTCTCCAGCATCAGGATCAACGTTCCTTCGAGCACGTACCCGAACTCCTCTCCGGCGTGCGAACCGAGCTCGGGCGTGTGGCCGGATGGAATCTCATGGATCAGAGCCTCCAACCTTCTGGACGGTATCCGGGTCGTCAGGTGTCGGTAGGTCACCGGATGGTCTCCGATCCGAAGTTGTAACTCTTGTCCGGCCTTCACCACCGGCGAAGCGTCCCGATGAGACTCCTCGTAGTCCTCGATCCCCTCGATCAGGGTTCCGGTGGCGATGCCCAGAGCGGAACAGACCTTCTCCAGGGAGAGGATGGAGATCGAGCATGCTTCGCGCTCCACTTGCGAAAGGAAGCTGGCCGACAAACCGGTCCTGGATGCCAACTCCTTGAGGGTCAGGCCGTTGGCGAGACGATGACGTCGGAGCGACGGTCCCACTTTACGCCTTACAGTCATACTGTCATTATTCTGGAAATGCTGTAGGACGTCAAGCAGCCGAGTCCCCGCCCAGCAGAGACTTCGGACAAACGCCCAAGTTGGTCGGAAAGAGCGTTCGAAAGAAGAATACGGAGCGTGGGGAGACAGAGTTACAGATCCAACGAGCCTCGTTCAAGCGAAAGAAGACGCTCTTTCAACGGTAGCCCACCGCCGAAGCCGACGAGGCGGCCGTCGTGCCCGATAACGCGATGGCATGGAATCACAATGGGGACAGGGTTTGCGCCAACGGCTTGACCCACGGCGCGAACCGCTTTCGGACGGCCGATTTGCTTGGCAACCTCGCCGTAGGTGCGGGTCGTCCCGTAGGGAATCGTGCTCAAGGTCGTCCAGACGTCCCGTTGGAACTGCGTTCCGCGAAGGTCGAACGGCAGGTCGAACGCTCGCCTCATCCCGGTCAGGTAGCCATGAAGCTGATCCAAGACGGCACGGTTCGGGCCGTCGTCGGCGAGGATCCGCGCGTTGAGCTTGTCGGCGAGTGCATCGAACGAAACGGCGGAAAGGGTCAGGAAACGTAGACCCTGTGAGGAGGAGACGATGCGGAACGTCCAGCCCTCCCAGCCCACGGTGCTTGCATAGAGGCGTTCTGGAAGACGGCGGACGCGTTTGGTCATGGTGACTCCTGTTGTTGCTCCTCCGAGAAGTGAAGCACCTGGTACAGCTCGATCTTGGGAAGCGGCTCTTGGCGCCAACGATCGGCGGCGGCGCCTTGCTTCAGGCACAGTTCCGACAAGAACTGCTCCGGATCGGGGATCTGCTGCCACACTTGAGGCAGGAAGGTCGATGTCGCCCCATCGACCGTGAGGATCACACCGTCGATCTGGGGCACAAGCATCGAGACAAGCTCGTCCGGCGAGCCGTATGAAACCTCGTACGGAAGACCGAGGATGCTGATCTCGATAACGATTCGAGCCAGCTCTTCCGGGCGAACGGCGGAGAACCGGGGATCGTGAGATGCGGCAAGGACCACATTCCGCGTGACATTGGCGAGCACCGACTCGTGAGGTTCGAACAGGTCGAGGATACAGCCGCGCAGCCGGCCGTCTTTGGTGAGCGTGACGAAACAGGCGGCATGTTGCCGGAGATCCTCCGGATAGGTCATTTCGTCGATCTGGGGCGGTTCGACGCCGTGGACATGTGCTTCAAGAGTGTCTCGGGCTACGTCGAGCAGAAGCTGCTGCTCTTGTATGGAAAGTCGCAGCAAATCAGGGATGTTCTCTCTTTCAATCACAGGTGCCTCCCCAGCAACGCCCAACAACAGCCAAGCCGACAACAGCACAAGCGCAACGACCCATGAGAACCTCAACGCCGATTCCACATTCCGAAGATACGGGACGCTGGCGCCAACGTCAACGGCTACGGGACCCATGCAGATGTGCCGGTGTTTCCCTATACTGCATGAGAAGCGAGAGGAGGAACATGAACAAGAGCGTTGCCGAGCTGTTCTGCGAGTGGGTGAGGATCGATAGTGAGTCGGGGAACGAGGCGAGGTTCATCGGAGTCCTCAAGGAGTTCCTCGAGGCGGAGCTGGGGGCGGTCTGCGAGTTGGATGGGTACGGAAACCTGATCGCCAAGCTTCCTGCCAAGAACTGCACTGCAACGGACACCGTCGCGCTGGCAGCACACGGCGATACGGTCAAGCCGGGTGTCGGGATCGAGCCGGTCATTGAGGACGGCGTGATCCGGTCCAAAGGTGCGACCATCCTCGGGGCCGATGACAAGGCGGGGATCGCGGAGATCGTTGAGGCGGTCCGGACGGCCGACCGACATCCTCCGGTTGAGATTCTGATCACACGGGAAGAAGAGATCGGTCTGGATGGGGCGAAGAACCTCGATCTGTCGAAGGTCGAGGCAAAAAGAGCGTTCATCGTTGATGCCGACGAACAGTCGGAAGTGGTGATTGGTGGTCCGACACACATCAGCTTCGACATTACCGTTATCGGCAAAGCGTCCCACGCGGGGATGGAACCCGAGAAGGGGATCTCGGCGATCCGCGTTGCGGCGAAGGCGATCGCGGCGATGCCCGAAGGACGAATCGACCACGAAACCACCGCCAATGTGGGAACGATCCAAGGCGGACTCATCCGGAACGGCGTTCCCGATCACGTGGAACTGAAGGCGGAGTGCCGCAGCCTGAATGACGAAAAAGCGATGAAGCAGGCCAAGGCGATGCGCGACGCGTTCACGGATGCAGCTGCCAGCGCCGGTGCGCAGGTCGAGATCAAGGAAGAAGTGGAATACCGTGCGTCCACGCTGGACCCTGAGTGCGAGATCGTCAAGCTTGCGGCCGATGCCGTCCGCAGTGCGGGCATCGAACCCGACATTAAGGTCCTCACCGGTGGGACCGATGCGCTGGTGCTAGCGAATCGGGGATTAGAGTCCGTAGTTCTCGGTTTCGGCGGATACAACGCACACGCCATCGAGGAGTACCTTCCCGTGGCCAACCTGGACAAAGGAGCGGAGATCCTTCGCAACTTGCTTCATCACCTTGCCGAGAGGAGTTGACGAGGGATTCAACCTTCGATAGAATTCCGTTGCATTCCTCGGTAGCTCAATTGGCAGAGCGCTCGGCTGTTAACCGAATGGTTGGAGGTTCGAGTCCTCCCCGGGGAGCCAGTTGCCAGAAACGTGCCCTTCGGCCACCAGGTCGAAGGGTTTTTTGTAGACAGGAACAAGATTATGGCCATCAAGTAGCGAGTTTGAAAGCACAGCCTGGAGCAGACGGGCCCGTTCTTCATGGGATTGCCGGAAATACAGATCTGGAGCACGCTGAAGCAGTTTGAAAGCTTCCTGTGCCTCGTCCACTGCGGGTCCATCCGCTGCCTCGATGTGGGATAGTTGTTGCTCGAGTGCAATCACTTGGGCGTCCCACCGCGATTCCATCTTGAGCCATCTTTCCTCAGAGATCTTGCCCAGCAACTTATCCTCGTATGCCTGATCACGGAGGAAGGCGGTACTCTTAAGCTGCCTCTGGAGATTCCTCTTGAGACGTGCGGCATCTTTCCTCCGCTCTTGCCCTTTGGCCTCGATCCTGCTCAGAAGGAAGCGGACGTCGTCTTCAGTTAACTTGAGCGCGTCAAAGGATTGGCCCAGTTTCTCGCTCAGCTCTCTCTCGGAGACGAATTCCCTTTTGCATTCACCCTTTCCGTTGGTGCAGTGGTAGTAGACGTACTTCCCCTTGACTCTGGAAGCAGTGATATTGCAGCCGCACCGAGCGCACGTCATGAGACCTCTGTAGCAGAAAGAACGCTTGGTTTGAGCCGAGCTCTTGCCATGCATGCGTTCCTGAACGCGATCGAATAGCGCTTTCGTAATGATCGGATTGTGGTTGCCGGGGTATTGAGATCCATCGTATCGGATGACGCCGTAGTAGATTGGGTTGGTGAGGAGCTTGTGCAGGGCACCCTTGTCGAGTGAACCGCCCTTCTTCGTCCGCAATCCCAGGTCCCTTGCTCTCTTGACAAGCGACTTCAACGAAATGTTCTCGTGTGCATAGATCTCGAAGACCGCCCTCACTACGTGAGCCATCTCTGGATCAGGTTCTATGGTCTTCTCCGCGCGGTTGTTGACGTATCCGGTTGGTGCTGGACCAGGCCAACCGCCGTTCTCTACCTTGGTCTTCGCTGCATGCTTGACGCGCTCGCTGGTTTGATCACTAGAGAGGCGTGCTGTCGCTGCGTAGATCGAGGTAAGGAACCGTCCAGTTGAACCTTCGGGGATTGACTCAGTCGCAGATACTAGGCAAACATCGCCCATAGCAGCAAGGGATGCGTGATCAACCTCGTTCCGCCATAGTCTGTCTAGTTTGTAGACCAACACCCCTCGCACATCAGACCGTGCTTTCAGGAAGTCAAGCATTTCCTGAAACTCCGGCCTTCCAGGCCGATACGCGGAGTGCGATTCCTCGAAGAACCTCACGATCTGCATACCATGGCCGGCGGCATAATCCTTGAGGAACCGCCGCTGGGTCTCAATGGAGTGCCCTTCGGTTGCTTGCTCCTCCGTCGATACTCGTATGTAGGCGACTACCTTTGTTGTCATGATTTCGACTGCTAGTATAGCGATGCGCCTAGCATGTGCTTGGATCGCTGTTCTTCCGCTCCTCTTCATCCCATTCCGTAAGTATTGCCAGAACCTGCTGAAGGTTCTCGGCAGCGAGCATCTGTTCGTCTGGGGAGAGCATCGAGGCAAGCTGAGAATCAGGGCAAACCTGACTGCGGTCTTGATCTGTTCTCAATGTCATGTCGTGCCCTCCATAACGTCACGTGTCTTCTCGCGCGCTGCTGCGTGAGTGGGTGGCAAGCAGTGCTCGCGCCGTAGAAGAGTCAGAGCCACCACTCGTCACATCGCGGCTTGCTGGTCCGTCTTCCGACCCATCAATAAACAGTACGGAGAGACACGAACGGATATCTGATGAATCAAGCGACGACGGAGAAGTCGATGAAACTCGATGGCGGAAGCGAACATCGAGCGAGAGGCGGCCACAGAAGTGAAGAGCGATACCGAACGGTCCGCCACGCATGGGCTAGGGGCCTACACGCCCTGCTTCGTCGTACATAGGAAGATCCGATCAGACGAGGAACACGCAACCAAGCGGACACATCAAGCCAACATGCAGAGCGGATCCAGGGTTGACGACATTGCCGCATCGGGGTCGGCGAATTCCCCAGTTCCTGTTCCCGATAGTGTAGAACGACTTGCCTGGGCGGGCAGTGACTTGACGAGATCTGGAAGATAGTGTTCTAGAGTGGAAAGGGCAGGCGGTTTGCTTGGGAAACTGCGTTTTGCCCTCTCCGGCGGGGTAGCTAGGAGGGCCACCTAGAGGAAGTCGAGCACGTAGAACCGTAGGGGGGGGAGCCTTGCAGTGATGAAGCAATAAGTGTAGGAAGCTGAGCCATACGGCTGTCTGGTCGCCCAAGCCGCTTCGCCGCCCGCTGTGATGGCCTTTGAGTCTTCCTCAAGTTGTACGCCTGACTTGGGCCACCTGACAACCAAGCACGATGGCGTCTTGGTCAGCTCGAGAAGCGAGCTATAACCACTGCTGGCGGGGATAGAAGCCCCGAGTCAGAGCCGCTACGAGTGGAGAGATGTCTGGATGCCTCTGCACTCACGTGAACTAGAGTTGAAGCATGGGCTACGGTCGCATTGGGCAATCAAGCTCCTGGACTGGAAGTGGCGCTGCAAAGCGAAGGCCGGATCTCAGCGAGTAGGTTGCGCCGCGAGTTTGATCTGCACGCTGTTGATGGCATCAACAGAAAGGGCCGAGAAGCAGAGCCGTCCATCCATCGGCTTTGCTCCTCCAAAGAGGACTGTAGGATCCGATGGAATCTCTAGTTGCGTGCAGAAAGCTTTCGACCGTGCTTGAGTCGGACCCTATAGACCAAGTCCGAGGTTTATGATGGGGCTAATGTCTACTTTGCCATACCCACCTGGAGCATCACGCCAAAGGCTCGTACCCATAATGTCAGTCCAGCCTTTCCGCGCAGCCGCAGTCCGTGCGGTTCCGTTGATGGCGTATGCAGTTCCATCATGATGGAATACGACAGAGCTGTGTCCGACCAATTCGACCTGACCACTTGGCACTGTGAAGGGCCAATGTTCGCCTGACCAAGGCTCATCAACATCGTCTTGAGCAACAGACACTACTTTCCTGGCCGGAGCAGTCTGTGGCGAGGATGTGTTCGAGGATGTCGTTGCTGGCTCCTCCGTACACGAAGCGATGAGCAGTAGACACGAAGCTAGTAGGAGAAGCACAAGGTGGCGAGTGTGGCGAAGGTTACCAAGCATAAGATCACCTCGTTCATGGGATGGAGACAAAGTATAGCATACAAGTTCGTGCCTCTCACAGAGTCAGCTCTTAGGCTATGGCATGTGCTTCCCAGAAGCCGGAGTTGCCGCTTCTGGTTCCCCGCGAATCAGGTCAGGGATTTGACACCCTTCAGGATACCGTCTCAAGGAGTCATCCGCGCTGTGGCAAGTGCAGACCTGCGACGCAGCGGAGCGATTGACCAGTCGATCGGTGTCTGCCAGTAGGTTGCACTCGCAAAATCGCCGACAGCACGGTCCTCTCAAGACAGCAGACCCCGGAAGCTTCTGCCCTGCAAAGCACACCAGATCTTGGGTTTCGTTCCCTGTGGTGAGATAGGCGAGATGAAGCCTCATGAGCGTTGGCGACTCGTGCAGCTACATCGAAGAGAGGCACCGCTCGGATTCGTCCCGTCATGCGGATGCAATCCACACCAGAGAAGCGTCAGTCGACTCAACTGAATCTTGCGGTCTTCTTATCCCGATCTGAGAACCTCTGACTTCTTGGTGGCCGTGCGCGGACAGGAGGCGGGTCGCCCTGATTCATTCGCCTTCATCCATAGACTCCTGCAAGAATGTCTTGCAGGTCTTTGTCTGTGACCAGACAGTCTTTGCTTGCGCCGGGCGGGAGTCCGCTTGCCATCAACCGCTGGTGTTCTGCTTCATGGTCCCGCCCAATGCTGTTGACTGCAGTGTTGCCAAGCGCAGCGATGAAGTAGTTGAGGGTTGTGGCTTTGCCAGTAGGGGCAGGAATGGAGCTGAATGATAGTAGCGCATCCATCCAGTTCTTGTACGGCACAGCAGAGCCGCGGAACGGACGTGTTGCCAGAGCTGTCAACCGCTTCGCCAGCGTGTTGAATCCACCTTTCACGTTGGCTTCGAGTGCCGGATACCCTGGGATGGTTGCCATGGCGCACAACAGCGCTTGTTGGCAAGTACACCCATCAGGAGGATCAGTGGGGTGTTCGCGGTGCCAAGCTGCGATGTCTGCTCGAGTCCAATCCTTCGGCGAGGGCTTCGAGGTCGATGGTTCGTCGTTGCGGTTTCCCGAAGCCGAGATCGACGAAGTGGCAGATGAAGTAGTTACGTCAGTAACTACTGAATCTGAATCTTTAACTTCTTTATAGGTGCCGATATTGCACCCGGCCCCCTGTTCAGCAGCGGTCAAAGGCGCATCATCACGATCTTTTTCCCGAGTGCAAGTTTTCTCGTCGTCGTCATCGTTTTTCCGGGGGCAACTATCGCCCCCGGCTTCCTCTTCCCCGTATCCCATGTAAGGGGCTTCAAGCAGCGTGCAGAACACTGTTTTTCTTGCACCACTACCTGCTTCGAGTTTCTCCTCGACTTCTACTAGCTTCAGGTTGACAAGGAAGTCACGGGCCTTCTTGTGG
>Ga0272444_10002527_pt1 | contig 16864 bp, 14 predicted proteins | sample SSMForm13_FD_201033 | JGI IMG/M metagenome (GOLD analysis project Ga0272444, IMG submission 201033) | Marine sediment archaeal communities from Little Sippewissett salt marsh, Falmouth, MA, United States - SSM-Form-13 | ecosystem: Environmental > Aquatic > Marine > Wetlands > Sediment ...
CTAGAACCCCATGAGCATGGAGACGATGGGCAAGGCGATGGCGCCTGCCAAGGCGCCGAAGGTGCCGCCCCAGACGGCGCCGGCGAGGATGGACATGCCCACGGTCTGTGGGTAGTCGAATTTCCCCCAGTACCCTTCGGAAACGTCCAGCACGGGATAGGCGAGGACGAAGTTGAGGGAGAAGGTGATGCTGCCCACAAAGGCTCCGGCGACGAGGCCCAATCCGGCGCCTTCGAGAATGGAGAATAGGGGAGACGGTTGATGCCGGAGCGCAAGGTCGGCGATCCAGCGACCGGCCAGTGCTCCCGCTGCCGTACCGGCGGCGGCAACAGGAATCGTAAGAAGCAACGTGTTGGCAAGGGGCGTGTCGATCGCGTCGGTGCTGAAGCCGAGGCCGATGGCCGTTCCGGCGGCCAGACCGATCCCCGCGGTGACGAGAGTCGCCCCGGCTCGCAGGGTTTCAGCCTTCGCCTCTTCCGAGAGCTCGCCGACTGCGGGCAGAGCCAGGGTCGATAGCAGCAGTACAACCCAGAGCGTTGCTCCGATCCGTTTCATAGCGCTTGCACCATGACACGATCGCTGGTTCGTGTCAAATGCGGATGGCAAAGCGAAGGAGTCCTCCTGCGTGCTTTTCCGATGAGTGCAGCAGGCAATCGCATCTTGCAACGCGGAATCCCCATGAATTCTCCACCCCAGCCACAGACTCGTGACGATTCTTTGCATTAGTAGAGAGACATCGGGCGTGACCGGGAGACCCTGGAGAGGTGGTTCTCGGCTGCGCTGAGGAGAAAGAGAGAAAGCGAGGGCAGTCATGAACGTTGCAGGAAGAGGGAAACCACGACGGAAAACCACTCGCGTTCTGGCTGTCCTCGCCGGGTTGGCCCTGGCGGTGGGGCTTCTTGGATGGCAGCCGGCGGCGTCGACGGAAGAGGAGGGAACGATGACTATGCCCAATGAATCCCATGCCGAAACGAAGGAAGCGATCTTTGCCGGCGGATGCTTCTGGTGCATCGAGGCCGCCTTTGAGCTGATGCCCGGCGTGATCGAGGCGATCTCCGGCTACACCGGTGGGCACGTGGAGAACCCGACATACGAGGAGGTGGCAACCGGCACGACGGGGCACTACGAAGCCGTGCTGGTGCGCTACGATCCTGAACAGATCACCTACGAAGAGCTCTTGGAGCAGTTCTGGAAGAGCGTCAATCCCACGGATGATGGCGGTCAGTTCTACGACCGTGGCAGTCAGTACGCGACGGCGATCTTCTACCTGGACGAGGAGCAGAGAGCTCTTGCTGAGGAATCGAAGCGGGCGCTGGAGGAATCCGGCGTCTTTGACGAGCCGATCGTTACCCGGATCCTTCCGGCACAGATCTTCTATGTTGCCGAGAGCTATCACCAGGACTACTACAAGACCTACCTGTCGCAGTACAAGGCCTACAGCAAGGCGTCCGGCCGGGAGGACTACTTCAAGGAGAAGTGAGAAGATCGCAGAGAGGTTCCGCTTGTTCCACAAGAGACAAGGGTTGGAGCACGGGCTGGCGCTCTCTCCGAAAATGGCGGAAGCCTTTTCTCTTTGCCGTGATCGGTGATCGGTGATCGGTGATCGGCAAGACGTCTTCCGATGCCGGCGTCTGCAAAACGATTCAGTCGTGCGCCTTGCCTAGTGATCCTTCTTGCGAGTACCCTGCTTATGGTGGCTTCTGTAGGAAGTCTTGAAGGGAGGCGGGCGTGCGGCGAGGCTGGTCTGTCGTTTGTGTCGTGGCGGTTCTTCTGGGTCTGACGGGGTGTTTCCAGTTCGATCCACCATCGGATCCGACGTTGTTCACGGAGCAGTTGTTCAATGGTTCGTCGATTCCGGGATGGTATACGGGGACGGACGGGCCGAAGGAAGCGTGGCACGCTGATTCGGCTTATCACGTTCGGGTTTCGGAGAGCTCGAGCTTGTACTGGGCGAATTACTCGGTTGCGGGCAAGATCGGCGATTTTCAGCTCGATGTGGACGTCACCCAGGTGGAGGGGCCGGATGACAATGGGTTCGGCATCGTCTTCAGGAACGTGTGCTACAACAACTACTACTACTTCCTGATCAGCGGTGACGGCTTCATGACCTTTCGTAAGGTCGTCGATGGGCAACGTACGGACATTCAACCGTGGGTCGCATGTCCGGTGGTGGTCCAAGGGAACAACACGAACCATCTGACGATTGTCGCCGATGGGAGTCACTTCGCGTTCTATGTCAATGGTACGGAAGTCCTCCAAGCAACCGATTCGTCGTTGGACTTCGGACACTTCGGAGTGATGGTCAGAACGTTAAATGAGCCGGGTGTTCACATTGCCTTTGACAACCTGATCGTTCATTGGCTGGGCGAGCCACCGACGGAGATCGAGTCGGTCACGGACAGCTTCTCGAGCGATTCGGAAAACTGGAAGCCTTCGGATACGGAGGATGAGCGGGTGTGGGTCGAGAGCGGCGAGTATCACATGCTGGTCAAGAAGGCCGTTGGGGTGTCCCTGGAGCTGTATCAGGGAGCGCCATCGGTATTCGGCAGCTTCTCACTTCTGTTCGATGCTCGCGTGGTGAGCGGTTCGGTCGAGAACCCGTTTGGGGTGATCTTCCGCTACGGTAGGGTGAATGGGAAGGCAGCATACTATCGATTCCTCATGCTTGACGATGGCCGGGTCAAGCTCGAAAAGCGAATGAACGATACGACGACCGTTCTATCGGATTGGCAGGAGTGCCCTTGGGTTGCGCAAGGTGATGTGCATCACATTCACGTAAAGGCGGACTGCAAGTGGCTGAGGATTTCCATAGACGGCCGGTGGACGATCGATGTGAAGGATGGTTCGCTCGCTCGCGGGCGGATCGGGCTGCTGGGGATCGGTCTGGACCACGGTACCGGATTCCATGTCGCAATGGACAATGTGAAGCTGCTCTACTACCCGGGGGAGTAGCCAACGGTGAACCGGCGATCGAGGCACGGGTTCCGTGCCGAAATCCGTTGCCAGGCCGTTGCATTGAGATTGGAACGGAGGAACTAGTACCCGCAAGCCCTGCGCGCATCTCGGACGTCTCGCTCGAACGAGGTCGAGAAGATGATGTCGAACAGGCCGCCGATGATATCGATTGCTCCAGTGACGAGGAAAAGGTAGTCCCAGACGTCGCCGGTGGCGTACTGCCCGATGGGTGAAAGCAACAGGATCTGCGCGGCTCCCGAGCCCAGGTTTATGGCTCCGGAGAGGTAGCGGTGCGCGCGGACTCGCGAAGCGTATCCCATGAGGGTGTCAGCACACAGCCCCTCCGACAGGGTGGATTTCGCGATGGCGTCCTCATCCCTTCCGATGGATCGGACGGTGGGCAACGCCAGATCGGCGAGCGCAGAAGCGGTACTCGAAACCCCGGAGACCAGGGCGCTGATCTTGTAGTACTGGGCATTGGGAGGATTGAGGTAGTCCACTCCCCAGAAGCTGAGGCCGGTCAGGGCCGCGGAAGCGGCGATGCGCAAGAAGACGCTGGAGTTGCGCGTGGGAACGTCCTCCCGCAGATCCACGTACTGCGCACACCAGCAGTCCGAATCGACCTGCGCCAGGCCGGAAAGCCCCAACCCCAGAATCGTTGCGCCAACAAGTATCCACCCCGTGATTCGTCGCGTCCCGTTCATTCCCGCACCCCCAGTGCATAGCTCACTTCGTTCTTCCGGTCATCAGCATACAGCGAACGCGAGGTACGTGGAAGCACTCAGGGAGATTCACTCATTCGCTGTGGTGGGGGATCGGCTTGACTGTGCGTTGCACGAAGGGGCTATCGCAACGCGAGAAGCCCGCGGGATCTTCGCTGGATCCTCACATGGAGCGGGCATCCCTGAGATCGGTAATTGACGCATGTGTGTCGACCGCCGGATCACTGGGCGCGCTTTCACTCGGCGGTGTCCGGCGAGGAAGCGAGGGACATGATGAAGACATTGAACCATGTAAGAGCAACACGAGAGGCAACCGAAGGCAAGGCGCTGACTGCGCTTCAAGAGTACGTGATACGAGAGAACGGGACGGAACCTCCGTTCCGTAACGAATACTGGGATCACCACGAGGAAGGAATCTACGTCGACGTCATCTCCGGCAGACCGCTGTTCAGTTCCAAGAGGAAGTACGACTCGGGTTCCGGGTGGCCAAGCTTCACGGAGCCGATCGCGTCCGACAGCGTTACGACGCGGGAGGATACCCACCTGTATCCGGCAAGGGTTGAAGTCCGGAGCCGTTCCTCGGATGCCCATCTCGGTCACGTCTTCGAAGACGGCCCATCGCCGGGGGATAAGCGATACTGCATCAACTCGGCTGCGCTGCGGTTCATTCGGAAGGAAGACCTGGAGAAGGAAGGGTACGGGGCGTATCGGGAAGCGTTCGAGTAGCCGCCGGGTGTCCGGGGACACGTACCCCTGATCGAAGCGAGACGGGTACATGTCCCCGCACCCACAAGCTACAAGCCACATGCAGCGCCTATCTCCGAGGGTGTGCTGACTAGTACACGTTGGCCGAGAACTCCAGAACGTTTGCCGGCTGGACCGATTCCCACGGCCGGGCATACACCAGCCTGAATGCTTGCGGCCCTTCGGCCACGGCTTCGTAGCGGAACAGGAACAGGCCGCCCGCGCCGAGGAGGGTGGAATCGGGACGGAACTCGACCTCTCGGATCTCCCGGAGTGTCTCGAACTCGTAGAGCAGCGTGTTCATCCACTCGTAGCCGGTGGTCGGATTGCCTTCGAGTGCAATCATCAATCGATCGCCGATGCGTAGGGTGATTCGCGCGTCCGTATCTTCCTCGGACATCAGTCGGTAGACCCTGAGAGTGAGTCCGCAAACTGTGGCGGTGGCGGAGTAGCTTCCGAGTCGCTGGATGTGCGATGTGTCGGCTACCTCGATCTCGGCGGTGAAGACGCCGACGGTGGAGTGAATCACGGCACGATACGTTCCTGGAGAGAGCGGTCGGCCGGCGGGATCGATCAACTCGATCCGTCCCAGCCAGCTGTCGAACGCTGCCGGTAGATCGTAGTTCGTCTCCCGGATCACGGCATCCGCGGCATCGAGAAGCACGAGCCGTTCCACGGCCGCGTCCGGGCCGAAGCAATCGGCAGCTCCATCTTGGATGAATTCGAGTCCCACGCGGCTTCCTGTCTCGAACACAAAGCCGCCGATGCATACGTCGACCACACCGTTCACAGATGAAGCACGCATGGATACGCTCGAACTCGACTGAGCGGATGCGCTTCCGGCGATCACGGCAAGGGCGAAGAGACTCACCAGCCCGCCAAGGAGCATTCTCTTTTTCATCGAAACCACCTCATCGAATCGTACACCCGGCCGTCGTCTCGGTGTCAAAGGGGGGATCTGTTCGATGGGGAGTGTTTGAAGGGTTCGTGGGGTTCGTAGGGTTCGTAGAGCGAAGGCAGTCCATAGTCCGTGGTCCGCAGTCCCTGGGCAACAGCCCACAAGCTGAAGAGCACGTTCTCTCTGATCTTCGGCCGCACCATGATCCAGCGATACGGCCCGAATGCCGAACAGCCAGACCACGGACCATGGACCACGGACTGGTGTTCCCAACGAACCCAACGAACCCGGCTCGCTACGCGCCGGCCTTGCCCACGAACCGCTTTCGAACCTCGATCGCCATGGCAGGCAGGAGGCTCAGCGGGAGCACGACGGCCCACATGCGCAGAGGGATTGCCACGGTCTCGAAGGCAGTCTGCAACGGTGGGATGAGCAGAACGATCGCGACCAAGCCGAGAGACGAAAGCACGGCACGGTGCATCCATCGGTTGGTGTTCCAGCCAAGGCTCGCAAGCGGCGTTCTCTCCGAACGGGCGGCGTAGGCACGGATTAGCTCGGCAATGGCCAGGGTGGCGAATGCCAGCGTTCCGGCCGCGGGGCCCCACGCACCCTGCCGGGCAACCCCGAAGGCGGTCAGCACAACTGCCGTCAACAGGCCGGCCTGGAACAGAATTGAGGTCGAGGCGCGGCGGTTCAGGATCCGCTCTCTTGGTGAGCGCGGCGGGCGGCTCATGATGCCCGGCTCCCCCGGCTCCATCGCCAAGGCCAGGGCAGGCGCTCCGTCGGTTGCCAGATTCAGCCACAACAGCTGGATGGCGGTCAATGGCGGTGGCCATCCGAACAGCGTGGCCAAGAACAAGATCGCTACCTCGGCGACGTTGCACGATAGCAGGTACGCGATGGTCTTGCGAATGTTGGCGTAGATGATCCTTCCCTGCTCTACCGCGGCGACGATCGATGCGTAGTTGTCGTCGATGAGCACCATGTCCGCCGTTTGCTTCGCGACATCGGTTCCGGTGATCCCCATCGCAATCCCGATGTCGGCCCGCTTCAAGGCCGGCGCGTCATTGACGCCGTCGCCGGTCATCGCAACCACGTGGCCGTTGCCCTGGAGCGCTTCGACGATACGTACTTTGTGGTGCGGCGAGACGCGCGCAAAGACGTCGATGCCGTCTACCCGTTCGCGCAACGCCTCGTCGCTCAGAAGCTCCAACTCGCTTCCTTCGATCACAAGACCTTCGGGGCGAAGGATGCCGATCCTTTCAGCGATCGCGGCAGCGGTGGTGGCGTGGTCGCCGGTGATCATGATGCTGCGAAGGCCGGCATCCTTGGCATGTCCGACGGCAGTGGCGACTTCCGGACGCGGTGGATCCTGCATGGCCACGAGCCCGAGGAATACGAGATCGGTTTCTATGGTTTCGACGTCGGCCTCGTCGCTACGGCCTTGAGCAACATTCAACGAACGCGCGGCCATGGCAAGGACACGCTTACCGGCCTCGCCCATGGACTGATTGGCGGATCGGATCTCCTCTCGCCTGGAGGCGTCGAGTGCGATTGCACCGGACGAATCGAGAACATGAGAACACAAGGGCAATACACTGTCCGGTGCGCCCTTGACCACGGCGACTAATGGCTCTTCCGTGGTGAGGATTGCGAGGGTATCGGCCGGATGAATCGTGGTCATCCGCTTTCGTGACGAGTCGAATGGGATTTCGCCGATTCGCTGCCGTGCGGTGGTTCGCTGGGCAATGGCGGCGCGTTCGGCGGCAACGATCAACGCGGTCTCCGTAGGATCGCCGATCAACCGATGACCTTCTGCGCTTTCGCCCCACTCGGCGTCATTGCAGGCGAATCCGGCGAGCAGGACCGCCTGTAGCGCGGGGTGCTCACGCGCTTCGATCGGTTTATCTTTGGCATACACATCACCGTCGAATTCGTCGCCTTCGTCGCCTTCGATCCGATAGGCGCCGCTGATTGTCCAGACATCGGTCACGGTCATGCGGTTCTGCGTCAAGGTTCCAGTCTTGTCGGTGCAGATGATGGTGGCGGCCCCGAGTGTCTCAACGGAAGCAAGGCGGCGCACGAGCGCGTTTCGATCAAGCATCTTGCGCGTGCCGAGCGCGAGGCTCATCGTAACCACGGCGGGGAGGCCTTCCGGCACGGCGGCGACGGCCAGGCTGACGGCGACGACGAACAACATGATGATGGTTTCGCGTCCTCCAGTGAGGAACGCCCTGAAGCCCGCATCGAACAGCGAGCCAAGCTGCGGACTCCGGACGATGCCGACGATGAAGACCAGGGCGCAGATGATCAGGACGCCGATGCCCATTACGCGGCCGAATTCCTCGAGCTTGCGCTGCAATGGGGTTGCTTCTTCGGGCTGTTCGATGGCGGCGGCAATCTTGCCCAGCTCGGACCCGATTCCGGTGGCCACGACAACGCCCCGTCCCCGCCCGTAGGTGATGGTGGCGCCGGAGAAGGCGCAGTTTGCCCGATCGGCAACGCCAGCTGCCGGATCGAGAATCTTTTCGGCATCCTTCTCCACGGGGACGGATTCGCCGGTGAGTGACGACTCATCCACTCTCATCCGTGCCGTTTGCGTGAGCCGGAGATCGGCGGGAACGATCGATCCGGCTTCGAGGAGCACGATATCGCCGGGCACAAGCGTTCGCGCGGGTACGGTTTGAACGACGCGGTCGCGAAGGACGCGGGCTGTCGGTGCTGACAGTTGCTTCAATCCCTGCAAGGCCCGCTCGGCCCGTGCTTCCTGTAGGGCGCCGACCAGGGCGTTGAGCACAACGATCGCGAAGATGACCCCTGCTTCGACCCAGTCGCCCAAGGCCGCGGAGATGGCGACGGCGGCGAACAGGATGAGCATGATCGTTCCCCGCAGCTGCGCTACCAATCGGCGCCAGAACGGTGGCGGCGGGTTCTCCGGCAGCTCGTTGGCGCCGTGCGTGGTTAGGCGCCGTCCAGCTTCTTGTTCGTCCAGCCCGGCGTTCTCATCGACGCCAAGCGCTGCGAGGACTTCCTGTCGTGACAACGCGTGCGGTTCGTTCACGCGGGCCGTGTCCGCCAATTTCTCCTCGCTCACAGAGACCCTTCCTCCTGACGCTCCCGATCTCATCGACGCTGGGTTCCAGGAGTATACCTAGGGCAGGGAGCGCGGTCGCCGGTACGCCGAAGGAGGGCATCGATCGGAAGCGTCTTCGGGTTCTCGGGTGCAAGAGCGGCGAAGCTTGATACCAAGTTTCGCCGCTCGGGCTGTCAAGAAGACAGCGACCCTGCTCGCGCCATGCGAGTCGCGTAGGAGCATTCCGGTGGGCTTGCACTCCGGAAAGCTACTTCAGAACGACGACCTTTCCCTGTTGAATCGTGTAGGTATCCTGTCCTACGGTGACGCTCGCAAGATACACGTACACGCCGTTTGCCAGGTAGCCCCCAAGAAGCGACTCCGTGTGCCACTGCAAGCTGCCGTCGGGTCCGGTTCCTTCCCAAACCAGCGTTCCCGTCAGATCGTAGACGGCGATATGCAGCGCATCGGCGGCTTCGGCCAGAGGTCCGGTGAGTTCGAACGTTGCGGTGTTCACGGAGCGAACGGGATTCGGGTAGAGCCGGACAGTGATTCCCCCGATGAGTGATGCGGCATCGATGCCACTCTGCGGTTTGGCTTTGGGGGTGATGGTGATGGCGTCTATCCCTTCGAAAGCCGTTCCGTTCATCGTGATTCCGCGAAGGACGCCGAACGTGTCTCCTTCAGCAAATTCACACGCCACGATCTCGAAGTGGCAGACAAGGTCGAGGAGACCGTCTCCGTCGACATCCTCCACCTGGCAGTTCGGCTTTCCGTGTACACCGCGTCGTGCGAGGGAGTCTTCCACACCCGTGCAGCCGAAGGTTAGGCTCTCCGGATCAATCGAAACCGCATCGAAATCGATGCTGGAGAGGACCGCGACCGGAATGGTCCCCTTGGCGGACGGCTGGATCGGATTCACGTCAGATCCCGGCTTGATATCGATGGCGACTTCGATTGTGCAGACAAGGTCGCCTTGCCATGCGCCGATATGGGTTCCGTCGGATGCGGCGTGCGCGGCCGGGGAGCCGCATTGCAGTGTCCACTGTGCGTTGGCGGTGTCTCCTTCGAGCGCGAACAGCGGGTCCTGAGCGGTGAGGTTGTGTGAGAAATCGAATCCTGCCGCACCTCCGGTCCAGCCTGCCTGCGCCCGCGGATCATCGCCGAACCACTGGTAGGTGTACTGGTAGTCGGGCCAATAGAACCAGTAGTTGTTGTAGAAGAGGTTGTTCGTCACGGCGATCTGCCCCGAGATGGCGGCGCCTTCCTGGTAGATCGCATACCACCTGGCGTTGGCGAAGATATTGTCGCGGATGATGATCGCATCCGCATTGGCGCCGGTTCCCCAGAGCGATAGGCCCATGGTCGTCTCCACCGGACCGCTGCCGGGATCGTAGTCGAGATCGATGGTGTTGTGCTCAAAGACGATGGTCTCGCCGTAGACGGCTTTGGGCCCGCCGTAGTAATAGGCGATGCCCATTCGCATCCCCGAGATGTAGTTGTGCGATACGGTTCCGACACGGCTGTCGTACTTCACGTAGACTGCAGCGCCTTCCTTGTAGTAGTCGACCCAATCGTGGAACCAGTTTCCCTCGATGCGCATCGGCAGAGGCTGGTTTTGATAGGGGCCTGATGCATGCACGCCGCTGCGACGCAGGTTGTACATCTCGCAATCGGTTACCGTGAGATCGGGGCCGTACGATCGCACGCCGTGCTCGATGTCGTGTATCCGGCAGTCATCCACCGTCAAGCGTGCCGGTCCGAGCGTCCACGAGGCATCCCAGACTGCATGGTGCTCGATGTGGGTTCCGCCGGGGAGTCCTCCTGTGTCCACCACACCCAATGCGTTGGAAAACTCGAGTCCGCGCAGGGTGATGTCATCCGCCCGTACAGTGACGATGGTGTCGTACTTGCTGGATGAGCCGAGCGTCGGGCAGATGTGGGGATACGCGTTCTCTTCGCCCAGCAGGGTCAGTGCTGCTGTGAGATCGACCTTCTCCGGGTAGATGCCGGCGGCGATGTGAACCGTCCCAGCGGGCGCGGTCTGTTCAACGGCTGCTTGGATCGTGCAGAAGTACGCGTCTCCATCCGCGTCGGCGTATCCTGCGTCGTCATCTACGTACGTGTCCACGTACGCGGCCGCGGCTGCGGGGGCAAAGATACACGCAAGTGACAGTACCCATACAGCCAGCCATCCAGCATGCAACAGTTCTCTACGCATGATCCATCCTCCTTTGTCTCCTCCGGTTGCCGCTGTTTCTGTACGTATTCCTTTACGGGAATTCAATCTACAAAGGAGAGGGTGAGATGACAATTCCTTCGCCCGTGGATCGAGTTCCGGATCGTTCTGTCTGGAGCAGTCGTTTGCGACCGTTTCTCTTGATCACCGGCTTGCTCCTATACTGCGACAAGCTCGTATTCAAGGGATTTACCGGGGAGTGGCGGTGATGCAGCGATTCTCCGGGAACGGCGTGTAAGGAGGGATGGGTATGAGACGATGTGTTTCGACAGCATTGCTGGCGTTGATGTTCGGCCTTCTCATCATGGGATCGGCCGCTGCGCAGCCCGAGATTCCGGGCTATGTCGTGAGTGATCTTCAGCTCATCAGTCAGGAGAGCAAGACGGGGTGGTCGGTGGCGTGGTCCGGACCGATCCAAGCCGCAACGATCCTTGCGTGGTACGCTGAACACGGTTTCCCGGCGTTCGTACGCGACTACAACAACGACGGGGTAATCGACGAACTCGACACGATCGAGTTGGCTTCGGTGCTCGGTCGAACGTTCATGGGTACGGAGTCTGCTGGGGGCACAACGGATGTGCGACTCGTGCTCGGGCTGGCCCGATACGTTGCACAGTATTACCCGGACCGGTTTGTCCTGAAGATCTACGATGCCGGGTTCGAACAGGAGTTCATGGCGGAAGGCGCCGGCGTTTTCGCTGCGGATGTGGTGGGGGGAATCGAACTGGTTGCGAAGAGCGATCCCACGATCGGATGGTACGAGGCGGAGCTGTCGAGTGGAGAAGGCGTGATCTTGGGACTCGAGCAGAAGGAGGCCAACACGTACTTGTCTGGCCGGTCGTACCTGTACGAGAGGACGCCGGCCGGCGAGACCCCGATCGATCTGGCTTGGGCGGCCGAAGACCGCTGGAAGGAGGGGATCCAGGGGCAGGTGTTTGAAACGGCCGGGAAGATGGATGAGCTGTTTGTCCTTGATTTCGCTGGGGACTGGACCGCGGTGGAGTTCATGCTGGCCCTGTCGCCGCGCACGGATCCTCCAGGGACGACTGATCCCGGACCGTGTGCGGAGGATGCCGTTGCCTACGACGTTAACGTCACTTCGCTGGGTGACCATGGAAGCATTCAGGTCGAGGAGTGTGTTACCCGAGAGGGAACCGTAGATACCTACACGTACACGGTGACCAACATCGATTTCCTCTACGAGGGGTGCGGCGTGTGCATGTTTGCCGTTCCCAAGCCCCTGGCACTAGGAACCCTCGGGCATTCGGAAGCGGTACCGTGGCTGTACAGCCTGTATCCTGGCGCATGGGCGTGGCGGTTGCCTGCGGGCAGTTGCGGACTCCTGCCGGGCGATTCGGCGGAGTTCTCGGTTTCGGTTCCGGGCCCAACGACCGACACGGCGGTGGTTGGCGGCATCGCCACGTGCGTGACGATCGCTCCCGACGGTTCGGTGAGTCTTGCGCGCAAGTATGCGATCGATACGACAGGTCCGGGCGAAGGGTGCCCGGATCTCATCGTTCGCATCACGGACCAGGCGTGTCAGTGCGACCCGATCGACGGCATCTGCTCCCTCACGGTGTGGGCTGAGGTGGTGAATGTTGGCACGGCGCCGGCAACCGACGCGTTCGAGGTGGTCCTCCGCAGCCTCGATCATCCGGCCAACATCGGTGAGAGTTACACGCCGCCGCCTTCTCTGGCTCCCGGCGGCGCTTGGCCGGTCAAGCTGACGATCTCGTTCCCGATGGGACCCCCGTTGTGTCCGACGGGATTCGAGGTCTATGTCGATGCGCCGTTCGTGCCGGACGGCTTTGTCAAGGAGTGCGATGAGACCAACAACAGTGCCCAGGGAAGCGCAGACTGCTTCTGCGAAGAGCGAGGAGCTTGCTGTCTGCCGGACGGAAGCTGCGCCGAAGTCGTCGAAGCGGCATGTCAGGAGCAAGGAGGGGTCTACTATCCCGGCGTGAACTGCTCGGGCGCTCAGTGTGCGCCGCCGGAGGAGAAGTGCCCGGATTTGACGGTACAGATCACGGAACTCTCCTGCCGAAACATCGGCGCGGTGGCGCCATACTACGAGCTGTCTATCAAGGTCGAGGTGACCAACGTCGGCACGATGAAGGTCACGGAATCGATCTGGACTCGAGTACAAACTCCCTGCGGGGTCGTCGGTAAGGTCATCCTCACGGATCTCGACCCGGGGGATACGGTCACGGAGAGTTTCACCCTCAATTGCACGGCCACGCAGGGCGGATGCCACGATGCGAAGGCCGTTGTGGACTACGCTTTTCTGATCGATGAGTGCGATGAGGACAACAACGAAGACACGGAGACGTTCTGCTGTCAGTAGGGTGGCGCCTGGGGGTGTTCTTTGGGCAGGCACCTGGGGTTTCGCCCTGCTGTCTTGAGAGGGCGAAACGCCCTGGCTGGATGGGGAAACGGGTTCGTAGGGAGGCAAGGACCGGTTCGTAGGGTTCATGGGGACGATGGGACGAGGTTCTTAGGGCTCGTTGGGGAAGAGGCGGTCCGTGGTCCACGGTCCGTGGTCTGGCTGTTCGCCATTCGGTCCGGACACCAAGATCGTTGGCGCGGACCCTTAAGATGCAATTCGCGTGTTCCGCACAGACTGCAATCAGGACGTTTCGGTGCTAAGGACCTCACCACCGAAACTCCAGCTGTTCGGCGCCCGATCACAACAAGCCGAACGGCCAGACCATGGACTGTGGACCGTTTCACCCTATGAACCCTACGAATCCGTATTCCTGCAAACCCTGCTCCGTCGTGTTACACGATGATCATCTTGCCGGCGGCCGATGCGTCAGCGAGAATGGGATATGGCCTTGCGACAGACGTACCTGAGTTTGAAGGACAAGCTGCCGGCGGATGCCGAGGTCGTCTTTGTGATGCGCGGCCGCGGCAACGACGAACTCGCTCCTTCGAAGCAGCTCCTTGACGAGTTCAATACACTGAAGAAGGACTATACACCCAATTCCGGATTCGATTCGGCGATCCACTATGCGTGGACGAAGAGCAACTTCGCCGAGCGTTTCCTCGCCCAGATCCGGGGGAGCAAGGTGTCGATGGCGCGGCTCGAGAGGTTGGCCGAAGCTGCGCGGTCTCACGATGTCTTCCTGGTCTGCTACGAAGGGTACGACAAGCCGTGCCACCGCAAGCTGCTGCTTCAGGTCGCTCGAGAGGATCTTGGCGCGAAGGTCGACGCGGCGCCCTTTGTTCCTGCGCTGAAAACCTGCAAACCGGCCTTCGAATCGCTGTTCGACTAGCGGTTCCGTTCGGCTTGTGTCGCGACCATCGGGAGGCCCGGACAAACGATTGCATGACCGCATCACCAGGCCTACCCAATGGCTCTGTGCCTACTCACATACCGGATCGTCATCTTCCGTAGTGTCGAACACGGCCCAGATGGGACAATGGTCGGATGCACTGCGAAGGGGCGATGGACAGCCGCCGCCGGCCGCGTTTTGCGCTGGCGTGCCAGTGCCGATGTCAGCAGTGAGTTCGGTCGCAGTGAAATCCGGATCGATCCAGATGTGGTCGTACCAGTTACCGCCCGAGGCCGTGCGTCCATACGTCGTCCGGGTGCCTGCGGCGGTCAACACCGGGGTGATGCCCAGCTCCTCGAGTGGATTGAAGGCCGAGTGGGTCGGCTTGTCCCGGTTGAAGTCACCGAGAAGAATCAGGTCGTCCTCCGCCGGATCGAGGTGCTGCACGTAGCTCCATACCGATTGGAGGCGGCGGCACTCCTCGGTGCGCAGACGGGCGAACAGGCCCCACGTGATGTGCACGGTGATCAGGGTGAAATCGAACGATCCGGCCCGAAACGACGCGTAGAACGGTTCTCGTGAGAAGTCGTCGGGCGAGGGTTCCGGATATACGCCGGAGGTGTCCTCGATGTAGGTCACCCGGTCGGTCCGGTAGACAAAGGAGTAGTACTCCGCTGCGCCGCCGCTTCCGACGAGGGGCGATGCAACGTATTCCCAATCGACGCCCGTATTGGTCTCCACTTGAGAGACGAGGTTCTTCAACCCCTTCAACGCTTCCACTTCCTGCAGGGCAACGATGTCGAAGTGCTCGATTACCTGCGCCCTCTGCTCGATATCTGACTTCTCCCCCAGGTTCTCGATGTTCCAACTGGCAATCGTGACGGCTTCTCCGTGTACGGGAGCCGCGAGCGCGGTCAGAAGCGTGAGAACCATGCAGCATCGCACGATGTGTGAAAGGGAGTTCGATCCCATGATCGATCACCTCGTGCCAGCCTACTGACAACATGTAGTGAATACTAGAGGAATTAATCACAAAACGGAATGCAGTGGATGACACTGCATGCGGCTTCTGTTGCAGGAGATGCCGTTGTGGGTGAGGAAGCGGCGCCGTGTGCTTCCGAGGTACGCCGTGCATGAGTAATCGCAGCTCCTCTGCGGTTCATCTTGACGCAAGGGATGGGCTAGAGTGGCGGAAAAGAATGCGATGAGGAGGTTGTGATGTGGGACCGGATTATGGAATGGGTCGTAGCGTACGGAGGCCAGGTCATCGGAGCCATCGCTACGTTGGTGATCGGGTATCTGGTGGCTCGCATATCGCGCCGGGTGCTGAAGCGGTGGCTGAAGAAGACGGACCTGGCGATTGCCATTCAGCGTTTTGTGATACAGATTACATACGTGGCGATCCTGGTTTTCGCCATCGTTGCAACCCTGGCACGGTTCGGGATTCAGACCACGTCGTTCGTGGCTGTCCTGGGCGCGGCAGGGTTTGCCATTGGGTTTGCATTGCAAGGTTCTCTTGCCAATTTCGCCGCCGGTGTGCTCCTGCTGATTCTCCGGCCGTTCAAGATCGGCGACTACGTTGAGGCGGGTGGTGTCTCTGGGTCGGTGAAGGATATTCAGTTGTTCACGACGGTTCTCTCCACACCGGACAACGTGAAGGTGATGGTGCCGAATGGGCAGATCTACGGTGGCGTCATCCGCAACTACAACGGCTACGACGTTCGTCGGTGCGATCTGTCGGTCGGTATCGGCTACGAGGACTCCTTGGATGAGGCCTCTGCCGCAGCGCTGGATGTCATGCTGCGCGATCGCCGCATTCATCAGGATCCGAAGCCTGAGGTTCTGGTCGGGGAACTTGGGGACTCGAGCGTCAACCTCATTCTTCGATGGTGGGTTGATGCGACCGACTACTGGAGCGTGCTGTTCAGCATCACCCGAACGGTGAAGGAGACGTTCGATGCGACAGGAATCGAGATCCCGTATCCACAGCATGTGGTGCACCTGAAGAACGATGCCTAAAAAGATCCCGTCAGTCGCAACGATTCGCTGAGAAGCGCCGATGGGAAACGGGGACCGAAGGCCGGTTGATAGCGAGCGGATGCGTCGTGCGATGGTTCCCTGTTCCGTGGGTTCGACGCGCGGACCTCTCACTTTCGGCCCCCAGTGGGCTTGAATGACCGTGAATGGAGGACACGGATGTCTCGGCCGTGTGCGGTGGTGAAGGAATCCACAGAGCAATGAAGCAATAGACAGGAAAATAACAGAGAGTGCCTGGGACGAGGAGAAAGGTGTAGGATAAACAAGAAAAGATAAGTGATACGAGGGAATGAGGCGAATGTAACGGACAGGGTGAAAAGCACATTCAGACAGGTAGTATCTCATGTGGGGGTTCAATGGGCGAGCAATCTGACCTTGATTCAAAGAGGACGCTTGTCGGAGTCTTGGCACGCCACGACAGTCTGGAGAGGCATCTCAAACTCGTCTGAACGATGGAACTGCAAGCGGGAGAGTGGTTCGACACCCTTCGTTTCACCTCGTAGGCGGAACGTGGTAACGAGCAGTGGTCCAATGCAGCCGACGTTCTGTCCGGATGCGCGGGAGATGGTTCGGTCTGACGGTGCGGATCGGGCTGGAGCGGTCCGTGCATCGCGAAACGCCTCCAAACGCGGATCGATGACGCGCAGAAGAGCGCGGCTGTTCGTTGCGATCTGCAAGGGACGGTTGACGAACCGGGCCGACGCGGCCGGGTGGGCGGATGCAAGCAAGCCAGCTCGCGGGGGTACGCTTCATTGCGATCCTCCCACGATGGGCATCGGAATTCGATGGATCGGGACATCCTCTTCCCCGAATGATTCCGGCGGCGGAAAGCAGGCCTCATCCGGCTTGTCCGATAGGCCAAACACGAGGACATCACGGTCCTTCCACTCTCGAACGGCTTGCCAGACCTCTCCGGTCATC